>Ga0210408_10000144_pt1 | contig 111950 bp, 109 predicted proteins | sample IncBWH4MmetaG_FD_155471 | JGI IMG/M metagenome (GOLD analysis project Ga0210408, IMG submission 155471) | Forest soil microbial communities from Barre Woods Harvard Forest LTER site, Petersham, Massachusetts, United States - Inc-BW-H-4-M | ecosystem: Environmental > Terrestrial > Soil >...
CGGGGGTCTCCGAGGCCCTGGAGACGGGCGAGCGCCTTGGCGTTCGCGTCGTCCCCTCCGCGGAGATCTCCTCGATCGACGACCCCTCCTCGCAGGGCGCCCCCGGCGCCGCGCGCGAACTGCACATCCTTGGCTATCTGATCGACCACACCGATCCCGCTTTCGCCTCCACCCTCTCCGACTTCCTCTCCGACCGCGAGCGGCGCACCCTGCGCATGGCCGATGCGCTTCGCGAGCAGGGCCTCGAGCTCGACGACGCTGCGATCTCCGCGCGCGTCGCCGCCGGGCAGCCGATCGGTCGCCCTCACCTCGCCGAAGCCGTCCTCTCCGCGCCCGCCAACGCCGCGCGTCTGCGCGAGGAGAACATCGACGACATCGGCTCTCTGATCCGTGGCTATCTCATCGAGGGCCGCCCCGCCTTCCGCCTGCGCGAGACCCCCACCGTCTCCGAGGCGATCGACGCGATCCACGCCGCCGGCGGCGTGGCCATCTGGGCGCACCCCTTCTGGGACGTGTCCGACTCCGACGAATCCCTGGCGATGATCGACCGCTTCCACGCGCTCGGAATCGACGGCGTCGAGGCCTTCTACGTCACCCACACCCGTGCCCAGACCGAGCTCCTGGCCGGCCGCTGCGCCGAGCTCGAGCTGCTCAGCACGGGCTCCTCGGACTTCCACGGCCCCGACAACCGCCTCTTCTCGCGCTTCCTTGCCTTCGAGACCTATGGCTTGGAGGCGAACCTGGGACCACTCGCGAATTGAACGCCGCCCGAATCAGGTGGGCGTCCCACGCATCTTTGGGGCCTCTCTCCCAGATCGCCCCACCCGATCCACCTCTCAGCCTTCCGCGAGCGCCTGCAGCCTGAACGCCAGCGCTTCGAGCGCCAGCTCCTCGCCCACGTTCAGCGCGATCCGCGCCCGCGTCTCGCGCACCAGCTCCACCCCCCTGCGCGCCGTCCCACCGCGTGAGCGCACATCCGCTTCCAGCTCAGCCATCCTGTCCACCGCATACACCAGCTCCTTCGCCCCCTCCTTCACGCACATCATGTCGCGCAGCCACAGCTCGGCCAGCTGCAGTCCCTCATCCAGGGCCCGCGCGCGGGCCCTGCGCTGCACCCGCTTCCCCGCCTCCCGCGCCTCCCTCTCCAGCTTCTTGCGCTCCCTGCCCGGCGCCAGCTCGAGCTCGTCCTCCAACCGCTCGCCCACCAGCTCTCCGGCGCGCGCCCCCGCGCTCTCGGCGGTCCGCAGCAGATCCACCCACTTCCGCCTTCCCGTCTCGCCTGCCAGCGCGCAGCGCACGTAGTCCTCCGACGCCTCCCTCAGCGCCCTCCCCTCCTCGCCGGCGAGCGCCCGTGCCCGTCCCGCATCGCCCAGCGCCAGCCGCGCGCACGCCCGCGCGCCCTCCTCCTCCGCGCACCCCTCCGCGAGCAGCCCCCGCGCGATCGCCTCCGCCGCCGGCGCGTCGAACCGCACGTGCACACACCGCGACGCGATCGTCGCCATCACTTCCTCCTGGCGGTCGCTCACCAGCACCAGGTGCGCATACTGCGGCGGCTCCTCCAACGTCTTCAACAGCCGATTCGCCGCCTGCTCGTTCAGCGTCTCGGCCGCCTCGATCACGAACACCCTGCTGCTCGCCTCAAACGGCGTTCGCGTGGCCGCAGCCACGACCGGCTCGTCGATGTCGCTCACGAGCATTTCCGCCGCCCCGCTCGGCTTCACCCACGTCAGGTCCGGATGCGTCCCCCGCTCCACCCTCGCGACCACCCCGCGCGCCGCACGCTCATCGGGCGCGCCCTCGGCGAGCAGGGCAGCCGCGAACGCCCTTGCGATCGCCCGCTTGCCCGCCCCCGCCGGACCGTGGAACAGGTAAGCGTGCGACGGCCGGCGGATGGGCTGGGGGGCCGACGCCTCAGCGGACCGAATAAGAGGAAGGACCGGTCCCAAAACGGCGCGCGCGTGCGGGTGCGCCTCGATCCCGGGCAGCGCCGCATCGACGTCGGAGATGCTCACCCGCTCATCGTAGGCGACCCTCCCACGACGCCGTCACCCGCCCGACCCGCACGAGGCGCTACCGTCCCCTCTCGTGCCCGGCGGCCGTTTGATCACGATCGAGGGCCTCGACGGCGCCGGCAAGTCGACGCTCGCCCTCGGCCTGCACTCCGCCCTCGGCGAACGCGGCGTCCGCGTCGAGCTCCTGCGCGAGCCCGGGGGCGTGGCCCTCTCCGAGCGGATCCGCGAGCTGGTCATGGATCCCTCCTTCGCCGTGGACCCGCGAGCGGAGGCTCTGCTCTACGCCGCCGCTCGCGCCCAGCTCGTGCGCGAGCGCCTGCGCCCTTCGCTGCACGCCGGCGTCCTGGTGCTGCTCGACCGCTTCGTCGACTCCTCGCTCGCCTACCAGGGCGCGGGCCGCGAGCTCGGGGTCGAGCCCGTTCGCGCGATCAACCTGTTCGCCACCGACTCCCTCGCCCCCGACCGCACCCTCCTGTTGCGCATCGCCCCCGCCGACGGCCGCGCCCGCCAGGACATTCGCGCGTCCGCCCCCGACCGTCTGGAGCGTGAGGACGACCCCTTCTTCGAGCGCATCGCCGCCGCCTACGACGACCTCGCGCTGGCCGAGCCCGAGCGCTTCCGCGTCCTCGACGCCGCCCAACCCCCCACCCGCGTCCTCGCCGACGCCCTGCTCGCGATCGAGGATCTACTATGAGCTTCGCAGTGTCCCGTTTGCCCCCTGCCGCAACGACCTTCGCACTCGCGCTCGCGCTGTCGGCGCCCGCCCTGGCGGCGAGGACCACGACCGTGCCGACCTTCCCGACGCCCGCCTCGGCCCGCGTCCATCCGGCCACGCCCACCACCACCACCGCGCCGGCCACCACCATCCACACGACCACGACTCCCACCGCGACGCCGACGGTCCCGTCCACGAGGCTCGCCACTCCGGGCTCCTCGGTCGTCAGTCCTCTCAATCGAGCAACGCCAAACGCGCGCGTACGCACGCGCGCGCATTCCAGCGGCTCGGGACGTGTCTCGACGGAGGCCATCGTCCTCGCCGCGATCGCCGCGCTGCTGCTGCTCGCGTGCGCCGCCTGGGCGTTCGCGCGCTCACGCGCATACGAACCGCACTGGCTGGTCTCGATGCGCCATGCAATGGCCGAGGCCGGCTTTCGCACATCGGCCACCTGGGCCGAATTCACCGACTGGGCCAGGATCGGCCGTTGAGCGGCGCGATGCGACGTCCTCACTCGCTCACGTACGTAGTACGCCACGCTCGCTGCGTCCTGGCCTCGCTTGCTCAACAACCGCCCTGGCTCACACCCTTGGCAGTGCACCGATAGGACGCTCCAAGCCTTCTAAAATGAGAGGTCCCGCTGCGGTTTTTCCGTCCGGCTCGGGGGGGATGATGCTCGGCCCCAGCAGACAAGGAGCAAGGCCGATGGACACCACCACGCACCCCACCGCAGTCGAGCAGTCGGCCCCCGGCGCCGCGCTGTCGATCGAGCGCTTTTTCACCTCGCCGGATACGCATCCTTTCGATACCGTCGAGTGGGAGTCGCATCGCGACGCGCGCATCGGCCACGGCGACCGCGTCGCGTTCGAGCAGACCGACGTCGAGTTCCCCACGACGTGGTCGCAGAACGCGACGAACATCGTCACCCAGAAGTACTTCCGCGGCCAGCTCGGCCACCCCTCCCGGGAGCGCTCGGTCAAGCAGATGATCGGCCGCGTCGCCGGCACGATCGCCGGCTGGGGACGCGAGCGCGGCTACTTCGCGACCGAGGAGGACGGGGACGCGTTCGAGGCCGAGCTGACCCACATCCTGCTGCACCAGATGGCCGCGTTCAACTCGCCCGTGTGGTTCAACGTCGGCTTCGAGGAGTCTCCGCAGTGCTCGGCCTGCTTCATCCTCTCCGTCCAGGACACGATGGAGTCGATCCTCGACTGGAACACCAAGGAGGGGATGATCTTCCGCGGCGGCTCGGGCTCGGGCATCAACCTGTCGAACATCCGCGGCTCGATGGAGCACCTCGCCAAGGGCGGCACCGCGTCCGGGCCCGTCTCCTTCATGCGCGGCGCCGACTCCTGGGCGGGCACGATCAAGTCCGGCGGCAAGACCCGCCGCGCGGCCAAGATGGTCGTGCTCGACGTCGATCACCCCGACATCCGCGAGTTCATCTGGTGCAAGGCGCGCGAGGAGGACAAGGCGCAGGCGCTGCGCGACGCCGGCTTTGACATGTCGATCGACGGCGACGGGTTCAAGTCGATCCAGTACCAGAACGCGAACAACTCGGTGCGCGTCACCGACGAGTTCATGCAGGCCGTCGAGGAGGGCCGCGATTGGCATCTGACGTCCCGCCTCACCGGCGAGCCGGTGGGCGAGCCCATCCCCGCCCGCGAGCTGATGCGCGAGATCGCGCAGGCCGCGTGGCGCTGCGCGGACCCGGGCGTGCAGTACGACACGACGATCAACCGCTGGCACACCTGCCCCGTCTCGGGCCGGATCAACGCGTCGAACCCGTGCAGCGAGTACATGCACGTCGACGACTCCGCCTGCAACCTCGCCTCGCTGAACCTGATGAAGTTCCGCCGCGCCGACGGCACGCTCGACGTGCAGTCCTTCGAGCACGCCGTGGACGTCGTGCTGCTCGCGCAGGAGATCGTCGTCTCGCCCTCCAGCTACCCGACCGAGGAGATCGGCGCCAACGCCCGCGCGTTCCGCCAGCTCGGCCTCGGCTACGCCAACCTCGGCGCGTACCTGATGAGCAACGGCATGCCCTACGACTCCGACTCGGGTCGTGGCGTCGCCGCGGCGATCACCGCGCTGATGACCGGCCGCGCCTATCGCGAGTCCGCGCGCGTCGCGGGCGCGCTCGGACCGTACGAGCGCTACCCGGAAAACCGAGCCGAGCACAACCACGTGATGGAGATGCACCGCGACGCCGCCCACGCCATCGACGAGGAGATCTGCGCGGACTCCGAGCTGCTCGCGGCCGCCCGGCAGGCGTGGGACGAGGCGGTGGAGCTGGGCGAGCGCCACGGCTACCGCAACGCACAGGCGACCGTGCTCGCGCCGACCGGGACGATCAGCTTCCTGATGGACTGCGACACGACCGGCGTCGAGCCCGACTTCTCGCTCGTGAAGTTCAAGGAGCTCGTCGGCGGCGGGCAGATGACGATCGTCAACCGCACCGTCCCGCTCGCCCTGCAGACGCTCGGCTACTCAGAGCAGCAGGTCGAGCAGATCGAGGCGCACCTGGCCGAGCACGGCACGATCATCGGCGCGCCCGGCCTGCAAGCCGAGCACCTGCCCGTGTTCGACGTCGCCGTCGGCGAGCGCGCGATCTCGCACATGGGCCACATCCAGATGATGGGCGCCGTGCAACCGTTCATCTCAGGCGCCATCTCCAAGACCGTCAACCTCCCCCAGGAGTCCACCGTCGAGGACATCGCCGACGCCTACACCCAGGCCTGGCGTCTCGGCATCAAGGCGCTGGCGATCTACCGCGACGGCTCCAAGACCGCCCAGGCGCTGCGCACCGACGCGCAGCAAGGTGACACGGAAAGCCCCTCGTCTGAGGAAAGCCCCTCGTCGGGTGGCGAGAGCCAAGCAGATCAACAGGACGCGAGGGAGCGCGTTGGCGTGCTCGGCGCGCGAGCTGGCCGATCGGAGATCGCATCTGATCTCCCGATCGGTAAGGACGCAGATATGCGCCAGCTATCGGCATCCGACGAGCCGCGACGTAAGCGCATGCCGCGTGAGCGCGAGTCGATCACCCACAAGTTCTCCATCGGCGGCCACGAGGGCTACATCACCGCCGGCAAGTACGAGGACGGCTCCGTGGGAGAGATCTTCCTCACCGACATCGGCAAGGAGGGCTCGACGCTGCGGGGCATGATGAACTCGTTCGCGACCGCCATCTCGATCGCGCTGCAGTACGGCGTGCCGCTCGAGACGCTCGTGCGCAAGTTCAGCTACATGCGCTTCGAGCCCGAGGGCATCACCGGCAACCCCGAGATCCCATTCGCGAAGTCGATGCCCGACTACATCATGCGCTGGCTCGCCTCACGCTTCCTGGATGTCGACGTCCAGGAGGACCTGGGCATCCTCACGCAGGAGGTCCGCGCCCGCAAGTCCGCCCAGGAGGCCGCTCAGTCGGCGATCGCCTCCGACACCGCCGGGCCGAGTGCAGCAGGAGATCCCGCGGCATCCGCCGGTAACGGAGGAGCCGGCGTCCCCGCCACCGCGGCGCTCACCGACACGCCGCCGGTGGTCCCCGCCCGCATGCAAGGCCTGGACCTCGGACCGGCGTGCAGCCAGTGCGGAGGCATGATGCAGCGCACGGGCAGTTGCTACACCTGTTCGTCCTGCGGCAACAACACCGGCTGCGGCTGAGGGGCGCATGGGGCTCCCGGACAACCCGCCGACCTCAGCCTGAGTAGGACGGCGGGGGCGGCGGGTCGTTGCGGATCGACTGAAGCTCGCCGAGCAGCGATTCGGGGCTGGTGCCGCCGAGGACGCGCAGGCGCGGCAGGCGGTAGGGGTCGCTTGCGGGGCCCGCCCAGCCCGGGACGACCGTCGTCGAGCCTGTGTAGCCGGCCGACTTGACGGCCGCGATCACAGTCGCGTTGTAATGGCCGGAGGGGTAGCAGAACCAGTTCACGGGGACGCCGTAGCGCTGCTGGATCGTCTTGCGCGAGCCGTCGACCTGCTCGGCGAGCTGGGTCGTGTTCAGCGCGATCAGGTCGGCGTGGCTGACGCCCTGCGTGTCGAGCTCCCAGCCTGCTGTGACCAGGCCCTTGACCTGGGCCTGCGAGAGCCCGCCCTGCGAGGGCGGCAGGCCCGTCAGCTGGATGTTCTCGTCGCCCACCCAGCCCAGGCGGCGCAGCACGGGCAGGGCGTTGGTGTACTGCGACTGATAGCCGTTGTCGAAGCTCACGACGATCGGTTTGCCCGCCGGCAAGGGTACGCCGCGCTGCCAGTACGCCCACATCTGATCCTGGGTGATCGCGTGGTAGCCCGCGTTCGCGAGCGCCTGCATCTGGGCTGAAAATTCGCTCGTTGATACATACAGCCCGGGGAACGGCGCCCCCGCCGGCGGCGGGTTGATGACGTGATACATCAGGATCGGCACGCGTTCGGTCCCGGGCCTGCCGGTCCCCACGCCCGTGCCCGTGCCATGCGCGGCGCTCGTGGACGAGCCCGCTGGCGAGGACCCTCCGGAGCCCGCACCCGTTGAGGCGCGATGGCCTCCCTTGCTCGTGGCAACCGCGCTCACGGACCGCGAGGAGCCGCCGCCGCCGGACGCGAGCACGACCGCTACCACCGCGCCGGCCACAAGCAGCAGGCTCAGACCGGCAAGTGTGCGACGGCGGCGGCGCGCCAGTTCCCTGCGACGGGCCTCGCGACGCGCCCCGCGTCGCTCACTATCCATCCTGCTCCTAGGCTACGGGTTCAAACGCTTCTTCAGTGCGCTCGCCGCGGAGAACTTCGCCGCCTTGCTGGCGGCGATGTTGATCGTCTCGCCGGTGGACGGGTTGCGTCCCAGGCGAGCGGCGCGGTGACTGACGCTGAACTTGCCGAAGCCGGCCAGCGCGACCTCACCCCCGGCGGCCAGCTCGTCGGTTACCGCCTCGATCGCGGCCTCCAGGGCCTCGCGCGCATGGCTCGCGGCCATTCCGGTCCTCCCCGCGACCTTGTCGGCTAGCTCGTTCTTGGTCATGGCACTCCCTTCTCGGGTGTCGTTGCTGTGAGCAGGCTAACCGCTGGACAGGACGACGACACGGTCAACTGTTGGATTTGGTCGCGATAGAACCCCTAATTTCCGGGATTGAGGCCACCGCGCGAGGCCCTTTTCGCGCGAATTCGACCTCGCGCAGGCCGATTCCGCGCTCATCGGGCCATACGGGGCGCCCGCGCCGGCAGGGGCGTAGAGGCCTTCCCGCGCGCCCGATTCAAGCCGAGATCCGCGCCCGCGGGGCGACCTGGGGCTCCTGCGCGGGCTCCGCCGTCGGGGCCAGGGGACCGGCGGCATGGGCGGCCCACAGCGTCGCGAGCCACGCGAGGCAGGCCAAGCCGACGTGCACCCACACGAGCTCGGTCGGGAGATGCGTCTTGTACTGGTCGAGACCGACGATGCCCTGCAGCGCGATCAGCACGCACAGCACCGTCAGCGGGCGCTGAACGGCCGGCCGGGGCGCCCGCCGACTACGCGCCAGCCACCAGACGGCGAGCGCCGCCAGCCCGAACACGAGCGCGATCTCGCCGTGGCGGTGGATGACGAAGTCCATCGTCCCGCGTCCGTCGATGTTCAGGCGATTGATCCTCTGGCCCGGCGAGCCCCCCGCGTGCGGCCCCGCGGCGGTGGCGGCGGTTCCCGCGAAGATCGTCAACGCGCCGAGGGCCACGAGCGCCCGGACCGACCACACGAGCGTCGTATCCGCCGGCTCGCGGGCGACCTCCGACGAGGGCTCGCCATCCGGTACCCGCGTGGCGCGCCACACCAGCGCGACGGCGACCGCGAGGATCAGCATCGACAGCGCGAAGTGGCCCATCACCCAGCCGTAATCCAGCGCGCCGCGCACCGTGAGCCCACCGAGCACGGCCTGGCCGATCACGCCCAGCGGCAGCAGCCCGCCCAGCCACGTAAGGTCACGCCGGTAGGGACGGCGGCGCAGCGCCCCCAGCCAGGCGAGACCCGCCGCGATCGACACGGGCACAGTCAGCAGCCGGTTGGAGAACTCGATCACCGCGTGGGTGTTCAGCGGCGGGTAGACGTTGCCGTAGCACCTCGGCCAGGTGGGGCAGCCCAGGCCCGAGCCGGTCAGCCGCACGGCCGCGCCGGTGAGCACGATCAGCGTGAGCGCCACCAGCGCGGCGTAGGCCACGATCGCGTACTGGGCGGGGGTGAGCGTGTAGCCGTTGGTGGGCTCGCGCAGGCCATCTAGGCTTCTGGACATGGCGATTAGTTTGCCAAGCGCGCGCGATCCTGGGCGCGTGTGCGCGATCCCGGGCGTGGTCGACGTGTGGCGCGTGGACCTGGGCCGAGCGATGGACGACGGGCTCTCAGACCTGCTGTGCACCGAGGAGCACGCGCGCGCCGCGCGGATCGTGCACGCGCGCAAGCGGGCGTTGTGGGCGCGCTCGCGCGGAGTGTTGCGCGCGCTGCTTGCCCGCTACCTCGACGCCGATCCGCACGGGTTGCGGTTCGCGCTGGGAGCACACGGCAAGCCCAGGTTGCGAAGCGAACCGACGGAGATCCGGCGGGACAGCGGATCGGGACCGGGCGAGGATCTGCGCTTCAACCTGTCGCACTCGAGCCAGCTGATGCTCGTGGCGGTGACCGCCGGACGCGAGGTGGGTGTGGACGTCGAGCGTGCGCGCGAGCGCTACACGTCCGAGTTCCTGCGCACATGGACGATGCACGAGGCGACCGTCAAGTGCCTCGGGACGGGGTTGACCGGGGGGTCGGCTACGGCCGAGCAGAAGACGAGGCCCGGGCTATGGACCGCCGGCCTGGATGTCGGCCCAGGTGCGGTCGCGGCAGTCGTGGTGGAGGGCAGCGAGGCGTGCGAGTTGCGCCGCCGAGACACACCCCCTAAATTGGGGGTATGACCGCTCTAGCCGAGGCGTCGCTGCGAGCGGACGAGCAGGTACTGCTCGATCGGTTCGTGGATGAGCTGCGCCTACGCCTGGGAAGCGAGCTGCACGGCATATGGCTGTTCGGCTCGCGCGCACGCGGGGAAACGCCGTCCGAATATTCGGACGTGGATGTGCTGGTGTTCGTCGATGATGCTTCCTGGGACGGGCGCATGAGAGTGCGCGGAGTACTCGACGATGTGGCCCACGAGCTGGGTATGGACGCCCTTCCGTGGTCGTTCTCGATCCACGTCCACACCCCGAACTGGCTGGCGCAGCGTCGTGAGATTCGCTCCTTCTTCGTCGCGGAGGTGGACCGCGACAAGATCGTTTTGTGTGGAGAGCTGTGAGCCCTCGATCGGACGAGTTTCTAGAGGCGGCGCGGCGACGGCTCGCCGCCGCCGAGGTGGCGGTCGAGGAGGACCCATCCACTGCATTGAGTGCCGCCTACTACGCGATGCTTTACACAGCCAGAGCTGCGCTCAGCGAGCGAGACGCCTCTCCCAAGACCCACAAGGGAACCTGGCACGAGTTCCGCGGCGCGTTCGTCGAGAGCGGTGAGATAGATGCGGCCCTCGCCGCCGAGGTCCAGAAGATTCAGCCCGAGCGCGAGCAGGCCGACTACGACGCGTGGTTCGCGCCGGCGGGCGAGGCGCGCCGCGCGATCGAGCTGGCACGCAGCTTTATGGCCGCGGTCGAAGCCCTATTCGACTGACCGATCACTCCCCCGCGAGCCAGCGCTCGGCGTTCGCGTCGTGGAGCTCGCGCAGGATGTCCTCCAGCCCGCGCGTGAGCGTCCAGTCGGGGTAGTCGCTCATGAACGGGCGCAGGTCTGAGATCCACCAGCGGTGGTCGCCGATCCGAGGGCGGTCGTCGAGCGTCCAGTCGAGCTCCCGTCCGGCGATGCGCTGGCAGAGGTCGATGGCCTCCAGCATCGAGCAGTTGCAGGCGCGCCCGCCGCCGATGTTGTAGACGGCGCCGCCCGGGCGGGGGTCGCGATGGAAGGCCTCGAACGCGGCGACGAGGTCGGCGGAGTGGATGTTGTCGCGCACCTGCCGCCCGCCGTAGCCGAGCACGGTGTAGGGCTCGCCGCTGACCGTGCAGCGCATCAGATAAGACAGGAACCCGTGCAGGCGCGCGCCCGCGTGGTTGGGGCCGGTGAGGCAGCCGGCGCGAAAGCAGACGGTGGGCATGTCAAAGTAGCGGCCGTACTCCTGCACGAGCAGATCGGCGGCGGTCTTGGAGACGCCGAACAGCGAGTGGGTGGAGCGGTCGATCGACATCGTCGTGTCGATGCCCGCGTGGTAGGGGTGATCCTCGGGGAGGTCCAGGCGCGTGGGCAGCTCCAGCAGCGGCAGCGCGTTGGGCAGGTCGCCGTAGACCTTGTTGGTCGAGCAGAACACGAACGTCGCACCGGGGGCGTGGGCGCGGGCGGCCTCCAGCAGGTTGAGCGTGCCGAGCGCGTTGACGGCGAAGTCTGTATGAGGGTCCGAGGCGGCCCAGTCATGGGAGGGCTGGGCGGCGGTGTGGATCACGAGCTCGATCTCGCCGGCGTGCTGTGCGAACAGGCGCTCGAGCCCGGCGCGGTCGCTGATGTCGATATCGAGCGAGGTGAACGCGTCGGGATGGCGCGCGAGCAGCGCGGCGGTCATGCGCGCGGTCGACGCCTCCGGACCGAAGAACGACGCGCGCATGTCGTTCTCCACGCCGATCACGTCGTAGCCGAGCGCCACGAACCGCGACACCGACTCCGAGCCGACCAGCCCGCCCGATCCGGTGACTATCGCGGTGGGCATGGTCGTGTCGCTGTCGCTGTGGGCATACGCGTGTCGCCGACGATGATGACGAACACGAAGACGGCCGCTCAGGCGCCGCCGTATACGAACGGCAGCTCGTCGGCGAGGTCGCGCAGGCGCGGTGCGGCGGAGTCGCGCTCGGAGACGACGAGCTCGGAGACGGGCAGCGGCCACCGCACGCCGACGTCGGGGTCGTCCCAGGCGATGCCCCGCTCCACCGCAGGGTCGTAGTAGGCGGTCTGCTTGTAGAGCACGTCGGCGACGTCGCTGAGCACGCAGAACCCGTGGGCGAACCCGACGGGCACGTACAGCTCGCGCAGGCTCTCGCCGTCGAGCTCGACGCCCTCCCACTCTCCATACGTGGGCGAGCCGCGCCGCAGGTCCACGGCGACGTCGAGGATCCGTCCGCGCGCGCAGCGCACGAGCTTGGCGACACCCGGTCCGATGTGGAAGTGCATCCCGCGCACGACCCCGTAGGAGGAGCGCGAGTGGTTGTCCTGGATGAACTCCTCGCCGTCGGGTATGCCGGCGGACTCGTGCCAGGCGCGGCGATAGGTCTCGGCGAAGAATCCGCGCTCGTCGCCGTGCACGGCGGGCTCGATGATCGTCAGGCCGTCCAGGCGACAGGGGGTGGCTTGCATCGGCGCCAGAGGCTATCCGCTCGCAGGCAGGACGGGCGCCGCGGACCTAGGAACGACGCCGTAGGCCGCCGGCTTCCCCGGCGGCGTCGGCGCCCGCGAGGGGTGCGCCGTCGGGACCTGCGAGGGCGCGCCGCGATCGCCGTAGATGTAGGCGGCGGCCAGGCGCGGAGCGTCGCCGGAGCCGCGGCCGCCCGCGGGCGCATACAGAGCCGTGTCGGAATCGGAGCGGTCGCACGGCGGCGGGCGGCGGTCCTTGAACAGGAACTCGTAGTAGAAGACGTGCACCGGCTGAGCGGCCGGCATCAGGCGGTTCACGAGCCACGCGGCGTCGAGCGCCTGGGCGCGTTCGCCGCGGAGCTCGGGCCTCGAGCCGCCCTCGCAGCGGTAGGCGCCGACCTCGGTGAACCAGACCCGCTCGCCGGCGCCCGCGTGAGGCAGCGCGGATTTGAATTCCATGACGGTCGAGGCGTCGCGCGTCTTGACGGCGAGGTAGGGGTGGATGCCCCAGTCGGCGAGGCTCGCCGGATACAGCGCGCGCTCGTACTCGCGCTCGTAGGCGGTCATGGAGGCGGAGTCGAGCAGGTTGCCGGCGATCACCGTGCAGGCGCGGGCCTGGCACAGCGATTGGGCGATGAGCGTGTAGCCGGCGGCCGTGTCGGCGGAGAGGCCCGGCTGGAGGTTGGGCTCATCCCACGCCTCGACATAGGCCGTGGCGGGGAAGCGATCCAGGAGCGCCCCCAGGGCCGCGTGATATTCGGTCGAGGAGCTCGGCGTCACGCCGTCGTAGGCGGCGAGCGAGAGGTCCGGCGTGAGGCCGATTGCCAGCACGTCGCGATACCACGCTTCGAGCTGTGAGAGGTAGTAGGGGTGGGCGCCGAACATGACGTTCCACTGCACCACATAGCGGGCGAGCGCGATGTGGGAGGAGAGGCCTGAGACCCACGCGTCGTGGAAGAAGCCGGCGGAGTAGGCGCCGGCGAACGACGGGTCCCAGGAGGGCAGGCTCTGGTCGGAGATCCCGTCGACGTAGGGGGCGCCCGCCGGCGAGAGCGAGCTGCCGGCGAGGGAGCGCAGCGGCGCTTCGGAGAGCGCGAGCGAGGCGGCCGTTGGGCCGGCGTAGTACGGGCTGGCGCCCACGTCCGCCGCGCGCGGCCAGGCGCAGGCGAGCGCACAGAGCATCACCAGGCAGACGCGTTGCACAACCAGCCACATGCTCTGCGAAACCCGCGGGATCGAAATAAAGATCGACATTGGCGGATCAGGCGGCTGAGCGGAGCTCGATCGTTTTTGTGGGTGACCCATAGCCAGCTTCTTCGTACGACCCTGTCGGCGCCGGTCACCGCACGGAGCTTGATGTCATGCAGTCAAGACAAATATCTTGCTATCGAGACAAATGACTGGTAGAGTAAACATCGATGAATGTGTCTCGTGCCTATAGCGCCGTGGCTCCGACCGTGGAGGGAGACGTGCTGGTCATCCTCGCCGGGACGACGCAACCGCTCACGGGTCGCCGAGTTGCCCGGCTCGCGCGGCGCGGTTCGGTCGCCGCGGTTGCCAAGGCGCTCGATCGGCTGGTGAGCCAGGGGCTCGTCCTGCGCCAAGATGCACCGCCGGCGTCGCTGTACACACTCAACCGGGAACACGTCGCCGCGTCCACTGTCGAGACCCTGGCCCTGATCCGCACCGAGTTGCTCGATCGCCTGCGTCACGGGTTCTCCGCTTGGAGCATTCCGCCGGTACACGCATCTCTGTTCGGATCGGCCGCCCGGCAAGACGGGGACCTCGACAGCGACATCGACATCTTCGTCGTCCGGCCCGCCGGAGTGGACAATGACGACGCGACCTGGGGCGAGCAGTTGCATGACATGGGCGACGCCGTCTTCGCGTGGACGGGCAATCGCGCCGGCATCATCGACTTCGCCGAGCAGGACATCGAGCAGATACGCGAGCAGGATCCGCCTGTCCTGCAAGAGCTTCGCCGAGACGGCATCGACCTCGCGGGGGCGCCGCTTCGAGAGCTGCTCGGGAGAGCAGGATGAGTCCCGGCTCGACCAGGAGTCCTCGTTCGCGTCAGTGTGACGCCGCCGACGCTCGCAAGCGGCTTGGCGATGCCGAGAAGTACCTGGAGGTCGCGGAGCTCGTTGCGACAGAGGACTCGCTGGAATCTCATAACGTCGCGACTGGACTCGCGGTGCTCGCGGGCATCGCGGCGGCGGACGCCGCCTGCTGTAAGACACTGGGCGAGAGCTCACGGGGACCCGACCATCACGACGCGGCGGCCTTCCTACGCCGCATCGCCCCCGGCGGCGAAACCGCGGCAAAGCACTTCGAGCGCCTCGTGGATCTCAAGGACAAGGCTCACTACAGTTTTCTGAACGTATCCGGTCAAGACCGAACGGGAGCGATCCGTCGCGCCGGTCGCCTGGTTGATTTCGCACGAGAGGCGCTGCAGCGCTGAGAGCGGGCGATCCTGGTCTCGAGCAAGGTAGCGCGGTCGGGCCACACTCGAAGCGCTTAATCCGGTTGGGGGCGCGGATGACCGACATCTCGAGACCGACGGGACGGCCCGTACACTTGTCGGATCGCAGACGGGAGCTCGCAACTCCCCCTCCACGAGTACGTTGATACAGCAAGCGCGCGTCCATCAGCCATGCCAAGCTCCACGCAACGCCACCTCGCCATCGTCCCCGCCTTCAACGAGGCCGAAGCCATCTCCGGGGCCGTCGCGGCGATCCACGAGCAGGCACCGGACTTCGACGTGCTGGTCGTCGACGACGGCTCGATCGACGCCACCGCCGAGCGCGCACGGAAGGCAGGGGCCAAAGTCCTGCGCATGCCCTTCAACCTGGGCATCGGCGGCGCGATGCAGAGCGGCTACCTCTACGCGCTGGAGCACGGCTACGAGGTGGCCGTGCAGATCGATGGCGACGGGCAGCACGACCCCGGCCACATCCACGACCTGCTCGACCGCCTGCATGGCGATCCCGAGCTGAACATGGTCACGGGCTCGCGCTTCCTCGACCCCACCGGAAAGGGATACCGCTCCTCGGCGACCCGGCGCATGGGGATTCGCATCTTCTCGAGCGTCGTCTCCTGGATCACAGGTCAGCGCGTCACCGACCCCACATCCGGCTTTCGCATGACCGACCGGCGCGGCATCGAGTTGTTCGCGCATGACTACCCGCACGACTACCCCGAGGTCGAGGCGATCCTGCTGATGCACGCGCACAGGCTGCGCAGCTGCGAGATCCCGGCGCAGATGCGCCCGCGCCTGACCGGAGAGTCGGCGATCTCCTCGACCCAGTCGGTCTACTACATGGTCAAGGTGCTGCTGGCGGTGTTCGTGGGTCTGTTCCGGCGCAGCCCGCCCATCGAGGCGCACGCGCGCAGGGCGATAGCCGTGGAGCAGGCTTCGTGACGAAGATCACGCTGCAGCGCGGCCTTGCGGTCGCGGTCACCCTGGCGCTGCTGCTGCTCGTGTTCGAGCTTGTGCGCCGCAAGCGACTGTCCGAGCGCTACGCAATCCTGTGGCTGCTGGCGGCCGTGACGCTGTTCGTGCTGGCCGCGTGGAAGGGACTGCTGACGTCGCTCTCGCACGACGTCGGCATCTCCTACCCGCCGTCCGCCCTGTTCGCGGTCGCGATCGGGCTGATCGCGATGATCCTGCTGAACTTCTCGCTCGCCGTATCGCGGCTGTCCGACCAGAACAAGATCCTGGCGCAGCGGCTCAGCCTGCTGCAGCATCGCCTCGAAGAGATGGAAGGCACGGCGATGCCCCGGGATGGCGTCGATTCGAGCCCCACGGAGATCGGCAGTGGCACGCACGCGATCGAGCCAGATGAGCGAAGCGCTTCGATCGGCGCTGAAGAGCTCTCGCGCAGCCGCTGAGCGACGGTGCCCAGCATGGACGCAGTGGCCGTAGTGGTGGTCACCTATCAGTCGGCGGACCACCTTGCGGATCTCATCGAGACGCTGATGCCGCAGCTTGGCGAGAACGACGAGGTGACGATCGTCGACAACGGTTCGATCGACGGCACCCCCGAGCTGGCGCGCTCGCTGCACGAGCGCGTCGCGGTGATCGAGACGGGCGCGAACCTGGGCTTCGCCGGCGGGTGCCACGTGGGCGCGGAATCGACCGAGGCGCCGCTGCTGCTGTTCCTCAACCCGGACTCCCGGCCACAGCGGGGCTGCCTCGACCGTCTGCGCGCGGCTGCGACAGAGCACCCGAATTGGGGCGCATGGCAAGCGGCGGTGCTGCTCGACGAGGATCGCATCAACACCAGCGGCGGAGTCGTGCACTACCTGGGAATGGGCTGGGCGGGCGACTGCGAGCGACCCATCTCGGCGCTGCCTGAGAAGGACTGCGAGATCCCGTTCCCCTCGGGTGCGGCGATGGTCGTCAGACGCAGCGTCTGGGCGGAGCTTGGGGGTCTCGATCGCGACTACTTCATGTATGTGGAGGATCTCGACCTGGGCCTGCGCCTGTGGCTTGCCGGACACCGTGTCGGCTTGGTGGCGGCGGCGCGCGCGATCCACGGCTACGAGTTCGACAAGGGCTCCGCAAAGTGGTTCTGGCTGGAGCGCAATCGCTGGCGCACGGTGCTGTCTGTGTATCCGCTAACACTGCTCGTCCTGCTCGCGCCGGCCCTGCTCGCAGCCGAGCTGGGACTGCTCGCGGTGGCCGCGCGTCAGGGCTGGCTGCGATCGAAGCTGCACGCTCAGGCGGCTGCGCTGCTGGGCCTACCCCACACCCTGGCGCGCCGGCGCAGAGTGCAGGCCACGCGACGCGTCAGCGCAGCGGAGTTCGCTAGCCACCTGACCTCCTCGTTGGACAGCCCATATTTGAGCGCGGCCGACAGCCGCTGGCTGAGCGCGCCCCAGGCGCTCTACTGGACGCTGGTCCGCCGCATGCTGTCCCTCTTGGCGCGCTGATGCGCGTCGGCCTTGACCTCCTGTACCTGGTGCCCGGTGAGACCGGGGGGCGCGAGACGTACGCCCGCGAACTAGTGCCCGCGCTGCTGGAGCTGGCGCCCGAGCTCGAGCTCGTCGCGTTCGTCAACCGCGATGCGGGTCCACAACTCGCCGCCGAGCTGGGAGACAGGGTGAGCGCCATGATCGTCCCCGTCTCCGCGCGCAATCGGGCCCAATGGGCGCTCGGAGAGCTCGCGCTGGTGTCTGTGGCGGCAAGCAGGGCCCGCGTTGAAGTGCTGCACTCGCCGGCGAACTTCGCGCCCGCCTGGGGGCCCTTCAAGCGGGTGGTCACGCTCCACGACCTGCAGTACCGCGCGGTCCCCGAGCTGCTCTCGCGACCCGTACGGACCGCAACGCACACGCTGGTCCGGCTCGCCGCTCGCCGCGCGCACCGGATCATCGCCGTCTCGGCCGCCGGCAAGGAGGAGATCGTCGCCGGTTTGGGCGTCGAGGCAGAGCAGATCGACGTGGTCCCCAACGGCGTGCGCCCCGCGCCATCTGTGCCAGCAACGGAGGGTGAGCGCGAACGCTATAGCCTCGACGACCGTCCGATCGTCCTGTCGGTGGCTACCAACCTGCCGCACAAGAACCTACCAACTCTGATCGACGCGCTCGCGCTGATCGCTGCCGAGCGGCGGCCGGTGCTGGTGATGGCCGGCCACGGCACGAACGACGGAGCGCTGCAGGCACGCGCGACAGTCGCCGGCGTCGGCGAGGACGTGCGCATGCTGGGAGGCGTGTCGACTGAGGAGCTCGACTCGCTGTACGCGCTCGCCGACTGCCTGGTGCTGCCCACGCTGCACGAGGGATTCGGACTCCCAGTGCTCGAGGCGATGGCGCGATCTGTGCCGGTGCTCTGCTCGGACATTCCCGCGCTGCGCGAGGTGGCCGGTTCGGCGGCCCTCTATTTCGACCCCCGTGCTCCCGCGGAGATCGCGGCCAGAGTCCGTGAGGCACTCGCCGACACCGACTTGGCAAGACAAATGCGCGAGCGGGGCCGCGCCCGCGCCTCCGGCTTCAGCTGGTCGGCGGCGGCCGAGGCCACGCTTATGAGCTATGGCCGAGCGCTCGGCCGTTGACGCCGCCGACATGCACGCTCACGCGTAGTCAACGAGACCGGTGCCGCTCCAGTGACCAAACGATGTGAGATCCAGCTTCGGGCGAGGTATCTCCTGCCAGAACGCCAGCATCCTCCACAAGCGAATGTCATCGAACATGACGATCGGTCCGCCGGCGAGGCCAACCTCGTCGAAGCCGCGCAGGAAGTCGCGCTCCTGCGCGCCGTCGTGCTTGGCGTCAACAAAGACGAACTCTGCGCGCTGCAGGATGTCCGCGTTGCTCCGCCACCCCCGCGGTGTGGAGAGGTCATCCAAGCGTTGCTCGATCCGCCCGTCCGCGAAGTCGTCCTCTTGCAACACCGCTCCCGGGTATCCGCGCCACGGAAGCAGGTCGTAGGTGACGATCTTCCCATCCTCGGGCAGCGCCGCCTTCATGGCGAGCGCGGACATGCCGGTGGCGGTTCCGATCTCCACAACCGTCTTAGGACGGATCAGAGCGATGAGCGCCGCGAGCAACTTGTAGTGCTCGCCGGGCCACAGGTTCGCGAAGTCATTGCGGCTGCGATCTGCGAGCCAGTCGAGGTCCATGGACCTGGCCGTGTCGACTGCCCGCAGCGCCGTATCGAGGAGACGGACGGAGGGAGCCCCCGCGACAGGCGCGAGCAGTGACGGCTCGATGTGACGAGCGGCGATGGGCCAGCGACCAAAGAAAGGAAGCCGCCGACCAGCAATGGCGCGGACATCGTCAAGACCCATGTGGATTGCGCATCCTAGAGATCACACAGGTCGGCTGATCCTCAGTCGCCGCGACGGCGAATGACGTCGAGAAGCTCGGCGGGCACGGCGCGAAGCAAACCCAACAGCGCCAAGTAGACAAACGAAGCGATGGCCCATAGGACGATGCTCGGAAGCGCAAGCAGCAGCACACTCGCCGCGACCGCTGCCGCGAGTAGGACCCGCGGCAGCGTCGCAAAGCTCGGGCGCAGATGGGCGTGTCGTCGCGTCAGCGCCAGCAGATACCCGCCCGCCACAACGAACTCGCACACGGCCGCGGCGATCGAGGCGCCTTCCGCACCCAAACCCGGGACGAGAGCGACGGAAAGCGCGATCGCTATGACGAGCGCCGCGCTCGTCACGCGCAGCAGCGCGCCGTGCATCCGCAGGGAGAGCAGCGTGTAGCTCCAGGTCGCCGCTAGAAAGCCGCCCAGCAGCGCTATTGCCTGTAGACGCAGCACCGGTACGGCCGGCGCAAAGTCCTTGCCGCCAATTACCTTGATCACGAACGGGGCCGCAACCACGAGACTCAGAGTCACGTACGCCCCCACGATCAGGGCAGTGTCCCCCACCTTGCCCACTGCATAGCGCAAGCGCTCGTGATCGTCGCGCCCCGCACGAGCAAATACAGGAAAGGCTGAGCTCGCGATCAGGCCCGACGTCCCGCCGATGACCTCGACCACCTTGAAGGCGGTGGAGTAGTAGCCCGTCTGAGCGGCGCTGGAGAAGAGCGAGACCACGATCAGCCCGACTCGCGGATAGAGGATGCCCACGGTGGCGGCGGCCGCATATGGAAGGGTGTCGCGCACCAGCCTCCCCCATTTGGCGAGCTCGAAAAGCGGCAGGAACGAGACGCGCCCACGCAAATAGACGACGGCCGCAAGCAGCGCCGCCGCCGAGGAGACCACACTCACGAAGAAGAAGGGGAGCAGCTGCGCGCCGATGAGCACCAGCAGGACGGTTCCAGCGGCAACTACGGCCGAGTTGATCAGTTCAAAGACCGAGAAGACTCCCCAGTCCAGTTGCGCGGTAAGGGCGATCGAATATGTCTGCTGGACGTTGAGGAGCATGAGCCCAACGCCGGAGACCAGCATGCCCAACACGACCACCTGCGGGTAGCCGGCCAGCGCCATCAGCAGGGCGGCCACCGCCAGTCCGGCCAGTGTCAACACCGTCCGCAGACCAAGCAGGTTGGCAAGCAGGGCACGACGCTCGGACGGCGACGCGAGCGCATATTCACGCGTGCCGATTCCGCTTAGCCCGAACTCGGTGACGCCGGCGACAATCATCACAACCGAGGAGGCGGTGACGAAGCGGCCGAAGTCAGCCACCCCAAGGTGGCGAGTCATGAGTGGCACGACGGCTGCCGTCAGCAGGATCGTCCCGCCATAGGCGATCCCCCGGATGGCGCCGCCGCGAATCACCTTGGCCCCCGCCTCGGGACGATCAAGAATGTCGGCGGAGGAGAGCGGCTGTGCTCCCTCGATATTTGGTTGCGAGCCCATCGGCACGGGTACGTTACGTGCTCACAGGAACTTCGCCAGAGCCCGCCCATCCGGGGCCTGCAGTCCCAGCGCACGAAGCAGCCGCTCGGCGACCTTGGGCCACGTGTAGAGCAGTGATCGCTCGCGTGCGGCCGCACCCATGTGTTGAGCGACGACTGGATCCGCGAGATGGAGCATCGCGCCGACGAGTTCCTCTTCGTCGCCCGGCTCTACGAGGACGCCGCCGTCGGAGCCGATCACGTCACGAGGGCCGCCCAAGCTGCTGCCGATACTGGGAACGCCGGCGGAGGCCGCCTCTACATAGGCGATGCCGAAGGGCTCGACGAGCGAGGGCATCACAAAGCAGGTGGCTCGCGCGAACAGCTCGATCATCGCGTCGCGGTCGCGCTCCCGCGAGAGCACGCCGTGGGCATTGACGCCTGCCTCCCCCAGCGGCGGGTGACCGCCAACGACGTCCAGGATCGCATCAGGATGGACTTGGCGCACGCGCGCAAAGGCGCTGAGGACTTGCGGTCCTCCCTTTCTCTGCCAGTCGATCCCTACGAACAGAAAGCGCGGAGAGCGCCAGTCACGGTCCAGTACATTCCCGCGGTGGTTGGCGCCAAACCCGACAACCGCGACGCGCTCGGACCCCAGACCGTAGTCGCCCAGCAATGAGTCGGCGGCCCAATGGCTGGCGACAGCGCAGTTGCGAGCCCGGTCGTAGATGCCGGCGCGCCGTCCCTCCCAGCCATCGATCCCGCGTGTGGACATGCGGCTGAAGACCGGGTGGACATCGCCGCCCTGGCGCAATGTCATGTCCTCCAGCGTCACGTACGAGGTTCCGCGCGGCAAGATGAAGGTCGTCCCGATCTGAATCACCCCATCGAGAGAAGCTCCCCTGAGCCGTCGCCGCGCAAGCAGGCTACGGGCGCACATCATCAGTCGAGCGCCCTCGGCGTCATAGCGATTGCGCGTAGGCGCGGCAGCGGCAGCGAGCATTGTTCGTTCAAGCCCACCGGGCAACGCCATGTCGAGCGCCAGCGTGACCACGCCGAGCTCACGCAACCCGCTGTGGATGCCGGCGGTCACCCCAGACCAAGTGGTGGGCGATCGGGGATCGCCCACCGACGCCAACGCGATTCTTGGTGGTGACCCGATCGGATCGGCTGGCTGATCACCTCCGGACACTGTCCTAACCGGAGTCCCCACTCACGCCCGGTGCTCGGATGGGCGGGTCTGCCACAGCCGGTCTGGCGCCACCCAGATACTTGTACTTTGCAACGTAGAACTGCACCATACCCCCGTAGAGACCTTGATACAGCGACATCCGCAGGTTCTCGCGCAGCCCGTATACGCCTCGCTCCCGCCAAAGGTTGACAACGAGCACGACCGGAACATATGGCAGAAAGAGCAACGGCGAAAGCCGGTTGAGAATTCGCCGTCGCGGCGGCCAATCGGATGAGCCCTCCCAATTGAACCGTGGCAGATCGTCGAATGGCATCAGGAACTCGTGCGCGTTGATGCGCGCCCAGCAGCGCCACTTCGTCAGCATGGTATGAAGCGCAAAGTTGTTGTATCGAGGACGGTGCTCAAGCTGAAGGTCCACCCTGCGAATCGGTGGGTCCACGATCTCGACGCCGTGTATCGTCCCCAGCAGATGAACGCTGGAACGTTTGAATAGTGCGAGCTTGTACGGGCCGTTCTCGGTGATGTAGCGTTGGCCGTCCCACATCCGCCACAGCAGCTCGTAGCCATTGACATCCACATCGTCCACGAGCTCGCGCAGTTGGCCTCGCAACGCATCGCTGAGATACTCATCAGCATCCAGCGACATGATCCACTCGCCACGGGCCTGCTCAAAAGCAAACACCGTCGAAGCCTCAGCGTGTCCGACGAGTGGCCGTACAAAGACTCGACAGCCGTAGCGTGAGGCGATCTCGAGCGTCCTGTCCTCGCAGACGCCGTCATGCACGAGCACGATCTCCTCCACAACGCCCGCGAGGCTCTGCAGACAGCGCTCGATCACCGCCTCCTCGTTGCGCACGACAAGACACGCGGACACCGAGCTTGGCGCTCGAAGCGTGGTCTTGGCGGACTCCATCGGTGGATAGGGTAGGCGGTCTGAAACCGTCAACCGCACCGCTGCTCTCGCATCGGCATGATTCGCTCGTGAGCAACAGGCCCCGCGTGAGCGTGATCATGGCCGTCCACAACGAGGAGCAGTTCCTCGCCGAGGCCATCGAGAGCGTGCTCGCCCAAAGCTTTCCCGACTTCGAGATCATCGTCGCAGACGATGGATCGACCGACGCCACTCCGGCGATCGCACGCTCCTTTGCAGAACGTGATGCCGGGCGGATCCGGGTGCTCAGGGCCGAGCAGAATCAAGGCAAGCCGTTTGCGTTGAACCGGGCGCTCGCAGTCCGTCGGGGTGAGTTCATAGCTTGGCTGGATGGCGACGACGTGATGCTCACGGACAAGCTCGAGCGTCAAGTCGCGGTGCTCGATGCTAATCCAGATGCCGCCGGGTGTTCCCACGACGCAGAGATGTTCGACTCCCACAGCGGGCGTGTGATCGGCCGCTTTTCGCAGGTGGCGAACGGTACGCCGTTGCGAAGTGGCGGCATCGAGATGTGGTTCGACCCGACCTACAAGATGCTCCCGTCCGCGACGATGATCCGCTCGTCGTTGTGTCCTCCGGATGGCTTCGACGAGCGTCTTAGGTTCACTAACGACTGGCTTTTCGACATCGAGGTCTTCCATCGGGGGCGTTGCATAGCACTCGAGGACATCCTTGTTCGTTATCGCCGTCATGAAGGTAACTTCACCACGCGGGCCGAGCAGTCGGGTGCCTCTTACGAGGAGGGCCTGATGGCAATGGCGATCGTGACCGGGAGGCATCCGCAACTCCAGCGCCGCGCACGGACGATGAGCACCGCGATCATGCTCGGGCAGGCGCGGCGACGCCTGAATGGTCGAGAATGGCGCATAGCGGCCAGCTATGGCGCGGCCGCATGTGGGATCGGCGGGATCTCGGGAATCCTCGGAGTCACGGCTGCGATGGCACGCTCGGCGTCGCGCCGCAGGCGGTTGCGCAACAGCTAGCCAGCCGGACCCGGACGTAACCCCAGGCGCCCACGACGAGCGTCTTCGAAGCCGGCGCGCACGACGCGCAAAGCCTCGCGGCGATGAGAGCGGGTGAGCGCGTGCAGGGTAAAGGTCGCAAGGATCGAAGCGCGACGTAGCGCATCTCCCACGACGCCAAGGGGGCGCCTGCGCTCGAGCACGACCACGGTATTGCGCACCCCGTAGTACAGCGTGTGAGTAGACGTGGACTCCCCCCCGGTCGAGGCTGATACGCGATGCCAGGCACGAGCAGCGGGCGCCAGCACGACCTCGAAGCCCGCCTCGCGCACGCGCAGTGCCCAGTCGACGTCCTCGACATACGCGAACAGCTCCTCGTCGAGCAGCCCAACCGCCTCGATCGCCTCGCGTGAGACCGCCATCAGCGCCCCCACGGCACGACCGGTCGATCGCACGTAGCTGTAGCGCGGACCGTCCGGCCGTCCATACCCTCGCGGCCGTCCGGAGTAGCCGAGCAGTTGGCTCACACGCTGCCCGGCGAACCAGATCGTCTGTGGCCGATCGGCGAAGTAGACCTTGCCGGCCAGTATCCCAGCGCGCGGGCGCTCCTGCGCCGCACGTTCGAAGCCGGCTATCACGTCTGGAGCAACCGTCGCATCGTTGTTGACCAGCGCGATCCAGCGCGCTCCATGCTCGAGCGCATAACGCAAGCCCACGTTGTTGCCGCCCGAGTAGCCGAGGTTGGCGCCGGCCTCGATCAGGACGATCCCCGGAAAGCGCTCGCGCACCGCCCGCTGGGTCCCATCGCTTGACCCGTTGTCCACACACACGATCACGAGGTCCGGGTGCTCCACCCGCGTGAGCGACTCCAGGCAGCGCAGCGTATCCTCACGCCCGTTCCAGCTCAGCACGAGCGCGTGCCAGCCGGCAGTCCCAGCGGTCCCCGACATCTTTCCGGCCGTGGGCATACGCCGGACAGTATGGCCTGGTTCGTTCTCCTCATCACCCGACGAGCACGGCCGAGGAGCGCGCCTTGGCCGACTCAGCCGGTATAGATACCCGCTTGGTCGGACCGTTCATCAGCGGCTGCATCCTGTTTCCGTTGGTACTGCTCGCGCTCAGCGCGGGCGGCGGCCTGCTGGTACGCCGGCTGGGGGGTGGTTGGCTCCCGGGTGGTCTGGTGCTGCCCGTCGGCTTTGCGCTGCTGGTCGCGACCTGCTCGTTTGTGACCTACATCCACTGGCTGGCGCCGGCCACCGGCTACATAGCGCTCATCCTGGCCTTGGTCGGGTTCCTCCTGGAGTTGCGGGCCGCAGCGTCGCGCGCACCCCGACTGCAGGGCATCCCCTGGGCAGCGCTCGCCGGCCTGGGCGCGTTCGCGGCGATCGGTGCGCCCGTGCTGCTCACCGGCACACCCACGTGGACGGGCTACACGCGCATCGTCGACATCGGCCTGCAGATGGACCTCGCCCAGCACCTGGCGCAGGCGGGACGCGCAGCGGTCGGCAACGACTCCTCCTACCACGTCGTCGTACAGAAGCTCATCGGCATCGGCTACCCGGGTGGCGCGCAGGCGACGCTCGGCGTCGTCGCCAAGCTGATCCACACGAACGTGGCGTGGTGCTACCAGATGTTCCACGCGTTCGCCGCGGCGATGGGCGCACTGGCGATCTACTCGCTGCTCGGCCGCGTCACGGCCAGCCGCCCGCTGCGCGCGCTGGGAGCGTTCGTCGCGATCCAGCCCAATGTCCTCTACGCCTACGCGCTGGAGGGCGGGATCAAGGAGCTGACGACCGCGAGCCTGCTGATGGTCGGCGTCGCCGTCCTCGCCGAGCGCCTGCCGGGGCAAGCGGGTCCGCGGCTGTCGGTGCTGCCGGCCGCGGTGGCGATCTCCGGCGCGTTCGCCGCGTTCAGCGACGGCGTCGGGCCGTGGCTGGGACTGCTGCTCGTCGGCCTTTTCGTGCTTACGCTCGTGCGGCGCGAGCGGCTGCGCGCGCTCGCGGACTGGGGGCTGCTCGCGGCGATCGCGATCGTCATCTCGCTGCCGGGGCTGATCAGCGCCGCCACGCAGCTGAGCGGCGTCGCGGGAGGCGCGATCGGGGGAACGATCGATCTCGGGAACGGCAACCTCTCCGCGCCCGTGCCCGACTGGTCGGCGGCCGGCATATGGCTGACGGGCGACTATCGCTTTCCGCTCGTGCACGTCGCGATGACCCATCGCCTGGACGTGTTCGTGATCGTGTTCGCGGTGCTCGGCATCCTCTACGCGCTGGGGCGCCAGCGCTGGGTGATTGCGTTCGCCGGAATCGCCGCACCGATCGCGCTGGCGTACTACATCGCGCACACCACAGCCTGGCTGCAGTTCAAGGCATTCACGATCACCGGCGTGTTCGCGCTCACGCTCGCTTTCGCCGGCGCAGCCGCGCTGCACGAGAGCCGGCGGCGCGGCCTCGCGCTGCTGGGATGGCTCGTCGCCGCGGTGCTCGCCGGCGGAGTGCTGTATGGCAACGCGATCATCTATCACGACACCACGCTGGCGCCCGCGGCGCGCTATCACGACCTGGCCGCGATCGGCAAACGCTACGCGGGGCAGGGTCCGGCGCTGTTCCCCGCGTTCGACGAGTACGCCGAGTACTTCCTGCGCGAAGAGCAGGCCACCTCGAGCGAGAACCCCGCAAACCTGGAATTCGGCCTCGTCCCGGGGGTCGTCGAGCCCAACGGGATCGGCTACTCGCTCAACCTCAACCAGTTCCTACAGCCCTATCTGCAGAAGTTCAAGCTCATCGTCCAGCCGCGTGGCCCGCTGTCCAACCGCGCGCCGAGCAATTGGGATCTCGTGCAGCAGACCCCCTATTTCAACGTGTGGCGGCGCGTCCGCCCCGCGACCGACGTCTATGCGCACCTGCCGCTGTCGGGGCTGGCGCACGAGCGCACCCCTGCGATCTGCGGCGTGCTGCAGAAGGACGTGCGCGAGGCCGGCCCGGGTGCGACCGTCGCCTACGTGCCCGCCCCCACGGCGACGCAGGTCACGCCTGCCGCCGGCGTCCACCCCGACTACTGGAAACCCGCGGGTGGCGAGCTGGTGGCCTACGGCGCGGGCAGCGATCGGACCAGCTTCACGCTGCCCCGCGCCGCCGCCTACGACATCTGGATGGAAGGCACCGTCGGGCGCCCGATCAAATTCCTCATCGACGGCCACTCGGTGGGCACGCTCGCCTACGAAGAGCGCTACCCCAACCAGTTCCTACACGTCGGCGCGAGCGAGCTCGCCGCGGGCCATCACACGCTCGAGATCGTGCGCGGCGGCGGTAGCCTGCATCCCGGCAGCGGCGATGACGTCGACCCCGACACGCGCGGGCTGGGCTCCGTCGTGCTGATGCCGCAGGGCTCACAGTCCTACCGCGTGCGGGTCGCCCCCGCCGCCGCGGCGGCGCGGATCTGCGCCGCCCCCGTGGGCTACGAATGGATCGAGGTCCTGCGCCCCGGAGCCGCTTCGGCTCAGCGCTGATCAAAAGCAGTCCGGCCTGCGCGCCGCTGCGATGTCGTCCTTGCCTAAGCTGCCCAGATGCCGGCGACTCAGAAGGAATGGATCAAGCGTCTCCAGATGGAGGGCTGGACGCGAGAGCGAGGCAGCAAGCACCAGGTCAAGATGACCAAGCCCGGGTACCGACCGATCACGCTCCCGGAGAACAAGCGGCGCGCCTACTCCAAGGGCTTTGAGGCGCAACTGCGCCGCGAGCTGCAGGATCGCCTGAATTGACCCGATATCTGTGATGATGAAGGCTATGTCCGAGCCTCGGCCCCTGCATGTGAGCGTTCGTCTCGAGGACGATGTGTATTGGGCCACCGTGGAGGAGTTCCCCGGCGTGTTCGCCACGGGCGACAACTTGGAGGAGCTGCGCGAGAGCCTGCAGGAAGGGATCGCGCTCGTGCTCGCGCCCCCGGGCGGCCGCACCCCGACGGTGACACTCGCACCGCTGCGGCATGAGCCTGTAGCGATGGATGCCAGCTCCGAGCTCGTCCTCGCCTAGAAGACTCCGTCCAACACACGGCGTCGCACCTCAGCCTCGCGCCCCCAGCTCCTCCAACCGCCGGCGCATCGCCGCGCCCGTGGCCCGCGGCGAGAGCTGCCTGGCGATGTCCGCTCGCGCGCGCGCGCCGATCGCGGCCGCCTCCTGCGGTCGCTCGATCACGCGGCGCATCAGATCCGCGGCGTGCTCGACGCTCGGTTGCGCCCACTCGCCCTCGGGCGGATAGATCTCGCAGTCAGGTCCGACGCGCCCGATCGTGTACTCGACCAGGTAGCTGTTCTGGTCGTTCATGAAGTCGACGTTCCCCGAATAGCCCGTGCCGATGACCGGCTTGCCGATCGCCATCGCCTCGGCCAGCGTCAACCCGAAGCCCTCGGAGCGGTGCAGCGAGATATAGCAGTCGCACGCGGCCATCAGCCCGTTGAGCTCCTCGCCGTCGAGCGAGCGATCGACCACGTGGATGTCGGGGCGCCCGTGCGCGGCCCACAGCACCTCCTCCTCGGCCAGCGGGCGCAGCGGTCCGTTGATCGTCTTGATCAGCAGCCGCGGGCCCTCGCCGGGGGCGAACGCGCGCTTGAACGCCTCGATCAGGCCGATCGGGTTCTTGCGCTGGATCGTGCTCAGGTAGTCGAACACGAACAGGAACAGCGGTCCGTCGTCGGGAACGTCCAGGCGCAGCGGCGCGGCCGGCTCGGCGGGGGCCTGCACGGGCGGGGGCAGGGCGATCGTGGGCACGGGCGCGACCGCGCCGATGTTCTGCGCCATGAAGCGCGAGTAGACCCAGATCTCTCGCACGAGCGCGAACGCATGGCGCCAGCGCGCCGGGATGGTGTCCGTCTCCCAGCCCCAGATGCCGATGCGCGGCCCTTGGAAGTAGTCCTCGCCGAGGCGCTGCACGAAGCTCGGCAGCTCTTCGGCATTGACGGCGACGATCTCAAAGCCGTGGTGTCCGTCGTGGACGAGCTCCTGGAAGCTGTGGCGGCCGTACTCCTCGGCGAGCTGCACGGGCAGCGCCAGATGGTGCAGCGGCACGCTCACCGTCCTGACCGGGACGCCCGCCGCGCCCAGCGCCTGCACGTAGCCGCGGGCCGCGGCGCCCAGCCCCAGCGTGTGGCCGAGATAGCCGGTGAGGCGGACCGCCGGGGCGTCGTCCGCCGAATTCGGCGCCGGCGCCTCGGGAGCCTGCTCCGTCGCGAGGATCGCCGGTGCCGGCGGCCCGGGCGACGGGACGTCGGGCGATGGGGGATCGGGCGAGGGGGCGGCAGGCGGCGCGAGCGACGGGGCGTCGATCTTCCCCCCGGGCGCCGCTGCCGGCGCTCGCACCGGATCAGATCCCGGAGCGGGGGGCATGAAGCGATCCGGGATCTGAAGCTCCTCGCGCCCGAACGCCCAGCACCAGGCGACGTAGTCCGCTCCGTCGGGGCCGTCCAGGTCCGGGTAGGCCCGCACCACGTCCGGGCGCTCGCGCGCGACGCGATGGTAGACGTAGCGGTTGATGCCGTACGCGGCCCCCCTGGGGGCGGGGCCGTGCAGCCAGGCGAGGAACTCCCGCGTGCCCGCCTGCTCGAACAGGCTCTCGACGGGCCGTCCGAGCGCGAGCGCGCAGGCGTAGGCGGCCCGCAGCGAGTCGTCATAGACGAGATCCTCCTGCAGGCGTCGGCCCACCTCGCCGCGATGATCCAGATCGCGCCAGCCGGCGCGGCGCAGCTCGGCGGCGTAGCGCTCGCAGAGCTCGTGCAGGGCGGGCGAGCGGCTGACCCGTGCTCGGCTGGCGTTCGCTGCCAGGCGGTGGGGGCGGTCGGGCTCAAAGCCCGGCAGGTTGAGAAAGCGCAGCGGCCGGCGCCCGTTCACCGACACCCCGTCCGCACCCCCCTGCAGCATGCGGCGATGCAGGTTCCACAGGTTGACGTTGCAGCCGGGATCATCGAGCACGGCGGTGGAGAAGCGCGCGGGGGCGAGCTCGAGAAAGCGGGCGAGCCAGGGACGATCCTCCGGACGCTCGCCGCTGCGGCTGGCGTCCGGCGATCCGAGCGTCCGCTGCACATGCGCGTCCCACCACTGCAGGAACGGCTCGGCGCCCGAGCTGCCGTCGATGCCGACGATGGTCTGCTCGATACGCCCGGCTCGATCCATCTGCGCACGCGAGGGTTCGAGCCCGTCGTCGGGCACATCGGCGAGCACGCGCGGCACCAGCAGCACGCTGCGCGCCGACAGCGCTGCGGCGATCGGCTGCAGGTCCGCGAGGACCCAGACGGTGCTCGGCAGATGCAGCACCGGTCCGGAGGAGCGCTCGGTGTGACGGCGCAAAAGACCGGGCAGCAGCAGCGCGCTCAGATCCTGCTCGTCGTGCAACGCCAGCAGCGCCTCCACGTCGATGTCGAGCTCCTGCCCGGCGGAGCGCAGGCGCAGGGACTCCTCGGACGTGGTCGCCGCGGCGACCACGTCCTCGCCGGCCACGAGCACCACTTCGTGTAACCAGTCAGGCTGGTGGCGCTCGAGCGAGCGAGCGAGCGCCCGCGCCCGCGCCAGGCTGCCCAGGGTCGCGATCGTCAGAACCCGCATCAGTCCTCACCCTCGTCCTCGCCGGCCCTCCGGCGACGCAAGGCCTCGGCGGTCAGGACGAGCTCGCGGACGAGATCCTCCAGGCGCTCGATCTGCTCGGTGTGGCGCTTGCGCACGTGCTCGAAGTCATCCTGCAGGCGAGCCAGCGCGGCGGCGGCGGCCGCCTGGCGGGCGCGGTAGCGAGCGTACGGCGCAAACATGCGTGCGAGCCCTCTGCGCATAATTCCCGAGAGAATGACCGATCAGACGCGGCTACGGGTGACGATCGACGCGCGCGCGCTCGACGGCGCGCTGATGGGCACCCAGATCCATGTGCTCGAGCTCGTGCGCGCGCTCGCGCGGACGCGAGCGCTGCGCCTGCGCGTGCTCGTGCGCGGCGAGCGGATCGACCGAGCGACGCGCGCGTCGCTTGACGAGCTGCCCGGCAGCGAGATCCTCGCCGCCGAGGACGTCGATGACTCCACGCCCCGAAGCGATGTGTTCCACCGTCCGCAGCAGACGTTCTCAGCCGGCGACGTCGCGCTCGCGTGGAGGCTCGGCGAGCGGTTCGTGCTCAGCCAGCTGGATCTGATCGCCTACCGCAGCCCCGCTTACTTCCCCGACGCCGGCGCGTGGGAGGACTACCGGCGCGCGAGCCGCCACGGCATGTTCGCGGCGGAGCGAGTCGTCGTCTTCTCCGAGCACACGCGCCATGAGCTGCTCACCGACGTGCTCGCCGACGCGGAGCGGATCAGGGTGGTGGCGCCCGGTCTGAATCATCGTTCTGGGGAGGAGCCGCAGATGCCGCCCGCGCTGGATGCGCGGACTCCCGAGGGCAGCGCCGGCGATGGGTCCTCCACGGAGGAGGAGCCGGGCTTCCTGCTCTGCCTCGGCACCGACTACGAGCATAAGAACAGAGTGTTCGCGCTGCGGATGCTCGCCGCGCTGCGCGAGCAGCACGGCTGGCGAGGAAGGCTCGTGCTCGCCGGCACGCACGTCGCGCATGGCTCCTCGCGCGAGCTCGAGCGCGAGGAGCTCGACGCACGCCCGGAGCTGCGCGAGGCCGTGATCGATCTGGGGTCCGTCGCGGAGGCGGAGAAGGAGTGGTTGATGGAGCACGCCGGCGCGGTGCTCTACCCGTCGCGATACGAGGGCTTCGGGCTGGTCCCGTTCGAGGCGGCGCTGCGCGGCGTCCCGTGCTCGTTCGCGCCCCAGTCCTCACTGGCCGAGGGGGCGGCGGGGAGGGCCGCGACGATCGTCCCCTGGGACCCCGTGCCGAGCGCCGCGGCGGCGTACGCGCTGCTCAGCGACCCCGCGGCGCGCGCGCGGCACGTGCAGCTGCTCGCCGATGCCGCGCACGAGCTGACCTGGGAGCGAGCGGCCGCGGAGACGGTCGATGTCTACCGGGAAGCCGTGCGCGCGCCGGTGCGCGACGCCGCGACGCTCAGTCGCGACGCGCTCGCCCGCGAACGCGAGCTGGCCGCCGCCCACCGGTCCGTGGTGCAGACGCTGATCGGCGAACGCGAGCTCGTGCTGGGCGACTACGACGAGCTGCTCGCCGAAGTCGGCCCCGGCCGCAGCCTCGTCGGCCCTCGCGGCTCGCTGCCCGAGGACCTGCAGCGCGCGCTGCTTGCGCTCAGCGCCCACCCAGCCCTCAGCCGGCCGCTGTATGGACTCGCCGCGAGCGCCTTCCGCGCCGCGCGTGCCCTGGCTCGCGCCGTGCACCGCCCGCGCCGCCGAGGGTGATCGCGCTCAGGCTCGGCGAGGCTGCTCACGCCGCACCCATCGGACCGGCCCGCCGGCTTGCACGCGCGCACCCCGTGCGAGCGCACCGGCCCGGGTGATCGTCACGCCGATATACGCTCTAACGACGATGGCTCTCGGCGACACGTCCATTTCACAGCGCCCCGCGCTGGCGGCGCAGGGCGTCCACAAGCGCTTCAAGATCCCCGAGGAGCGCAGCCACACACTCAAGGAGCGCGCGCTGCACCCGCTGCGCCGCTCGCGCCACGAGGACCTGCACGCGCTGAAGGACATCTCCTTCGCGGTGAGACCGGGCGAGTTCTTCGGCATCGTCGGGCGCAACGGCAGCGGCAAGAGCACGCTCTTGAAGTGCCTGGCCGGCATCTACCGCGCCGACAGGGGCGAGATCTGGTGCAACGGTCGCATGTCGACCTTCATCGAGCTCGGCGTCGGCTTCAACCCCGACCTCGCCGCTTACGACAACGTGGTCCTGAACGGCATCATGCTCGGCCTGTCCCCGCGCGAGGCCCGCGCCCGTTACCAGCGCGTGATCGAGTTCGCCGAACTGGAGGAGTTCCAGGATCTCAAGCTCAAGAACTACTCCTCGGGCATGCACGTGCGCCTGGCGTTCTCGGTGGCGATCCAGGTCGACGCCGAGATCCTGCTGATCGATGAGGTGCTCGCCGTCGGCGACGCGGCGTTCCAGCAGAAGTGCTTCGACGTGTTCAACAGCATGCGCGAAGAAGGCCGCACGATCGTTTTCGTCACCCACGACATGGGCGCGGTCACGCGCTTCTGCCACCGCGCGATGCTGCTCGAGCGCGGCGAGATCGTGAGCGTCGGCGATCCGCGCGAGGTGGCCGACCGCTACCTGGAGATCGCGTTTGGGCGCAAGGTCGGCTATGAGGACGCCGACATCGGCACGGCGCGCATGGGCGACGGCGCCGCTCGAGTAAGTGAGCTTTGGCTTGGCGACAATCGCGAGGAACGGCGCGCGGTGGCACTGCAGTCCGAGCCGCTGACACTCAAGGTCCTCATCAAGTTCAATGCCGAGATCCTCGACCCCGCGGTGACGCTCACGCTGCTCAACGATCAGCGCCAGCCCGTGGTGGTGGCGACGACGACCGAAGATCACGATCACACGGGCGGCTTCCAGCCGGATGAGTGGGCCGTCTTCGGTTTCTCCTTCCACAATATGCTCTCGCCCGGGCGCTATCACCCCGTGGTGACGATCACCCGTCGCGGGGAGGGGCTCGACGTGATCGACCGCTTCGCCGGCGGATTGTCCTTCGTGGTCACTGGAATGAGCGCGAGCGGTGGGATGGTCGAGATACCCGTCGAGACCGAGGTGGCGCGCTGGGGCATTTGGGCCGGGACCGAGATGCCGACCGTGGGAGGCGTGCAGTGAGCGCCCCGACCCTGTCCGAGCCGCTCGGGCACCAGATACGCGGACCGAGAGCGCTCGACGACAGCTGGTCGCGATTCTGGCAACTGGCCTACAACATCGCGCGCAGCGAATTCAAGTTGAAGTTCTTCGGCTCGGCGCTCGGGTATCTCTGGCAGGTCGTGCGGCCCCTGTTGCTGTTCGGGGTCCTCTACGTGTTCTTTGTCGTGGTCTTTCACGTGGACAAGGCCAAAGGGGCCGCCGGGCACCTCTATGGCGCGCAGCTCCTCGGCTCGATCGTGCTGTTCACGCTCTTCGGCGAAGCCACGGCCGGGGCTGTTCGCAGTGTGGTGGACCGTGAGAACCTGGTACGCAAGATCCAGTTTCCCCGCCTCGCGATACCCATCTCGGTCGTGCTGCTGGCGCTCTTCAATCTGGCGTTGAACCTGGTCGTCGTGATGATCTTCTCGGTAGCGGCGGGTGTGCGGCCGATGCTCAGCTGGCTGGAGCTGCCGCTGATCGTTCTGATGCTGGTCGTGCTGACGACGGGCGTCGCGATGCTGCTGTCCGCTTTGTTCGTGCGCTTCCGCGACATCTCCCCGATCTGGGAAGTGTCGAGCCAGATCCTCTTCTATTCCTCGCCGGTGATCATTCCTGCCGAAGCCGTCCGCGAACAGCTCGGAGCCGGCAGCTTCCTGTATCACCTCTACACGCTGAACCCGCTGGTCGCGATCTTCCAGCAGTTCCGCCACGCAATGATCAACCACGCGACGCTCAGCGCCGGGCAGATCATGGGAAGCTGGGCGGCTCTGCTCGCCCCGCTCGGACTCGTGGCGGGGATCTTCGCCCTTGGATTCTGGACGTTCAACCGCGAGGCGCCGCACATCGCCGAGGATCTGTAGACGGATTCCGCAGTGATGGACGCCGAGCGGTGGAGAGCGGAGCAGATCAGGCTCCGTGAGGCGATTCGCGCCCAGCGGAGCTCTTCCGAGCGACACGGCTCGGTCGGTCCGGCGGCGCGTCCGCTCGCGTCGGCGATCGTGGTGTGCTGGAACTCGGCCGACGTGCTCGGGCGCTGCCTGGAGCGGCTGCTTGCCCAGGACTACGCCAATTACGAGATCGTCGTGGTCGACGACGGCTCGCGGGACGACACGCTGCAGGTCGCAGAGCGCGCGGCGAGGCGCGGCGAGCTGAGGATCGTGCGCAGTGCCCGCAATCGGGGCTGCCCGCATGCGCGCAACCTCGGCTTGCGTCACGCCAAGGGAGAGATCCTCGCGTTCGTCGACGCCGACGGGTATGCCGCCACCGACTGGCTGAGCCGGATCGTCGATGCGTTCGAGGCGGACGCGACGGTCGGCGCGGTCGCCTCGACGGTGTTCTTCGACGCGAACCCGCTCGTGATCAACGGCGCCGGCGGGACCGTCAACCGCCAGGGGTGGGCTGCCGACCTGTCGATGAACGAGCCCTACGAGCGGGCGGAGATCGCCGCCGAGGCGCTGTATCCGATGGGCTGCGGCATGGCGGTGCGAGGCTCGGCGCTGGAGCGCGTCGGGCCGTTCGACGAGCGCATGCGCAACTACTACGACGACGTCGACTACGGCGCGCGGCTGTGGCGCGCGGGCTGGCGGGTGCGCGTGGCGCCCGACGCCTGGATCGACCACGGCTTCGGCGCCGGCGGCGGGGACGCGGATGAGAAGCGGCTGCTGTGCGAGCGCCATCGCATGCGGGTCGTGCTCAAGCACGCCTGCGCACGGACGCTCGCGCGCTGGGCGATGCACGAGGCGCGCGCGGTGAGAGGGGCGTCGTGGCCCGGACGCGCGCTGAAGCTCAGGGCGATGGCGTGGAACGCGCGCCACCTGCCGAGCGTGCTCGCAAGCCGCCGGCGCCTGCGCAGCGCCCCCCGAGTCCCGGATCGACTGATCGATCCAGCGTGGGGAGACGGCTTCCCGGCGGGCGTGCCGGCGCGGCTCACGCCGCGTCCCGAGCGCGCGGGCAGCGCCATCGACATGGCGGACGCGGGCAGCGAGGGGCAGCTGCTGTACGGATGGTTCCCCGCGGAGCGCAGCGACGGGCGCAGCCGTCGCTGGGCCGGCGTGCGCGCTGCGGCGCTGATCGCGCTGCGGGCGCCCGCGCGGAGGCTGCGCCTCGACTACGCGCACGTGCCCGCGGATATCGGCGGAGTCGAGCTCAGCATCCGGCGGGTGGGCGCCTGCGAGCCGCTCAGAGTTGTCTGGAGCACGCGCCTGCCGTGGCAGTACATGGCGCGCTCGGTCGAGAATCGCCCGCTCGCGCTGCCCGCCGGGGACTACGAAGTCGTGTTCGCCACCCACGAGGGCTGGAGCGACCCTCCGCATGAGACTCGCGCGCTCGGGTTCGCGCTCGCGAGCATGTCCTTCGAGGAGTCATACGAGATCGCCTCCGGCGGGCTGGACATGGCCGCGCCCGCGGTCGAGGAGCAGCTCGTGAGCGGCTGGTTCGAAGCCGAGCAGAGCGCCGGTCGCAGCTACCGGTGGGCGGCCGCTCACGCGGAGGCGATCGTGCGCCTCGCGGAGGGTGCGCGCAGCGTCTGCCTGAGCTGGCGCTTTCCGCCGGGCCCGACTCGGGGCTTGAACATCTCCGTACGCCCGCTGGACTCACGCGCGGCCGAGTGGTCGACCCGCATCGCGTGGCGCCCGGGAGAGTGGCACGAAGAGACGCTGGCGCTGGCTCTGCCCGCTGGCGACTACGTGGTGGCGTTCGACGCCGAGGCCACCTGGTCGAACCCAGGCCGGCGAGAGCCGGATCTGCCTCCGGAGAACCGCTCCCTCGGATTTGCCCTGTCCTCGCTGTCGTTCGAGGGGTGATTAGACCGCGCTGCCTGAGGCCGGCCGCAGTGCTGCCGCCCCTCCGGCGACGGGGCTTTACGACCTGACCACTCACCCGGCGCCGTCGTGGGCCGGGTCTTTCGTAGAGCGACCTCTCGCACACCGCGCGGGCACACACCGCCGGTACTACAGCGCCGCGGTTGCCCGGGCACTGCTGCTGGCGCAGATGACGCCCCAGCAGGTGGCCACGCTGATTGCGCTTCGCCGTGGTGGCGAGCCAGGCCGACGACTGGTTGTGTTGATCGGCAGCGTCATGGCTAACGTGGCAGACAGCGCCGACATGAGTGAGCAGGAGCGCAGTGACATCCTCCAAGGTGCACGATCGCTGGTTGATCATCGCGAGGCGTTTGCCGGCAAGCCGCAGCATGACGAGGAAACGCGGAGCCTGGCTTGTCAGAGCGAGGGCGGCGAGTCGCCGCGCGTGCAGGTGCGCGTCGATCCGGACCTTGCCAAGGCCCTGCGCGCGCGTGCTCGCAAGGAGCACCGCTCCGTAAGCGAGATTGCCACACCGCGCTACGGGAAGTACGTAGACCACGCTGCCTGAGGCTGAGGAGCCCTTCGGGCGAGGTTCAGAAGGCGGGTTTACGACCGGCTCGACTTCGTGCGCTCGACGCAGTTACGTAGAATCGCCGCCGGCAATAGTGCCGCACTTAGTGCTACACTCCTCGTATGCCGACGAAGAAGCACCGCTACACCATCACGAGTGATGAGAAGGTCGAGTTCGCACTCCGGCGAAGTCGGCGCAGCTTCCCGCCTGGAACTTCGGATTCAAAGATCCTAGCTGCGCTCGTCAGCAAGGGTGAGGAGGCGCTTCAGCAGGGGAGCCAAGCGGAAGCAGACTATGAGCAGCGCCGGCGTGCGGCCGCCAAGCGCCTGGCCGACCGTTTCCGGCGGCCGGAGGGCCTCGACTATGCGGCACTCCGCGAGGCCTCCGCGCAGTGGCAACGCGGGTGAGCTCGGCGTTCAAAGGCAGGAAGCTCGTCGTCGATAACTCCGCGTTTCAGCGCGGCGGCAACGAGATCGTGCGCGCCGACTGGCTGAGGGCGCTCGAGGAAGGACATCTTTACCGATCGCCGATTCTGGAGTTCGAGGTCCTATACAGCGCGCGCAACGCCCGCGAGCACGCGGAGCTGAGAGAGGAACTCGAGGCACTCAGACCGCTGGAGCTGTCGGAGGCCGTGGTTGGCGCCGCGCTTGAAGCCCAGGCCAAGCTCGCGCGACACGCAGCCGGCTTTCACCGCCTCCCACACCAGGACTACCTCGTCGCGGCGATCGCCGCCGCCCACGAACTCGGCGTACTGCACTACGACGCCGACTTCGATCGTATCGCCGAGCATTCCTCGCTGGCCTTCGAGAGCGTCTGGATCGCTTCTGCCGGCACGCTCGACAAGCAGGAAGCCGACCCGCTCCGGCCGCACAGAAAGGCAGTCACCCATAGCCTCGCCCAGTTCAGCGGCAAGCGTGCCAGAGAAGTCCTCGACAACGTTCTCGGCCTGCTCGAGGACGAACTCCGCGCGGACGGCCTCCAGCCGCCCGCACGTCGATGAAGCATCCTGTCGTCGGGAACGACGATCTCGATCAGGGCGTGGTCATAGACAAGTAGGTCGGCCGCGCTGCGACGTTCGATCAGATCGCGTTCAGCCCAGCATGGCGAGGATTTGCGCCCGCCGCTCTGTGCTCAGCCTGTTCATACTGAACAGTATGCATGAGCGGTCAGACGGAAAGTTCAGCTTGGCTGGGTATTGCGTGCAGCTCGCAGTCGCTTCCGCTCGTAAGGGGAGATAACGGTGTATTTCGGTGCCTCGACTCCCGCTTCCCGCAGACCTTGGACTGCTCGGCGAGCCTCGTCTAGCTGCTGCTTATCGTCGGGCGTGCCTTGCGCGACAGCTTTATCGATCCGCGCCTGCTCGCGCCGGATCTTCTGGTCAGATTCCGACATACATGCCCCTCCTATGCAGGACCAGCAGTTCGTGTCCGCGCTTTTGGTTGTAGTCGCGGAGCAGGTGATAGTAGCCCTTGACGGCGTCCCGCAATGGGGGTTTTGAGCCGAAGTCGTCGATCAAGAGCTTGAGATCCTCGACGAGCACTTCCATGGGTATACCCCGACTATGCGAATGCCAATGGTCGGTCTTGTTCAGTTTCTCTGCGATGGTACGGGCACGGTCCGTGCGCATCTTTTTCGTGACCGGCTTTTTGCGTGTCTCGGTCGTCTTCCAGTCCTTGAACTTGTACTTGACGAGCCACTCCTTGAGAAGGGCTATGGACAGCTCGCGCTCCTGTTTGTAGCGGTACAGCTCGGCGGGATCGAAGCGTTGGACGAGGTACGCAAGCTCGGCCGCCGTAAGCCGCTGTTTGGCCGACTTTTTGATCAATCGCTCAAATTCCTCGACGTACCCCAAGGCGGGGACAAGGCCGCCATCATCCTTTGCGACCTGGGGATCGATAGGCCCAAGCATCGAGGCATAGTCCATATGGATCGCATCGCCCGACATGACGAGGACCGTGCCCGCGGACATCGCGTAGCTCGGGACCAGGAAGTCAACGCGCCCGTAGTTGTGCCTAAAGATCCGAGCGATGCGCGCCGCGATATCGATGTAGCCGCCCGATGTCTCAAGTACGCACATCAAGGTAGAGCGCCGCGATTCAATGCCCTCGATCGCGTCCTTGATCCCGTCGTCAGCCGGCGGATACATCGGACCGATGTAGCTAAGAACATCCGCATCGACGACCTGCTCGATTTTGGCGATGCGCTCATCGAGCTGTTCCTCGATGATGCGGTTGGCGTCGCGCTCTGCGGCCTCGGTTGATCCCGTCATTTCTTCGCCCATCGCTGCTTGGCCGCCCGACGCGCTGCCTCACTGCGCTCCTCAGGTGTCATTGAGGCCGAGCGCGCTTTTCCGCCCTTCAAGCCGCCTCGACGGCCGAGGGCGACCGCCGCCGGGTCCTTCCCGGCGTCGTCGGGAGGCGCGTCCTCGGCGTCGCCCGTGGCAAGGTCCACGATGAGCTTGCCGAGCTGGTTCGGGTCGCGGGGCCGTTTGCGAGAGCGGTCAGGCATCGCCTAATCGTAGCGCCGCTGAGCTTGTTCTGACCCGAGGGAGACGCTCGGACGCCCCGAACCGGACCTAGATTTATGTCTGACACAACTGATAGACTCCCAAAGACGGGGCGTGCGGTTTGGGCGCGCCGCTACACGTCACCGCGTATCGAAGGACCGCATCCGTCATGCCATCGCCAACTACAGAGTTCGATTCGAGGAGCCGCCAGCGGACGGCGAACCGGCCGGGCGGTCTATCCGCATCGTCTTCCTCGGCGAGGATGCTCAGGGGCGGGCGATGGAGGTCATGGCCGTCAAACTGGAGGACGGCGATCTGTTCGTGATCCATGCCATGACGCTGCGCAAGAAGTACAGAACCAAGTACGAGGAGACCTCGAAATGACCAAGATCAGAACAGCCGGTGGCGACGAACTGTCCGAGGAGGACATCGAGGCGCTGGCCGACGAGGCCGAACGCGGATATGACCTCGACAAGGCGATCAGGGTAACGGTCGGAAGGCCCTCCCTCGGAGGTGAGGGCGTCTCGCCGCGCGTGCAGGTGCGCGTCGATCCCCAGCTCGCCAAAGCACTCAAGGCGCGTGCCCGCAAGGAGCACCGCTCCGTCAGCGAGATTGCCCGCACCGCGCTACGGGAGTACGTAGACCACGCTGCCTGAGGCCGGCTGCGGTGCTCGTCCACGTTCGCGCTAAGCTATCTAACGACGCCCCGGCCCCGCCTAGGACTCCTCGGAGTTATGCGGCCGGGGCTTTGTCGTTCCATCCGCAGCGACCGAAGACCATCAACGACCGGCCACCGGCAACCCTCAACCAACTTCCCAGTTTTCGGACCGTTTTCGCGCCAGTCAGACTGCGAGCCCAGCGAGTTGCGCTTGGCGTCAGGGTGTCGAGCCCGCGCGGGCGGGCGAGTCGCGGCGTGGTGTCCGCGGTCGATCGCGTGCGCGAAATAAAGCGCTCGCGCAAGCGGGCTCGTCCCCGCTGAGAGAGTGGGGTGCTACCCGCTCCCGTCCTGCTGATCCGAAATGGTGTTTAGCACTATTCCTGATTGGTAGGGTAGACTAATCCGATATGGTCGGACTGGAGAGTGGGCGGGTTTCATGACACTGATCCCGCGGGGCATCGAGAGTGAGCTGCGCGACATTCTCAGCGTGAGCCGCGCGGGGGCGATCATCGGTCCGCGCACGCGGAGCTGCTGAGGCAGCTGTTCCTGCTGTACCGGTTGCGCCCGTTCTCGACGAACCTCGGCGCCCGACAGGTCAAGACACCCAAGCTGCTGCTGAGCGACACCGGCATGGCCGCCGCGCTCGTCGGCGTCGACACATCCCGCTACTCGGCGCCCGACCAGGGCTCCGTTGCGGGCATGCTGTTCGAGACGTTCGTGCTGATGGAGCTCGTCAAGCAGGCGACGTGGAGCGCCACGCCTGTCGAGCTGTTCTTCTACCGCGACACCGACAAGCGCGAGGTCGATCTCGTCATCGAGTCCACATCCGGTGACGTCGTCGGGGTCGAGGCGAAGACCACGGCAACCGTCAAAGCCACCGATACACGCGGACTCCGTCACCTGCGAGACAAGCTCGGTCCGCGGTTCAAGGCCGGCATCGTCGTCTACTCCGGAGCACACACGCTGCCCATCAGCGAGCGAATCTGGGCGGTGCCGATCTCCGGACTGTGGCAATAGCGCAGTGACGCTTTATCGTCGAGCAGGAGCCCTACGCAACGAAGCAGACGCGCATCTTCCGACGGGAGGTTATCCAGAGCCGGGCGTTCGGCCGAGCGCGTACGGGCCTGGCGAACCTACCCCACGTCCAGGCACAATCTGGGAGTTCACCCCACCTGGCGGTATCGACGCCGCTCGATGAGGATGGCCGCGAAAATGCTCAGCAATGCCGCGACCGCAACGACGCTGAGATCGACAAGCTGCGTGCGGGTGCCCCAGATATGGTCCGGAAGGCCGAGGGGTACGGCAAGGACAACCGCCCAGATTCCAGTGGATGCTGTCCTTGCCCATCGCCCCGTGAGCAGTCCGCAGCATGGTCCCGCGGCGAGCAGGGCGATGAGGACCACGTGGGTGAGGATCGCGTCGGTGGCCGCGATCAGCGAGCTGAGGATGAGCGCGAATCCCCAGACCTGGCCGACCGACCATCCGCCCAGCAGGGATTGCTCGCGCGCGGGGGGTAGGATCCTCGACCCACCGAGGGCGGGCCGCAGGCGTCGCATCCCATGCTTGGCCGCGCGAAGCGGCGCGGTGAGCCGCCAGCTGGCCGATGCATGCTCCGCGTCGAGCCAGCGGCGCAGTCTGAAGAGGTCCTCGTCGCGGCGACGGAGCTGATCCTCGAAGTCTTGGACCGCCTGTGCGTGCTCCTCCAGGCGCTCGCGCGTCTCGCTCAGCTCCCTGCGCAATCGTCCCTGGTCCTTCAGCTGGCTGGACAGCACCCCCGACAGCCTCGGATTGCTCTGCGGCCCGCGCCGCCGAATGGCCGACCAGGTCACCCAGCTTCACCAGCTGACGCGCGAACGCGCTGTCCGTTAGCCGCCGGCGTTCCTGCGCGTCCAAGCCGGCCCGAGTCAGGGCGTGGTCATAGACGAGCAGGTCGCCCGCGCTGCGTCGTTCGATCAGATCGAGGACACCGGCCGCAAAGACCTCCCCTTCCGGCTGTGTGGCTTCAGGAACCACGTGCTCACCGGTCACGTTCACGCTGACCGGGTCGAGCGTCACGGCGAACAGGCGCGCGACGCCCCGCCACGCGTCGTCACCGAGCTCGAGCACACCGACATAGCCGAGCGTGTCCAGCCGTTCGACCGCGTCCGCAGCGATCGCCTCGATGTCAGACGCGGCGGCAAAGCTCGACTCCGGAAGGCGCGGATCGCCGTGCAGGAGCATACGGCACACCTGATTGTCGAGGACCGGAGCCAGGCGCGGCTCGCTCAGGAACTCCGAGAGCGGCCGCCGGGCGTGCTCGTATGCGCGATAAGGGTCCCAAATGTCGCCAAGGCCGGGCGTGCGCCAGTACATGTAGAGCGACAAGAGGCGCGCCCGGGGCTCGCGCAGCATCGTGGAGATCGCCGACACATCGGCGATCTGCAGCAACGTCGGAAGGGAGAAGTGACCGCTGACGGCACGATACCGGCCGAGCGCTCGAACCTCGCTTGGGCTCGCCGCGACCCGGGAGCGGACCTCCGGACGCAGGAGCTCAAAGCCATCGAAATCGCAGAACAGCGACGAATCAAACTGCCGGGGAGCCAGCGCTCGCGGTGCCGTGTGCGGTCCGATGGCGACGGCATGGCATCGTAGGTTCGGTCATCGAGCAGTCGGCCCCCCGCCTTCGAGGTGCGACCTCCCCACTGCTTGAAGAAGAACGCCACATCCTCCTCTGCACAGCGGGCGCGCAGGTCGCGTATCCAGGCGGAGTCGCAGCGCCGGTGCTTCGCCCCAGACTCGCCGCCCGCGATCAACCAGTCGATACCGCTGAGGTCGAGTCCTTCGAGCGGACCCAATAGCGGCTCAGCAGAGATGAATCGCACCGCTGCATCGACTTCGCGTAGGTAGTCCGCACGGTGCACGAAGCGCCGGTTCTCGATGGTGACTCCCATCCAAACATTCGGAGACCAAGACAAAGTCGGTGCCAGTTCGGCCAGTCGCTCGTGGCGCTTGGTCAGAATCTGGAAGGTGTGCTGGCTTGCCTCCGCCATGACGTCGAACACCTGCTGTATAAACGACTCGGGGATGCGCTCATGGAAGAGATCGCTCATGGAGTTCACGAAGATCGTCCGTGAGCGCTTCCAACGCAGCGGTTGGTCGAGCCGGTTTGGCCAAAGGCGCAGATCGAAGCCCTGCTGGTAGGGGTGGCCGGGGATATCCCGCCAGCGCTCAGCGAATGTCTCTGCGTAACAGTGCGCGCAGCCCGGCGAAACCTTGTCGCAACCGTGACGGGGTTCCAAGTCGCGTCGTCCACTCGATTGCGCTGTTGTCGGCCAAGGCGATGATTCCTTCGTGCTCGGAAGCCTACCTCCTGCGTGTCCTCGAACATATGTTCGCCTCCATGCCGGACGGGATGCCAACGACGCCGCGCGCGTATTGGCGAGCGCGAGCCTATCGAGTTGCGCTTGGCGTCAGGGTGTCGAGCCCGCGCGGGCAGCGAGTCGAGGGGCGTGTGTCCGCGGTCGATCGCGTGCGCGAAATAAAGCGCTCGCGCAAGCGGGCTCGTCCCCGCTGAGAAGGGCTGTCCGGTCCTTGCGGAGAGTCTGCGCTGTCGTTCGACGCGGTTCGCTAGGTTCCGTTCGTATGCAACCTACGGTTTGCTTTGTATCGGCCAGTCGCCAGAATGTGTTCTTCGCCGAGCTGCTGGACGCTCTTGCCAACGCCCTTGTGGAGCAGGGCATCGCAGTTGAGCGGGCCGTCGACTGCTTTCCGGAGCTGCGCGATGAGCTGGTGTACGTGTTCATCCCGCACGAGCTGCTGCCGCTGCTGATGCCCGACGCGCATCCCAGCGAGCCCCAGCTTCAGCGCAGCGTAACGATCTGCACCGAGCAACCCGGGACGCATTGGTTCGAAGAGTGCGCGCGAATTTCCAAGCGAGCCGCAGGCGCTGTCGACATCAACCGGTTGGGTGTAGCTGCACTAAAGAAGCTAGGGATCGACGCGAGGTTCCTGCAACTGGGCTACACGCCTTGCTGGGATCGCTGGCACGGTGAGCGGGATTCGGAGAGACCGGTGGAGCTAGCGCTTCTGGCTGGTGCCACACCGCGGCGCCTGAGGGCGGTTGCGCGCTGCGCTCGCCATTTGGCCGGGCGCCGCACAGAGTTGCATCTGCCAGAGGCCCTGATGCCCCACCAGGCCGACTCGCACCTCTTCCTCTCCGGTGCACGCAAGTGGCAGATGTTGAGTCGCTCCAAGCTGCTGATGAATGTCCATCGCGGCGAACTCAGCTACTTCGAGTGGCAGCGGGCGATCGAGGCGATGATCAATGGGTGCGTGCTTCTCAGCGAGCATTCGCTGGGCTTCGAGCCCCTCATTCCGGGCGAGCACTTCGTGAGCGTGTCATTCGACAGTCTCGATGTGGCGCTCGAGACGCTGCTCGACGACGAGGATCGTGTGGCGCGAATGCGCATGTCGGCTTATGAGCTCCTGCGCGATGAGCATCCGCTGTCGGCATCGATAGGGGTGCTAGCCGAGGCTGTCAGCGAAGTGGCCGGCCATCCGATCCCAGCTGCCGGGCGTCGCGCTCGCCAGACCGTCCCGCGACCCCAACCGCCGCAGATACCGCTTCCCGAGTACGAGCGAATCGAGCAGACACGAACCGAGCTGGACAGCCTGCGGATGGCCACCAAGCAGCTGTTGCTCGATCAGCGTGAGATGCGCAAAGCCCTGCGCGATCTTCAACTGACTGTCTGTGGTGAGCCTCGCCGGGAAGATATGGTGGAGCGATTGGGGGTCCCGATTGACGATGCTCCGCGGGTGTCTGTCGTGATCACCGCTTACAACTACGCCCCTCTGGTCGGCGCCGCAATCGACAGTGTGGCGGCGAGTGAGTTCACCGACTACGAGTTGGTTATCGTCGATGATGCGTCAACCGACGGCTCAGGCGATGCGATTCGAACCGCACTAGCCTGTGCGCCTTGGGTAACGGCCAAGCTGATCACCCGTCCTTATAACGAAGGATTGGCACGGGCGCGTAACCTCGGTGCGGAGTCCGCCGCGGGAGAGCTGCTGTTCATATTGGACGCCGATAACGCCATATATCCGCACGCCTTGGGGCGCCTAGTGCAAGCGATGGACGAGACGTCCACGGCAACATTCGCCTACGGGATCATAGAGCAGTTCAATGTCGAGGGCCCCAGCGGACTTATGAGCTATCTTGGCTGGGACCCGCGGAGGCTTCGCTATGGCAACTTCGTTGACGCGATGGCGATGGTGCGTCGCTCGGCGTTGTTGGAGGTTGGCGGTTACGTGACTGATCCGCGCCTGCATGGCTGGGAGGACTTTGCGTTGTGGTGCACATTTGCCGACCGGGGATGGAGCGGCGTGCGGGTTCCCGAGATCGTCGCTCGCTACCGGCTGGCGCTGCACTCGATGATCTCGGTCACGAACATCGACGCGAGCGCCGCGTGGAGCCTGCTGCTGGACCGCTTCGCGTGCTTGTCCACTAGCGCCGCCGCTTGAGTGCTCGCAGCGGGGCGGTGATCCTCCAGCTGACCGAAGCCTTCATCGCGGCCATGACGCGGTCTGCGCGTTCCAGCTTGGGTTGCAGTTCGTCGACCGCCTCCTCAAGCGCAAAAATCCGGGCCTTCGACTGAGCGAGGATCTCCTCGACCGCAAGCAGTCTCTGGGCACTGTTCAGGCTTTGCTCGCGCACGGTGGCTGCCTGCTGCTGTGCGGTGGCTGTCTTCCGGTGCAGGTCGACCGCTTCCCGGCGTAGCGCGTCGGCCTCGTCGCACACTCGGTTGAGCTCTAAGGTTTTTGCTTCGAGGTCCGAGCTTTGTGTTGCTAGCATGCCCCTCTGCTGGGCGTTCTCGTCCAGTTGATAGCTGAGTGCAGCGCGCAGATCGAAGCTTTCTTTATGCAGCTGCTCGACATTGTGTATAAGGGCGTGCGTCTCGCGCGTGTTTTCGGGAGCTATTCGCTCAAGCTCCTCTGGATCAATCGCTAGATCTCGCTTGCACATCAATACGTACCCATGATCGAGCCACGGCTTGTCAGCAAACCCATCCGGAACAAGGGACAGGATCTCGAAGGCTCGCCCCCAGTGCTCTTCGATCCACCACGGTGAGTGCAAGACCATTGGACCGCCCAAGTCCCAGCTCTGGCCGTACTTGATGACGTTCATCCCGAAGCTGTTCTCGTCCCACGGCTCACCGGCGATCTCTTGGGACATGCCGCGTCCCATAAAGGTGACAAAGAGCAGTGCGTCCGGCTTCAGGAGCCGGTGAAGCTCGGCGAGCCATCGACTCCAGCTGGAGGTCAGATGCGTGAACACCGAGATTGCCCAAATCAAATCGAAGCTGGCGTCGGGATGGTTGAGTGGGGGCTCCAGCTCGTTCACGAAAACATGAAACGGAGGGCATATGTGATCCTCCATCCAATGGATGCTCGTCTCGTCGATGTCGCAGCCCCAGAACTCGGCCTCGGTTGCCTCGGCGAAGAAATGTCTAAGGGTGCGTCCGGCGCCACAGCCGAAGTCGAGGATCCGCTTCCCACGAAACGTCCAGTCCGACGGCAGCTGATTCACGATCCCGTCGCGTGTTTCGCGGCCGAGCTTGTCGTAATACTCGAGCGGTTTGGCCGCATCGGCGACCGAGCCAACGCGATCGGCCAGCTCCAACGGTGGATACGGTAGTGTTGTCTCGGTCACGGTCGAGAGCCTAGCGTGATCTGGCTTGAACCACATTGGGTACGTCCGGCTGGGCTTGGACGCTCATGTGCTGTTCGCCACTGTGACTCGTGCAGGAACTGCCGCGGGCATGCGCCTCCTGATGGCGAGCCCGTCCCCGAGCAGCAACGTCGGCGCAGCCAGGCCGCTGAGAATCGCTCCTAGGCGCAGACCAGGCACGCGGTAGCGCCAGACGATGACATGGGTGCCGGCGGGGACGCTCACGCCTCGCATACGGCCACGACGCGAACGCGAACAACACAGAGTTCGGCGAGAGCACCTCCTTCGATCGGCGCCGGCCACAGATAGACCAGCACGAACAGCATCATCAGAGCGACCGCCCCGACCACGGCTCCGATCGAACGCAAACAGCAATTGGGACGCCTCCTTGAGCATGGGGCTCGGGTCCTGCGTGTAGGGGACCGCTGGTCGAAGCCCGATTCAATGCCTCGCAACACGAATATGGTGTGCAACCGATCTCAACGGCCTCGTAAGATTCCAGCTTCTGCTGTTCTCGAGAGTCCAAAGGCGGCCGTTGAGATCCGCGATCCCTGTCTCGAGTGCCCGCTTATGTTCAAGGCTCTCTCGCAATAGGGAGTTGACGTGTCCGCACTCACACCGCAAGTTCAAAGTTTCGGCACGCAACTGCTTAACATTATGTGCCAGAGCAACCGCCTCGCGCATGTCGCCTGGCGCTATTTGCTCGAGCATCCCTGCATCGACCGTATGGTCCCGCTTGCGCATCAAGACGGAGCCATGACCAAACGACGGGTCTCCGCCAAATCCGTCCGGCGAGAGCGAAATAATCTCAAAGGCGCGCCCCCAATGCTCTTCGATCCACCACGGTGAGTGCATGACCATCGGGCCTCCCAGATCCCAGCTCTGCCCATATTTGAGAACGTTCATACCGACCTTATTCTCGTCCCATGGTTCGCCAGCTATCAGTTGGGAGGTGCCGCTTCCCATAAATGTCAAATACAGAAGCCCATCTGCCTTCAAGAGGCGGTGTAGCTCAATGAGCCAACGGCTCCAGCTATCTGTCAGATGTGTGAATACCGAGATGCCCCAGATCAGGTCAAAGCTGGAGCTCGGCTGATCCAGCGGAGGCTCCGTCCCGTTAAGAAAGACGTGGAACGGAGGACAGAGATGCTCACTCAACCAGTCGATGCTCGGCTCGTCGATGTCGCATCCCCAGACTTCCGTTTCTATCGCCTCTCCAACGAAATGCCTGAGTGTACGTCCAGCGCCGCAGCCGAAGTCAAGGATCCGCTTGCCGGCAAAGGTCCAGTCCGGCGGGAGTCGCCCCACTATCTCGGTGTATGCACGAAGTCCAATTTCGTCGTAGTACTTCATAGGCTCGGTCGCACTCTCAAGCGAGCCCACGCGATTTGCCAACTCTAGCGGTGGGTAGGGCAACGCCGACTCGATCATGTGATCGAACCGAGCCTCGGTTTGTCCTTGCGGTGAGGATCGCAAGTAGTTGACGAGGTGCTCGATCTCTTCATATGCCAGCTGTCGCCCGCGCAATGCGGCGCCAGTCTCGCGAATGTCGTTCGAGGGGATTTCGAGATCTGATGGTGTTAGCGACTTAGCCTGTGCGGGCTTACGCGCGATCAGCCAAGCCTGCCCAGTGCTCGGATTGCCGGGTAGGCCAAAGCCAGCTGGCTCGAAGCGCTCGATGTCGATTGCCCGGCCCCAATGCTCGCGCACCCACCACTCGGACACGTAGACAGCTGGACCCCAGCCGTCGTCAAAGGAGGTTCCGTAGTGCTCCACGAGCATCCCCGTGTTATTCTCATCCCATGGCACGCCGCGTGCGCCGTGAAAGCCTTCGCTCCAGTACCCCACGCCATGAAAGCTAGCCACCAGGGCTCCACCGGGCTTGAGGACCCGGCTAAGCTCGAGCAGCCACGGCGCCCATTCTGTGAGGTGGCTGAAGACAGATCCGCAGTAGATCAGATCGAAGGTGTCGTTGACCTCTGGGAGCGGTGGTGTCTCGCTATTGGCATAGAGGCGAACGGTAGGAGGAAAGTTGGTCTCCAGCCAAGCGATTGAAGGATGATGGATGTCGCAACCTGTCAGGTGAAGTCCCTGCTCCGCAGCGAAGTGCTGGAGCACGCGTCCCGATCCGCAACCGAAGTCAAGGATGGTCTGTCCGTCCTTGTGAGGAATGGCGTCGCGGATACATTGGTGAACACCAAATCCAAGCTTCTCAAAGATCCCCTCGCGCGCAGCTCGCGTGGGGAAGGCGTCGGGACTCACCCCGATCCGAATCATAAGCTCATCGGGGGGAAAAGTGCGGCTCATACAAAATTGGACGGCCCGAGAACGCACAGAGCAAGGATATAGCACCTGGTATCACTGCGGGCAGCCTGTGTTCGACCACAGGCGCGCGTCTGACATCTATCAAGCTCGTAAGGAGGCTCCGGGATCGTCGCCAAACGACCCACTCGACGTACCGTCTCTTGCCTCTTCAAAGTAGAGATCCTCGTCTACCGTTGACCCGTCTCATCGGATGTGGTATCGACCTTTCTCGATGATGGTGGCTGCGGAGGTGCTTAGCAACGACGCAGTCGCAACGAAGCCGATGTAGATCAGCTGCATGTGGGTGCCCCAGATTTCGTCGGGAAGGCCGAGAATAATGGCAAGGGCAACCGTCCAGATCCCTACAATTGCTGTTCTTGCCCATCTGCCGGTAAGCAGCGCGCAGAATGGCCCGGCGACGAGCAGGGGGATGAGGATGACATGGCTGAGCATCGCATCGGTAGCTGCGATAAGCGAGCTGAGAATGAGCGCGAGCCACCAGACACGGCTGACCGACCATCCCGCCAGCAATGATCGATGGTGTGTGTCGCGCCCTGGTGCTGGTTGGCCGGTCGCCGTGTGTATTGAAAGACGCGCAAACAAATCGGCGGCTTCGGGCGAGATTGCCCGGGTATGGTTGGTCTCCTCGACGGAGTCACGGTTGTGCCACAGCTCTGGCTCGATAAAGCTCTCGACACGATCATGGATCTCGTCGCTGAGTTGAGTGCCTGGGCCGCACACGAACTCCGCCAGCCGCCGGATCTGACGGTCGGTATCGATGAAGTAATCCTCGTAGCACAGGATGAGTCGCCGGTGCCCCTGCGTATTCTCTAGCGAAGCTCGCACATAGTGGAGCCAGAGGGCGACGGAGTCGTCGAACTCGAGTCCTTTAATATCTCGCTTGGCGAGCGACGCAGCCACATCCGCCGGGTTACGCACGCAGAGCACGTAGTCCATCCCTCCAATCAGGTCTCGCCAGAACGGTAGCGTTACGGACGCTCGCGGATCCTTCCACGCCCAACGCTCCTCCTCGCCACTCCCAAAAAGGTCGATCAGCGAATGACGGGCTCGATCTCGAACAGCAGTCAAGGCCGGGGAGCGCTCCCAGCCTGGCGGAAAATCGGGCGGCCGCTCCCAGGCGCCGCCGAAGGCCCTCAGTATTTCCTCGTTGATCTCGTAGATCTCCTGCTGCTCCCAGTAGCCACGAGCGTTGTCATCCGGGTTCGTGGGAAGCATGCGCTCCGTTGGACCTAGATCAACTCCCAGAAGACCGATGAGCGCTGTTGTCAAAGATGTCCCGCAGCGGCCCATCCCGGTTACGCAGATCGGAGGCCCGGGAGAGTTTGTGTCCAGGGCGTGACTCGACGTCGCCGCTATGCTCCTCCCAGCCGCCGCAACGCCAACGCCAACGCCCCGCACAATGTTACGCATGTCGAGAAGATATCCAACGCGGGAGACATTGGCTCACCGGTTGTTCGGTAGCCGTCCGTCTCGAGTCTGAGCGCCGTTAGTGGCGGTCTCGCGGATGCGGGCAGACATCGGTATGCTTGTCCGATGTCTAATCGCGATGCTCATCGCCCTAGCTTGGTCAATGCAGAGCCGAAGATGGTTCGTGCCGGTGCGACGGCTGCTCGCGCGCTCCACGCGCCGGGAAGGGTTGGACTGGGACCTGTACTCCCGAGTCGATCGGGGGCATGGGGACACGGCGCCAGCGCTGAATGAATGCTGAGCGGCTATGGGATGGGAGCTGTTTATAGCCGACAAGTCAGTCTGAGATCGGACCCCCGTCGATGCCGTCGAACAGCTCCGAAGCGGAGGCCCCGAGCGCCTTCGCCAGCTTGGAGACCGTGCGGACGCCCGGCTCGCGATCGCTGCGCTCGATCTTCGCGACATGGGACACATGGAGATCGGCGCTGTGCGCCAAACGTTCCTGGCTCAGACCGAGCTCTCCCCTGATGCGACGCAGGTTGGCGGCGAAGATATAGAACGGATCGGGCGGCGTCCGACCATGCTTCGGCACCTCCCGTGTCGTACAAGCGGCCGCGTGGAACCTGCTTACGCCCAGCGGAGATTATGACGGTATCGCTGTCGGCCCTGCGGTACTTGACGTGACTGCCGCGGCGCAACCTCTTCTACATGCGCCGCTTCGCGAGGATGTGGCCCGAGTGGGAGAAAGTGCCGTCAGTGATGGCACAAATCACCTGGACAGCGCACCGCCTCCTGCTGGACCGCTTCAGCGAGGACTCGAACCTCTACGCTTGGTATGCGGCGAAGTCCGTGGCTAACCGCTGGTCGGCACGCCTGCTTCACGCGATCGACGCGATCCAGCGCTACACAGCGGAGGGCCGCGAGGCGTTCTTCGCGGACAGCAAGACCCAGGACACCGTAATCCGCAACATCGAGATCCTGGGCCAAGCAATCAAGGGCATATCCGACGACACGCGTGCTCTGGAGCCAGAGGTCCCTGGCGAAAGATCGCCGGCATGCGCGACGTGCTGATCCACGAGTACTTCGGGGTGAAGTTGGGATTGGTTTGGGATGTCGTCGAGGACGAACTGCCGAGGCTCCGCCCGCAATTGGAGCGTCTCAGCAAGCGCCCTGAGGAAGAAGCAAGCTCGGATTCATCGCCCTCCTAACGGACTGGCGAGGGCCGCCGACGGACCCATCCTCCCGATACACCGCCGGTGCGGTGACCGAGTTATGGTGGCGATCCTACATAAGTTGTTGCCAGCTCGCCAGCCTTGGCCGCTGGCGCCGGTCGGGGATGCGGTGCGGCGAACCCCGCCTCTCAGAGGTCACCCAAACGAAATAAGCAAGTCCCACGCTCGGCGGGCAGTTGCAGTGACGCTCATGCACGTACCGCACAATCCGGGTTAATAGGCGGTGCCCGAGCCTGATAGTACGAAAGGTCCTTCCCAGTTCCCGGTCGATCCCTGCCGCCAGATCGCCGAGAAGGTATTGTTGGGCCCTACGAAGGTGTCGTATTGGCTTCCGGCGGAATCCAGCGTCACAGCGGCCGCCGAATACATCGTGTTCGCCGGGGACTCCTGGAACGGACCTTCGAACACCCCGGTCGACCCCCGTCGCCAGATCGCCGAGAACGTGTGGTTAGGACCCTCAAACGTGTAGTACTGCGTGCCGGTGGAATCCTGCGTAACCGCCGGCGCCGAATACATCGTGTTCGCCGGGGACAACGTGAACGGGCCTTCAAACACCCCGGTCGACCCACGCCTCCACATCGCCGAGAACGCGTGGTTAGGACCCTCAAACGTGTAGTACTGCGTGCCGGTGGAATCCTGCGTAACCGCCGGCGCGGAATACATCGTGTTCGCCGGTGACTCCTGGAACGGCCCTTCGAACACCCCGGTCGACCCCCGTCGCCAAATCGCCGAGAACGTGTGATTAGGACCCTCGAACGTGTAGTACTGCGTGCCGGTGGAATCCTGCGTAACCGCCGGCGCGGAGAACATCGGGTGCGCCGGGGACGCCCGGAACGGCCCTTCGAACACCCCGGTCGACCCCCGTCGCCAAATCGCCGAGAACGTGTGATTAGGACCCTCGAACGTGTAGTACTGCGTGCCGGTGGAGTCCTGCGTCACAGCCGGCGCGGAGAACGTAAGAAGCGTTTGGTCGGCCCCATAACTAGTACCCCCAACACTGCTTGCGACGAGGCGGTAATGGTAGGTCATACCAGGCTGTAGTTCGCCGATGGTGTTGCTCTTGGTCACAGAGCTCGTTCCGGAGCCTGCATCCCCTTCGGCAGTCGATGAGCCGTAGCTCGTGGTCTCCCCGTATTGGAAATAGTAGTGAGTATCCGTTCCCTTGGGGTTCACGCTGCCGTTTAGGGTCGCTTCTTCTTCCTGAACACTAGACGCTGCGCTCGTGGTCGCTTCGGGCGGCAGCGGCGTGTATTCGGTGTGGAGCTGTAGGTTGGCTGAGTTGCCGGCGAGCTCGGTGACTTCACGCCAGCCCTCAGTTCCCTGCGAGAGCCCGATGAGAGCATAATCTGCGGGGTTGGTGGAGAGAGATCTGCCGCAACCCTTGCCGGGTGCTGGTTCGCCAGAGCGTTCTCCTTGAACGTATTCGGTTCTGTCGCGGTTGACTCCGTTTACGAGGTCGGTCTCTGTGATCGCCGCTTCGAAGTGATGTCCTCCAGCCCCATGCCAGACGTAGGTGTTAGCTGACCCGGAACGCTCGGTCACAAACTGAGTCCCGGGCCAGAAATAAGACGAGACCAGATCCTTGTTGTGCCCATCCACGCTAGCGCATTCCGAGACGCGCTCTTGTTCCCACTTCGGTCCGTTATGTTCGCCGCGCCACTCTTGCAGGCAGTATTCGAGAATGTCACCGGTAGCTGTGTCTTCGAGCTGAGGGCAGACGTATCCCCAGGCGCCAACGTTTGTCCCCCTGGCGGTGAAGGTCTGCGGATCGTCTTCGGCCGAAAGCACCAGGGCAGGTCCCCCGAACACCCCACTCCACGGGCGATCGTTAGTCCCTTGGCTGCGCAATGAGACATAGTGTCCCATGCCACACGTTTCCCAGCAATTATTCCCAGGGGCCGTGTCCCGTATCTCTCTACCCCAATGACTACCGTCCGCCTGGCAGACATTGTTGTGGGCGTCGCCCTCTTGATAGCTGCTGTAGGGGGTTGGGGTGGTGAAGCCCGTGGCCGACCCTTCGTTGCTGGAGATCTGCGAGGTCAGATCATCGCCCAAGCGGTAGTAGCTACAATAATCCCCGCTGGGAGACAGAAAGTCGGCGCTGTTGGCCGCGCCGTCGTTCATCCATTCTAGACCTCCCGTATGGCCGCCTGGCGTCGGAAGATAGCCGGCGCCGACGTTGCTACATACATCCGAGGACGCGCCGAGCTGCCCGGTCTGCCAACACGTGGAATTGCCTTCGCCATACCAATAAAAACTCGAGGCAGACGCTACAGACGCTACAGACGCAACGCTCAGGAACAGCACCACAGCCAGCGACAGCAGGAGCGCCAAGGGATGGCCAGTCAGTCCCCTCCGGCGCTCGTTGCTCGGCTCACCCCGGTTCACTGCGGATGCTGCACCCCACCCGTGACGTGACATCCCTGCCTCCTCGTTCCTGTAAACAGAATGATGGCGGGGAACGGTAGTCGGCGTTTATTGACTTGTCTATCCCCTGTAATGGGTGATCTTTGGATGAGACTCGGGGATAAGACCCGTCGAAACACAGGATGCGTTCGATAAAACTCTGTCGCAAATTGGGATCTATCACCGCAACTTTCGTCCGTAGACGAGTGTCTTGTGCACATATGTCACGAATGTCTGCCCTGACAACTGCGGCGAGCAGGTAGTGCTGCGCACCGGTACAGACTCCCTCCATTGACGGATGCGATCCGAGCTCCTCGCCCTTCTGCAATGCCCGGCCTGCGGCTCACCGGATGGCTTGCGGCTCGACGCCACTACGCTCGATGAGCGCGAGACCCGTGAGGGCTGGCTTCACTGCCGGTTCTGTGAGCTGGAGCGCCCGGTCCGCGACGGCGTGGCCGATCTGATGCTCGATCCATCCCCGGGGGTGAGCGCGGAGGCTGAGGGGCTGAAGCGCTTTGCCTTACGGATGCGCGAGGACGGCTGGGATCGTGCCCGTGTGCTCAGTCTCCCTCACGACGACAGCGGCTACTGGTGGGCTCAGCGACGGGCGATGGAGCGTCTGCTCGAGACGGTACCCTTTGCGCCCGGGCAGAGCATTCTCGACGTCGGCGCCAACACCTGCTGGGCCACGGCCACCTTCGCCCGGATCGGCCTGCGCGCGGTGGCGCTGGACATCTCGATGGTCGAGATGCAGGGTCTTCGCACCGCCGACTGGTGGTTTGAGGACCAGGGAACGTACTTCGAGCGGGTGCTGGCGCAGATGTCCACGCTGCCTTTCGCCGACGACAGCTTTGATTGGGTCTTCTGCTGCGAGGTGCTCCATCACAACGACCGTCGGGGAATGGCTCATGCCCTGCGCGAGATCCGTCGCGTGCTGCGTCCCGGCGGGAGCCTGCTGGTCATGAACGAGCCGCTGCGCTGGCCCACCGATCTCAAGCGCGACCACGGTGCCGAGGTGGCGCAGTACTCCGGTAACGAGCACGTGTACTTCTTCCTGGAGTACCTATGGCTTGCGAGGCGCGCCGGGTTTCACCGCATCCGCATGATGGAGCCCGCGTTCGACACCTTCTTCTCGCACGACCCGATCCACCTCACGCTCGAGGCGAGCGCGCTGGGCTCATTCAAGCTCGCGACCATCAACGTCGCTCGCCGTCGGGCATTCCTACGTCGCCTGCACATGTGGTGGCGCTACCTCATGGGACCACAGGTATCGCTACAGATGATCTGCACAAAGAGCATTTGAGCTGAAAGACATTAGATCGTTTTGCGGCCGCCGGCAACAGCCACATCTGCCCACGACATCCACCCACGACACCCGCTCGGGGCAGGAGCGCAGGATCGGTGAATCCAGGGCGTCAGGCTTCCTCGCTCTCATGCGAGAGCCCCACGAGACCTCGCCGGCTGAGCCATAGCGCGAGCAGCGGATCGGTAATGATCGGTCCGGTGCCCGTGAGGGTCTCGATGAGGTCGGCGCTCTCCTTGAGCGCCTCGATCGCTCCCAAGACGCTTCCCGGCCTGATACCCACGGCCGCCGCGTTGGTGGCCTCGCGTGGGGAGCTGGTGAGATTCGCCATCGCGATCATAATGCGCTTCTCGTTAGGCTTGAACGCCTTGAAGACCGCGCGCAGGTGTGCGCGCCTCGGCGAGCGCGGCGCTCTGTGCCCGCAGAAAGGTCTGCTCGTCGGCCTGGCCACCTTCGGGAGTGTGCTTCCAGAGCTGGTGGGCGAGCAGCATCGTGAACACCACCCTTCAGCGAGTTGGCATAGGCGCGCTCGATCCTCACGACCAGCTCGCCGATCGACAGAACATCCTCGAGGTCGACCAGCGCGGTCGCCATTCCCGCCTTCTCTGCGTCTCGCAGGAGCTGGGTGAGCAGCGTCGTCTTTCCGTAGCGCCGCGGGCCGATCATGCGCAGCGCGTGGCCGCCCTGAACCAGGTCGAGCATCTCTTCGCGCTCACGTGCCCGGTCGATGATGTCCGATGGCGTCCTCAACGGCCCTCGGTAGCGAAAGGATTGGGTCAAGCGCTCAGGGGCGGAGGAAGGAGGGAACGACGCGTCATCGGCGACCCATCCTACACATCGACAACGCTGTGAGCTGCAACGCAAATGCGATACGAAACGCATCGCGACAACGCTCTGATCGAGATCAGATCACGAGCCCCCAGTCCCGGTTTGATCCGTCGTACTCATTAGGAGACACGCCCAACCGTGCCACCACAGCGCCCCTCAGCGGGGACGAGCCCGCTTTCGCAAACGCTCCATTCCACGCACGCGATCAACTGCGGACACCACGCGCCCGACTCGCCGCCCGCGCGGGCTCGACACCCCCCGATCTCGCGCGGAATGACGTTACTGCCGTCGCAGCCGATCGTGGCGTCGGACGCGTTGGCTGTTTCATAGTGGGGTCCAGATCCGATCGATCGGGATCACGTGGAGGCGGTCCTCGAAGTTGTATGCGCGGGTGCCGGTGTAGAGGGCGACACCGGTCAGGAAGTGGTCCCCGAGGGCGTCGCGCAGCTTGCGCAGGTGGCGCATGTCGCGGCCGGCGACCTGGCCCGCGGCCTTCACCTCGAAGGCGAGGATGCCACCGTCGTCGCGTTCGAGCACCAGGTCGATCTCGTCGCCGTCATAGGTGCGCCAGTGTCCGTAAGCCGCGATCTCTCCCAACCATGAGGCTTGCCTTACGAGCTCGCCCACAGTGAACGTCTCGAGCAGGTGGCCGAACTGCGACAGGGAGGGCGCATCGCGTCGGGCGAGCTTCTTCGCAGTGAGCCCCAGCAAGCGTGCGGCCAGGCCGGCGTCCACCATATGTATCTTGGGTGCGCTGGTCGCTCGTGCCCTCACGGTCGTTCCCCACGCCGGGAGGCGCATGACAAGGAACACGGCCTCGAGCAGCTTGACGTAGTCAGCCGCAGTGGTGCGGTCCAGTCCGGCCTCGCCGGCGGCCCTCGTGACGTTCAGGACCCCCGCAGTCTGTGCCGCCAGACGGCGAAGCAACGCCGGCAGCTGCTCGCGCTGGCGCAGCCGCGACAGCTCTCGCACGTCCCGCTCCAAGACAAGTTCGACGTAGTCGTCGAACCAGCGGTTGCGGGCCGCGGAACTGCGTCTCGCCAGGGGAATCGGCATACCTCCGGCGGTGATGCGCGCTATGTACTCCTCCCTACTCGTCCCCGAGACGGTCCCGCGAGGCACAGCGTCGACTGGATCGTCGAGCAGCGCCGCGAGCAGGTTCTCCCTGACACCGTCGATCTCGCCCTGGGTGAGAGGCCATACCGTCAGCAGATGCAAGCGGCCCGTGAGTGATTGCGCGGCGATGGGCAGCGCGTCGTAGCGGGTGGATCCGGTGATCACGTACCGGCCGGGTCGCAGCTCGCGGTTAAGTTCCGCCTTGATGGCGTCCAACACAGCCGGTACGTGCTGGTACTCGTCGATGCACACCGGCGACGAACCACCGACGAACGCGCTCGGGTCGGCCAGCACAGCCGCGCGCGTGGCGGGCTCGTCGAGGTCCACTACTTCCACCCCGTGAGCGCTCGCCAGCTCGCCCAGCAGCGTCGACTTGCCGACCGTTCGCGGTCCCTGCAGCGCAATGACCGGCTCATCTTCCAGGCGCTCGCTCGTCACCTCCAGGAGCCGGCGCGCGACGATGCCCGAGATTGGCGAGAAAGCTTCGTTCATGGACCAACCGTAGCATCGAATCCCCGATTTCGAGGGGATTGAGTCCCCGATTTCGAGGGCCCTAAATCCACGATTTCGAGGGGGCTTGGTCAGCCATCCTGTCTCTGCCGGTTGCCCCCCACTCTGTTAGCGGGGACGAGCCCGCTTTCGCAAACGCTCCATTCCACGCACGCGATCGACCGCGGACACCACGCCCGAGACTTGCCACCCGCGCGGGCTCGACACACCTCTCAACGCCAAACGTGTCACAGCCTACACCCACCTACGACATCCGCTCGCGTGGAGGTTGTCCCGCCCAGCTCACGTCACAACAGCCACCGGGCGACTCGTCTGGCTCAGCGCGGTCGCTTGCTGCGACAGGATGGGAGCCGTGAGCGATCGGTGTAGACCATGAGCAGTGACGAGGGCAGAAGCGCGAAGGCCGTGTCGATGGTCACGATCGCTTCTGCGCCGGCAGCGATGGCGCTCGCTGCGTGCGCTGCGTCGTAGGACGCGATCCCGTAGTCGGTCATGAAGGTAGTGGCGACGGTTGCTATATCGCCGAGCGGGATCGAGATGTGCGTCAGGCTCCCGAGCATCTTGTCGTAACGGATCAGAGTGTGGTCCAGCAGACGGCCGGCCCGTGGGCGAGACCGTCCGTCGGTTCGGTAGCGTCGCCAGTGGCCTGCCCAGCGTTCCTTGAGCGCAATCGCGTACGCAGCCTCGGCCAGCTCGATACGAAGCAGCTCGCTGGTGGCGTGTCAGGAAGGGGCTACATACGCCGTGAAGTGGCTGGGTGGCGATCAGGGCCTCGACGACGAAGCTGGTGTCGAGCGCGACCGGGTCGGGCGGGAGGAGCTCTGGTTCCTCGATCGCGAAGACACCTCGCGTGATGGCCCGGCGCCCGCCTGCGGGAGTCATGGCCTACCGACGGCCGTAATGTCCGGCGTGACGCGAACCTTGACCCGGAATCCCTCGGTAGCCTGCTTGAGTGCGACACGCCGTTCCTCGAGGGTCTTGTATGCAGGCGGGCGCGTCAGTTCGGCCAGCCTCTCGGGGCTGAGACGCTCGGGCCTGCCGTTGGTCTGCTTCCTCGTCACGGATCTCATGGTATCGACCAATCCTGCCAGCCCACCCGGACATTGATGACCGGCTTCGTGACGAGCTCGAGCGCAACACGCGCATCATCGACGACGCCGCCGATTCGATCCCCGCCACCCTCGTATCAACTCCCAACGAGTACGCGAGCGTGGAGGAGGCATGGGGGCACGGCGCCAGCGCTGATTGAATGCCGAGCGGCTATGGGATGGGGAGCTGTTCATAGCCGACAAGTCGGTCTGGGATCGCACCAGTACGACGGTCCCACTCACGTATGGATTGCGCTCGCGACTACCCGGCGTCGCCGGGACCGATCCTGACGTCCTTTCCTGGACTGCGCCCGTCGATGCCGTCGAACAGCTCCGCAGCGGAGACACCGAGCGTCTTCGCCAGCTTGGAGACGGTGCGCACACCCGGCTCGCACCCGCTGCGCTCGATTTTCGAGACATGGGACATATGAAGATCGGCGCTGTGCGCCAGCCGCTCCTGACTCAGGCAGCGCTCCTGCCTGAGACGTCGCAGGTTGGCGGCGAAGACATCGAGCGGGTCGGACATCGTCCGACCATGCTTCGGCACCTATCCCAAATCGCTCCAGATGCGATCGGCAATAATTGAGCCAATATGCTTTCTGAACGGAAGAACGGTGAGTCGCGGAAACCCGGGAACGATTTACCGTAGCTGAGGATGACGTCGACGTCCTTCAGGCGGAGCGCTCCAAGTGGTCGATCACGGCCGCGCCGGTGATCGTGGCGACAAAGCCAACCGGGTCTGTTCGCGCCGCGTTCGCCGTCGGCTCGTCGTCGAGGCTGATCAGCCGGGCGGGGTGCTCGTTTGCCCCGATGTCCGCGACGAGCGTGCTCTTGCCGACCTGCCGGGCCCCGAGCAGCGCAACGGCACGGCTTTCAGCAAGCGCCTCGAGAAATAAGTATCAGCTTCAGCTGAAGGTGCTCTCATCCAAGCCGGCCTGGCGCAGGATCGATCGGAATGTGCCGCGTGGAACCTGCTTGCGCCCAGCGGGGATTATGACGGTAAGGACGATGTCGCTGTCGATTCTGCGGTACTTGACGTGACTGCCGCGTTGAGATACGAACGCGAAGCCCTCTCGTTCAAGGACCTTGACGATCTGCTGCGACGAGCAGAGCTTAGGCATGCTGCAGCGTCAGGGTGCGGACCTCGGCGGCCTCGACTGGCGCTGCGTCACTGGTGGGAGCGTCCTCGAAATAGAGCTCCAAGGCCTCCTGGAGGTTGGCCATAGCCTCAGCCTCGCTGTCGCCAAAGCTCGACACGTCAACATTGAGGCACTGAGCTACATAGTGCTCATCCTCGCGATATACGACTGACTGCAGGCTGAGATTGCTCATTGGATGATCCCTTCCGAGTCTATTCTAACGAGTCAGCGCCCTCCTCGCGCGCCGTCGATGCCGTCGAACAGCTCCGCAGCGGAGACCTTGAGCGCCCTCGCCAGCTTGGAGACGGCGCGGACGCCCGGCTCGCGCTCCCTGCGCTCGATCTTCGCGACATGGGACACATGGAGATCGGCGCTGTGCGCCAGTCGTTCCTGGCTCAAGCCCAGCTCTTCCCTGATGCTACGCAGGTTGGCGGCGAAGATAGGGAGCGGGTCGGCCATCGTCCGACCATGCTTCTGCACCTGTCCCAATTGTTCCAGATACAATTGGGACAGAAAGAATCGTCCGAAAGAGTCGTCCTATATGATGGCGATCGCATGTCGAGCGCCCAGTCCGAGAAAGCCCCTGCGGAATGAGCGAGGACGGCAGGCCGCGCGAGGCGCAGCCCGGTCTCGCGCGAGCAGATGATCGCAAGCGAGCGACGGCCCGTCTTGGAGCAGCCGGCGCCTTGGCCCGCTCCGCCGGCGAGCCGGCTGGCGACGCTGGACCTATCACCGTCGTGCTGGGCCGCTTCAACGCGCTGCTGGGTCTCGGCCTGACACAGACCCTGGGCGAGGATCGAAGTCTCCAGATCGTCGGCGCCGACCTGGACCGCGCCGACCTCGAGGACGCCGTCGCGTCGAAAGCGCCCCGGGTCGCCGTACTCGACGAGACGACCGTGGTCCAGCCCACCGTACTGGAACGCCTCAGGACCGCCCAGCCGGCGATCGGGATCGTCGTGCTGGCACACCTCCCAACCACTGCCTACAACATGCGCCTGCTGGCAAGAGGAGCCAGCTGCCTCTCCAAGGACGTCTCCGGCGCCGACATGCTCGCGGCCATCCACATCGCGGCGAACGGCAGACGCGTGTTCGCGGATGTCGAGGGTCACCTGGTCGAGCGAGACCCTTCCGCCAAGGCCGCACCTCTGACACCGCGCGAGGTGGAGGTGCTGGAGTATTTCAGCATGGGCATATCTCACGGCGAAATCGCACACGCCCTGCAACTCAGCCCCGAGACCATCCGCACACACTCCGCCCACATCCGCGCCAAGCTCGGCATACGCCGCAGTCGAGACTTGACCGGCCTGCCGATTCCGGTCAACTCTGGGACGGAGATCCAGTAGCAACTCTGCGCCGTCTCCTCGAGTTTGTGCGGTCCGCGCTAGCGCGTTATTGTGGATGATCCATGAGACGGAATCCCGTGCGGCTCGGCGTCCCCGAGGTTGACGCTGTCATCGCGACAACAACCTACCACGAGCTGATAGAGCGCTTGAAGCAGCGCATCCGCGAGTCTCAGTCCCGCGCGGCGAGAGCTGTCAACACTGAATTGGTCATGCTGTACTGGTCGATCGGCCGAGAGATCCTGGAGCAGCAGCAAGCCAGCGGGTGGGGCGATGATGTCGTCGGCAGGATCGCGCAGGATCTTGCTGCGGACACCGGGTCGCCGCGTGGCTTCTCACGGCGCAACCTCTTCTACATGCGCCGTTTTGCGAGGATGTGGCCCGAGCGGGAGAAAGTGCCGTCAGTGATGGCACAAATCACATGGACAGCACACCGCCTCCTGCTGGACCGCTTCAGCGAGGACTCGAACCTCTATGCCTGGTATGCCGCAAAGTCTGTGGCAAACCGCTGGTCGGTCCGACAGCTTCAAGCCCAGATCCATCTGCGGCTGCACGAGCGTCAGGGAGCCGCCGTGTCGAACTTCGCCGAGGTACTCGCTCCACCAGATGCACAAACCATGGTTGAAGCGACCAAGGACCCTTATGTCTTCGATTTCCTAGAGTTGGCCGAGGACACCCAGGAGCGCCACCTCGAACAGGCGCTCATCGATGACATCCAGAACTTTCTCACCGAGCTTGGGAGCGGCTTCGCGCTCTACGGCCGTCAGCGAGCGCTGCTCGTGGGCAACCAAGAGTACTTCGTGGATTTGCTCTTCTACCACCACACACTGCGCCGCTTCGTGGTGATCGAGCTGAAGGTCGGCGCCTTCCGTCCTGAGTACGTCAGCAAGATGAACTTCTATCTCAACGCGTTGGACGAGCAGCTCCGCAGAGGCGATGACCGTGAGAGTGTCGGCATCATCCTCTGCGCTGAGCGCGACGAGGTCACCGCGAGATTCGCATTGCACCGGGTATACGCCCCAATTGCCGTATCAACCTGGATGACCGAGGCACCACAACCAGCGCTGCCGCCCGTCGAGGTCACCGACGACGTCCCCAAGGACCTTGCAGAGCTCAACGAGTTGGAGGAGGTCCGCAGCAGGCTGATTGATCGCGTGACCAGGCGTACACCAGAAATCCTCGAAGGACAGGCCAAGGAGGAGTAGACGCCGCCCACAGCCAGACCATCCACACACACACTGCCCACATTCGCGGCAAGCCTGGCATTCGGAGCAAACGGGAGTTGATCGCCCTGACGATTCGGTCCGATCTGAGACGGAGATTCACCAGCGGATCTGCGTTCTGTCGGATGCGACGCTTGGCCGGGGCGTGCTTGTCATGGTGCACTTGGTGCAGATCATCTGCAGTGATACCTGTGGTCCCATGAGGTAGCGCCACCACATGTGCAGACGACGCACGAACGCCCACCGACGAGCGACGTTGATCGTCGCAAGCTTGAATGAGCCCAGCGCGCTCGCCTCGAGCGTGAGGTGGATCGGGTCGTGCGAGAAGAAGGTGTCGAACGCGGGCTCCATCATGCGGATGCGGTGAAAGCCAGCGCACCTTGCAAGCCATAGGTACTCCAGAAAGAAGTACACGTGCTCGTTACCGGCGTACTGCGCCACCTCGGCGCCGTGATCGCGTTGAGATCGGTGGGCCAGCGCAGCGGCTCGCCAACCGCAGAGATACGCCCAACCGTGCCATCGCAGCGCCCGTCAGCGGGGATGAGCCCGCTTACGCAAACGCCCCATTCCACGCACGCGATCGACCGCGGACACCGCGCCCGAGACTCGCCATCCGCGCGGGCTCGACACCCTCAGCGCCAAACGTGCAAAACCAGTCGACCGACCGACACCCGCCCGGGCGGTGGGTGTCGTTCAGCGCGGTCTTGACAGGCGACGGCTGTGCCTACTGCGAGCTCGCTTGGCGCTCGAGCTCGAGTTTCAGCGTCTCGACGGTCCAGGTGGGACACCCGCATCCCAGGAAGTCGTTATCGCCGGTCAGAATGCCCGCGTCCAGCGCCATCGCCAAGGCTACGGTCGGCCAGTCGCGCCGGTCGCGTGGGACGCGCTCGGTAGCCGCCTGCTCCAGCGAGGCGTACGTGTCGCGCGGGACGACCTCGATAGCCCGCGTCTCTATCAGATCGCTCACGGCCCGCTCCAGAGCGAGTCGCTGCTCTAACGTGAGCCGTTCCTGAGACTCCAGGATGCTCAGGCGTCGGGATAGCTCGTGCTCGGCCTCCTCCCACTGCTGCTCCGCGACGAGGACGCGGAGATCGGGGTGCAGCAGCAGCTCGCGGCCTCGTTTGCGCAGCAGCTCGCCAACGAGGACGCTGGCGTCGGCGGCGAGGATCACTCGGGCAGCGCTCGCCGCAGATCGAGCAGACCGGCGAGCTCGTCCTCACTCATGCCCGTCTCTTTCAGCACTCGCTCCACCGCCTCGCCCAGACGGGTGACGGCACGCCGAGCCTCCCCCTCGTCGCGCTCGAGCGGGATGTAAAAGCCGATCACGTGACCGTGCTTGCTGACGGCAACCGGATCAGGCCCCGACAGGTAAGTCGTGGCGTGATCGCGAAACTCTCTGACACCAATGCTCTTCATGTGGTCACCATGTAGCCACAGCGTAGCATCCCTGCGCCCTCAGCGGGGATGAGCCCGCTTTCGCAAACGCTCCATTCCACGCACGCGATCAACCGCGGACACACACGCCTGAGACTCGCCGTCCGCGCGGGCTGGATGTGCGGGTTACGTACGCAGACCTATGGGTGGCGGGGGTGGTTCTGCGATGTGACGAGGTGAGGGAAATGGCTCGGCACCGCGAACCCTATGCTGGTCGCGGAATAGGCATAGAACTTTGCCATCCGGACGTGCGGCGCTTGGCGCGAGCATCCCTGCCCATCCCTCGGCCGCGATCTGCTCACCGACGCGCTGGTAGGCTGGCCACTCGCTACCACCCGGAATGGGCGGGCGAAGCCCGACCGCCGCGAGCTTCTCGTCCGTGGAGAGGTCGGCCGCTTCGACATCGACCTGCCACGTCCACAGCTCGCGGGGCATTTGTGCGAGCGGCGGGATCATGCGCTCGGCGAGATGGCGATACCACTCGGCCCAGGCGGTCTCCTCGCTGTCAGCAAGATAAAGCGCGTCCACAACGTCGCCGCGCTGCCAGCGATTGTCAGGTGGCGGGTCGCGCTCGGGTAGTGGCGGTGATCCGGGGTAGGTGTGCTTGACCCAGTGGCCGCGAACGGCGACCGCTGCGATGTCGAGCGCCACGTCAGCTGGCGCCCGGGTCCTCGATGCCGGAGATGAGACGCGCGACCGAGCGATAGTCGCCTTGGGCGATGCGATCGATCGGCTTGTCGTCGTCGAGCTCAGACATCGGCTTGCTGAGCCAGACCGGGATGTAGGTTGGGCGAATCACCCGGGCGAGGCGTTCCACGAGCGATGAGAGCTCCGCCAAGCGCTCGGCTCGCACCCCGCTTGGAGCGCTCCGGCGCGCGAGCCATTCGCGCACAGTGCTCGGCGCCGCGCCGGTCGCGCGTGCGATCTCGCGGTCGGAGAGATGACCGGTGTCGTGGATGTGGATCGCCTCTTCGGCATACGCAAGCGTCATGACCGCACCCTAGCAGATCGGCGCTCAATCGACAAGATATTGACGAATAATAGCCCAGAGGACTGTCGGCGCCGCCCAGGCCATAAAACTCTGCAAGAGTGCAATGCTGGGGAGGAACGCTGCGGCATAGTCTCACGCCTGGAACTCGGCGTGCGCCCACCCGAACGGGTCGTGGCTCGCAGCATCACCACGGGCCGTGCGCTTCACAACGTTCAGCTCAACGTGACAACCCCCCAACGGACGCTCCTGGAAAACGCTCAGGCTCTCCAAATCGCGGTCAACGGCGCCGGCGCATGGATCCAGGAAGACTGGTTCGCCAGACACGGCGGGCGCACCCCACCCCAATCGTTTACGACAATCTTTGCGATCGACAGCAGCGGCTTCCATCCGCTGAGCATCGACCTCCCGCCGAGCCAGAGTCCTAGAATTGATATCGTGAGAGCATGACACTGGATTTGTTTGCGCTTCCTCTGGGGAGCACACCCGATGATCCGGATGTGGTGGCCGGGATTTCCCCCGTTCCGGCTGAGGCGTTTGCCTACCGCGGGCAGTGGGTCGCTATCCGGGGCCAGAAAGTGGTCGCGGCGCGCCATCGACTGCGTGATCTCTACCAGGCGCCCGAAGTCGAGGACACCGACGTGACCTATCACGTCCCAGCTCGGCCAACCGTCGCGTTCTAGCACTCTGCCTGAGCTCAGGATTCAGTACAGTCAGGAGGATGAGCCGATCGTCGATCTGGCGATCCAGGCCGAGAACGGTCCTCCGCTTGCGATCTCCGGAGTCGTTGATTCCGGCGCCTTTGCGTGCTGTCTGCCATTAGACGACGCTCAAAGGTTGGGTATACCCAAAGGGTGATCGGCTCCGGTTTGGACGTGTGGGAGATCGCGCAGATGTTCGAGGACTTCGGCTCGATCGAGCGGCTCGCGGGCGAGACACAGCTCACCGAGCGCCAGGTGCGCCTCGCGCTCGCCTACCGTGAGAGCTACCCCGAGGAGATCGCAGAGGCGATCGCGCAGAACCGCCGCAGCGCCCACGAGTGGCACGAGCTGTACCCGTTCGTCGAGTTCTCGACCACCGCATAGCCGCGTTTGCGCCTGCTACTCGACGCGAACCTCTCCCCGCGCGGAGTCGCGGCCAGATTGCGCGAGAACGACCACGACGTGCTGGCGCTCGCCGAGGACGCGGCCTACGAGGGACTCCCCGACCCGCAGGTGCTAGAGCTGGCCGCGGCCGAGCAGCGCATCCTCGTCACGCGCAACAGCCGCGACTTCGCTCCGCTCGCGCGCCAGTGGGCCGAAGTCCAACGACCGCACGCCGGCCTGATCCTCATCTTGACGCTCGACCACAGCCAGTTCGCCGAGATCGTCGCCGGCGTCGAACGCCAGCTCCAACAGCGGCCATCACATGGGCAATGGCAAGAAGTCACCGTTGCGTTCTGACCGCCTCACCACTCTCGGCGCGTGTCGGCGGGCAGGCTGTGCGTGCGGATGTGCACCAGTACGCTTGGGGAAACCTCGCCGGCGGCGAGCACCGGCTATAACGCCTCCCCGCTCCGCGCCAGCGTGCGCGAGCGCGCGACCCGCGCGAAGAACCCCTCCAGCGTGTCGATGCGCCGCTCCCACGCGTAGTCTGCCGCCGTCTCGATGCCCGCCCGCCCCAGGCGCGCGCGCAGCTCGGGATCGTCCAGCAGCCGCCTCAGCGCCTCGGCCACGGAGCGCACGTCGGGGTCGGGCATCAGGCAGTTGACGCCGTCGACACAGAAGTCGCGGTTGCCGTGCGCGTCGGTGCAGAGCACCGCGGCGCCCGTGGCCATCGCCTCCAGCGGCGGCAGCGCGAATCCCTCGTGGATGGAGGTCTGCACGAACACCGTCGCCTGGCAGAGCAGCTCGTTGACCTGCGCGTCGTCAGGCGCTGCGACGTAGCGCATGCCGGGGTCGGTGGCGAGCTCGGGCTCGATCCCGAACAGGCGCAGCTCGGGCCGGGGCTCTGCCAGCGCGCGCCAGGCCTCGAGCGTGAGCGGGAAGTTCTTCAGCGGGTTGGAGCGCCCGAGCGCCAGCACCATGTCCTCGCGGCGCGCGACGTCGGCGCGGGGTCCGAACGTGTCGAGGTCGATCCCGGGCGCGATCAGCTCGGCGTCGAGATCCAGCTCGCGCAGGCGCTCGCGGTTCCAGGCGGAGATCGTCATGTAGCGGAACTCCGGCCGGTAGGAGTCGAGCACGGCGTGGCGGGCCTGCTCGTGGTCGGGGTAATAGGAGGTCTCGATGTCCTGCACGAAGTACACGGGGATGCCGCACGCGACGCTCGCGCGCCACACCGGCAGCGCGGTCATCCACCACGTCGCCACCTTGATCGCCTCCAGCGGCGCGAGCGCCGCGACGAGCGCGTCGTAGTCGGCGAACGTGTGCACGGGAGCGCGCAGCTCAAACCAGTCGGGCGGGTCGCCGAGCGTGTACAGCGCCACGTCATGCCCGCGCTCGGCCAGGCGCGAGAGGTGCTCGAAGACGTCGCGGTGACCGCCGCCGACGCCGGTGTCCTCGGTCACGTAGGCGATCCGCAGCCGCCCGTCCGCTTCCCGGCCCGCCCCTCGCTCGCCCTCCTCGCCATCGCCCTCGCCACCCTCCTCGCCCGCGCCTGCGCCGCTCCCGGGCGCGGCCCGCGAGCCGGCGCCGTCCCCGCCGCCGGCGTAGACCGAGCGATCGTCGAAGAACTCCGACCAGCGCTCCCAGAACAGGCGCTGAGAGGTGAGCTCGCGCTCGCCCTGCGTGCTGCCGCGCGTAAGCGACTCGTGGTGGACGAGCCGCGCGATCGGGAAATAGCGCACGCGGTAGCCCGATTGCCACGCGCGCAGGCAGTAGTCGACGTCCTCGTAGGCCATCGGATAGCGCTCGTCGAGCACGCCCACGCGCTCGATCGTCTCGCGGCGCACGTACATGCACGCGCCCGTCACCGCCAGCGCGGGGCTCGTCTGCGCGGCCGGGCCCCAGTCGCCGGGCTTGAAGCGGTAGCGATGGTCAAACCACTCGGGCGCGTCGCGATTGCGAATGGTGCCGCCGAACTGGATGCGCCCGTCCGGGTAGAGCAGCTGCGCGCCGACGATGCCCACGTCCGAGTCGCGGTAGGCGGCATACTGCAATCCCTCCAGCCAGCCGGGCAGCGCCTCGACGTCGGAGTTCAGCACGACCACGTCGCGCTCGGGCAGCGTGGCGCGCAGGCCGCGATTGACGTTCGCGGCGAAGCCGCTGTTGCGCTCGGACTGCGCCAGCGCGTCGATCCCCTCGATTCGCCTCAGCGCGGCGAGATGCTCGGGACCGCTGTGGTCGTCGGTGACGATCACGCGCGCCATCCCGCGCGCGGTCGTGCGGCGGATGGAGCGCACGAGCTTGCGCACGTGCGCGGCGTCGCGGTAGCTGGGAATGACGACGTCCACGGGGCGCCCGTGCTCGCGATACCAGGCAAAGGCGCGGCGGCGTTCCTGGTCGCGCGCGTGCGTGCGCAGGCGCAGGCGCCGCTGCAGCGGGGTGAAGCGCAGCGGGAACGTGAGCGCGCGCCAGAGGATCGTGCGCAGGCCGAAGTTCGTGTAGGTGAGGTATATGCGCCGGCGCAGGTTCGAGAACGCGCCTTCGGGGCGGCCCTGGAGGGGGTCGTGAGCGCTCATCGCGGCGGGCGTCGGCTGCCTGGGAGCAGATGCGAAACCGACATCTTCAACGGGGAGTTTGTGTAAATTCGAACGGGGAGATTATCGAGCTTTCAGCGGGGCGGGGAATATATGTTCTTGATTCCCAGATCCCTTTGGGGCGGCCTCGAGTGGATCGGGATGCTCATCGGATGGAGGTATCGACAGGCTGAAACGACGAGCGCCCCTCCAGCGAGAGCCTGCGCCGCGCGCCGGCCGGCAGCCGCTCGGCGCGCGAGCCGAGCAGCGCTCCGGCGAGGCGCACGACATGGTGACGGCTCACCGCCGCGAGCGTCGCGCGGCGCTCGCGCGAGGAGGCGCCGCGCAGGTGCAGCTCGCGCCGCGCCCACCCCAGCTCGCCGCGCAGCCGGCGCGCGAGATGCGCCGGCGAGAGCGGCTCGCGCCAGCCGTAGACCTCGCGCAGCCCGCGCCACTCGTCGAAGCAGCGGCGCAGCTCCTGCGCGGGGGTGTAGACGTGGGAGTGCAGCACGGCCGCGTCCGGGACGTAGGCGCGCGCGTAGCCGGCGCGCAGCATGTCGATCGCGAGCACACGATCCTCGGCGTAGGAGACCTTGCGAAACGGCGCGCGCTCCCAGGCGGCGCGCGCGATGCAGGCGTTGGCGTCGGTGAAGAACCCGCGCGCGCCGATCAGCGCGAGGGCGGGCAGAGTGGCACGCTCGTGCTCGTCCAGGCGGTCAACGCGCGGCGCGCCGTCGGGCGCGAGCGATGCGAACCAGCGCTCCAGTTCCAATCGCACCACCGGCGGAGCGTCGGGCCGTGGTAGGTAGGGGCCGCAGACGAGACCGACGTCCTCAGCGAGCTCGAACCCTCCGAGCAGGCGCTCCAGCCAGCGGACGTCCGCGGGCTCGGCGTCCTGGGTGAGCAGCGCGACGTGCGCGCCGCGAGCCTCGTTCAGCAGCAGGTTGCGCGTGCCGCCGTGACTGAAGTGAGCGGGATCGATCTCGATCACGCGCGCGCCGTGCGCGCGCGCCAGCTCGGCGGAGCCGTCGCTCGAGCGAGAGTCGCATACGAGCAGCTCGTGCGCGACCGTCTGCGTGGAGAGCGCCTGAAGCGTGCGCGCGAACAGGGCGCCGCCATCGCGGACGGGGATGGCGACGGTTATGTCAGGCATAGAACCCCGTCAGCGTCACCAGCTGCCCCGCGTAACTGAGCGCCACCATCGCCGCGAGCAGCACCACCCCCGCCGGCAACACCCAGCGCCGTCCGAACGCGTGCAGACTCGCCACCACGAGCACGGCCAGCGGGGCGATCGCGGGGAACGTGTAGCGGCCGAATTCGGCGATGAAGGGACGCGCGCCGGGTGTGTAGAACGCGGCCTCGAAACCCGCCACGACCGCCAGGGGCATGAGCACGAGCAGCGCGAGCTCCACGACGTTGGCGCGCACGAACACCCACTCGCGCCGCAGGGCGATCAGGCCGAGGAGCGCAACGGCGATCATCGCCGCGAGAATCACGTAGTAGAGGCGGTGCGGGAAGAACACGTCGTACCAACCGAACGCGCCCCAGCCGCGTTCGACGAAGATCACCATCGCGGGAAAGCGGGTGCTGGTGAAGTGCTGGGTCATGAACGGCAGCCGCGGCAACAGCGACTGCCACAGGTAGGTGAGATAGTCGAGCGGGTGCGCGAGCGCTTCGCCGACAGAGCTCGCCGCCGTGCCGGCTTCCGCGGGCGTGCCCCCCGTGCTCGCGGCTGAAGCGGTGGTCGGACGGAACACGTGGGACAGGCCCCTCGACAGCGCCCCGACGGCGATCGCGGCGCCCGCCAGGGTCGCCCAGCCGCGGATCTCAGCGCGACGATGGTGGCGATACACGATCGCGATGAGCGCGAGCGCGACGACGGGATACAGCGAGAACGCCGTTTGCTTGACGATCGGCAGCGCCACCAGCAGCCCGCCCGTGAGCAGCCCCAGGCGCCACGTGACGCCGCGGCGCAGCATCACGATCAGCAGCAGCTCCAGCGCGGCGGCGCCCGCGTTGACGCCGACGTCGTTGTTGACCGCGCCCGAGATGAAGCCGTACATCGGCTGGTAGGCGACGAGCAGCGCCGCCAGCACCCCCAGCCAGGGACGGCCGGGCGCGAGCTCGCGCGCGAGCAGATACGCGAACACGACAGTCAGCGCGCCGATCAGCGCCGAGGTCAGCCGCATCAGCGTCAGCTGACTGAACGGCGAGTCCGACGCGAGCAAGTAGGCGGGCGCGAGCGCGGCGTAGTAGATCGCGCCGTGCGTCGCGGCGGTCTCGTTGCCGCCGCCGTCGGAGGAGCTCGGATGGGCTGCGGCGAGTTGCCGGCGGTAGACGGTCTGCGCGCGCGCGGTCCACGGCGCGCGCGTGTCGCCGACCTGGTGATCGCTGAAGAAGCTCTCGTCTTCCAGCGCCAGCGTCTCCGCGCTCGACCAGCGTGCAAGCGACGAGGCGGCGCTGCGCGAGGGGGTTTCGCCGCGCTGCACCAGCGACTGGGTGTAGGCGAAGTGATCGACCTCGTCGGGCGCTTGAAACGGCGGGGTGATCAGCGCCCAGCAGGCGAAGTTCAGCGCGGCGATCGCGAACAGCCATGCCGCCGTGCGGCGCGCGCCGATGCCACTCCCCCCGCCTGCGACCGCCACCGCCAGGCAGCGCACCGCCGCGAGCGCGAGCCCGGGCAGGACGATCAGCAGGATCAGCGCATACACCCATGCTCCCACCGGCCTGGGCCGGAACAGCGCGGCGCGAGCGAGGATCTGACCGATCCGCGAGGCGTAGCTGCGCGCAGAGCCCGCGGGCGGCTCATACCAGACGGCGATCCGCCCGGCGACCGGGGTCCCGCCGAGCGTCGGCGGCGCCGAGCTGGGCGGCGCCGGCAGCGGCGTGCCGCCCCAGTTGACCAGATCGCCGGCGGTCAGACACAGCGAGGCGGGCCGTTCGGAGGTCTGGATGGACAGCCCGGGAAGCGTGAACACGGCGGCGCTGATGCGATTCGACGGCACCGTCATGGGCGCGAGCGCGCTGTCGATCGTGCGCGCGCCAGCAGTGCGAATCGAGCCCGATCCAACCGGACCCGATCCGCTCCCCCCACCCCGATTCCCCGCGACCGAGTCGGTGGGCACGTCCAGGCGCAGCGCCAGGCGCAGCGCCGGGCGCACGCGCGTGCGCGAGACCAGCTGCAGGCGGATGCGGGCGGTGCCCGCCGGGATCATCAACCCGGGGACACACACCGGCTCGCCGGCATGGGCTTCGGCGATGTAGGTGTAGGCCTCGACGGAGTTGGTGCCGGTGTAGTAGTCGCGCGGGCGCAGACAGTAGAACGCGATCAGCGCCACCGGTCCGAGCGCGGCGATCGCCGCGGTCTTCCACACGCGAGCATCGCCGGCGAACACGCCCGCCGCGACCCGTCGTGCCCCGGCGCCGAGCCTCGACGCTGCGCCTCGCACCCCGCGGGCCCTAACGCCGGCGCAGACCGAGGATCGACAGCAGAAAGGAGGAGAAGAAGATCTGGATGCCGACGATCAGCAGCGCGGCGGCGAACAGCGCGAGCTGCTCGTAGGAGAGCTGTCCGAACCCGTTGGAGATCCAGGTGACGAGGACGACCGTGCCCATCGCGAGCCCGGCGAGCATGAACAGGCCGCCGAGCAAAAGGCCGTGCTCGAGGCGAAAGCGCGCGCGCATGCGATCGAACCAGGGGTCGCGCTCGCCCATGAAGTAGGTGCCGTACGCGTGCGCGCACAGGCCCAGCGCCAGCACCTGGGTGCCGACGATCGTCAACAGCGCGCCGCCGATCAGCGCATGGATGCCCCAGGCGCGCCCGAAGAACGACAGGCCGGCGGCGACCATGATCATCAGCAGGAGACCGAGGCCGGAGAGCATGAGGCCGGGCACGATGAACAGGTGCGTGGGCGAGTGCACGAGCAGAAAGCGCAGGTGCCGCCAGCCGTCGCGAACGCTCGACAGCTTGGACTCGCCCCCGCGCGGGTGGTATTCGATCGGGAACTCGGCGATCCGCAGGTTCTCCTTGGAGGCGCGAATGACCATCTCGGAGGCGAACTCCATGCCTGTCGTGCGCAGGTCAAGGCGCGCGAGCACGTCGCGGCGCAGCGCGCGCATGCCGCAGTGGGCGTCGTTGACGCCGGTGCGGAAGAACAGGTTGAGCAGACCCGACAGCAGCGGGTTGCCGACGTAGCGGTGCAGCCACGGCATCGCGCCCGGCTGGATGTTGTCCATGCGGTCGCCCATCACGAGCTCGGCGCCGGCCTGCAGCTCGGTCACGAAGCGGGGGATCTCGCCGAAGTCGTACGTCAGATCGGCGTCGGCCATCACGATGTACTCGCCGCGCGAGGCCGCGAACCCGGCGAGGTAGGCGCTCCCGTAGCCGCGCCGCGGCTCGACCACGACACGGGCGCCCGCGCGCGCGGCCAGCGCCGCGGAGTCGTCCTCGGAGGCGTTGTCGGCGACGATCACCTCGCCGGGCACGTCCATCCGCTGCAGCGCCGCGCGCGCGGCGAGCACGCAGTGCTCGATGTTCTCGGCCTCGTTCAGGCACGGGATCACGACCGACACCACCGGCGCGGTCCCCTCCCGGCCGTCCGCGGGATGGATCGGCAATGTCTGCTCGAGCGTGCTCATAGTAGGTTCGGGGACGATGCGCGTGTGCGTAGTCTACGACTGCCTCTACCCGTACACCGTCGGTGGGGGCGAGCGCTGGTACCGCAACCTGGCCGAGCGGCTGGCGGCTGAGGGTCAGAACGAGGTCACGTATGTGACGTTGCGCCAGTGGGATCGCGGGCAGACGCCGGAGCCGGCGCAGGGCCGGGTGAGGGTGCTCGCCGTCGGTCCGCGGATGGGCCTGTACACGCGCGACGGTCGCCGCCGGGTGTGGCCGCCGATCGTGTTCGGCCTGGGCGTGCTGTGGCACCTGCTGCGCTACGGCCGGCGCTACGACGCGGTGCACATGTGCTCGTTCCCCTACTTCTCGCTGCTCGCGGCGGCCGTGGCCCGTCCGCTGGGCTCCTACGAGCTGGCCGTCGACTGGTTCGAGGTGTGGAGCGACTCCTACTGGCGCGAGTACCTCGGCGGCGTCGGCGGGCGCGTCGGGGGCGGCGTGCAGCGCCTGTGCGCGCGGGTGCGCCAGCGGGCGTTCTGCTACTCGCAGCTGCACGCGCGGCGGTTGCGCGAGGAGGGACTGCGCGGCGAGGTGACCGTGCTGCGCGGGCTCTACGCGGGAGCGACCGAGCCGCCGGCGGGCGCGGCGGCAACGGCGACATCGGCGGGCGAGATGCCGGCCGGCGCCGGACCCCCGAGCGCCGGACCCCCCCCGAGCGCCGGACCCGCGAGCGCCTGGGTCGCAAACGCCGAGGCCGCGAACGCCGAGGCCGCGGACCGGATCGTGCTGTTCGCGGGGCGGATGATCCCCGAGAAGCGGGCGCCGCTGGCGGTCGCGGCGATCGCACACGCGGCGCCGCGGATCGCCGGCCTGCGGGGAGAGCTGCTCGGCGACGGCCCCGAGCGCCGGGCCGTGTGCGAGGCGATCGTGCGCCACGGCCTGGAGGAGGTCGTCTCGGCGCCCGGATTCACGACGGCGGAGACGGTGGACGCGCAGATGCGCCGGGCGCTGTGCCTGCTGCTGCCGTCCGTGCGCGAGGGCTACGGGCTGGTCGTCGTGGAGGCCGCCGCGCGGGGGACTCCCAGCATCGTGGTCGCGGGCCCGGACAACGCGGCGGTGGAGCTGATCGAGGAGGGCGTCAACGGGTTCGTGTGCGAGAGCTCCGATCCGCGCACGATCGCCGCGGCGATCGTGCGCGTGCACGCGGCGGGGCCGGGGCTGCGCGAGAGCACAGCGCGATGGTATGCGCTGCACGAGCGGGAGCTGTCGCTGGAGAGCTCGCTGCGGGCGGTGCTGGCGAGCTACGGACGCGACGGCGAGAGCGCGCGGGCGTAACTGTCGAGCGTCGCGCGGGCGGTGCGCTCCCAGGTGAACTGCTCCGCGCGGGCGAGGCCAAGCGCGCGCGTGCGTGCGCGCGCGCCGTCGTCCAGCGATAGCAGCGTCTCGATCGCCGCGGCGGTCGCGCGGGCGTCGTGCGGATCGAACATCAGCGCCGCCTCGCCCGCGACCTCGGGCAGCGAGGAGGCGCGCGCGCACGCGACGGGCACGCCGCGGGCCAGCGCCTCCAGCACGGGCAGCCCGAAGCCCTCATACAGCGAGGGGAACACGAACGCGCGGGCGAGCGCCCACAGGCCCTCGAGCTCCGCGGGCGAAACCCAGTCGAGCAGGCGCACGTCCCCCGCGACGCCCAGCTCGGCGGCGCGCGCGCGCAGCTCGGCCTCGTGCCAGGTGGGGTAGCCCGGGAGCACGAGCAGGGGCCGGCGCTCGGGCGCGATCAGCGCGAGCGCGCAGATCAGCGCGAGCAGGTTCTTGTGGGGGCGCTTGGCGGACAGGCTGAGGAGGACCCGGCGCTCGCCGAGCTGAAGGCGAGCGCGCAGCTCGGGCTCGGGCAGGGCGATGTCGCGGCGTAGCGGGGCGAGGCCGAGCGGCGCGACATCGATGCGCTCGGGCGCGGCGTGCAGCAGCTCGATCAGATCCGCGCGCGTGGACTGCGAGTCGGCGAGCACCCGCTCAGACCGGCGCACCGCGGCGGGCACGAGCAGGCGCATGCCGCGGTCGCGCAGGCCGGAGTGGGCGTCGGGAAAGCGCGCGTAGATCAGGTCGTGGACGGTGCTCACGCGCGCGAACGGGCCCCACAGGGGAGCGGTCGAGGCGAGGCTGTGCACGAGATCGACGCGCGCGCGGGCGGCCAGCGGCGGCAGCAGGGTCTGCTCGCCGAGCACCCACTGGACACGGTTGCGCGAGCGAACGGGGACGGTGACGGCGGGCAGCAGCTCGCCCCACGGACCGTCGCCCGCGGCTGCCGCCTCGCGCGCGATAAACGCGGTGAAGCGCAGCTCGGGGGCGGCGGCGAGCAGCGCGGGGATCAGCTCGCGCGCGTAGACCTCCATCCCGCCGGTCTCGCCCGGGACGAGGAACACGAGGTTCAGGCCGATGTGCGTGCGTCGATCGCTGCGTCGGTGACTCAAGGCCAGGACAGGCTATGCGACCGCCGGCGCGGGGCCGCCCGCGTGGCGGCGCCCGCTCACTACGATGACCCGCGATGGCGCCCTCGATCGACGTGGTGGTCGCCGTGCACGACCACTACGAGCTGACGTGCAAATGCCTGGAGCATCTGGCGCGCCAGACGGTCGCGCATCGGGCGATCGTCGTCGACGACGGCTCGAGCGACGGCACCCCCGAGCGGCTGCGCCGGGACTGGCCTGAGGCGACCGTCGTCGAGCTCGCGGCCAACTGCGGATACACCAGGGCGGTCAACCGCGGGGTGAGCGCCGGGGCGGGCGAGTGCGTGGTGCTGCTCAACAACGACGTGCGGCTGCGCCCCGACTGCCTGGAGCTGCTCGTCGCGCCGCTGGCAGACGATCCCCGGGTCGGGTCGGTCGCGGCGGCGATGCTGAGGCCGGGAGAGAGAACGATCGACAGCGTCGGGGTGAGCGCCGACGCGACGCTCGCCGGGTTCGCGCGCCTGCAGGGCCGGCCGGTCGCCGACGCGGCGCTGCGGGCGCCGGTGCTCACCGGCCCCGAGGGCACGGCCGGGGCATACCGTCGGACCGCATGGGAGCAGGCGGGCGGGCTGGACGAGACGATCGTCGCGTACATGGAGATCCTCGACCTCGCGCTGCGCCTGCGCACGGCCGGGTGGATCGCCGCGAGCGCGCCGGACGCGCGCGGAGTGCACCTCGGTTCGAGCACCTACGGCAGGCGCTCGTCCCGACAGCGCCGGATGGCGGGGTTCAGCAGGGGGTATCTGCTGCGCCGCTACGGCGTGCTGCGCGGCCGGGCCTGCGCGCGGGCGCTGCTGACCGAGACGGCGGTCGTGGTCGCGGACCTCGCCATCTGCCACGACATCCAGGCGCTGCGCGGGCGCGTCGAGGGTTGGCGCGCGGGCGCGGGACTGAAGCGCCATGCGCGACCGCCGGATGAGGCGATCGACCGTTCGATCTCATTGTGGAAGTCGCTGCAGCTGCGACGATCGGCCGTCGAGAGCCCGTAGGGCGCGCACGTGCGGTCGGCCCTCAACCTCTCCGCCTCCACCCCCCCTCCGGGCCCGTCCCCCTCGGGGCCGTCCCCCTCCGGGCCGGCTCTCTCTCCGCCGCCCCGCACGCGTCATCTCCCGCCCGGCCCCACGTAATGCTCGCCCCACGCGTCGCGCGACAGGCGCCGGCGCAGGCGCGGCGAGGCCCGCTGCCAGTCGGCGGTGCGGCGGTCGGCGACGAGCAGGTTGTCCTGCTCGCCGCTGCGGTAGGTGCGCGAGGCCGCCCAGTCCTTGACGCCGTAGGCCCGTCCGTCGCGCCCGGCGACGACCGCGCGCAGCGCGCGCTCGAGGATCTGGCGGGTGATGCTGCGACGGCCGCTCTCCAGCAGATAGGCGTCGCGCCTGTCGCGCGCCGCGTCCAGGTTCATCGCCAGCAGGTTCGCGCGCTCGATCATGAACGCGGTGGTGCGAATGTGCGGGTTGGGAAAGCGCGGATAGTCGCGGCGCGCGGCGCGCAGGCGGGCGAGCTGATACGGCCAGTGGCGGGCCCGGCCGCGGATCCACTGCGACTGGCTCTCCCAGCTGGCCGTGGCCCCGGCGAGACCGGTGCCCGGATCGTCGAGCGCGCGCACGAGGATCGCGAGCCAGTCCGCGGCGAGAATGACGCTGTGGGAGTTCAGGAAGCACAGCCGCGGATGGGGCAGCGCGCGCGCGGCCAGGCCGTAGGCGGCGAGGTCGATCACGGGCGCCTCGAGCACGATCAGGCGGTGCTCGACCCCGGCGAGCTCGGCCGCGAGGCCCTCGCGCGTAAGCGCGCCGCCGCCGCCGCCCCCGCTCGGAGGGGCGGCGACGGGCGCCCCGTTGAGCACGACCACGAGCTCGTGCGCGATCCCCGCGGGATGGGCGTGGTAGGAGCGCAGGAACGAGCGCACCGGCTCCGGCCCGAGCGGCGCCCACACGAGGTGGACGACGCCGAGCTCCTCCGGCTTTGCCCGGGCCAGCGCGGCGGCGCGTGCGTGAGCCTCGAGATCGAGCATCTCGCTCAGGGGCACGGCTTCCTCGCCGGCGGGCTGGGGGCGGCCTCGGGACCCCACGCGAATGCCGACAGCAGCCGCCGGCGATCGTAGGAGCCGTTGGCATAGGAGCGGGTCTGGTTGTCGGCGACGAGCAGGCCCTGCTGGTCGTCCTGCCAGAACGTGCGGCTCTCGGGCCACTCGGGGTGGTCGTAGCAGGCGCCGTCGCGCGCGACCACGAGCGTGCGCAGATCCATGTTCCGAACCTGGCTGGTGAAACTCGCCCGTCCGCTCTCCAGCAGATACGCGTCCATCTTCCTGGCCAGCGGACGCAGGCGCAACGCCGCGAACGTGGAGCGCTCGAGCATGAACGCGTTCGTGCGCACGTGGTAGGCGGGAAACGGAGCGAAGCGCAGGAGCTGCTCGGGCATCGGGCGAAACGACCGCAGCGTGGAGCGCACCGAGCCGAACAGGGTGCGCCGCGGCAGCTCCGGCGAGCGCGACGCGGCGCCGTCGGGGGCGCGGGCGGCGTCGAGCTCGAGCTCGATCGCGCGCATCTGTTCGCGCGCGACGCTGCGTCGTGGCACCACCCTGCGGTAGGGGTTGGGCAACAGGAACGCGTTGAGCACGGCCGAGTGCAGGCTCGCCCACGAGCCGGTGGCGCCCACGAGCCCCGCGCGCGGCTGATCGAGCGCGTGGTCGAGCTTGGCCAGCCAATCCGGCGCGAGGATCGCCGAGTAGGAGTTCAAGAAGCACAGCCGCTCGTGCTCGAGGCAGGCAGCGGCATGGGCGTAGGAGGCGAGGTCCTGAACCGGCTCGGGCGTGCGGAGCAGGCGGTGCTCGACGCCTTGCAGCGCGGCTGCGAACTCGGCTGGGAGCGGGTCGGGGACGTTGTTGAGGAGCACGATCAACTCGTGCTCGATGCCCGCCCCATGGCGCCGGTAGGAAGCCAGGAACCTGCGCAGCGGATCGGTCCCGAGAGGCCCCCAGACGAGGTGCACGACGGCGATCACGGCGGGGACACTAACGAGCGCGCTGCGGGCCCAGGGGTTCGTGGACTCTCGCTCACGCTCTCCCGGCCGGCCGGCCGGGCAGCAGATCGAGCAACTCGGGCGGGTAGGCGCGCGTCAGCAGCACGGCGCCGGCGAACAGCGCCGTGGAGATCAAGAGGCGCACGATCACCGGGAGGCTCGTGAGCGCCAGCGGCGCCAGCGCGAGCGCCGCGGCGAGCGCGACGCCGGGGAGGACGCGCAGAGATGGGCGCAGCGGCGGGCGCCGACGCACGACCGCTACGCACTGCGCGATCGCGAGCGCGACCTCCCCCGTGGAGGTTCCGATGGCGGCGCCCTGAGCGCCGTCGATCGGGATCAGCGCCGCGACGAGCGCAGCGGTGAGCAGAAGACCGGCGAGGCTGATCGCGAGTATCTGCCGGTACAGGCCGAGGCCGAGCAGGCCGTTGGCCCAGACGAGGCTCACGAACATCGCGCCCAGGCCGATGCCCTGCACCGCGAGCACGGGCGCCGCGGGAGCGAAGCGCGGGCCCCCGACGATCGCCAGCGCGAGCGGCGCGCCGACGGCGATCGAGACGGCGACCCAGGCGCCGACGATCAGCGACACCTCGAACACCCGTGCGAGCGCGTAGCCGAGGCGGTCGTGGTCGTCGTCACGGGCGGTGTGGGCGAAGATCGGCAACGCCGAGGAGGCCAGCAGCACGGGGACGGGGGTGAGCACTTCGACGATCCGATACGACAGGCTGAAGTATCCCAGCTGCACCGCTGTGCCGAGCGCCGAGACGAGGACGATCGACACCCGCAGGTAGATCGAGGAGGCGGCGATCGCGGCCGAGTAGGGGAGCATCGGCCTGACGAACCGGCGCCAGCGCTCGAAGCTGAACGTCGGCGTCAGCGCGCGCGTGTTGCGCACGAGCAGCGCGGTCGCGACGAGCACGATCGCGCCGACGGGGATCGACACGCCCAGGAACGGAACCAGCGCGGCGCCCGCGAACACGAGCACGATGGTGAACACGGTCGTGAGCAGCTGGCGCGAGAGTTCCAGCGCGGAGACCGTGCCGAGCCGCAGACCGATGAGGAGCGGCAGCGCGAAGTTGTCCTGCGTGGCTGCAAGCAGCAGACCGACGCACGCCAGCGCGACGCCGGCGGCCAGCGTGGGCGAGTAGGCGAGCCACGCGATCGCCACGATCGCGACGCCGCCCGCGAGCGTGAGCGCGATCCGCAGCCCGAGCAGATCGCGGGCCAGCGGCCAGCGCTCGGCGGGCGGGCGCGTGGAGAGCTCGCGCACCCCCACGGCCGTCAACCCCAGATCCGACAGCGCGCCGACGATCGCCACGAGCGACAGCGCCGTGATGTACTGGCCGAATCGCGCCACCCCGAGGTGCCGAGTCAGCAGCGAGGCGGAGATGACGCTGAACAGCGCCCCGACGATGTAGGCGCCGACGCGCAGACCGCCCCCCCGCGCCGCGGCTGCTCCCGCGGCGGAGGTGGACAGAATGTCGCCGGCCAAAGCCTCGTCGACCGGAGCGCCCTCAACCGGGGCACCGTCAACCGGGGCACCGTCGCCAGCGGCGCCCTCGAGCGGAGCGCCGTCGCCAGGAGCGCCCTCGAGCGGGCCGCCGTCGCCAGGAGCGCCCTCGAGCGGAGCGCCGTCGCCAGGAGCGCCCTCGAGCGGAGCGCCGTCGCCAGGAGCGCCCTCGAGCGGAGCGCCGTCGGCAACCGGCGTCATGGCTCCCTGCGCATCAGGATCGTCACGGCCGATCCTCGATCGCCGGTGCGCTCCAGCGGCGCCAGCACCCTTTCGATCGCGCGCGCCGCGTGGCTGACGAGGTCCGGTGTCGGGCCCACGGCCGGACGGCGCCTGAGCGCGCTGACCCAGCCGAAGAAGTTGCACTCCCGGCCGTCCGGATCGTCGGCGGTGAGCGCCACGCTGCTCATGCCGAGGTCCCGGCCTCGGCCGATCAGGGCGGCGGGCGCCATCAGGCACAGGTGCCGGGGCGCATCGAGGTGGGCCCACCGCGATCGCAGCAGGCGAGACTGCAGCGAGCGCGGGTTCGGCACCGCGATCGCCAGCACACCCCCGGGTTCCACCTTCTCGGCGAGACGCGCGAGCACCTCGGCCGGGTTCGGCAGATGCTCCAGCACGTGCCACAGCGCGACCACGCGCGCCGGCGGCAGCGAGGCGATCGCCTCCAGCGGGCGGTCGCTGCAGATCGCGTCGATCCCCTCGCGCTCGCGCAGATAGTGACAGCAGCGCTCGCTCATCTCGATCGCGCTGACCTCATAGCCCGCCGACTGGGCGGCTGAGGCGAACGCACCGGTCCCCGAGCCGATCTCGATCAGGCGCCCGGGCTCGGCGTGAGATCGCAGCAGTCCGACGCGATATGACGCGGCCCGTATGCGCGGCTCGTCGGTCTTCCACGCCGGCTCCCCGTCCGGGCCGAACTGGTAGTACTCCTCGGTGTAGTAACGACCGAGATCCGCTGGGGGATCGACCATGAACACCGTCCCACACGCCCGGCACCGCGCGTAGGCGAAGCGCTCCCGCGTAATCTCACGATTGCGATCCCGCGCGTCGAACATGCGCGTGCCCGCCCCGCCGCAAAATGGACAGGCGGCGCTGACCACCTGTTGCCGCCGGGTCATGTCGGTTGTGCTCGCCCTCGGATGATCGGGTGATCCTAGCCTCGACGCTGGCAGCGAATAACCTGGACCCATGACCTACACGACCGCGGACGGACGCAAGCAGCTGCTCGACGCCCTGGCGCGGGCGGTCGACGAGATCGGGGTGGCGCTCGCGGCGCTCGGCGAGGCGTATGAGCTGCTCGACGAACGAACCGCCGAGCGGCTCGAGCAGGAGCTGTTCCGACCCGTGCAGAGCGCGTACGGCAGGGCGCAGCGGACGTACGCGGGGTTCGCCGCGCGTCACCACCTGCCCGGCCACACGTTCGAGGCGGCGCCTCAGGGCGCGCCGTCCACGGGCGTCAAGGGCTTCGTCGAGGGGGCGGTGGAGGCGGCCGGCAGAGCCGACGGCGAGCTGGCCGCGCTGCAGGACTCGATGCTGCCGATCGAGGTCGGCGACGCCGAGCTGCGCGCCGGCCTGCAGGAGGTGCGCGAGCTGCTGGGCGAGTTGCGCGGGCGCGCGCGGGAGCTGGTGCGCACGCTGGGGCGCTGAGTCTCGGGTCGCGGTCGTCCAGCGCGCCGCCGCCGCCGGCGATCGGCGGATCGTACGGTCTCCGCTCACCCCCGCCACTTGATCGAGCAGCCCACGGGCGGAGTCTGGGCGGGATCGGGCTCGCGCCCGTCGAGCACGGCGTCGAGGGCGTCGCGCAGGAAGGCGGCGCGCTGGGACGGGTCTTCGTAGTCGGAGTCGGGTGCGCCGCGATAGCGCAGGAGGCCGGCGGCGTCGAGCACGAACACATCGGGCGTCGTCTGGGCGTCGTAGGCGCGCGCGAGCGCCTGGGACTCGTCGCGCAGGTAGGGAATGCCGTCGAACTCGCCCCGCTGGACGCGGGCGCGCATCGCCTCAATCGAGTCGCGGGGGTAGCGGATGGCGTCGTTGGGGTTGATCGCCAGCACGCGCACGCCCCGGTCGGCGTAGTCGCGAGCGAGCGCGACGATGCGCTCGTGCCAGGCCAGCGCGTAGGGGCAGTGGTTGCAGGTGAACACGACGACCGTTGCGGGCGCGTCGCCGGGCGTGTGCGTGGTCCCCTCGGTGTCCGGCAGCGCGAAGGTGGGGGCGGGGCTGCCGATCGCGACTGTCATGTCAGCTCCTCTCTCGGCGGGGTTGGTCGGTGACTGGGCCGGTGGTGGTGGCCGTGGTGGTGGCGTGGTCGTCGGTCTGCCCGGCGGGCGTGCGGGAGGCGGCGGCCAGGAGCGCGTCGCGCACGTCGGCCGGGTCGGGGGTCGGGGAGATGCGGCCGTCGCGGCGATGGTAGACGCGACACGTGAGCCCGTAGGGCTCCTCCCCGGTGGGCTGGACGTCGACCCCGTCGATGCGGATCGTCGGCGAGCCGACGAATCGCTCGCCCATCGCCTGCTCGCCGGTGGCGATCTCGCGGAGCGCGACCGTGCTGGGGTCGAGCCCCAGATCGGCCATCGCGGCGCGCAGATCGGCGAGCGCGCGCGGATGCGAGGGGCAGCCCTCCCAGAACAAGAGCTCTACGTGCACGCCGTCCAGGCTAGCGGCCGGTGTGTGCCGCTCCAACCACGCACGCGGCGCCTCCCCCTGGGGTCGCGGGCGGTGCTCTCTCAGCCCCCCTCGGGCGTGTAGGGCCCCGGCTTGGGGCGCGGCCTGCCGCCGGGAAACGCGAGGCGCAGGATCGTGCGGTGGACGGTGCCCAACTGCTTGCCGAGCGGGCCGGTGTTGTAGGGCAGGCCGTAGCGGTGGCAGATGTCGCGCACGCGCGGGGCGATCTCGGCGTAGCGGCTGGAGGGCATGTCGGGGTAGAGGTGGTGCTCGACCTGGAAGCTGAGGTTGCCGGCCAGGAAATGAAACAGCGGGCTGCCGTCGATGTTGGCCGAGCCTGTCAGCTGGCGCACGTAGCGCGCGCCGGGGGACTCATCGGCAGCCTCGGCCTTGCTGAACGTGTAGGTCTGGTCGGGGAAGTGCCCGCAGAAGATGATCGAGTGCGCCCACACGTTGCGCACGATGTTCGCGGTGAAGTCGGCGGCGAGCGTGGACTTGAAGGCGCGCGCCGCGGTGCGCGATCCCTGCCGCCCCGCTCCCCTCCCCGCTCCCCCTCGCCACAGCCCTCGACGCGGCGAGACCGCGGCGGACGTCGCAGCCGCCACGGCCGCGGAGAGCGCGGGAAAGGCGACGTAGTCCTTGACGAGCTGCCGGCGGGCCTTGACGCCGATCGCCCGCAGCTCCTCGAGCACCTGCGCCTTGGGCTTCTCGCCCTTGCCCATCGCCTCCCAGTTGAGGTCGTGCAGGGCGACGCCCCACTCGAAGAAGCCCATCAGCAGGAGGTTGTAGAGGGGCTGGAGCAGATAGATCGGGCGCCAGCGCTGGTGCGGGTCGATGCGCATGATCTCATAGCCCAGGTCGCGGTCGAGACCGCGAATGTTGGTGAACGTGTGGTGCTCGTAGTTGTGCGAGTGCCGCCAGGAGTCGGCCGGGGAGGCGGTGTCCCAGTCCCAGGACTGGGAGTTGATGTCGGGGTCGTTCATCCAGTCCCACTGGCCGTGCATGACGTTGTGGCCGATCTCCATGTTCTCGAGGATCTTCGCCAGCGACAGCGCGGCCACGCCCGCGAGCCACAGCGGCCGGCGGCGCGAGCCGAGCAGCAGCGCGCGCGCCCCGAGCACGAGCCGGCGATGGAGCGCGATCGTCGAGCGGATGTAGCGCGCGTCGCGCTCGCCGAGGTCGGCGTACACCTCGTCGTGGAGCGCATCGAGCTCGCGCGCGAGCGCATCGAGCCGCTCGGGGCTGAGGTGAGCCAGGGGGCTCTCGATCTCCGCGAAGTCGGGAAGGGTGCTCGTGACGGGGGGCTCGGTGGCGGTGGCGGACATGTCGGTTCCTTTGTGTGTGTGAGGGAGGGGAGGTGTGCGTGTGCGCAGGATCAGAGGTCGATCTCGACGGGGCCCTCGGGCGCGTTGATGCAGGTCTGCACCAGTTCGCCCGGCTGGCCGTGGACGCGGCCGGTGCGCAGGTCGCGCACGCGGCCGGCGTGCAGCCGCCCGACGCAGGTGCGGCAGATGCCCATGCGACAGCCGAAGGGCAGCGTGGCGCCCGCGCGCTCGCCCGCCACGAGGATCGGCTGCTCGCCGTCGCTGCGGGCGTGCAGGCCGCTGGAGCGCAGGCGGATCGCGCCGCCCGCGCCGCGCTCGCCGGCGCCGACGTGCTCGTCGTCGGGCTGGAAGCGCTCGATGTGCAGCCGGCGCGTATCGCCCGCGGCGGCCCAGTGCGCGGCCATCGCCTCGAGCAGGCCGGGGGGGCCGCACAGGAACGTCTCGCGCTCGGCCCAGTCGGGGCACAGCTCGTCCAGACGATCGGGGGCGACGCGCCCATGCTCGGAGCTGATCCACTCGTGCAGGCGGTAGCCGGGATGGCGGTGAGCCAGCTCGCGCAGCTCGCGGGCGAACACGAACTGCTCGGAGGCGCGGGTGCTGTGGACATGGACGACGTCCCCCAGAGCGTTGCGGACCGCGAGCGACCGCAGTATGCTCGCGATCGGCGTGATCCCGCTGCCGGCGCTGACGAACAGCAGTCGCCGGGGCGGAGGGTCGGGGAGCGTGAAGGCGCCTTCGACGCCGCCGAGGCGCACGATCGCGCCCGGGCGCAGCCGCTCGCACAGAAACGGCGAGACGGCGCCGGTGCGGACGAGCTTGGGGGTGATCGAGATGCACCCGTCGGCGCGCCCCGGCTGGGACGTCAGCGAGTAGGCGCGCCAGTGGTGGCGGCCGTCCACCTCGACGCCCAGGCGCAGGTACTGCCCGGGGCGGTGGCCGGGCCACTCCCAGCCGGGCTTGATCGTGACCGTCACCGTATCCGGGGTCTCGCGCTCGATGCGCTGCACGCGCCCGCGCAGCTCGCGCGTGGACCACAGCGGGTTGACCAGCTCCAGGTAGTCGTCGGGCAGCAGCGGCGAGGTGAACGCACGGATCAGCCCGAGCGCCCGGCGACGAACGGCCGGGACCTGCGGGAGCGCTCCCCGTTCAGCCACGGACGCCATCCAACAAGCGGATTTCGTTGAATCGCGGGACGCCGAGCGGGCAAATCTCGCCAGCGTGGAGAGCGCAAAGACTCATGACGCGAGATCATGCTACCTCAAATGAGGGAACATTGATAATGGTACCCTAAAAGTTGCGTATGGCACGTACGAGCTCCGACACGATCGACCGGTCCGCAAAACGGGTCGGCAGGCCCCGCGCAGGCGTCGGGGGCGGCTCAGCGACCGAGGACTCCCGAGACAGCGCGAAGACGGGCTCATCCCAACCTGCGAGCTCTTCCTCCGGATACGACCTCACGGTCGAGCAGCTCGCCGCCGAGGTGGGGATGTCGGTGCGCAACATCCGCAACCACCACACGCGCGGCCTGCTGCCCCCGCCCGAGGTGCGCGCGCGGGTCGGCTACTACAACTCCGAGCACGTGGCGCGGCTGCGCCTGATCCTCGACCTGCAGGCCGACGGCTTCAACCTCGCCGCGATCGAGCGGCTGCTGAGCGGGTCGGACGGCTTGGCCGAGCGGCTGCTCGGCCTGCGCATCGCGGTCACCACGCCGTTCGAGCCCGAGACGCCCGAGATGATCACCGCCGAGGAACTGAACAAGCGGTTCGGCACGGTGGACGCGAAGGACATCGAGCGCGTGCGCAAGCTGGGGCTGCTCGTGCCGCTGGGCGATGGGCGCTTCGAAGTCCCGAGCCCGGCGCTGATGCGCGACGCCGAGGAGGTCGTGGCGCTCGGCATCCCGCTGCACGCCGCGCTCGTGCTCGTCGAGCGCGTCAGCCGCGACTGCGAGTCGATCGCGAAGGCGTTCACCAAGCTGTTCCTCAAAGAGCTGTGGGAGCCGTTCGAGCAGGCCGGCCAGCCGGACGAGCGCTGGGACGAGCTGATCGAGGCCGTCGGCTCGCTGCGGGGGCTCGCCTCCGAGGCGCTGCTCGCGCTGTTCAAGCAGCGCATGACCACGCAGCTCGAGGCCGCCTTCGGCAAGGTGATCGAGCACCAGGCCAAGGGCGCCAAGCGCAAGTGAGCATCGAGGACGGGCTCGGGACCCGGGCTCGAAGCGATCCCGAGGGTCGGAGTGGCGGGCGGGCGAGGAAACGACGATCGAGCTGTAGTCTGGAGGGCCAGCGCAGCCATCCACGCAGCCGACCGAAAGGGATGAACGTCATGGGACAGCCGGTGGTTCACTTCGAGATCATGGGCAAGGACGCGGACAAGCTGAGGGAGTACTACTCCACGCTGTTCGGGTGGGAGTTCAACACCGACAATCCGATGAACTACGGGGTCGTCTCACGCGAGGACAACCTCACGCCCGACGGCGCCGGCATCGGCGGCGGCATCGGCGCGGCGCCGGAGGGCTATGACGGCCACGTGACGTTCTACGTCACCGTCCCCGACGTCGAGGCTGCGCTCGCCCGGGCGGAGAGCCTCGGCGGCTCGCGCATGATGGGCCCCGAAGAAATCATGGGCCGCATGATCCTCGGCATGTTCAAGGACCCCGAGGGCCACACGATCGGTCTCATCAACCCGATGACCTCCTAGGAATCCGTTCGACAGAGCGAGCATCTGAAGACCCCGTAATTCCTCCAACGGGTCGAAGGCGGGTCGGTCACGGCTCGATCCACAGGCGGGGCAAGAGCCTGAGGAGTGGGAGGTTGTTCAGGGCGGCACATGTGCCGCCCTGCGGGACCTTGCATGCAAGGTCCCGTGACACGCCGCATGCGGCGTGTCCACCGGTGGCGCATGCGCCACCGGCGAGGCCGCACATGTGCGGCCTCGAGCAGGGCCGCATGCGGCCCTGCCTCACAAACTGTGCGCACGAGCGCGCGTCAGCAGCTCTGAGTACAGCTGCTCCTGGGCCCCCGCCGGGAACGGGCGCACCGTGCCCGAGCTCGTGAGGGTGACCTGGGAGGGACCGTCGACGAAGCCGAGGATGTCGAAGTAAAAGGAGATGTGGACGCCTCGGACGCCGAGCGTAGCTGTGACACGCCACCCGAAGCCGCCGCTCGTGCCGGGCGCGGGGGGCTTGCCCGCGGCGATCGAGACGCCGAGCACCGTCGCGCCGGGATAGTGCTGAGATTTCAGCAGCGAGGAGAGATAGCGGGAGAAGCAGGCGCGCAGACGCGGGCTGCGAATCGCCGCGAGCGTCGCGTCGGCCTGCGCGGAGGTGTGCGCGACGCTGACTTCGGAGCTCACGGTCAATGCGAGCACGCCGCGATGGAGTTCGAAGTTGGGGGAGCTCGCTTCGGCGAGCGTGCCTCGCGAGCGCCGCAGGGCGCGTGCGCCGGCCGCGCCCTCGCAGCTGCGGAGCTGTCCCTGCAGGCGTCGTTCGGCGGCCGATTCGCTGTTCTGCTTGTGCGAGGGGGTGAAGCCGGGAACGTCCGCGGCGGTTAGGTTGACGATGTGGGCGAACGCCAGCGCCTGGGCGTGGGTGGGAGAGCGGCCAGGGGAGGCGCGGTGGGTCGCGGTGGCGGTGGCGCCGGAGGCGGAGCCACCGGCGCCGGTGTAGGAGCCCTTGCCGCATGCCGAGAGCAGCGCGCAGTATGGGACGAGCGCGAGCAGGATGGCCGTCCGGCGCATGAGAAGCATTGTGTCAGAGGGCGCCGGGGCGCCGAGATCGCTCTCTCGACAGTTCGGTCATGGGAATGTCGAAATCGCGCGTGCTCGTTCGTCGTGTGGGTAGAGCAAGGGTTCAGACTGGGAGATCCGAGCGGACGCCCCGCCGTCTGAATCCACAACAACCACAAAGGGAGAGCCGACGAATGCGTTTCATGATGATCATGCTGCCGAACATCCCGAACATCGACGAGGAGAGCTGGATGCCCGACGCCGAGGCGGTGGCGGCGATGGGCAAGTACAACGAGGAGCTGACCAAAGCCGGCGTGCTGCTGGCGCTCGACGGGCTGCAGCCGCCCGTGAAAGGGGCCCGCGTGTCGTTCTCAGGCGGGAAGGCGAGCGTGACCGACGGTCCGTTCGCCGAGGCCAAGGAGCTGATCGGCGGCTACTGGATGATCGAAGCCAACTCCAAGGAGGAGGCCGTGCAGTGGGCGTCGCGCTGCCCCGGCGCCGACGGCGACACGATCGAGGTGCGCCAGGTGTATGAGATGTCCGACTTCCCGCCCGATGTCCAGGAGGCGGGCAGGCTGTCGCAGGACCCGCCCGCGCAGACGAGCGCAGCTTAGCCGGGTACGTCGCGTGGCGCCCGATCGCGCGGCGGAGGATCGTGAGGCCGTCCGCGAGGCGCAGGATCGCGAGGGAAAGGATCGAACGCCGATGAGCGCAGGCGAGGGTGACGGTCGCGGCGCCGGCCAAGCTCAGAGCGCGCTCGACGCCGAGCGCGCGATCGAGGCGGTGTGGCGGATCGAGGCGGCGCGGCTGATCGGCGGGCTGGCGCGGATGGTGGGCGACGTCGGGCTGGCGGAGGACATGGCGCAGGACGCGCTCGTGCTCGCGCTGGAGCGGTGGCCGGAGTCGGGCGTGCCGGAGAACCCGGGCGCCTGGCTGATGGCCACCGCCAAGAACCGCGCGATCGATGAGCTGCGCCGGCGCCGGCGACTGGAGAACAAGCAGGAGGAGCTCGCGAGGGAGATCGTCGCGAGCGAGACCGAGACCGGCGCTCGCGACGGGACGGCCGGGCTGGAGACCGAGCTCGCGAGCGTGCAGGAGATCGAGGACGACGTGCTGCGGTTGATGTGCGTGACCTGCCATCCGGTGCTCTCGACCGAGGCGCGCGTGGCGCTGACGCTGCGCATGCTCGGAGGGTTGACCACGCGCGAGATCGCCCGCGCGCATCTGGTGCCCGACGCGACGATGTCGCAGCGGATCGTGCGCGCCAAGCGCACGCTCGCCGAGGCGCGCGTGCCGTTCGAGCTGCCGGGCAGAGATGAGCTCGGGGCGCGCATCGAGTCGGTGTGCGAGGTCGTGTACCTGGTGTTCAACGAGGGGTACGCGGCGAGCGGCGGCGAGGAGTGGATACGCCCAGAGCTGTGCCGGGAGGCGCTGCGGCTCGGCCGCATCCTCGCGGCGCTGACGCCGCGCGATCCCGAGGTACACGGTCTGCTCGCGCTGATGGAGCTCCAGATGTCGCGCTTCGGCGCCCGCATCGGCCCCGCAGGTGAGCCGGTGCTGCTGTCCGACCAGAACCGCGCGCGCTGGGATCGGCTGCTGGCGAGTCGCGGTCTGGCGGCGCTGGAGCGCGCGCAAGCGCTGGCGCGGGCTGACGGCGAGGCGATCGGCCGCTACACGCTGCAGGCCGCGATCGCCGCGTGTCACGCGCGTGCGCGCACGGCCGCGGAGACGAACTGGGAGCGTATCGCGGCGCTGTACGACGCGCTGGCCCAGCTGCAGCCCTCGCCGGTGGTGGAGCTCAACCGCGCCGTCGCGGTGGCGATGGCGTTCGGTCCGCAGGCGGGCCTGGAGCTCGTCGACGCGCTCGCCGCGGCGCCGGCGTTGAGGGACTACCGCCTGCTGCCGAGCGTGCGCGGCGACCTGCTCGCCCGGCTGGGGCGCCGCGAGGAGGCGCACGCGGAGTTCGAGCGCGCGGCGGCGCTCACGCACAACGCGCGCGAGCGCCGGCTGCTGCTCGACCGCGCCGCCGCATGCGCCTGGGCGCCCGCGCCGCCCGAGCGCCCGCCGGCGCCGTGAGCGCCGCTACAGGCTCGGCAGGCGGTCGATCTCGGGCGAGCGCAGCGCGACGCCCAGACCGCGCAGCGAGACCTGCAGACAGCAGATCATCACGCCCCTCCCGCCGTCGAGGCCGGCGCGATGCCCAGACCGCGCAGCGGAACCCGCAGCAGCAGATCATCACGCCCCTCCCGCCGTCGAGGCCGGCGCGATGCCCAGACCGCGCAGCGGAACCCGCAGACAGCAGATCATCACGGCCTCCCCCACGTCGGGGGTGGGGAGGGGAGGTCGTCCGGGTGGGGGAGCTCACGCGATGAGGCGCTGCACGCGGTAGCTGCGGACGCCTCGGGGCGTGCGCACGTCGACCGACTCGCCGATGCCGCGACCGAGCAATGCGGTTGCGACCGGCGACTGCGCCGAGAGCTTGCCCTGCGCGAGGTTCGCCTCGGTCGAGCCCACGATCGTCCACGTGTGGACCGTGCCGCTCTCCTCATCCAGCACCTCGGCGGTGCTCCCAAAGCCAAACGTCGCGTCAGCGGTGTGCGTCTCGACGATCAGAGCGTTGGCGCGGCGCCGGCGCAGGCGCTTGATCTTCGTCTCCAGGTGCGCCTGATCCTCCTTGGCGATGTGATAGTCGGCGTTCTCGCTGAGGTCTCCCAGCTCGCGAGCGGCGAGGATACGCGCGGCCATCTCCCGCCGTCCCGTCGTCTCGAGCTCCTCGATCTCGGCCTCGAGCGCCATCAGCCCAGCCGGCGTGATCGGCTCACCCTCCGGGACGGTTGCGTTCATCTCCTCACCGCAGCGCATGCTTGCAGATGACGTCAAACAGCGGGTGGCGGCGTGTGGCAAAGCGCAAACCCAACCGGTCTGACCGGTGCACTGGGCAGCTCGCAGCCCAGATCAAGCGATCGATGTCGCCCTTGCGCCCGGCCGACGAGCCACCCCACCGCACGGCCTCCAGGCGTCGTTGTAGGCGGCGATCGTCTCGTGCGACTGCTCGGTCGCGCTGCTCATGCCCAGTCCATGGGCTCATAGCCACTCGATCGGGGCGCGGAGACGATGAGCACGCGCGCGGGCTCAGCGCCGTCGTTACGGACGGTGCGCGAGTGCACGGGGTCGAGCCGCGCGAACGTCCCAGCGCGCGTCGGATGGTCCTCGCCGTCGATGAGCAGCGTCGGGCTGCCGCTGAGGATGCAGAAGACCTCCTCCTGGTCACGGTCGGCCTCGTCGTGCTCGGGAATCTGCTCGCCCGGAGGAATCTCCACGACGTTGATCCCGAATGCCCGCAGCTCGAGCGTGCGGCGAACGAGCTGCCAGTTGCCGGCCGTCTCGCACTCGTCCCGGTGAGCGAGCTTGAAGCTCATGAACCTCCTCGCGTTCGGTAGGCACAAACATACACCGAAGCACAACGCGCAGGGCGACCTTGGCCATGAGGATGGCCGGTCACGCTGACACTGCTCTGGCCACCGCACCTGTAGAGGATCTGAGCGGCCTACCAGGCGCGGCGCGCGCGGAGCGCCTCGAGCGAGTAGCCGGCGAGCGAGATCGGCGACATTACGAACTGGTAGCAGAAGAAGTAGAACAGCAGCCCGCGACGGTTCTTGCGCACGCGCAGATTCAGAGCCTTGAAGACGCGGCGCTGGTAAGCGAACATGACGCCGCCGAGCACCATGTTGAGCGGCAGCACCAACAGCGTCATCGGCCCGACGATCACGAAGTTGCCGGCCATGGCCAGCAGGAGGCCGGGGATGAACGCGAGCGTGAACATCAGGTCGACGAACGGAAACAGGAAGTTGACGGCCACCGCGTGCGAATAGAATTTGACTTGGCTCAGCATGCCCAGGCCGTGATCGCGCAGACCCTCGATCATCCCGCGCGCCCAGCGCCGGCGCTGGCGGGCGAACGCGCCCCAGTTCGAGGGCACGTCGGTGAACGCGACCGCGGTCGGCTCGAACACGCTGCGTCCGCCCTGCAACAGCATCCGCCAGGTCAGCACGATGTCCTCACCGATCCGGTTCGGCCAGCCACCGACGAGCTCGAGCGCAGTGGTGTCATAGACGCTGAAGGCGCCCTGCGCGACGAGCGTCCCCTGCAGCAGCGCCTGGCCGCGCTTGACGGAGGCGATGCCGAGGAAGTAGTCCCACTCCTGCGCTCTGGTCAGCAGGTTCTCGCGCGAGTTGCGCACGAGCACCGCCCCCGCGACCGCGACCGTGTCAGGCGGTGAGACGAGCAGGCGCGCGACGGCGTGCTTGAGCGAGTAGGGCATCAGCAAGGTGTCGGCGTCGATCGTCGCGGTCAGTGGGGTGCTCACGGTCTGAAGGGCGGCGTTGAGCGTGTTGGCCTTGCCACCGTGCTCAGCCGCGAGCAGCCGCACGCACGGATAGCGCGCCACGTACTCGGCGACGATCTCGCGCGTTCGGTCGGTCGAGCCGTCGTCTGCGACCACGAGCTCGAAGTGGCCGGGGTAATCGGCGCGCAATGCGTAGTCGAGCGTCTCGGCGATCGAGTCCTCCTCGTTGTATGCGGCGACCAGCAGAGTGACCTGCGGGAAATCGACGTCGAAGCGCAAAGGCCGCGGGCTGTCGAGCAGGATCGAGCTGATCAGCTGGATGTTCAGATAACCGGGTATCAGCGCAATCCCGGCGATGACGAGGATCGCAAGCGGCGTCGTGATGTCGTACCCGAGCGTCCGGATCCAGCTGCGCGATAGCCACAGCGAGAAGCAGAACCACAACGCGCCCGCGACGAAGGTGAGCGCGATCCGCAGCTTCAACGGGATGTAGACGCTGTGCCGTCGTTTCACGCCAGGTGGGCGACGCCGGCGCTCGACGCGGGGCACGAGCCGCGGAGCCGGGGCGTCGACCGGCGTCGCCGGATCGGATGTCGGGCGATTGCGCGTCAGGGGGCTGTTTCCGAGGAGTCGCATCGGCTGGGCGATACATCCGCCCAGCACGGTTATCGACACAGCTCCAGCGCCTCTGAAGCCACTCCTCGCGACTGGCGACGATCATCGAGCGCGGCTTCCACGTCTTCGAGACGGTCTCAGTCAACAAGCGCAACGAGATTGTCTGCACCGGCACATGGACGGACATCGTCAGGACCGCCCGACGACGGCTCCCACCTTGCGGGACTCGTCCGGGCCCGCTACTGCTTACGGCGGCAACGCGGGCGCCGATCCTCGGCCGCGTGCTCAAGGCGTCCAAGGCGGGCGTGGCGTGGGTGCCGGCGGGCTCGACTGCTCAGCCGGCCGGAGCAGGAGCGCCACGGCCGGCCCGCGGAGCCAGTGCGCCCGAGTGCGCACTGGACTACCGCGACAGCGCCCGGCCGCCGATCAGGCGGATGGCGCGGGTTGCATCACCGTGAAGGAGGCTCCCTGGGGATCGATCAGGCCGGCGAAGCGTCCGATCGGCATGTCCACGGGCTCCATCGTGACGGTCGCCCCGAGCGCGCGGGCCCTCGCCGTGATGTCATCGCAGTCGGCGACCGCGAAGCACACGCCCCAGTGCGGCGGGACCTCGGCCGGGAAGAAGTCGTCGGTCATCTGCATCATGCCGCCGACCTGTTTTCCTGCGAGCTCCCAGACCGTGTAGGTCTTCGGCGCGCCCTCGAACGCGGGAGGACGCCCCACCCAGCCGAAGACGGCCGGATAGAACGCCTCCTCTGCATCGGCGTCGCGGGTGAGCACCTCGTTCCAGCAGAGCGAGTTCGGCTCGTTGACGAGGTCGGCGCCGGTGAAGGTCTTTGGCTGCCATACGCCGAACACGGCGCCGGTCGGATCGGCGAAGAGCGCCATCCGCCCGATGTCCGTCACATCCATGGGCTCGACCACGACGGTGCCGCCGGCCGCCTTGACCTTGGCCGCGGTCTCATCGGCGTCGACGACGCTTATGTAGGTGGCCCACGCGGTGGGCTGGCCCTCCTGCATATGGCCCATCAGGCCGCCGACGTTCTTGCCGGCCTGCTGGAACATGCGGTAGCCGCCGGTCTCGGCGCCTCCCGGCTCTGTTGCGCTCCAGCCCATGAGCTCGCCGTAGAACTTCGCGGCAGCATCGGTGTCTGGTGAGGAAAGTTCGACCCAGGACGGGGTTCCGGGTGCGTAGTCGGGCATGGTTCTCCTTTCGCGGACGGGGCAATCACGATCCTGGCACATCGGCGCGTGAAGCGCGTTGCCCGATGCGCCCGGTCGGGAGGAGCGAGATGCGTCCGAGTCGCCTGCCGGCGCACGCTTCATTTCCTGGCGAATGCGGGCGTGCGGGCTCGGTCGCGTCGGGCGTGGTTTGGAAACGAGCTTCTTGTCTCGCGCTACGGCCGTTTTTTCGGTGTGACTGGCCATGTCAGTCCCACGATTCGCTGAGCAGTCGACCGAACGCGAGTCCCAGCACCTGGGACCGGGTCTTATCTCCGTGCTGCGCTGCGATGAAGTAGCTGCAAGCGATCTGCCTAACATCCATACGGCACCGTATGGTCCGAGGATGCTATATGAGGCTTCCGAACTCAGCGCACGAATCTCGCCCCTGGCGTATCCGCGCAATCGCACAGGACTTCACCCTGGAGGACGTCTGGACCCTTCCCCTTGTGACCGGTGGCGCCGAGGACTTTCAAACGGCGATCGAGATGGCGGTTTCCTTCGATCCGGCCAACGCGGAGTCCCTTCCGACCCGCGTCCTGTGGCGCCTCCGCGATCGCCTCGGCAGCTGGTTCGACCTCGGCAGGATCTCGACTCCGATCGACAGCGGTCGTGATGATTGCGCGGGCAAGCTGCCGATTCCCGGGAGGGACGAAACCTCGCTGACCGACCGGTTGCCAGACGATCTGCGGAACACGGCGGCGGAGCTGCATTTCGACTTCCTGCCCTTCGCGCCCCTGTATCGCACCGACGTCGAGTTTGCGGCGGAGCTGTCCAACCAGACCGTGCACGCCGTGATGCACCTGGCTTGGGTCGATCGGGGCGACGGCCGCTACCAGGGACAGATGGCCGTCTACGTCAAGCCACGCGGAGTGTTCGGGAAGGGATACATGGCGCTCATCAAGCCGTTTCGCTACTGGGTCGTTTACCCGGCGCTCACGCGACAGATCGAACGCGAGTGGAATACACGCGTTCCTCAGCGACACTCCATGTGATCCTCGGCACGCATCCCAGTCCGCGAGCTCAGGCCACGGCCCCCGCAACCGGCGGCCGCCGCTCCGCCCACGGTACGGCCTCTTCGAGCTGTGCGGCGAGCGCCAGCAGCGCCCCCTCGCCGGCCGGACGGCCGACGAGCTGCACGGCCAGCGGCAGCCCGTCCTGCCCCTCGTACAGCGGCAGCGAGATGCCGGGCTGGCCGCTGGCGTTGAATACGGGCGTGAACGGGGTGAACAGGCCGGAGCGGGTGAACGTGGACATCGGGTCGGGGGCGCCCGTGTCGAGCGAGCCCAGCGGCAGCGGACGCTCCGCCAGCGCGGGCGTGAGCAGGATGTCGTAGGGCTCGAGGAACGAGACCAGCTGGCGGGTGAAGGCCTGCAGGCGCAGGGTGGCGCCCAGCCCCTGCACCGCGTTCAGGCGCTCGACCATCGAGTAGATCGCCCAGCTCATCGGCTCCATGTCCGCGGCGGTCGGCTCGCGCCCGGCGATCGTGCCGGAGTAGGCGATCGACAGCGCGACGTGGGTGGAGAACACCGCGCCGAACAGCTCCTGTACGCCGTCGAGCTGCCAGGGCGGATCGACCTCCTGCACGTCGTGGCCGAGCGAGCGCAGCAGCTCGGCGGCGTCGGTGACGGCCTGCGCACAGGCGGGATCGACGACGGCCTCGGGGATCGGGGGCAGCGTCGTCATCGCGATCCGCAATCGGCCGGGCCGGCCGATTGCGGCGAGGGCGAACGGCTCGGCCGGCGCCGGCGCCCAGCTCGCGTCGCCGGGCTCGTAGCCCGAGAGCACGTCGAGGATCGCGGCGGTCTCGACGACGGTGCGGGTGAGCACGCCGTCGATCCCCAGCAGCGACTCGCCGAGTTCCGGTGCGGCGGAGACGCGTCCCCGCGCCGGCTTGAGCCCCACCAGCCCGCAGCAGGCGGCGGGGATGCGGATCGAGCCGCCGCCGTCGTTGCCGTGGGCGACGGGCACCATCCCGGACGCCACGGCCGCGGCCGCGCCGCCGGAGGAGCCGCCCGGGGTACGCCGCAGATCCCAGGGATTGCGGGTCGGGCCGAAGATGCGGGCCTCGCTCGTGGGCAGGATGCCGTACTCGGGCAGCGTGGTCGAGCCGACGATCACGAACCCCGCCTCGCGCAGGCGGCGGGTGACGTTGTGGTCGTAGTCGGCGACATACTCGGCCATCAGCGAGCAGCCGTAGGTGAGGCGCAGGCCGTTGACGGGGCGATTGTTCTTGATCGCGACCGGCACCCCCGCGAACGGTCGCTCGTCGCCTGGGCCGATCTCCTCCGCCGCGGCGAGAGCGCGTTCACCGTCGATCTGCACGAACGCGTTCAGCTCCGGGTTGAGCTCCTCGATGCGATCCAGCGAGACCTGCACCAGCTCGCGCGCGGAGATCTCCCCCGCACGCACCATCTCCGCGAGCTCGATCGCGGAACGAAACATCAGATCACCGTCCGGCACGGCTCCTCCTCCTCCTCCTCGCCTGGGACCAGGCATCATATGGGCCTGCCCACAAGGCAGCCCACCCGTCGAGCAGCGAGCCCAGAAAGCGAGTGCCATGAGCGCGGTTCAGCAAGTCCCACAGGTCCAGTCGGGCCTGGAAGGCGTCGTCGCCTTCGCCACCGAGATCGCAGAGCCGGACAAAGCGGGGGGCGCGCTGCGCTACCGCGGCGTCGACATCGAGGACCTGGTCGGCGCGGTCCCCTACGAGCAGGTCTGGGGTCTGCTGGTCGACGGCCGGCTGAAACCCGGCCTGCCCCCCGCAGAACCGTACGCCCTGACCGTGCGTTCGGGCGATCACCGCGTCGACGTGCAGTCGGCATTGGCGATGCTCGCTCCCGAGTGGGGGTTCGGGCAGCTGATCGACATCACCGACGTGCAGGCCCGCGAGGACCTCGCGCGCGCCTCGGTGATGGCGCTGTCGTTCGTGGCGCAGTCCGCGCGCGAACCGGGTCAGCCCCCGGTGCCTCAGGAGGAGATCGACCAGGGTCAGACGATCCCCGAGCGGTTTCTGATTCGCTGGCGCGGCGAGGCGAACCCCGATCACGTCAAGGCGATCGACGCGTACTGGGTCTCCGCGGCGGAGCACGGCATGAACGCCTCCACGTTCACGGCACGCGTGGTGGCCTCGACGGGCGCGGACTGCGCCGCGGCGCTGTCCGCCGCGGTGGGCGCGCTGTCGGGCCCGCTGCACGGTGGCGCGCCGTCGCGCGTGCTGAAGATGCTCGACGAAGTCGAACGGACCGGCGATGCCGAGCGCTGGGTTAACGACGCGCTCGACCGCGGCGAGCGGCTGATGGGCTTCGGCCATCGGGTCTACCGCGCCGAAGATCCGCGCGCGCGTGTGCTGCGCCGCACCTGCCGCGAGCTGGGCTCGCCCAGGTTTCAGGCGGCGGAGGCGCTGGAGCAGGCGGCGCTCGCGGAGCTGCACGCGCGCCGGCCCGACCGCGTGCTCGCTACGAACGTAGAGTTCTGGTCGGCTGTGGTGCTCGACCTCGCGGAAGTCCCGCCGGAGCTGTTCACGCCGATGTTCACATGCGCGCGCGTGGCCGGATGGTCGGCGCACATCCTCGAGCAGAAGCGCGAGGCGAAGCTGATCCGCCCGACGGCGATCTACATCGGCGAGCCGCCGCGGTCGGCGGAGGCGGTCGGCGCCTAGCGCGGCACCTCCGTCGTCCGCCTCCGCGGATCGGGTGGTCGTACAACGACGAAGAGGGCTCGGCCTCCGTGCCGAACCCTCTTGGCCATATCGGCCGAGCGCGCGTCCCGCCCGAGCGTAAGCGCGACGCTTGGCCGAATGGCGGCCCCACCACGCAGGCCATCCCCGCCTCACGCGTAGGCCGGCTGTGGCTGCCCCCGGGACCGCGGCTCGCTCGCGAGCGCCGGCTCGCCGGTGAACAGCCACGGGTTGCGCTGGCCGATGACCGCGCCGCGGAAGCGCTTGCAGGGCCCGTACACGACCCAGGTGGTGTCGACCGCGCCATAGACCTCCTGCACGCGCAGGGCGTCGGTGTGTTCGCGCGCATAGTGCAGGTGGGTCAGACCGGCGTCGTAGGCGCCGGCGAGCAGGTGGCGGGCGACGACGGGCTTGGAGGGCTCGTCGACGATCGTGGGCCAGCGGGTGAGGTCCATGTAGCCGCGGGTCGCCGCGACGATTCCGAGGCTCTGGGGATCGCCGACGTCGTTGCGGACGAGCAGCGCGAGCTCCTTGGTGGGATACAGGAACGTGTCGATCACGAACACCTCGGTGTGGTGGCGCTCGGTGACGAGATGGACCTGGGTGTGCGCGCTGCACTGCACGAGAAACGTGTCGGGCCGGTCCCTGACCTGCTCGATCGCGCCCAGCAGGTCCTCGACGAGCACGATCTCATACGTATCGACGCCCTGGAACTCGAGGTAGTGCAGCAGCGCGTTCTCGTGGCAGGTGCCGGACGGCCCGAGCGTGATGAACGTCGGGCGGGTCACGACTGCGCCCCGTCGTGCGAGGCCACGCGCTCGGCCTGGGCGAGTCCGTCCCCCTTGGCAAGACCGCCATCCCGAGCGCCGGACTCCTGCCCCGCGATCAGCTCGTCCTCCATGCGGCACGTGGCGAGAATCAGCAGCTCGAACAGAGCGGCGGTGAACTCGACCGGCAGCTGCGCCTCGGAGCCGCGCGCCAGATAGCGCGAGCGCACCTGCTCGACGCGGTCGGGCTGCATCATCGGGATGTCGTGGTCGCGCTTGAACAGCGCGATCTCGCGGCAGACGCCGAACCGCTCGCCGAGCAGCCGCGCGATCTCGTCGTCGAGCACGTCGAGACGACGGCGGAAGGGCTCGAGATCATTCATGCGGCGCCTCCGTCCAGCAGCCCGGTGGCGAAGGCATGGCTGCACTCCGCGAGCGACTCCAGCGCATAGCCGCCCTCCTGGACGACGCAGACCGGCAGCTCGGCGCCGGCGAGCAGGCGGCCGATCCGTTCGAAGGCGGGCGCCCGAAAACCCCAGGAGCCGTGGGGGTCGCCCTCCACCAGGTCATAGCCGAGCGACAGAACGATCGCGTCCGCCGAGCGCGCGAGCGTATGGGTGCAGCCGGCCAGCGCCGCCAGATAGGTCTCGGTCGCGGGGGCGGTGCGGAACGCGACGAGATGCTCGCGCTCGGTGCGGGGGCGCACCCGCTCCCAGGGGAGGTTCGCGCCGGTGGAGCCGTGCAGCGAGTGCAGGGTGGTGCCCGTCATGCGCTCCAGCAGCGCTGAGGTGCCGTTGGGATAGTGCAGGTCGAGGTCGAGGATCGCGACCTGCGCGAAGCCGCCGTCGTGCAGCTCCTGGGCGGCCGCGGCGGCGTTGTTGAGATAGCAGTAGCCGCCGAGCCAGCCCGGACCGGCGTGGTGGCCGGGCGGGCGGCACAGCGCGTAGCTGAAGCGCGCTCCCTGAACGATCGCCCGAGCCGCTGAGATAGCCGTGCCGACGCCCTCCCGCGCGGTGGCGAGCACCTGCGCGCAGACCGGGGTGTCGGGTGCAAGACCGGGTTCGGCGAGCTCGGCCATCAGCACCGGGTCGCGACCGCTGACGCGCGCGAGCGCCCGCAGGTAGTCGGGCTCGTGCAGCCGGCGCAGCGCCCGATCGACGTCCCCGGCGGACACGTCGGCGGTGTGGGCGATGACGCGGCCGTGGCGCATGAGCCCCGCCTGCACCTCCGCCAGCCGCCGCCCGTCGTCGTAGCCGGGCGTCCTGCGCCCGTGCTCGTCGAGTATCCACGGCACCGCGCCGCCGCGCTCGCGACGCTGCTCGACCAGCAGCAGCTGCGAGCCGGCGGTCATGAGAAGAGGAGCCGCATCCGCGCGCCGAGGTGCTCGAAGCCGTTGTGGGCATAGAACCCCTCGGTCGCCCGGATGCCCGCGAAGCTCTCCCGCGGCAGCCCGACCTCGGCGCGCGCCATCCCCTGCCGGCGAGCGAGCTCGAACAGCGCCGCCAGCAGGTCGCGGCCGACCGCGCGACCGCGCCAGGAGGGGTGCACCCACAGATCCTGGATCAGCGCGTAGCGTCCGGGCACGTGCAGCGCGAGCTGGTAGCTCGCGCCGAGCACACCGACGATGGTGTTCTCTGCGCCGGCCTCGGCGAGCAGCAACGCTCCGAGGCGGGGATCCTCGAGCAGCGCCTGCGCCGTCTGCAACATCAGCGACGTGCGGGGAGGCCTGCTGCCGAGCTCGGTGAGCAGGTTCTCCACAGCCATCACGACCGCGGGGAGATCCTCGTGCCTCGCGGCGCGCACGCGCGGGTTCGGGTCCGGGCGCTCCACCCGTCCCGGACCCTCCCGCGCCTGCGCCGGTGGCGCGGCGGTCGTGGTTTCCCCGTCGGGATGGCGCGGCATCGAGCCGCTCCCTGTCGGAGCGCCCATCACCACTATGCCGCCCTCGCCACCGTTCTCGCCGAGGACGGCTCCAGCTCGACGGTCCAGGCCTCCGGGGAGTCGCTGCCCGTCACGGCCTGGGCGATCGCGGCCATCGGCGCTCGCGCCTTGAGCAGGATCTCCTCGAACTCCTCCCGCGGGTCGGACTGCATCACGATCGCGCCGCCGGCGCCGATCGTGGTGGCTCCCGAGCGCATCACGATCGTGCGGATCACGATGCTGAGGTCGACGTTGCCGTCGACGCCGAAGTAGCCGAGCGCGCCGGAGTAGACGCCGCGCGCCGCGCGCTCGATGTCGTCGATGATCTCCATCGTGCGCAGCTTCGGCGCGCCGGTCATCGAGCCTCCGGGGAAGCACGCGCGCACGCACTCCACGGGCGTACGGCCTTCTTCCAGCACGCCGGTGACGGTCGAGATCAGCTGGTGCACGGTCGCGTAGGGCTCGACCACCATCAGCTCGGGGACGCGCACGCTGTCGATCTCACACACGCGTCCGAGGTCATTGCGCAGCAGGTCGACGATCATCAGATGCTCTGCGTAGGTCTTTTCGTCCTGCGTGAGCTCGGCGCGCAGCGCCGCGTCGAGGATCGGGTCCTCCGAGCGCGACGTCGTCCCCTTGATCGGGCGCGCCTGCACGCGGCGGGCGCGATCGACCGACAGGAAGCGCTCGGGGGAGGAGCTGAGGACGGCGACCTCGCCGAGCTTGAGGTAAGCCGCGAACGGGGCCGGGTTGACGCGGCGCAGCATGCGGTAGAGCGCGAATGGGTCGGGACTCGCCGAGGTCGAGATCTGATCGGTCAGGCAGACCTCGTAGGACTCGCCGGCGGCGAGCGCGGCCTGGCAGCGGGCAATGTCGGCGAGGTACTGCTCGCGTCCGCGTCCACAGCGGAACGTCACCGCCGCCGCGGGCGAGGGCCCGCCCGCGGCGGGGGCCTCACGCCCCGCCGCAATCGCCTGCCCCGATGCCCGCCCCGCCTGCCCTGCCTCTCCCGCCGGCTCAGCCGCCGCGGTCTGCTCCGCGTGCGCCGCCGAGCAGATCTGCGAGGACGCCTCGGGCGCCACGGCGAGCACGTCGCGCACGACCGCCTCGGTCTCCTCCAGCCAGCGCTCGGCCTCGTCGCGGTCCTCGTCGCGGACGAGCGCGAGCAGTTCGGTGCGCTGAGCGACGTGATCGACCGCGACGACGCGGTTGGCGAACATCAGCGTGGCGTCGGGGAGGTCGGAGCGGTGCACGACCGCAGACCCGCAGTCGGCCTTGCACTCGTAGCCGAGATAGCCGACGAACCCGCCGATCAGGCCACTGGCCGGCTCGGCGGGCGGCTCGATCGCGCGCTCGAAGAGCTCGCGGTTCAGCACGTCGAAGATCGATCCGCGCTCGATCTTGCTCTCCTGTCCACGGCGGGTGCGCACCATCCCCTCGGCAACGTCGTACTCCAGCACGCAGCGATCGGCGCCCACGCTCGTGCCGAGGTAGGAGCGCTGTGCGAGTCGCGTGGGGGCGTCGGCGCTGTCGAGCCAGAAGGCGTGCTCGGCCGAGCCGAACAGCCGCTGAAACAGCGCCTCGGTCGCGGGCTCGCCGGCGATGGTGCGGGCGCGCAGCTGCATGCCCGAGGGCGGGCGGCGGGCGCCCCGGCGCGGGGACGGGATCGGCGGGCGACCGGCGGCGCGCGCGCCTGGGTGGCGCGGCGGGCGGCGACGGTGCGCGAGCTTGTAGAAGTTCTCCACGACTGCCCGGCCGTGCTCGCTGGCGACCGACTCGGGGTGGAATTGCACGCCCCACAGCGGACGGCTGCGGTGCTCGATCCCCATCACAACCCCGTCGTCGGTCCAGGCGCTCACGCGGCCCTCGGACCCGAGCGGGCCGGTGACCGCGAGCGAGTGGTAGCGCACGACCGAGAAGTTCTGGGGAATGCCGGCGAACAGCCCGCTGTTGCGGTGCCTGACCCGGCTGAGGCGTCCGTGCATGACCATCGGGGCGCTCGAGACGATCCCGTCGAGCATGTAGCCGAGGCCCTGGTGGCCGAGGCAGATGCCGAGCACCGGGATCTCGCTGGCGCGCAGGATGTCCGAGCAGACGCCGAAGTCGTGCCAGCGCTCGGGGCGGCCGGGGCCCGGGGAGAGCACGATCGCGTCGAAGTCCCAGCGCGACAGCGCCCGCCAGGTGACCATGTCGTTGTGCACGACGATCGGCTCCTCGCCGGAGACGGCGGCGAGCAGGTGAAAGACGTTGTAGGTGTAGGAGTCGTAGTTGTCGACGAGCAGCGTGCTCACGTCGTCCCCTTCGGAGCGCCATACACGTTCATGGGCAAGCTGGGCAAGGACGCAGGGAGCGTGGTGTACCGATCGGAGATCGACGGGATCTCCGATCGGCCAGCACACGTGCTGGCCGATTGAAGGTCCCACGACCTGCAATCGGTAAGGACGCAGATCCAGCGCAGCCATGCGTGCCCATGCGGGCTCATCGCACCGGCTCCAGGCCGAGGCCGCGGGCGGAGCGGTCGAGCAGCGTGTGGACGACGCGCTCGACGTGCTCGTCGCGCTTGCGTTCCAAGTACCAGCGCGAGAGATGCTTGAGGTAGTGCGCGAGCGGACGGACGTCGAAGCGCTGCGCCGCCAACCGCAGGTAGCGCCGGTAGAGCTCGGACTGCACGACGGCGAAGCGGTAGTCGGGATCTTCGACGGGGCGGCGCCCGCCCGCGGCGCTGACGCGACCGTGATGCGCCCGCGCGCGGACGAGGTCCCAGCCGAGGGACTCGTCCGCGCACAGCAGCTTGTCGGTGTCGAAGTCGATGCGGGGCGCGACGGGGTAGGGCAGGAAGTAGCCGAGCGCGATCTCGGCTGCGATGCGTTCGGGGAAGGGGTGCGCGCGACGGACCTTCAGGCGCTCGGGCTCTGCGTCGATCTGTGCGTCCAGCCAGTCGGTGAGCTCGTCGATCAGGAGCGCACCCTCGCTGGAGGCAAAGGCGCGCTTCTGGCGGGAGACCATCCCGTTGAAGATGTCGCGCGTGGGGTGCATCTCACCGCCGCCTGCCACGCCGTTGCCGGCGCCGTGCCCGTCCGCGCCCTCCTCGCCTGCGCGGTCGGCCTGGGCCATCAGCTCGTCCATCAGCTTGCGCCGGCAGGTGACGTGCGAGACCCACTCGGTGCCGCAGACCTGCATCGAGATCATGTGCTCGAGTTCGGGGGCGGCCATCCAATAGGCCAGCGCGCGCATGTGCTGGGTGGGCAGGCCGTCGGCGCGCACGAGCGGAAACTCGGCGAAGTCGCGCAGGCCGGTCGCGTAGAAGACGACGCCGTCCTCGCGCCGGCGCAGCCTGCCGTCGCGCAGGCCGGTGGCCGTCAGCTCGGCCGCCTCGGAGAGGAAGTCGGACTCGAAGAAGACGCGGTCGAAGGCGATGCCCAGCCGCGCGAGCGTCTTGCGCTGCCCGGAGATGACCCAGGCGCGCGTCTTGTACCAGAGCTCGAGCGCCTCGCGGTCGCCCGAGAGGGCGCGCTGGAGCAGTTCGTCGGCGGCGTCGCCGCGCAGCGTCAGCTCGCGCGTGAGCGAGTCCTCGGGGTGCTCGATCTCCTCCGCTGCCTCCGCCCCGGCGGACTGGCTGGCCGCGACGTAGTCGGCGTAGCAGACGCCGACGAAGTGGTCGCTCTTCTCGCCGCCGGCGGGCCACGAGGGCGTGTGCCGGCCGCTGTGCAGCACGCCGGCCATCGCCTCGCCCATGCTGCGGCCCGCGTCGGAGATCAGGCTGCGGCGCTCGACCCGTGCGCCCGCCTGCGCCAGCGCGGCCGCGAGCGCGTTGCCGATCGCGAGGTTGCGCAGGTGCCCGGCGTGCAGCGCCTTGGTCGCGTTGGCGTCCCAGAACTGCACGGAGATCCGCTGCCCGTGGGCGAGGTCTGAGAGCATCGCCTCGGCGCTGCCGCCCGCCTCCAGGGCGGCCCCCGCCGTTTCGATCCAGCCGTCGTCCAGGCGCAACTGCACGCCCTCGCCGTCGTGCGTGACGCCGTTGACCCACGGCTCGCGTTCGATCTGCTGCAACGTCTGCAGCGAGTCGGCGTCCTCGCGCCAATCGCGCGCCCGCGGCACCAGCTTCACGTCGCAGTCGCTGCGCGGGCGTCGCGGGGCTCGCGCGGCCCAGCGGGAGGGCACGCCGCCCGCGACCGGAAGGTCCTCGAAGTAGTCGAACAGGTTGGTCACGACGCGCTCATCGGCTCCAGTGAGAAAAATGATGGATCTCCACCGCCATAGATGCACCAGCCGGGGCTCGAACCCGGATCAACGGCGTTTAAGGCCGTCCCTTTAACCGATTAAGGCACTGGTGCTCTGTCAAGCCGACCGCCCGGCCCACGTCCTCGACCGATATCCGATTGAACAACCAATACGGATAATCGAGCCCGTCGCCTGGGCGTATCGGTTATCATAACCCTGCCGGTTTTCCACGCAAGGGCTTTGCTGCGAAATACGCAGGGCGGGGTCGATGAGTTCCCGCAAAACGGCTTTCTAGAGCGGAAAAACGAAAGAGAAACATAAGCTCGTAAAAATGCAGAAGGAAACAAAGATCAGAAACCTCCAAACCGGAATGGGCGTGCGTCAAAAGAGAGAAACAATATGAGTGCCGAGGTCGGTGCAATCTCGCGCGTCGGTAGCCGCATCAGCATCGGCCGCCGTGTTAATACAGGCACGCGCGCGGCGCTGCCCCCAGGTCCGCGCATGCCCAGCGCGCTGCAGGCGGTCGGCTGGACCTGGCGCTCACTGCCGTTTATGGAGCGGTGTCAGAAACGTTATGGCGACATCTTCACCCTGCGCGTCCGCCACGGGGGCACGTGGGTGCTGGTATGCAATCCCGAGGACGTCAAGCGGGTGTTCACCGCCGCCCCCGAGCGGCTGGGGGTGGGCGAAGCGAACACGCTGCTGGGGCCAGTGCTCGGACCGCGCTCGGTGATGCTGCTGGAGGAGCCCCAGCACATGACGCGGCGCAGGCTGATGCTGCCCCAGTTCCACGGCCGGCGCATGGAGAGCTATGGCGGGATGATGGGTGAGGTCGCGCGCGCTGCGGTCGCGCAGTGGCCGACGGGCAGGCCGTTCGAGCTGTGGCCGCGGATGCAGGCGATCACCCTGGAGGCGGTAATGCGCGTGGTGTTCGGCCCGGCGCCGACCGACTCGACGCGGCGTCTGGAGGAGCTGTTGCGCGAGTTGACCGACCGCATGAACGCGCCCCGCCGGTTGACGCTGCTGGCGCTGCTGGGCCCGCGCTCGATGGTCGGCGACCCCGAGTTCAGAGCCGCGATGGACCTCGTCGAGGCGGTGGCGCTGGAGGAGGTGCGCAAACGCCGCGCGCAGGGAGAGGATGCCGAACGCGAGGACATCGTCTCGATGCTCGCGCACGCGCACTACGAGGACGGCTCGCCGATGACCGCGCAGGACCTGCGCGACGAACTGATCACGCTGCTGCTGGACGGGCCGACCTCGACCTCGCTGGCATGGGTGTTCGAGCGATTGCTGCGCCACCCGGATAAGCTCCGGCGTCTGCGTGAGGGGGTGCTCCGGGGCGAGGAGGACGACGCCTACCTCGACGCGGTCGTGCGGGAGACCCTGCGGCTGTGCCCGCCGGTGCCGATCGTCGTGCGCAAGCTGCTCGAGCCGATGGAGCTGGGCGGCTACACGGTCCCGGCCGGGGCGATGGTCGCGCCGTGCATCCACCTGGTCCATCGCCGCGAGGACGTCTATCCCCATCCCCGCAGGTTCATGCCCGAGCGCTTTCTGGAGCAGCCGGCGGGGACGTACACGTGGATTCCGTTCGGCGGCGGCGTGCGCCGCTGCCTGGCGGCGAGCTTCGCGCTGCTGGAGATGAAGCGCGTGGTCGCGGCGGTGCTCGAAGAGGTCGAGCTGCAGCCCGTGCACTCGCGCTCGGAGCAGGTTAGAAAGAGCGCCATCTCCTACAGCCCCGGCCGGCGCGGGCTCGTGCAGATCACGCGGCGGCGGACGGATCCCACCAGGCCGGCGGCGTTCACCGGCTACGGGCGAGAGACGGCCGCGGCGGCATGAGCGCTCCGGGCGCCGTCACGCCGGACGCCGGCTCGCCGCCGGACGCCGCTCCCGACGCCGATCTGTTGATCGTCGGCGCCGGCGCGAAGGCGGCGGCGATCGCCACCAAAGTGCACGTCCTGAACCGTCTCGGCCTGGGGCCGATCGCGCTGACGATCGTCGAGGCGACCGAACCGGCGGCGTCGTGGTCGGGGCGCAACGGCATGACCTCGGGCGAGGAGCCGCTGGCGATCCCGCCGATCAAGGACGTCGGATTTCCGTATCAGAGCTACCAGGAGTTCGGCGAGGAGCACGGCGAGGAGATCGATCGCGCGACGATGCCGTTCACCTGGCAGCAGTACATGATCGGACAGCGCCGGTACGTGCGCTGGGTCAACGCGGGCTCGCCGCCGATCCAGCATCGCACGTACGGTAGGTATCTCGCGTGGGTGCTGAGCCGGGCGACCGAGGGTGTCAGGCTGGTGCGCGGCCGCGTGACGCGCGTAACGCTCGAGGCGGGGGAGCGCTGGCGGATCGACGTCGCGGATTGCACCGACTCGCCGCTGTATCGGGGCCGCGCGCTGGCGCTCACCGGCCCGGGCGTGCACCGGCCGTTTCCGCACGACCCCGACGCCGCGGAGTGGATCTTTCACTGCGACAGCCGGCGCATCGAGCTGGCGCGCATCCCGATCGAGCGCAGCGCGGACATCGCGATCGTCGGCGGTGGCGAGAGCGCGCTCAGCTGCGTCGCTTTCCTGCGGGCGTTTCGGCCCGATGCGGAGCTGACGATCTACACCCCCACGCTGCCGCTGAGCCGCGGCGAGAGCTTTCTGGAGAATCGCGTGTTCTCGAACCCCGACGAGGTCGCGTGGGAAACGCTTGACGAGCAGACGCGCCGCGACTTCGTCAGGCACTGCGACCGCGGCGTGTTCGACCCCCAGACGCTGCAGACGATCGCCTACGACGACCGGTGCCGATTCGTCACCGGGCGCGTGACGCACGTCTCGGCGGCCCACGGGGACGGCGGGGTGTGCGTGGACTACCGCGCCCGGGGCATGCGGGACACGAGCGTACGCCACGACTACGTGGTCAACTGCACCGGGTTCGATCTGCTGGAGCAGCTGCGCTCCCTGTTCCCGCCCGCCGTGCGGGCGGAGATCGAGAGCCGGGTCGGCGCGGTGTGGGATCGCCCGCCGGGGAGGGAGATCCCGATCGGGCGCAACCTCGAGCTGGAGGGCATGTGGCCACGGCTGCACATCCCCGGACTGGGGGCGCTCAGCCAGGGGCCCGGGTTTGCCAACCTCGGCTCGCTGGGGCTGCTCGCCAACCGTGTGCTGGAGCCGTTGTTCGGCGAAAGGCACAAGCAGATGCACGCAAGCCGCCACTCGATAACGGAGGTCGTTTAGATGCCGTCACGCTCCCGTCAGGTGCGCCGCGCCGAAGCCCGCCGCGCCCAGGCCAAGCAACAGGTAACCGGCTCCCGCCCGGGGAGCGGGGGACCGAACCTGCGGGAGCGAGTCCCGCAGCTCCCGAAAGCCGCCTGGCTGGCGGTGGGCATCGCCGTGGTGCTCCTCGTGGCGGTGATCGCCGTGGCGTCGCTGGGCTCCTCCTCGTCCTCCTCGAGCGAAAGCTCGCTGCTGACCGGCTCGGGGTATCCGAACGGCGACGCGTCCAACACCCGCTACACGCAGGGCCCGATCAACAGCGCGAACGTCTCGCAGCTGCGACCGGCGTGGACGCTCTCGCTGAGCGCGAAAAGCCAGTACGGGAGCTACTCCTCCTCGCCGATCATCTCCGGTGGCGCGATGTTCTCCCAGGATCTGGCCTCCAACGTGCAGGCGATCAACCTGAAGACAGGCCATGTGATCTGGAGCAAGAGCTACGAATCGCCCGACCAGGGCCCCAACGGCCTGGTGGTCGCGGGCGGCCGGGTGTATGGGGCGACGGCGACGGCGGCGTTCGCGCTCGACGAGAAGACGGGCGCGCAGATCTGGTCGGTCACGCTCGTGCGCAACGAACACGAGGGCATCGACATGGCGCCCGGGTACCACAACGGCATCGTGTACGTGTCGACGGTGCCGGGGAACAACGAAAAATTCTACGGCGCGGGAGGCGTGGGCATCCTGTGGGCGCTGGAAGCGAGCACCGGCAGGAAGCTGTGGCACTTCGACACCGCGCCCGAAAATCTGTGGGGGCAGGAAAGCGTCAACTCCGGCGGCGGGGTGTGGTACACGCCGGCGTTCGACGGCGAAGGGAACATGTATGTGGGCACGGGCAATCCCGCGCCGTTCCCGGGCACCGAATCCTCGCCGTGGGGGTCGAGCCGGCCCGGCCCGAACCTGTATACCGACGCGATCGTCAAGCTGAACGCGAGCAACGGCAAGGTCGCGTGGTACTACCAGCAGACGCCGCACGACCTGTATGACTGGGACCTGCAGGATCCGCCGATCCTCGCCGACGTCAAGGGGCGCAAGGAGGTGATCGCCGCCGGCAAGTCGGGCTGGGTGGTGGCGCTCGACGCCCACAGCGGCAAGGTGCTGTGGAAGCGCAGCGTGGGCGTGCACAACGGGCACGACCACGACGGGATATATGCGATGAAAGGCGAATACGCCAAGCTGAGCCTGCCCGAGACGGTCTATCCCGGCGAGCTGGGCGGCGTGATCGCGCCGATGTCGACGAACGGCACGAGCGTGTTCGTGCCGGTGGTGAACCATCCGGTGACGTTCAACAACCAGACCGAACCGCAGGAAAACGGGCCGAGCACCGGCGAACTGGTGGCGCTCGACGCGGCCACGGGGGCGGTCGGGTGGTCACACAAGCTCTCGGCCGCCGCCTTCGGCGCGACGAGCGCGGTCAACGACGTGGTGTTCGCGACGACGTCCGAAGGAGCGCTGTATGCGCTCGGCACTAGTACCGGGAACGTCGTGTGGGAAGCGAAGCTGCCGGCGGGGACGAACACGGGTGTGGCGGTGAGCGGGAACACGCTGATCGCGCCCGCGGGACTCGCGTCCGGGAGCGAACAGACGCCGCAGATCGTCGCCTACCGCGCCGGCGGGTAGCGAGCTCGCTCCGAGCGGCGCGACTGCGCCGAGCGAGCCTCGCCCGAGCGGCTGCCTGCCGAACGTCGCGATCTGAACCGGCGCGATACCGAAGTGGGAGACACTTCGACCACACGCGCCGGTTCACCAAATAGGCGAAAATCGAATCGTGGACAGGCAATCGACCGCCTGCTCGACGCAAGCGGATCGCTCCCTGCGGCGGCGTGGCGCTCGAGGCTTAGCCTGCATGCATGGACGTTCACTCCCCAAGCGATCGGAATGGGCCACAGGCGCATGAGGCGCACGACGGGGCGCATGAGGCGCACGGCGGAGATCTGCTGATCATCATCCCGGCCTACAACGAGCAGGGGCGTGTCGGCCACGTGATCGGCGATGTCAAGCGCGCCCTGCCCGGCGCGGACGTGCTCGTGGTCGACGACGGGTCGACAGACGGCACGGCCGCAGATGCGGTGCGGGCCGGCGCAACGGTCCTGTCGCTGCCCGTCAACTCGGGCTACGGCGTCGCGCTGCAGACCGGATACAAGTTCGGCGTGCGGGCGGGCTACGCAATAATCGGTCAGATCGACGCCGACGGTCAGCATCGCGCGGAGTACCTGACCGCAATGCTCGAGGCGCTCGAGCAGTTGGGCGCCGACCTGATCGTCGGCTCGCGGTTCTTGGGACACGACGACCACTACAAGCCCTCGCTCGCCCGGGCCGTCGGCATCGGACTGTTTGCGAATCTGACGTCATTGATCACCCACGAGCAGGTCTCCGATCCCACCTCGGGCTTTCAGCTCATGCGCAGCCGCGTGGCGCGCTTATTCTGCTCGGATGTCTACCCCACCGACTATCCAGACGCCGATGTTCTGATCCTGCTCCATCGGACCGGTTACCGCGTATGTGAGATCCCGGTGCAGATGCGTCCCTCGCCGGGCAAGTCGATGCACTCGGGCCACAGCAGCCCTTACTACGTCTACAAGATGCTGCTTTCGATCTTCGTGACGCTGCTGCGGCGGGGAGTGAAGGTCATCCCGCAGGCAAAGCTCGCGCCATGATCAGCACCAACCTGCGCATCGTCGCGATCGCGGGCAGCCTGGCGCTGCTCATATTCATCATCGAGCTCGTCCGCCGTCGCCATCTGAAGGAGGAGTACTCGGTGCTGTGGGTCGCCACCGCCCTGGCGCTGCTCCTGCTGGCCGCCTGGGAAGGACTGCTGCGCGACCTGGCCCACTTCATCGGAGCCAACTCTCAGGCCAGCACGCTCTACTTCTTCAGCATTCTCTTCGTGGTCTTCCTGCTCCTGCACTTCTCCGTGCGCGTAAGCAAACTCGAGCACCGCGTCGTCGTGCTGCTCCAGGAGGTCGCACTGCTGGGCGAGCGCGACGGACTGATGACCGCCACTTGGCGTAAATCTGGCAGCAAACGAGCGCGAGAGAGAGACGAGTCGGTCATAGGCCAACACGATCCTCTTCTGAGACGATGAGCCATAGGACGCGCCGTATCCGCACCCTGTTGTGGGGGCTGGTGGTGCCACACAGCTTCGTCTTGATCGCGCGCGCTCTGCGCGCCCGCGTTCTCTCGCCGCGCAGACTCGAGCTTTTCGCGGCAAGTGCCGATGCTCTCGGCGACAGTGGCGCGCGTGTCTTTGACTATGAGGAGGCGGTGGGTCTGCTCGTCGCGATGGGCTGCAGTGAGGAAGCAGTACGCTCGGGGTCGATCCAGAATGGTTCTCTGAAGTTCATTTGCGAGACCGTCCGCGAGCGGCTACCGAGCGACACACCGCTGCAGGCGCTTCACGTCGGCAACTTCGTCGGTCTGTCGCTCGCGTCGCTCACCAGCGCTCTCGTCGAACGCGATCGGTCCTCGACCGTCGTCTCGATCGATCCAAATATCCAACACGTGGGGATCCAGAACACGCAGACCTACACCCTCGCGCTGCTCACGCGCTTCGGGTTGCAGCACAACAGCCTGCTCATCTGCGGCTACAGTCTCGAGAAGGTCCCGGGCAACGACGGCATCAAGAACGCCGACTACGAGCCGCTGACGGCGTCCGAGGTCGCCTGCGAGAACACGCTCGCGAGCCTCGATCGTCTCGGCGCTCGTTTCTCGGTGGTCGTGATGGACGGACATCACGACGCGTCGTACCTGCGCCGGGAGCTGAGACTCGTGCAGGGCATGCTCGAGGAGGGGGGTCTGCTGTTCTTGGACGATGTCAGCGCCGTCTGGAAGGGCATTCGGGAGCTCTTCAAGGAGCTGGGCGAGGACGATTCAGCGTGGGCACTGGAGCAGATCGGCTACGACGGGCGCGTGGGCGCCCTGCGAAAGCGCGTCGGCGTAAGCGAAAGCGCGTCGGTCATGCTCGACAGCGCTCCGGCTCGCAGACAGTTCTCGGCGTCCGGCGGGTAGACAGGACGATGGAGGCCGGCGAGCACAGCATCGGGTACCTCGCGGCGACGGCGAGGCTGGCCGAAGCCATCGATCCGAGTCAGATCGACGAGCTGGCGCGGGGGCTCGCGGGGGTCCGGTCGCGGGACGGGCGCCTGTTCGTGCTGGGGGTGGGGGGC
>Ga0210408_10000145_pt1 | contig 111796 bp, 108 predicted proteins | sample IncBWH4MmetaG_FD_155471 | JGI IMG/M metagenome (GOLD analysis project Ga0210408, IMG submission 155471) | Forest soil microbial communities from Barre Woods Harvard Forest LTER site, Petersham, Massachusetts, United States - Inc-BW-H-4-M | ecosystem: Environmental > Terrestrial > Soil >...
ATTGCCGGTCTCCTTTATCTCTTGTGCTTCAAGCACGTCGATAATTTGGGAGCGTACAGCATCCCGTCGGAGACCGGCCTTCTCATCCCATCTGGTTACGACAGTTTCATCTTTCGGGCCAGGCGAACCCATGGGAGTTCACGCTTGCTGGTCCGCGCAGGAGGCCTGACAATGTCGGTGCGCAATTGATGCGGGCATTTCTTTGGATTTTGGTGCTGGCCTGGGGGATCGGGTTGGGCGCGAAGCTCTCCCATAGAACTATGGTGGACACTCCAATACCACTTCCGCTTGCCAAAGTCTCAAGACTCGATTGGCGTTGTCACCATCGGCAGATGAAACCCACCGGAATGGCAAACACTGCCGCGCAGTGACAAGTTTCTGGTAGCAGCGACTGCGCCCAAGGCGCGATAATCAAGACGATGATGTGATTGACTCTTTGAATGTTGCCCTCGGCAAAGGCCGGTTTCGGCCCGAGGCCTGCTAGCACAAGCGGCAGAATTAGTGCTGTATGCCGAATCCTGAACAGTCGCATAAGCTGGCTCCTTTTTGATTTCTATCAATGGGAAATGCGGATTGTCTGCAGTACGACTGCAACCGATTAAATCGGAGCTAGCCTGCGGGGATGCCATCGCCGGATTAGATTTCCATGAAAATTCGGTGACAGCGAGGTTGCAAACTCGGAGACATCCACACGGGCAGGAACCCGCGGCCGCGTTGTTGACACCCCAGTCGACAGGTGGCTATCATTTTCCCTAAGCGATAGGTGAAAGCCGTTCCTGGATAGGAAGATTCCTCGAACGTAACGGTAAGTCTCAGTCTGGGGAGAAGCCCATGATGAACCGTTTCGCTCTTACGATTCCACTTCTTCTTTGCCTGCCACCGTCGGTTCTAGCTCAAACTGCGTCAGTCGCAGGCACAGTGACGGATGTTACCGATGCCGTGGTCCCCCAACAAATTAGCAAGAATTCGAATTTTTCGTGCATCTGGGACCGGGAACAGGCATCTACCTGATGAAGGAGTTGGTGCAGTGTGCAGAGTGGTGACGTGCGTCATAGCTCTAGTTGCAGCGCTGTCAGTTTTTACGGTTCTGGCAACCCCGGCCTTTGACGAACTACCAAGCACCTCCCCTCATTCGGCTCACTTATTTGCTCCTACCGGCGCGGTGATTCTTAACCCAATTGTGCTTGCGGTGATAGGCCAACTGCCGACACGGATTGGCCGCGTCGCTGGTAGTACGGATTTGCTTTTGCTCACTTGCGCCCGTCTTTGTTAGTCACTTCCGTGTTAGTCACTTCCGTTCATTCCACCCAACTTTATTTCCGGCGATGCGAGAGTCGGCGGACTTTGTCTCTTGTGGCGAATCTGGGAAAGGCGATGTCAAACACGATTATTTCCCCGGTAACCGGCGTGTTCTGCGAACCATTCAGCGCGGCCGAGGCCATCCGCACATTGACCGAGAGTGGCTTTGCGGACCACGAAATAGATCTGCTGGGAGTGCTGAGCGGGCGACCGCCAAATCTGATTTGGTTTCTTCGGAACCTGGGCCTTCCACATGAGCAGGCGGAGTATTGCAACGCGTGCCTCTCGGAGGGCGCTGTCCTAGTAATGGTGCAGACTCCGCCATCCTGCCCATCCAGGAAGCGAAAGATTGCGCTCGAGGTATTGAAACAGCACGGGGGGGTACTGCCATCAAGAGCTGCGAGCGCATCGCGCTCCCGACCCTTGTGACATGGCGAGTGAGAGGTGTTTTGTGAATAAGAGCAATGGCAGACCGGGATTGCGAATCTCCGAGTTGCTTAGCGCTTGGAAATCCATTCTCCTCGGAAATACACCGATGCTTTCGATTGAGATTACGCGTGAATGCCCCCTTAGCTGCCCGGGTTGTTACGCATATGGGGACAATCATCTCGGGGGAACAGTCACACTACGCGGATTGAGCGATCACCGGGGCGATGCCCTAGTGGACGGCGTGGTACAGCTGGTACGGCGGCATCGGCCGTTGCATGTCTCACTGGTGGGCGGTGAGCCTCTTGTCCGTCACCGTGAACTGAGCCGCATTCTTCCGGCCCTGAGCGAAATGCGCGTGCACACGATGGTCGTGACCAGTGCCGTGATTCCGATTCCACGCGATTGGATGGAGATCCCGAGGGTGCGGGTTGCGGTTTCGGTCGACGGCCTGGCAGAGCATCATGATGTTCGGCGCAAGCCCGCCACCTACGAACGTATCCTGAGGAACATCGAAGGATGCCGGGTGAATATTCACGGGACAATCACGCGGCCGATGCTTGAGCGGCCGGGGTACCTTGGGGAATACATTGCATTTTGGAGCGAGCGGCCTGAAGTCGTACGTATCTGGATGAGCCTCTATACGCCCCAACGAGGTGAACAGAGCACAGAGATGTTGACTCCGGCGCAACGCGACATAGCAGTCGACGATTTGCTGCGAGCCCGCGCCCGATATCCAAAATTGCTGATGAATGCTGGAATAGCTGACGCGATCCGAGTGTCTCCGGTTTCGCCGGCGGCTTGTATGTTTTCGAGAATGTCAACCAACTATTCTGCTGACTTGAGCACTCGCGTCGAGCCATGTATTTTTGGCGGTGACCCAGACTGCACCCAGTGTGGATGCGCTATCAGCAGCGGTCTGCACTGGCTAAAGGAGATTCCTCTTGCCGGGCCTCTCCGGGTGAAGCACATCGCACTAAGCTCGGCGGCAGTCGGATCGGTCATGGGGAAGCTGCGGCGCAATTACCGTGCTCATCCCCGCTGGAGTAGCAAACCAGCGGAGTTGATCCAGATTGCGCGTTCGCGCCAGCAGAAGAGAACGGGCTGACTATTTGCCTACCACCAGCACCACGAAACTATCTGGCAGAATCGCCGGCCGGGGGCGCGGCTGGTCCGCAGTGGGGGCGGGACGTGGTCCAAAGTTTGCCGTGACAACAAAAACCTGATGGGTTTTTGAATCGAGGGCGAGAGTGCGCGCGCCTTTTTGGGTGGGGACATTTTCCGCAACACTGTACTTGTCAGGCGACTCTTGACGAATTACGGTCAGGTTGCCATCTCCGCAGGATGCGAATGCCAAGCCAGTCTCCGGATCAAACGCAGTCGCGTCGACTCCGTCACAGATGGGCTGAGTGCTGACGACCTTGCCGCTGTCGGCGTCCACGATCGCCATCACTTTGTTGCCGCAACCGGAAAACAGCCGGCGGTTCTTGCGATCGATGGCCAGTCCGCTTGGTTCTTCACACCCGGCGAGTGGCCAGCGCGCTTTCACCTCGAGCTTGTTCGGATCCAGAGCGACCAACTGATTCTTGTCTTCTATGTTGACGAAGACGCCGCCCTTTTCATCGCTCACCGCGAACTCAGGTTTACCATCCAGGTTAATGGTGCCCAAGACTGTGCCTTTGGCGGCATCGATGGCGCTGAGATCGTGGCTGTGGCCGTTGAAGGCGAAGACCCGTTTAGTCGCGGGATCATAGAGGATGGCGTCCGGATTGTCCCCGACCTTGATCTTGCCCAGGGGTTTCATCGTATCCAGTTCGAAGATGGTGAGGGTGCCCTCGCGGCCGTTGCTGACGAAGCCGCGGCCCAAATCCGGGGCCAGCGCGATGCCGTGGACGCCGGGAGTGTCGGCGATATCTCCCACCGACTTCCCCGAATCAGCGTCGATTACTATGACGTGCGTTGCCCGGGAGATATAGAGACGGCGCGAGGCGCTGTCGAGCGTGAGATAGTCCCAGCCCCCTTCCCCACCCAGCTTGTAGGTTTTCACGACGTGATATCCCGCCCCGGCGGCCTGGGCTAAAGCAATCAGGAGTAAGGTAACCAGGGTTACGCGCGCAGTTGTGGCGTACAAGTGCTTCATTTCCATAGCCTCGCTTTTCGAAGGTAATGACGAAAGTACTCGACCGTAACTTTACCTGATTTCCCGCTGAACCTAAACTCCTTGGCATGCATTCCTGGGAGGGAGATCCGCGCCAGAAGGCGACGCCGGACTACGGGTCCGTCGGACCAAGCTCGGACCTGCAGCCCGACCGCTCTCTCGATCCGCGGGCTGGAAGCTGGCGGGTGCTGTTCGCCGTGGCTACGGGAATTCTGCTCGCCATGCCGCTGGCGACCAGCACGGCACGGGGAGCTTGGCGAGGCATCGGGCAATTCCTGTCCTGGCATGCAAAGCCAACGGTTTCTCGCACTATAACCTCCGCCCGTGATCTCGACCACCAGGATGCACAGCAACAGGCGGAGCTTCTGTTGCAACGCGCCGTGAATCGCGATGATGGCGCTACGGATCAAATCACAGCCCGAGCGGAGCGATGGCAAGGAAAGCTGCAGCTCAGTTCGCAGTTGAACGGTCTAATCACGGCCGCGTTCAATGCCAACGATCTGCGTGTGCGCGCCGCAGCCATCGAGGTGGACCTTGCAGCGCTGGGCGTTGCCAAGACATCGGCGAGTGTGGAACTTCTGTCACGACAGGCGGAATCAGGGTCGCAATCGCAACGCATCTGGACGCTGTGGAAGCTTGGGTTGCTGGGTAATCGCGGCATCGAACCCCAGCGTGTAAATCAGATACTAATGAGCCACCTCCGGGATGCAGATCCCGAGGTGCGTCATTGGGCTGTGGAAGGGCTCGCGTATCTGGGTACAGACGACTCCATCGCTCCGTTGCTGCAGGAGTTCCACGACGATCCTTCACCCATGGTGCGGGAGCGGGCCGCCTGCGGCCTGGCGTCTTCTGGCATGTTCACGCCGGAGCAGCGTCGCAGCTTAGTCCCGCAGTTGCTCAATTATGCTGATGATGCGTCCCTGGATGCGCAGACCCACGCTTGGGTCTACCACGCGCTCCGCGACATCACTGGCCAGAGCTTGCCGGATGAGGCGACGGCGTGGAAAAACTGGTACGACAGTAGATCTTCCGCTCGCTAGGTCACTGCCCGTTACTCGGCTGGGGGCGAGAGACCTTGACCAAGGGCAAATTCGCGGAATTCCATCCTCCACCCAGCGCCTTAATCAGGGATACGCTGGCCGCCATACGGCGGCGCAGGATAACGACGGCTGTGCGCTCGTCGGACAAAGCAATGCTCTGCGCGGTAATCACTTCGAGATACGTCACCACCCCCCCTTTGTAGCGATTGTTGGACAAGTCAAGGGAGTGCTCTGCCGCCGCCACCGCAGCTTGCTGAGTTTTGGATTCGTCCTCGAGAATACGCAGAGCGGCCAGACTGTCTTCGACTTCTTCGAAGGCAGTGAGGATAGTCTGACGATAGCTTGCGACCGATTGGTCGTAAGCGGCGCGGGCCTGTTCGTTGATGGCGCGGCGGCGGCCCGCGTCAAAAGCGGTAACCACGGCCGATGCGCCGGCAGTAGCAAAACCGCTTGGACCGGAGAGCCAAGTGGTGATTGAGGCACTCTCGAAGCCTCCGGCTCCCGACAAGGCAATCGCTGGAAAATAGGCCGCTCTCGCTACACCTATTTGAGCATTCGCTGCAGCCACCCTTCTTTCAGCAGCAGCAATGTCCGGACGTCGCTCCAGCAAATCCGAGGGAAGCCCGGGAGGAATTACAGGTGGCGCGGTATTCCAAGGTGAAAAGGGAATGGCGAAGCTGGACGCCGGTTTGCCGATCAGGACCGCAATCGCGTGTTCATCCGCAGATCTCTGCACTTCGACATCAATTGACTGTGCGCGAGTGGTTTCAAGCTGTGTCTGCGCCTGGGCAACGTCAACTGCGGAAGCTACGCCGCCTTTGTACCGATTTTGAGTGAGATCCAATGCCTTTTGGAAGGCGTCTCCGGTGGAATTGAGCAGTTGCTCCTCCGCATCCAGCGTGCGCAGATCGAAATAGTCGAGAGCCAACTCCGCATGCAAGCTTAGGTTGAGCGATTCAAGATCGCCAGCGCTGGCCTGCGCATTGGAACGCGCCGCTTCCACGGTACGGCGCACTCGCCCAAAGACATCGGCTTCATAAGACACGTCCACTGGGATGACAAGGTCAGTCGCGTTCGTCTTGGTGGTCGTCAGGACGAACGGCCGGTTTTGGGATAAGTGCTCGCGTGTGCCAGAAACTCCCGCTGTCACCGTGGGGTAGTAATCGGCCCGGTTAAGACGGACCAGGGCGCGCGCTTGAGCAAACTGCGCCTGTGCCGCTTTCAGATTCTGGTTGGAAACATTGATCTGTTCTTCCAGCGTGTTCAGTTGGGGATCCTGGAAAATCTCCCACCACGTGCCACGCGCCACTTGATCGCTGGGTTGCGCAGTTTCCCAATTTGGGGGCTCCTCCTTATAGGCGGGCGGAACCGTCGCCGCAGGTTTCGAGTAGCGAGGCCCCACGGCGCAACCGCTGCCAAAGAGAAGCAGCCCAAAAGCCAAACCTCCGACCATCGTCATTGGACAGACACGCGCGGAAGTCCGACCACGGCATTCCCCGGTCCGCCTTGCAATCACTTTGACCTCTGGGCTGGGGCGGATTGACTTGGGGCGGATGGAGCGATCCGTACACTTTGGCCCGACACGATGGAGTCCGGTGGATTGACGATTACCTTCTCATTGCCAGTCAGGCCGGCAACGACCTCGACTTCGCTTCCAAAATCATGACCTAGGGTGATGGGCGTCAGTTCGACTTTCTGGCCGTCTCCTACCGTAGCTACTCTGAGTCCTTCCTCGCGGAACAGAAGTGTGTTTACCGGGAGAATGAGATTGGAAGCTGGCGTCGGTAATTTGAGATGCACTTCGGCGTATGCCCCGGTGAACAGAACGCCCGTCGGATTGTTTACCGCAATCTCCACCAGCAACGTACGAGACGCGGGGTCGATCGCATTCGCCGTTCGCACCAACTTGCCAGGGAAGGGCCGCCCCGGGAACTCCGAAAGGATCAAATCGGCCATCATTCCGGGCTTGGCGGCCTGGGAATAAACCTGGGGAACATTGACATAGACACGTAACTTGTCAGGCTGCGAGATATGAAACAGCTCGCTTCGAGGACCGCTGGCACTTCCGGAATCGATTAAAGCGCCGACGTCGGTGTTGCGCGCAGTGACCACTCCGTCAAACGGAGCGTAGATCTTCTGAAAGGATTGCAGCTCCTCCAGGCGCTTTACATTGGCCTGGCCCGACTGCACAGTCGCTCCCTTGGCGGCGTAGTCACCGGCGGCATTGTCGGCATCCTGCTTGGAAACCGAATCGGTCTTCAACAGGCCCGCATACCGGTCGGCGGTGATCTTGGAGAGGTTGAGATTGGCTTCCGCGGTGCGCAAATCGGCTCTCGCCTGCCGGAGTTGCTGGTCTACCTCGGGTGTATCAATCTCTGCCAGAAGTTGACCCGCCTTCACCCGTCCGCCGATATCTACGTACCAGCGCTTCAGGTATCCGTTAGTTCTGGCATAAATCGGGGCATCGGCAAATGCTTGCACATTGGCCGGCAGGATGAGTTCCTGAGAGGGAGCGGAGCGCTTGGGCTGGACTACGACGACGGCGGGAACGGCCATGGCCTGCGTTTCCTTGGCCAGCGTCGCCCGTGCCTTCACCCGCGGAAGCAGACCTGAAAGGAACAGAAGAGCCGCCACTGCAACTGCGGCCAACGCGATCCACCAGTGCCGCGCATGGGTCTCTCCTCCCGGACTTCCCGGCGTCTCATGCGGCGAAACTGCGGCTGGCTTGAGCTCGTTTCCCTGATCCACTTTCATAGAAGATTCCGGCATGGCATATAAGTTGAAGTTTCTTAAGCGATTCCCCCGCCTAACGGCCCGATTCAGCTTCTTCCCGCCGCTTTCTCAAGCCATGCATGATGCTGAAGAAGACAGGTACGAAGAAGAGCGTGGCGGCTGTCGCGAACACCAATCCGCCGATGACAGCACGGCCCAGGGGAGCGTTCTCTTCGCCGCCTTCTCCTAAGCCCAGGGCCATTGGAACCATGCCGATAATCATCGCCAGAGCGGTCATCAGGACTGGACGAAAGCGCGTAAACCCAGCCTCCAGGGCGGCCGCGATTGCGTCCTTGCCCTCGGCCATCTGCTCCTTGGCGAAGCTTACCACGAGGATGCTATTGGCTGTGGCTACCCCCATGCACATGATGGATCCGGTAAGCGCCGGGACACTGAGCGTGGTGTGGCTCACGAACAGGAACCACGCAATCCCCGCCAAGGCCGCCGGCAGGGCTGAAATGATGATGAAGGGATCCAGCCAGGATTGGAAGTTGACCACGATCAGCAGGTAAACCAGAAGGATGGAGAACACCAGACCTCCCACCAGACCGATGTAGGAGGAATGCATGGTTTGGATCTGACCGCGCACGATGATGCGGGAACCGCGCGGAAGCTCAGTTTCGGCATCCTTGACAATGCGGTCAATGTCGCGAGCCACCCCGCCCAGGTCCCGGCCCTGCACCGAGCCGAAGATATCAATAACTGGCTGAATGTCGTAATGAGAGACGACTGCCATGCCGGTGCCACGCCGGATCGAGGCCAGGCTGCCCAAAATCTCCGAACGGGCGCCACTGATTCCAGTCACCGGGATGTTTTCGAGGTCCTGCAAGGAATCCACGCGGTATTGCGGCGTTTGCGTGGCAATGGAATAACTCACACCATTTTTGGGATTGAGCCAAAACGTAGGAGAGGTCTGGAAGCTTCCGCTGAGGGAGATCAGCAAGTTATTGGCGACATCGCGTTGCGTGAAGCCGACCTGTCCCGCCAGCGTCCGATCTACGTTGATGTGCAGATAAGGCAGATCGAAGCGCTGCTGGATGCGCAAATCCGCGATTCCAGTCACTGAAACCAGCCGCTGAAACAGTTTATCGGTGAATTGCCGGTTTTTCTGCAAGTCGTATCCCACCACCTGCACGTCAATCGGAGAAGGAAGGCCGAAGTTCAGGATTTGGCTGACGATATCGGCGGGCAAAAAGGCGAAGCTTACGCCCGGAAATTCGTCGGGCAGCTTGCGCCGCAAATCGCGGACGTACTCTTCCGTGGGACGATGTTTCGGCGACAGGGTCACCAGAATGTCGGCATCAGAGGATCCAATGGGGGCGGAGTTGCTGTAAGAAAGATTAATGCTGCTGTAGGGCAGTCCGATATTGTCGATGATGCTGCCAATCTCGGCACCCGGAATCTCGTCGTGAATGGATTGTTCGACCAGATCGCAAAGCCGGGCCGTCTCCTCGATCCTGGTTCCGGTGCGGGCGCGTAGATGCAACTTGAACTGTCCGCTATCCACGGAGGGGAAAAAATCTTCACCCAGCCATGGGACCAAAAGGAGGAGCGAACAGATACAGACTGCAAAGAACGTGACCAGAAAAAAGCCCCGGTGTTGCAGGCAGACGTCCAGCCACTGATGATAACGCTCGCGGAAGCGTTCGAAAGCTTCTTCAAACCGAACCTGCAATCGGACCAGCGGATTACGGCTGGAACCGGGCAGATGTCCCGCTTCCTGCTCGTGGCCTTTCAACAAGTATTTCGCCATGGTTGGCACCAGGGTTCGGGAGAGCAGATAAGAAGCCAGCATGGCGAACACAACGGCTTCGGCCAGAGGAACAAACAAATATCGCGCAACGCCGGCGAGGAAGAACATGGGCACGAATACAATGCAGATCGCGAGCGTAGAAACAAAGGCAGGCACAGCAATCTGCTGTGCGCCGTCCAGAATCGCCCGCTGAATCTCCTTCCCCTGGGCGATGTTGCGATTGATATTTTCGATCTCCACGGTGGCGTCGTCCACCAGAATGCCAACCGCTAGTGCCAGACCACCCAGGGTCATGATGTTGATAGTCTCGCCCAGGGCGCTCATCACGATGATGGACGTGAGAATCGAGAGTGGGATGGAGACAGCAATGATGATGGTGCTGCGCCAACTTCCCAGGAAGATGAGAATCATCAGGCCGGTGAGGCACGCTGCAATGATACCTTCGCGCAAGACTCCGTTGATCGAAGCGCGAACGAACAGGGACTGGTCGGCGAGTTGCTGAATATTCAGTTCAGGAGGAAGCCCTGCCTGGATCTGGGGTAGCAATGACTTGATGCCGGAAATAATGTCGAGGGTGGACGCGTTGCCATTCTTCAATACAGTAAGCAAGGAGGCGCGTTGCCCGTTGACCCGCACAATGTTGGTCTGAGGAGGAAAGCCGTCGCGCACGAAACCCACGTCCCGGATATAGATCGTGCTGCTTCCCACTGTCTTGATGGGAAGGTCGTTGAGTTCGGAAACCGCCTGCGGGCTGCCGTTCAGATCTACGGCATACTCAAAGAGCCCGATCTTGGAAGTTCCGGACGGCAGAATCAGATTTTGCGCACTGACGGCGTTGACGACATCCAAAGGCGAGAGACCCTTCGATTGCAGTGCATTGGTGTCCAGGTCGACTTGCACCTGACGCTGCTTCCCGCCATAGGGGTAGGGAATGGCGCAGCCAGGTATGGTCACCAGCTGGGTACGAATAAAGTTCACTCCGTAGTCAAACAATTGCTGTTCCGAAAGCTTCTGCCCGGAAAGGGCGAGTTGAAGGATCGGTACACTGGAGGCGTTGTAGGTAATAATCAGCGGCGGCGTGGTTCCGGGGGGCAACTGCCGCAGTTGGGTCTGGGAGATAGCCGTGATCTGTGCGATTGCCCTTTCAATATTGGCATGCGGCTGGAAGAAAACTTTGACTACCGCGATGCCGTTGAGGGACTGCGATTCGCTATGCTGGATATTGTCTACCGTGGTGGTGAGGGTGCGCTCGGTCTGGGAGACGATCCGGTTGGCCATGTCTTCGGAATTTAGACCGGTGTAGTTCCAGAGGATGCTTACGACTGGAATATCGATATTTGGAAAGATATCGGTAGGAGTTCGGAAGATAACGATTGGACCCAAGATCAGCAGAAGCAGAGCGACCACGACGAAGGTGTACGGGCGTCGTAACGCCAGCGCAACAATCCACATGTAGATTCCTTATGGTTCAGGCACTCCAGAAGAGCGCCACGAATAACAGGAACAGCAGACCAGTCGTCTCGATATAGATGAGCCGGACCGGCGATTGGATGTCGAAAGTTAGCCCTGCGGCGGCTCCTGCCGCGAAGGATAAGACGGACAGGCAGCGAAAACGGCTCAGTCAGCTAATCGCGCTAACTGAGCCGTTTGCGTGAGTCCTATTGATTGGATCCCTGGCCCTGGTCCAGCTTTGGGCGCCCTTCGTTGGGACCCTTGGAAGGTATAACTGTCAGAGGACCTTGGAGAGTGAAGGTCAGAACCGTCTCCGAAGGCAGCTTGATCTGTTGTCCTTTGGTTGCGGCTTGCACGCCTCCGCCGAGTCCGCCTCCAGCGGCGGCTCCTATTCCGGCGCCCTTGCCGCCGCCGGCGAGGCCGCCAATGATGGCTCCAATTGCCGCACCCGCGCCTACTTTCTCCGCGGTATTCTTGCCGCGCGACGATCCCTCACGGTGATACTGATCGGTTTGGATGTTGTAGAACTTTCCACCCGCTGAGATTCGATCCAGTTGCAACGTCAGTAGAGATTTGCCGGCAAACTTCCCTGCGCTCTGGACTGCCACCACGTGACCCTCGACGTCATAGCCAGCAGGAATAACGACATCACCCTCGACGGCTAGAGGTGAGTTGAGCGTGCCACGGAAGGTCTGACCCTGTTGCGCGGTTTCGGAATCGATGGCATCTACCAGGCGTACCGACAGCGTGGTGCCCGAGGGGATAGTCACTTTCTGCGGCGGTGGTGGAGGCGGGGGCGTAGACGGCACGGCGGGGACGACCTGTGCCGGAGCGGGAGCCGCCGAAGCCACCTGATCGGATGCTGAATTATCGTCGTCGGAGGACGGCTTCTTCATTTGTTTGTGCGGACGGCTCCGTGGCTTTGCGGGCGCGGGTTTCCCCCGCGGCGTTGGAGGCGCTGTGTCTGGAGGCGGTGTTGATGCGGCCGCTGCCGCGGGTGCTCCGACCTGCAAGTTATTGATCACCTGCTTCACACCTGATGCGGACGCAGCGTAACGTGCCGCCGCCTGGCGCTGGTTGTCATCATCGACGGTGCCGGAAAGCGTCACAGTGCCATTTTCGGCCTGGACAGCCAGCTGTTTGCCTTGCAGCCCGGAATCGCTGGAAAGCTTGGTCTGGATATCGCTCGTAATCTGGGCGTCATTGGGAGCCTTGTTGCAGCCCATAGCCGCAGCCAGAATGGTGAGAAGCACCCCTGCGCAGACGTAGAAACGGACTTTCGCCTTCATAACATCACTCCTGTTTAGTAAGAACTCAGTATAAACATTTTAGATGCAGATGGAGGATTGGAATAGATGTCAGGTCGGTCAATTTATGGTTCGCGACCTGCAAGGAGTAAGCCGCCGACGGGACCTATCCAGCGGCAAAGTAATGGGTAGCGGAGCAAACAAAATGCTCGTCGCTCATTGCTGGCGAAGAAATTTGTAGTCCAGAATCGACGCTGCCAGTCCCACCGATTCTGTTTCTGCCTTGCCACGTACTTCCCGGGCGCGGATGATCCGTCCCTGGCAGAGGACGCTGCTGTTTTTCTGGCCGGAGATTTCTTCCGGCATCTCGAAAACCATCTCGACCAGCGTGTTGTCAGGCAGGTTCTGCGGACCCTGGAAGAGCACACCCGACTGGCTCAGGTTTTCGATGATGCCTTCATACCAGCTGCCCAGATTCTTCACCCGATAACGCACGGGGATCTGCAGCTTCAAGCGCCGCGCTCGTGGAACCCAGCTCGGTTTCTTGGCGTGGCTGCGACTGCGGCGGGTCACGGCGGCGGGTTCGTCAGGAACGCGGTCCACCTTCTCAGTGCGTCGCATGGTCTTCCAGTCGTACTTGTACTCGACGGCGCAAAGCAGGCAAACCTGGTAGTAGTGGCCGTCGGCGGACCGCCTGGGCCAGGAAAATTCATGGGAGCAGCGGCCAAGCATGAGGACGTCCAGTAACTTCTGTGGCATGGTCGTTTTCCGGCCGGAATCACCGGACGAAACATCATCTAACGAGACGCCCGCATTGGGTAGGTTACTAACGTGTAGCACGCTCTGTACCCTTGCCAGGCAACAATCCGGGGCCGCGACAACGCGCGAGGTGCGGCTTTGTGCGACTGCATCCGCGTTAGCGCGCCGGATTCCGGCCGCGCGGGAGCGTGTATCATCGTCGCATGGACGAAGTAACGGAATCGGACGTTACGGTCTTCATTTTGGCGGGAGGAAAGAGTCTCCGCATGGGCCGGGACAAGGCCTTCGTGGAACTCGGCGGTCAGACCTTGTTAGGCCGCGCACTCGATGTAGCAAGTGCGGTGACCGGGGATTGCAGAATTGTCGGAGACCCGGCCAAGTTTGCAGTCTTCGGACCGGTGGTTGAGGATATCTTCCGCGAGTGCGGCCCGCTGGGAGGAATTCATGCAGCACTGCTGAGCGCCAAAAGCGAGCTGAATCTCATGCTGGCTGTTGATCTGCCCTTCATGAAGGCGAAGTTTCTGGAATATTTGATTGTGCAGGCGCGGGAGACGAGCGCGGTGGTCACAGTTCCCCATGCGGGCGGCGGCTTGCAGCCACTGTGTGCCATCTATCGCAGAAAATTTGTCGAAGTTGCCGAGCGAGCGCTTCGCAAGCCCAAAAACAAAATTGACCCACTATTCGCGGAAGTCGAAACTCGAGTGCTCGACGAAGGGGAGTTATCGCGGGCAGGCTTCTCGCTCGATATCTTCCGCAACCTGAATACGCTGGAGCATTGGGAGGAAGCGAAGGAGCAAGTGAAATTGCGGCAATCTTTTCGCACTGAGCTCAAGGGCGGATAGGGATCGCATCCGCTAATGACTGAACGACCCAACGACCAACGACCAAAGACCAATGGCCAACGACTGACCCCTAAATCATGAGTACAAACGGAAGCCCCGGGCCGTACATCGAATTCAAAGACGTCTCCAAGGCATTTGGAGAGAACCGGGTGCTCGACCACGTCAGCTTCAGCGTAATGCCGGCAGAAACCGTGTGCATCCTGGGACGAAGCGGCGTGGGAAAGTCGGTTTCGCTGCAGACCATCATGGGATTTCTCAAGCCGGACTCGGGCCGGGTGATAGTGGCTTACGAGGACATAACGGACTATGACGAGGCGAACCTGCAACGGATTCGCAAAAAGGTGACCATGGTTTTTCAGAACGGCGCCTTGTTCGACTCCCTCACTGTGGGCGAGAACGTAGCCTTTCCGCTGCGCGAGCGGCGGGACCTGAGCGAGGAGCAAATATTTCAGATCGTCGATGGACTATTGGACATGGTGGGTGTCAAACCGATGCGCGATCTGCTGCCCTCGGATTTGTCGACGGGGATGAAGCGGTCGGTGGCCATAGCACGCGCTCTCGCCTCGCAACCGGAATGTGTGCTTTACGACGAACCCACAACCATGGTCGATCCGCTGATGGCGCAACTGCTGGGCGACCTGATCAAGCGTCTGAAGATCCAATTGCATCTGACCAGCGTAGTTGTAACCCATGATATGCGGCTGGCGCAAAAACTGGCCGACCGAGTGGTTTTTCTGCATGAGGCCAAAGCGCTCTTTTTCGGTACGTATCCCGAGATGGAAAAGTGTGAAGAACCGATCGTGCAGGAATTCTTGAAGCTCGACGAGTTGACGTTGAAAGCCTGAATGCATTGCCCAGGGTGACGAGCTGCATATCCCACGCTCCGCTCGGGATGACCACCAATCTATCCCGCCTCTAGAACCCTTCCCGCACCAGTCTCTCCAGCGTGATTGAACTATTCCGTGAATCTCCCTTCATCATCTTCTCGACGTGCTTTGCCATCATGTCGACTTCCAGGTTCATCGGATCACCGGGTTTCAGTGAGGCGAGATTGGTCATTTCAAGGGTGTGTGGAATGATCGCCGCCGTCACAGTTGCTCCTTCGATTTTCGCGACCGTCAGGCTGATGCCCTCGATCGAGAGCGAGCCCTTGGAAATTACGTAGCGCGCCAGTTCGGGCGGAATCTCAATCCGCAGCCAGAAATCCTGAGCGCCACGAATTTTGTCGAGAGCAACAAACTTGCCTGTGCCGTCGACGTGACCTTGTACGATGTGCCCGCCGAATCGTCCATCGGCGCGCATGGGGAGCTCCAGGTTTACAAGAGCGTCTTTCCTGATTCGAGAGAAAGACGTACGGTTCCAGGTTTCTTCGGCGAGGTCTGCGGTGAAGGTCGACGGTGTGATATCGATCGCGGTCAGGCAAACGCCGCTGACGGCGATACTATCGCCCTTCTTCAGCTCTTTGACGAGATGCGAGCAGGAGATGGTGAGCCGGCGGCTGCCGTTCTTGTCAGCAATGCGGCTGACGCGACCTACTTCTTCGATGATGCCGGTGAACATGGAACCTCCGAGGTTCGGTGTCGGGTGTCAGGTCTCGGGTGTCCGGTGTCTGGGACCCGAGACCGGAAACCCGAACCCGGAAACCCGAACCCGATCTTAATCTCCATAGGGATCGCGTAAGTATCCCTCGACAGCAAAGTCTTCACCAAAGCGGTGCAATTGAATTGATTTCACATAGGCAGCGTCGCTCATATGCCGGAACCCGGCTCCAGCAGCGAATGGGACCGAGCCGGTTCCGGCAAGAATCTTAGGTGCGTAGTAGAGAAAAACTTTGTCCACAATTCCAGAGGCCAGGGCAGCCCAGTTCACCATCGCACCACCTTCAATCAGCAGGCTGGTGATTTCCATACCGGCCAGGAAGCGGGCAATTCCAGCCATATCCGGCCTGCCTTCGCCAGCGACTGCCGAAATCTGCTGTACCCGGATGCCGTGTTTCTGCAGTTGTCCTTTTCGCTTCTCTTCAGCGAAGGAACACAGCACGAGCACATCGTCCTTCGCGGTTTGAACTACACGGGATTCCAGCGGCAGGCGCAGCCGCGAGTCGACGATCACGCGCAAGAGCGGTCGACGGCGTGGGCGGGCGCTGCGATCGGTAAGCAGCGGGTCATCGGCGATAATAGTTCCAACACCGACCATGATGGCATCGTGCTGATGGCGAAGTGACTGCACGTGGGCGCGGGCGGGCTCGCTGGTGATCCATCCTCCGGTTGCGCCACCAGCGCCCAAAGCAGTGGGGTTGTGCGATTCGCTCGGTGGAGGCGCGATCTTGCCGTCAAGCGTCATCGCTGCTTTAAGCGTGATCAGCGGCGTGTGATGGCGGATGTATTTGGCGAACGACTCGTTCAGGGCTCGGGCTTCTTGTTCCAGAATGCCGGACGCGACCGTAATGCCAGCCTCGCGGAGACGTGCGAATCCCTTGCCGCCGACCAGGGGGTTGGGGTCGGGCATGCAGGCCACTACGCGGCGAATACCAGCGGCAATCACGGCATCGGCGCAAGGACCAGTTCGGCCCTGGTGAGAGCAGGGCTCGAGGTTGATGTAGAGCGTCGCGCCCCGAGCTCGTTCTCCGGCTTGTTCGAGGGCCCGGATTTCAGCGTGCTTCAATCCCTGGTAGGTGTAAGACCCTGTCCCGATGACAGTGCTGTTCGCATCCACCAGGACCGCACCCACGCAGGGGTTGGGTGAAGTTAATCCGATACCTTCACGCGCCAATGCAAGCGCTTGGCGGAGAAGGGCTTCGTCGGTTTCGCGAGGTGTGGTCACGGCCGAAGCATTATTTCACCACGGAGCTACCGAGGCATGGAGAAGACAAACGGAAAAGCAGAATCACGCAAACAACGAATCCACAAAATCTTTCGGATCAAATGGCAACAAGTCCCCAGCCTTTTCGCCTACTCCCACATAGCGCACTGGCAGCCCCAGCTCGCGAGAAATTGCCACCACCACGCCTCCCTTGGCGGTGCCATCCAGCTTGGTGAGCACAATTCCAGTTACGCCGGCCGCCTCGGTAAACAGGCGCGCCTGCTGCATGCCGTTCTGGCCAGTGGTGGCGTCCATCACCAGCAAGGTTTCGTGAGGCGCGCCGGGGATGATGCGCTGCGCCGTTCGCCGCATCTTTTCCAGCTCCGCCATCAGATTGGTCTTGGTGTGGAGGCGTCCGGCAGTGTCCACGATCACGTAGTCGCTGTGGCGGGCGGAGGCCGCCTGCAACGCGTCGTAAAGCACGGCGGCAGGATCGCCACCTGGTTTGGTGCGGATCACCTCTGTTCCGGTGCGCTGCCCCCAGATCTCGAGTTGGTCAATGGCCGCAGCGCGGAACGTATCGGCAGCACACAGCAATACCGTCTTGCCGTCAGAACGAAAGACCTGCGCGAGCTTTCCGATGGTAGTCGTCTTTCCGGTGCCATTGACGCCCACCACGAGGATGACTTCGGGCGTGCCGTCGACTTTCTGGACAGGGCGGGAATTTGTTGTAGTGAGGATGGCAAGCAATTCTTCTTTCAGTATTCGCTTGAGTTCTTCGACGTTCTTGATTTGCTTGCGGTCGGCTTTGTCGCGAAGCTTTTCCAGGATCTCGTGAGTAGTTTTGGTGCCCAGGTCGGCGCCAATGAGCGTGGCTTCCAGGTCATCGAGGGTGGAGCGGTCAATCTCCTTGCTGAAAGAAACTGCTTCTTCGATGCGCTCGCTGAGATTCTCGCGAGTGCGCGTGACCGCCTCTTTCATGCGCTCGAGGAAACTGGGTTTCTGCTTTTCGTCAAGGCTGCCAAAAAGGGTTTGGATCATAAAATCCCGGGGATCGACCTTAGAGTTCAATTATAGCGGTCAGCGAAGAGTTAGCTGGGTGGCAAGACAGACCTAGGAGTTGATCGAAGAACATGAACCGCGTCGTCCAGAGCAGAGCGACGAGAGGTCTGGGGCCTTTCCCGTGAAGTTAAAGAGCTGCAGATCACTTCGCCTTTGCTCAGGGCAGACTCTCGCTCCGCTCGGGATGACAACAAGACTCGAGATGAGGCACAAATCAAAATCGAGAAGTTTCGACAGTTGCGGCGGCGGCATCGACACGGACTTCGGGGACGGCTGGTTTCGGCACCGCAACTGGAGCTGTGAGTGTAGCTACCGCGGCTTGTTCCGGCATCGCAGGGCGCTGGATGCGAATCTCGCCTCGCTGATAAACGGCGTCGAGGGCAAAAACTGCGACGGGATCCAGCCGCTTACCCGAGAGCGAGTGAATGATGCGCAGAGCGTCGTTGACTTCATGCGCCTGCTGGTAAGGGCGGTTGGTAGTCAGCGCGTCGAAGGTGTCGGCCACGGCGATGATCCGAGGCAGCAAAGGGATGTCATCACTTTTCAGGCCATGAGGATAACCGCGGCCGTCGAGCGATTCATGGTGCAATTCGATTCCCGGGATCATCTCTTTCAGCTCCGCTACCGGACGAAGAATGTTGGCACCCTTGGTGGTGTGGGTCTTCATCACATCGAATTCTTCCGGGGTAAGCGCTCCCGGCTTCTTGAGGATGCGGTCCTCAATCCCGATTTTCCCCACGTCGTGGAGTTGCGCCGAGATGCGCACGATTTCCAGGAACTCGTCGGGGTGGCCCATTTCCCGTGCGATCATGACCGAGTAGCGAGTAACGCGGTCGGAGTGGCCACGGGTGTAGGGATCTTTTTCGTCGACGGCGCCGGCCAGCATCTGGATCGAGCCCATGAACAGCTCGCGGTTTTCCTTGGCGGCGCGCTTGAGGTCGAGCACGAAGTGCTCGAGCTCTTCAGACATAGTATTGAAAGTCGCGGCCAGCTCTCCAATTTCCGTGGAGCTCTTCAGGCGTACACGTTGCGAGAAGTCCCCCCGCGCTATGGCACGGCTGGACTGAGTAAGCACCTCTAGCGGATTGGTGATACGGCGGGCGGCGAAGATACTGATTCCGACGCTGAGCAAGACTGCCAGCAACGCCAGTAGGCGCGCCGTGCGCTGCATCTCGTAGACTCCCCGATACGCCTCGGATCGCGGCTTCTGCACAATCACGGCCCAGTCCAAATTGTTAACCGGGCAGTAGGTGCCGAGCATCTTCGTGGTTGTCTTACCCTGGGTGACGTTGAATTCCCTGGTAGCAGCCACGAACTGCGCTTTACCACCCTGTTCCACGAAGTTCCGGACGATTTCCAGTTTGGTCATGTCCTGACCAGTGGCGTACTCGGGAGTAGCTCCGGCGATCAGGCGACCCTGGCTATCGACCACGTATGGAGTCAGACCTCCGAGGTTGACTTCCTGTAGGCGGCGAATCAGGAATTGCAGATCCACTACCGAGCCGATCATGCCCAGGAAGCGTCCGCTGTACATCACCGGAGTACTGACCAGCATGACGGTGTGCCCGGTTTTGCCACTGCCCACAACCAATGCCTGACCGTTGTAGGCGCGTCCTTCGCGGGCGGCGGCATAGGCGTGTACCAGGTCCTGCTGCAGGAAGGCGTCGGGAGCGATGCGGCCTGCGGAAATGCCCTTGGATTCTGAGTTCAACAGAGTGGCGTAGGCCACATCATCCGAGGAGGAAACGAAATTCTCCAGCAGAGCGCGCAGTTCAGGCGTCTGCACATGTTCGCCAGTGATGTCGCCTCCGCTGGCCACCTGCAGAGCGGAAGCCAAATTGGCCAGCATCATGCGAAGTGATTCCTGGCGTTGCGAGATGTCGTCGGCCAAGGAGCGCGTGACCGTGTTCTGGAGCAGGCGTTCGTTGGTTATCAGGCGCTCCCGGTTGATAGATTCCACCTGGGCCGAGTAGAAGTACATTGGTACTACGCTGACGAGGACCAGCACACCCAGGATAACGTACAGAATCGGGACCCGTGATGGAATGGGCAATCGCAAGGACAAAGTGGCTCGCGGTGCCGTGTTTGCGCACGGCACAATTCAGAGACTCTTAAAATTTTACTTGGAACGAGGGCGAGAAAGAGCGCAGATCACGGGCTATAGGTGTTACGAAAGTACCTCATAAACGCAGCTTCGGGGATAGGTTTGGCAAGAAAGAGCAGTCGCACGCTCCCTTGCCGGAAGAGTTAGTTGTGGTAGATGACGTAGAGGGTTCCGCCAGTGAGATTGCACTGACTCTCTACGGTGCTATCAGGGTTGATTTTGATCTTGCATTCAGCTCCCATGGTTGCTGTGACACTGCCTTCGGGAGTCTCGGGAGTCACCAATGCCGTCTTGATCTCGTTGCCCGCGGGCACGGACACCATGGCGAGCACGATTTTCGGGTAACTGTGAGTATGCCGAGGGCCAATAATTGGGAAACTATCCACCAAAAATCCTGTCCTTAGGAAGTCGTGGGCTGGTTTAGTCTTCTCCGTTGCACTGCTAACCAGGCAGTTCACGCTCGCCACCAGACTCTTCATAGTTTCGGTCGGAGTAGTGTAGGTAACCTTCGGGCAGGGTTGAGCCGAGGCTGCGGCAACAAAGAAAGTAAAAGCTGCCACCAGTGAACACATTCCGGTTCGCATGCTTTTATTCTCCCAAAACGCGAGCTGAACTCATAAGCCTGAGTTCTAAGGAGTGCCGAAGAGGTAATCGGAGCAGGAGGTTAAGTGGACATCCAAGAATTCAGAATAGGGAGGCGCGCACCGTGAGTGCGGAATGGAGATACGTGATTGTGTGGGAATTCCATGTACGGGCGGGCATGGAGCACGCTTTCGAGGGGGCGTATGGGCCGGATGGCGAATGGGCGCGGTTCTTCAAGCATGATGAGGGATATGTCGGAACGGAGTTAAACCGCGACGTGAAAGATCCGCGGCGTTACCTCACGCTAGATTTCTGGACTTCGGAGAAATCATATGAGAATTTCCACAGCCGGTGGTCGGCAGAGTACCAAAAGATTGACCAGATGTGCGAAGCGATGACGGAGAGGGAATTAGAAGTGGGAAAGTTTGAGAGAATGTAGCTCTGCGGTACGAGGTACCGCGCGACGGAGGTGAGGAGCGGGAAAAGGGATCACTTCGATCTGGTCTTCAATGCAGGTTTGCGGGTTAGAGGTGGTATGGTTCGTCCGCGACCAGAGTCTTCAATCAGTTTGGCAAGCCGTTTCTCTCGGGTTTCTTCTTTTTTCCCGCTTATGACCCACCAAGTGGCGGTCCTTCGATACCACGGTGCCTGAGCCTGAAAAAAGCGCCAGGCAGTTTCATGGGCTCGAAACTGCTGTTCATGGCCGCGTCCTAGCTTGGCGGTTTTCCGCTGCTCATACGAATAGATCTTTGACTTTGCTTCCTCGCGTCTCCCGAAGGCCTCGAGGCCAGCGGGCTGCATCAGTCGCAACTTTGTGAGATCGCGGACGCGCTTGATGTTCACCTCGCTCCAGATGCTGGTTCGTCGTCTGGGCGTAAACCGGATGCTGTAGCTAACTTCGTCAACACTTTTGCGGACTCCGTCGATCCAGCCGAAGCAAAGGGCGGTGTCTACGGCTTCAGGCCAGGTTATGCTGGGCTTACCTGAATTTCTTTTGTAGAAGCCAACCCACAGTTCGTCGGGTTCGCCGTGATGCTCCTCAAGCCATGCCCTGAATTCAGACGGTGAAGGGAAGAAGGTAGGCTTCATGGCTTCGCCATTATTCCACGCGCGACCTTTTAATCCTTGAGCAATTGCCGGGCAATTACCAGCCGTTGGATTTCGCTGGTTCCCTCGCCAATGGTGCAAAGTTTCACGTCGCGATAGAACTTTTCCGCCGGGTAGTCTTTGATGAAGCCGTAGCCGCCGTGAATCTGTACGCCTTCGTTGGCGCACCGCACCGCGACTTCGCTCGCATACAATTTCGCCATGGACGACTCCTGAGTCGTCTTCATGCCAGCGTCCTTCATGGACGCCGCTCGCAGGGTCAGCAGTTTGGCGGCTTCGATCTCGGTCGCCATGTCCGCGAGTTTCCACTGAATTGCCTGGAAATCGCTGATGGCTCTGCCAAATTGCTTGCGCTGTTTGGAATATTTCAGCGCGGCTTCGTACGCGCCCTCGGCCATGCCCAGCGAGAGAGCCGCAATCGAAATGCGCCCGCCGTCGAGTACTTGCATGGCGTCAATAAATCCATCGCCCTCCTTGCCCAGCAGGTTTTCGGTGGGTATGAGGCAGTCGTCGAAAATTAACTCAGCCGTGTCGCTCGCGCGTAGACCCAGCTTGTTTTCTTTCTTTCCCGGACGGAATCCCTTGGTTTCCTTCTCGACAATAAACGCGGAAAGCCCATGAGTATGTGCGGCGCGGTCGGTCACAGCGATTACGACCAGTACATCGGCGTAGTGGCCGTTGGTGCAAAATGTCTTGGTGCCGTTCAGCACCCAGCCGTGCTTGGTTTTGGCCGCAGTCATACGAGCGCTGCCAGCATCTGACCCTGAGGAGGGCTCGGTCAATCCCCACGCCCCGATGTATTCGCCGGTTGCCAACTTACTGATGTACTTCTTTTTCTGCGGTTCCGTGCCCGCCAGGAAAATGTGGTTGGAACACAAAGAAGTGTGCGCTGCCACGATGATGCCGACGGACCCATCGACTCGAGAAAGCTCCTCGATGGCCGTGACGTACTCGACGTATCCCATCCCCGCTCCGCCGTATTCCGGCGGAAAGACCGTTCCCAGCAGCCCCAACTTGCCCAGTTCCTTTACTGTGCAAAGGGGAAAGTCGCCTTCTTCATCCCACTTCATGACATGAGGAGCGATCTCGCGCTCGGCAAATTCGCGCACGCTCTTTTTCAGCTGAAGTTGTTCTTCGTTGAGTTGAAAATCCAAAGCTCCTCCCGTCAGATTGGAAGCGGCGCAGCTAACAGCCGCGAACGGCTCAGTGCAGAACATTTGATTAAAACACAGCGAAAGTATCGAGGGAAAGTTACCGGTGGTTATGCAGGCTCGGCCGCCGGCACCCGCGCGCTCAAAACGGGGACCATCCACACTGCATAGCCGAGTGGGTCGCGAATGTTGGCGATCATCTGGCTGAAGTATGCCAGTGCTGACTCGCGCGGAATCGGCGTGAATTGGCCAATTGGCTCCGCGTATCCATCGCGCCAGGCCTCAAGGATCCGGGCAAATGTCCCGCGTGGCACGCGCACCGTGTCTACCACGACATAGTCCACCGAGATCGCATCCAGTTTCATTGCAGCGAGAATGCTGAAGGTGTTGCGTCCGATGAACAAGTCGGTCCCGGTTGCCGATCCGAAGCTGGCCGCAGCCACATGCCAAAACTCTCGCGGATCGAGCGAACCACGTTGGAAGTGGAGCATACCGTAGTCCTCCGGGATCAGGTGCAAGTACCCTCCGGGGCGTGTAACTCGGGCCAATTCAGCCAGCACACGGTCAGCATGCGGAATGGAGTGAAGCACGTGGCGGCACACAGTAAGGTCAAAACTATGGTCAGGAATGCTGAGCTCAAAGATACTCTGGTGCTCGAACGTTAAACGTGCCGCGAGATTGGCGTAACGCGACCGCGCCAACTCTAAGTGCTCGTCGATGATATCCACTCCGAGCACCTGTGCTCGGGGAAAAAGCTCGGCCAATCGCGAGGATCCCTCGCCGGTGCCGCAGCCAGCATCGAGAATGCGGGCTTCATCTGGGATCGCATAACGACGGATTAGCTGGAGTTCCTGCGGCCAAATCGCCCGAGCCTGCGCATCCAGCCCTCGCACCATGGACTCGTCGGCCATTTGCTTGGCTTGCGGATTCAGATCGGTCACGGTGCTTCCCCAGGACTTTTAGCTAATACGAAGTTTGAGCTGATCTAGAACGAGTTCTTTTTGCCAGTTCCGAAGATCTTGCGCGCCATCCATACCGGCGCGACGAAAACGTGGGTGGGATTGGTCAAGAATGCGGGCTTGTTGCCTTCAATCAAGTGTCCTAGCCAGGCCAGGGCGAATGCCGCCGGTATCAGCAGTAGGCCGATCACCCAATGGAACCAGACCACGATGAGAGATGAAAAGCCCACTGGAATCGCGATCATGTGCAGAGCGCGGTTTACAGGATGGTTGTGGGCCCCGTCGTAATGGGAGTACAAACTCATGGAATCACCTCGGGGGCGCAGAAAGCAACGCGGGTCGAAATTATAACGCGTTTATAGCGCTAACTCACGTTCTCCCGCACGGAAATAAATCCTTCAAACACTTCATTCGAGAGCAGTCGCCCCCGTGGAGTCAGGCTGATCGTTTCCGCGACTTGTTCTATCAGTCCGAAACCGACGAACTCCGCGATGGGGTCAGCGAAATCGGCGAGCGCTTCCTTGCCGAACTTCTCTGCGATCTTCTGCAGATCCACTCCGCGGTTGAGACGCAGGCCAAGAAAGAAAACCTCTTCGAGCGCTGCTCGCTGGGAAACAGAGATGAAGTTTATCGGCTTCGCGGCGAGATAGGCGTCAAGCGAATCCGGCGAAGAGAAGCGGATAGATTCAACGTCACCGCCACAGGGGCTAAAGCCCTTTTGCTGAGCGGAGTGTGCGGCATGGCTAAAGCCATGCCCTTCCACGGCCATGCCGGCGGACGGGACTCCACTCGTTACCGCCTTCACGGCCCTGAGCATCGAGTGCCCATCGCTAAAGCCATCCCCTACCGCAGCCACCCCGTCGAAGGGGACTCCACGGGCCTCCGTCCTCACGGCCCTCAGCATCGAGTGCGCATCGACCCCAAAGCCCATATAAGGCTGGCGCGTCCAATATTTCAAGTTGTGGCGCGACTCGCGGCCTTTTTTGGCGAAATTGGAAATCTCGTACTGCCGCACGCCTTCCAGCTCAAGCCGCTGGCAAGCCATCTCGTAAAAATCTGCTGTGAGTTCTTCGTCCGGAACGAAGTGCGCGTGATATCTTGTACCTCCCGCAATCAGTTCGCGGCCGAGACGGGAATCTTCATCCACTTCCAGCATGTAGACGCTGGCGTGGGGCGCGCCGGAAGCCATGGTTTGCTCTACAGAAAACTCCCAGCTCTCGGCAGTCTGGTGCGGCAGGCCGGCGATCAGATCAATGTTGATGTTCGAAATGCCAGCTTCACGAAGGCGCGCGACGTCATCCAGAACCGTGAGTCGATTGTGCAGGCGGCCTACGGCTCGAGCCTCTTCGTCTACGAACGACTGCACGCCCAGGCTCACGCGGTTCACGCCAAAGCGTGGGAAACTTTTGAGCAGCGCCGGGGTTAGTGTACCTGGGGCGCATTCCACGGTAATTTCCGTATCCGGGTGCAAATCGAAATTTTGCGAAACGGTGACAAAGAGGCGTTCTAATTGGCTTATATCCAGTACAGTAGGAGTACCTCCGCCCAGGTATACCGAGTCGACGGTTCGCTCCGGACTGCTGCCCATTTGGTCCGATGTCAAGTTGGCACGTTCGATGTCAGCACAAACGCGGTCTATGTAGCGCTGAAAAACGGCGCGGGAGAAGACATCTGAGGCGAAGTTGCAGTAACTGCATTTCGTGCGGCAAAACGGAACCGAGAGATAGAGTCCCAAGGGCATTGCACTTAATTATCCCACTTTACGGGACGTGTTCACTGAAAGGCGGCATCTGACCTCAATATGCTTCCTCGCGTGGTGATTACCGGGATCGGCGTTGTCAGCCCAAACGGCATGGGCCGGGAAGCCTTCTGTCGGGCGATTCTTGATGGCAAGTCTGGCGTGAAACGGATCTCGCGTTTTGATCCTTCCAACTTGCCGGTCCAGATCGCGGGCGAGATTCCGGACTTCGACGAACTCGCCTGGGTTGACGCTCGCGAGCGCAAGCACGTCTCCCGCGTCGTTCCGTTGGCGGTCGCCGCGTCCTCAGAAGCCATCCAAGACGCCAACCTTGATCCGGCCTCGATGTCGATGGATGAGAAGCGCGAAATCGGAGTGATTGTCGGCACCGGAGGGGGAGCGCAGGAGTTCTCCGAAGAGCAGTATCGCCTTTGGCACAGCGGGCACGTCAAGCAAGTCAGCCTGTTCTGCATCCCCAGCGGAACTATGGGCACGATTCCCAGCGAGGTCAGCATGCGCTTCGGTTTCCGCGGCTACAGCCATGTGGTGACTGCCGGTTGCACGTCTTCCACCGATGCCATTGGCTACGCCTACCAACATATTCAGGCGAGAGTGCTACCAATGTTTCTGGTTGGCGGCGTGGATTCGGCCATCACGCCGGGAATTATCAAGGGATACACGCTTTTGCGCGCGCTCACGCAGTCCTGGAACCATGCGCCGGAACGGGCTTCTCGCCCCTTTTGCGCCGATCGCGACGGCTTCGTGATTGCTGAAGGCTCTTGGATGTTCATTCTTGAAGATTATGATCACGCCCGCGCCCGAGGCGCTCGCATCTATGCCGAGATTGTCGGATACGCCTCCACCTGCGAGGCCTTTCACCGGGTGCGCATGAGTGAGTCGCCCGAAGAACCGGCCCGCGCAATCACACTCGCGCTTGAAGAGGCCGGACTGGCACCCCAGGACATTCACTACGTGAACCTGCACGGAACTTCCACTGAGATGAACGATCGTGTGGAAACTCGAGCGCTCAAGCTGGCTCTTGGTGATCGTGCCCAAAAAATCCCAATGTCGGGATTGAAGTCGCAGATCGGACATGCCCAGGGCGCGTGCGGTTCGGCTAGCCTGGCAGCCACGCTGATCGCCATGGAGCACGGCAAGATTCCTCCTACGATCAACCTCGAAACGCCTGACCCTGAGTGCGATCTTGACTACGTGCCCGACGTGGGACGAAGAGCGCAAATTGAGCATGCCATCTGCAACTGCGTGGGCTTTGGATCGAAAAACTCAGCGCTCGTCCTGCGTCGTGCTTAGCACGCGTTGCCTTGGGCGCTCCACCGTCATGCAATCTTATGCGGTGGGTCGAGCGTTGGCGCCTCTGATCTCCGCAGTTTTGATGGCAGGCGGTATGCCTGCTTTTTGCCAAGGCCGGCCCCCTGCGGATTCTGCAAGTTCTCCCTACCTGTTGCGGATTCAGCGCACCATGCCAGAAAGTGTTACTTGCGTTCTTTTACGCCATGACGGCCAGTTTCATCTGGAGAACAGCCACGGAGACCACACCAAAGTATTCGAAGGTTCGCTGCCGAGCTCTAAACTACTCAAAGTCCAGCACATGCTGGATAACGGCGATCTGCCGCGCCTTTCTCAGACGCAACCAAATTCGCCGGACGTGACCGGTGCGTCTGAGATATTGCAAATCAGCATCTTTCGCGCGGATCACTGGCAGAACCTGGTATTCGTCGCAGATAACTTCGGCCAAAGAATTCCGCGGTCATTGGATCCGCTGCTGAATTGGATGGATGCCTTGCACAAGCAACCTCGCCGGCAACTCGATGAGGACGAGAACAAGAATAACTGCCAGTCGCCGGCGAGAATTGAACTCAAAAGGCGGCCCTGAAGCTTCCGGAAGTCCATCCAAAAGATCGTACTTCAGTAGTCAGCGCTGGAAAGCTTTTCCATCCCTCAGCCTCGCTTAGCCATCTATCTAGGGTATCTTTAATAGCTAGTGAACCCAGTTAGTGGGTCCATGAACTAGTCACCGATGGCGTCGCATCACGAAGAAGAGGTACTGGGTAAGGCCTATGACAGCCGGCTGATGAAGCGGCTGGTCACTTATCTGCGTCCCTACAAGTGGCAGGTAGGAATTGCCCTGGGCTCGATCCTGCTTAAAGTCGGCGCCGACGTGCTCGGCCCATATCTCACCCATGTCGTGATCGACCGCTACCTGGCGCCGGTTTCTGGGCTGCGCACGCCGCTTGATTTCATGTTAAGCAGCAAACCTTTGGTGGGGATTGCGCAGATCGCGGCTTTAGGGGTTGGCCTACTGACCTTCAGCTTCCTTCTGGAGTACCTCCAAACCTATTTCATGCAATGGGCGGGGCAGATGGTGATGTTCGATCTGCGCAGCCAGATTTTCCGCCACCTGCAACACATGCACATCGGTTTTTACGACAAGAACCCAGTTGGCCGACTGGTTACGCGGGTCACGAGCGACGTCGATGCCTTGAATGAAATGTTCACGTCCGGCGTGGTCTCTATCTTCGAAGACGTTTTCGTCCTCGCTGGGATCGTGTGGCTCATGCTGCGCATGAACCGAAACCTGGCGCTGATTACTTTTGCCGTGCTGCCGTTCATCGCTATCGCCACCAAGCTTTTTCGTGACAAGGTCCGTGACTCCTACCGCCGTATCCGTGTGGCGATCGCCCGCATCAACGGCTATCTGCAGGAGCACGTCAGCGGCATGGTGGTCCTGCAGTTGTTCAATCGGGAGGAACGGGCTTTCGACAAGTTCTCCGACGTCAACGCCACCCACATGGAAGCGTTCAAAGACGCGATCATGGCCCACGCGGTTTATTATCCTATTGTCGAAATCCTCTCGTCCGTTGCCATTGCGTGTGTCATCTGGTTTGGCGGCAACGATGTGATCCGCAACACGACGACTATTGGTGTTCTGGCCGCGTTCATCCAGTATGCACAGCGTTTCTTCCGGCCCATTCAAGACTTCAGCGAGAAGTACAACATTTTGCAATCTGCGATGGCATCCAGCGAGCGCGTATTCAAGCTGCTCGACACTCCTGCAGAGATCACTTCACCCGCCGTTACCAAGACACCGGAGGGCCCGGGCCGCATCCAGTTTGACCACGTCTGGTTTGCGTACAGGACGGTCGCGCATTCCGAACCCGACTGGGTCCTGCGCGATGTGAGCTTTACCATCGAACCCGGGCAAACGGTTGCTATCGTCGGCCACACTGGAGCCGGCAAAACCACGATCATCTCGCTGCTCATGCGTTTCTATGACGTGCAGAAGGGTGCCGTCCGGATCGACGGCGTCGATGTGAAAGAAATGGATCTTCCCGATCTCCGCCGCCGTTTTGGCGTCGTGCTGCAGGACCCGTTTTTGTTCACCGGTACGGTCGAGGGCAACATTCGGCTGGGCACGGCGTGGATCGAGGATGCCGATATCGAAAAGGCGGCTGAGGACGTCAATCTCGCGGACTTCATTCGAACTTTGCCGGGCGGCTTTAAGGAAGAAGTTCGCGAACGCGGTAGCACCCTCTCCACCGGTCAAAAGCAGCTTATTTCTTTTGCCCGCGCCCTGGCGCATGAGCCGAAGATTCTGATCCTAGATGAAGCCACTTCGAGCGTGGACACGGAAACCGAATTTCGCGTACGCGATGCCCTCAATCGCATGGTCGAAGGCCGCACTTCGGTAGTCATTGCCCACCGGCTTTCGACGGTGCAACGGGCGGACAAGATTATCGTGATGCACAAAGGCCAGGTCCGCGAGATGGGTACTCACCAGGAACTGTTGGCGCAGCGCGGTATCTACTACAAGCTTTATCAGTTGCAGTACAAGGATCAGGAAGTTCTCGCATCCGCTTCCCGTCCAGAAGTCACCGCCGGCGCGGATGACTAGTTGATGTGACGCGCGCGCGCCCTCGCCCACGCCGGAACAGTTGCTATTCCCAAACAGCGCAAAGCGCTGACTGTCGGAGGGTGACCTTGGTACCTTCCCTTACAATGTCCCGTGCGAATTCTGATCTCCGCCGGAGAAGCTTCCGGCGAAATGTATGGCGCGCAGCTTATCGAGGCGCTGCGTCGGGCTGCCGAGCGAGGAGCGGCGGAGCTTCGCTCCACCGGGCAGCCGGGGGCGGCTGTCCCCACGCGAGCATCTCGCTCCCTACAGGCCACACAGCTCGAATTCTTTGGGGTAGGCGGAGACCGCATGCGGGCCACCGGCTGCGAAACGGTGGTCGACTCCAAAGATCTCTCTGTCGTCGGCATCTCAGAAATCCTCGGCCATCTTCCTAAAATCTGGAGGCTGTTCCACAAGCTCATCGCCGAAGCTGATAAGCGACAGCCCGGCCTCGCCATCGTCATTGACTCTCCTGCGTTCAACTGGCGCGTCGCCCGCGCTATGCATAAGCGGGGCATTCCCGTCGTTTACTACGTCGCGCCGCAGTTCTGGGCGTGGCGGCAGAGACGAGTCCGTCTACTGCGCAAATATGTCACCAAGGCACTTGTGATCTTTCCCTTTGAAGAAAAGTTCTATCGCGATCGCGGTATCGATGCGACTTTTGTCGGTCATCCTCTGGCTAATTTGCAGCGCCCAGCCATCGAGCGGCGAGACTATGCCGCCCAGCACCAGCTCGACCCTGCGAAGCAATGGATTTCCCTCATGCCCGGCAGCCGCGTAAAGGAAGTGCGCATGAACTTGCCCACGATTCTGGAATCTGCCGCCAGGCTGGGCACAGCTTATAAATTCCTGCTGCCGGTCGCGCCCACAGTTGATCGCGGCTTTCTTCAGACGTTGATCGGGAATCGGCCCTCCATCCACCTCGTCCCCGAGACCCTCCCCGCGCTGGCTCACTCGCGTGCAGGCATTATTGCCAGCGGTACCGCAACGGTTGAGGCCGCGATCATGGGGACGCCATTCGTGATGGTCTACCGGGTCTCGCCGCTTACGTATTTTTTGGGACGTTCGCGAGTGAAGGTTCCTCACTTCGCCATGGTGAATCTGATCGCTGGTGAAGAGATTGTTCCGGAACTGGTGCAGCAGGACTTTTCGGCAGACAATGTCGTCGCGCGGCTCAACCAGATACTCCCCGATGGCTTCGCCCGCAGCAAGATGATTGAGGGCTTAGCCCGTGCGAGGGCTGGTCTTCGGGGCTCGGATCAAGACAATGTCCCGTCCCCCCAGCGTGCTGCTGAGGCTATTTTTCGGTTGTGCGGAGGCAATCAAGTCGAAAAGCCCGGATGATCGGGTTTGCCGGTCTCCACGCCAGATCCCTCGCCTCGCTGGCGAAAGCGCGGGGCCTCGGGATGACGCCTGTGTGGTTGAAAAGCGCGCTTCGTTGGCCAAGATCGAGAACTGCTCGGCCCGAGCCGTTCGGTCAAGCTTCACGCGAGATTCCTCGCTCGGCTGAAAAACGCCGAGTCTCGGGATGACTTCTCTCCTCGGGATGACTTCTGTGCTCGGGATAACGCCTTCTGGAAGAATCCAAGTATCCAGACTCAGCCTAAAGTATCCAAACCTTGTCCTAGCAGCATCTTTTGCGTCACAATCTTCATCTTACAGAGTAACCGCCTCCCAGGAGACCACGTTTTCATGCCCTTTCAGCCTTGGCGCCCGCATCGCGCCCTCGCAATTTGTCTGGCCTTAGTGTTTTTGTTGATGTCCATACCAACCTGGGCAGCGGCGAAGATGCGCCTGCAGGTGGACGACTACCAGATTGACGCTGAACTCACACCCCACACCCACAAGCTTGTCGCTCGGGCCAAAGTCAAGTTTACGGCCTTCGAAGATCTGAATATCGCGACTTTCGAACTGCACAATGCACTGCGATTGACCAAGGTCAGCGATGCCGCCGGCAAGTTGCTGTCCGCGGAGCGAGTCACGCAGGACTCCACGGTGCGGGTGCAACTGCCCGAGGGAATCACCAAGGACGCTTCAACCACTCTGACCTTCGAATATGAAGGCATCCTGGAATCGGCTGATGAGAGCCCCGTGCAAGGACTCAAGCTGGCGTCTATCGGTGACGACACTACTTATTTGCTCTACGCGGCGCGCTGGTTTCCGGTGAATGCGTACGGGATTAACCGCTTCACTGCCACGATCAACATCACCGTGCCCGCACACATGGTGGTGATTGGAAGCGGCAAAGAGACTGCGAGCAGCAGCCCGGCAAAAAAGGGCGCGGCCGGCGGATTGCCGACCAAAACCTACACCTTTGTCTGGAGCAAGCCCAGTTTTCCCGGAACGATCATTGCCGGTCAGTTCCAGGAGTTCAAAAGCAACGAAGCCGGGCTGGATCTGCACCTTTTCTTCAAGCCGAACCACCAGACCATGGGACCCCAGTACACCGAAACTGCGGTCAAAGAATTCATCTATTACGTGACTCTTTACGGACCCCTGCCAGACTCCACCCTGAAGGTAGTCGAAATTCCGGATGATACCGTTCCGTCGGCCTGGGCCCCAGAAATTGCCGCCATCGCCAGTCGCGCGGTTACGGAGCGGGTGAACTATCGCCTGCTGGCCAATACTATTGCGCACCAGTGGTGGGGCGCATCGGTCAGTCCATCGTCTCGCGATGACTGGTGGTTGAATGACGGCTTCGCGCGTTACTCCGAAGCCCGCTACGTGGAACAGGCAGCCGGTCAGGCCGGCTTGGAAGAAGTAATCAAAGACATGTCGGTGGGAGCGCTGGCCTATGACACCGTGCCGCTTTCGAGCGCCGGCAAGCTCGATGTGTTCTCACCGGAATTCCAATCCTTGGTGACCGACAAAGGTGCAATGATCCTACACATGTTGCGCTGGGTTGAGGGAGACCAGAAGTTTGACCAGACCATGCGCACCTTTGCCTCCAAGTATGCGGGGAAATCTGCGTCGCTGGATGATTTCCGCGCCATCGCCGAGGAGAAGTACGGCAACCAACTGACCTGGTTTTTTTCCCAGTGGCTGGACTCCACCGGTGCTCCCGAGTTCAAGACCAAGTACACCATTTACCGCCTGGGCAACAACAAAGGTTTTCGCGTGGTGGGCCAGATTGCGCAGGATCTCGATCTTTTCCGCATGCCCGTTTTGCTCAGAATCGACACCAACGGTAAAACCGAAGAAAAACGGATCGAAGTAGTGGGCACGGATTCAGCGTTTACGGTTGAGACTTTCGGCAAGCCACGGCGCATCGTAGTCGATCCCGACGACCGCGTGCTTAAGAACTCCACCGACATCAAGTTGCGATCGTCTATTCTCCGCGGCCAGGGAATGGTGACTCAAGGCGATTTGGCTGGCGCGCTGTCGGAATTCAACAAGGCACTCGATGTCAATAAGAATAGCTCGCTGGCGCACTATCGGGTCGCCGAAGTTTTCTTTCTGCAACACAACTTTCAGGCCGCGGCCAACGCTTATCGCGAGTGCCTGAATGGAGACGGCGATCCGCGCTGGACTGAAGTCTGGAGCCATATTCAGTTGGGCAAAATCTTCGATCTCACCGGACAGCGTGAGCGCGCCACCAATGAATATCGCCAGGCCCTACAGACCAACGACAATACTCAAGGCGCGCAGGAAGAAGCCAGAAAGTATCTGCAGAAACCGTTCGAGCAGCCCAAAAGCAAATAAAGCGGCGGCGTCCTGTTTGCGTTCTGCCGACGGCTCAGGGTAGGCCGTCTGGCCCTGCTATGTTTCCCTTACAGCCAAAGTCACCGTGGCTTTTGACACCAGCTTCTCCTCGGAATCCTTCTGGGCAAACACTTCTGACTCGCAGATAACAAGCATCCGTCCGGCTCGCAGAACCCGTCCCCGGCAACGCAAACGGTCGGCGATCGCTGGGCGCAGAAAATTGATCTTGAATTCCACCGTGATGACATCCTGCTCCAACCCGACCGCGCTACGAGCCGCGCAACCCGCGGTGTGATCGGCCATGGTGGCCAGTACTCCGGCATGAATCAATCCATGCTGCTGCGCATGCCTCCCCGTTGGAGTCAGGACGGTTTCGCAGAATTCATCCTCGACCAAAGCGAGTTCTATGCCCAGGTCGCGAACAAAGTTGGCGTTGTCAAAGATGCGGCGAACTCGGCTTTCCCGAATTTGATCCATGGATATAGATGGCGCGAAATGGCTCAGTAGGCCCAGCGCAGCAGCGTCACTCCTACTGTAAAACCCGCGCCCACCGAAGCCAGCAGCACTAAATGACCCTTTTTGAGCCGGCCTTCCTCGACGGCGGTGCCCATGGCGAGTGGAATTGTTCCAGCGGTAGTATTGCCGTAGCGGTCGATGTTGATGATGATGCTCTCCGGCCGCAGACCGAGCCGGTCCGCAGTAGCGGTAATGATTCGCCGGTTGGCCTGGTGAGGAATGAACACGTCGACATCCCTGGCCTTCAGTCCATTGCGTTCAAGAATCTTCTCGCACAGCTCGATCTGCTTGCGAATTGCAAATTTGAATACCGCCTGCCCGTCCTGGTGAACATAGTGCATTTTCTTGTCGACGGTCTCGTGAGTCGAGGGATGAAGACTTCCGCCGCCGGGCATATACAGCGCGCAGCCGCCGGAGCCGTCGACTTCGTGAATGAAATCGATAATGCCCAGCGCATCATCGTCGGCTGGTTCAAGAATTACCGCGCCCGCGCCGTCGCCGAAAATTACACAGGTAGCGCGGTCGGTGTAATCAATGATTGAAGACATGACATCCGCGCCAATGACCAGGACTTTTTTGTGCACCCCGGTGGCGATGAATTGCGCTCCCGTCTGCAGGGCATACACAAACGCCGAACAAGCTGCGGAGAGATCAAATCCCCAGACGCCTTTGGCCCCCAGCTTGTGCTGCACCAGGCATGCGGTGGAGGGAAAAAGCATGTCGGGAGTAACTGTCGCCACGATCAGAGCATCCAGGTCGTTTGGCGCCAAACCTCGTTGCGCCAGTGCTGCCTTGGCCGCTTCGACTGCCAGATCGCTGGTGGCCATGCCCTTCTCCACGATGTGGCGCTCGCGAATGCCGGTACGCTCTACAATCCAGTCGTTGGAAGTTTCGACCATCTCTTCCAAATCGGCGTTGGTCAGCAGGCGGGGTGGGACATAGGTACCGAGGGCGCTAATCTTCGCTCTTGCGCGCACAAACTCGCTCACTCTATGAATTCTCCAGGGATGAGATGAACCCGCTATTTTCTCCCACGTATGGGGTATTGTCCAACTCTAGGTGTTGCTTGGATTTGACAACATGAATACCATTACGCGAAATGATTGAAGGCGGGCAATCACAAGCCAGGCACCGGAGACCCACTGCACACGCAAGAGCCCGTTACCGTTGCTTCCTTCCGGACCTGGCGGGGTTGGCGAGAATACGTCGCGCGGGACCGATGCCTGACGGAGCTCATTCTAGCACTCGCTTGCATAGAGCCGACGTTCGCGTCCGCGTCGGATCGCCCGTTTTCACGGGACGTCATCCCGAGAGCCGGCGTAGTTCAGCCGGTTGAGGGATCTGGCGTTGGAGCTTCTCCAGGAAGGTTGCCGGACTGCACGCCAGATCCCTCGCGAGAGCTCGGGATGACGCCAATGTGGCTGAAAACTGAACCATTGCCAGCTGGATGACAGCGGGAAAGCCCGGAGCGTGATGCCCTCAGTACTCTTTTCTTTCACGCAAGATTCGAGAAGAATGGGACGAAGCCGATGTTTCCCGTACGCGACCCGCAACCCGCGACGATTACGCTCTTTGTAGCCATCCAGCGCTACTTTGAAGTTGCCCTTTACCTTCTCGTCCTCACCGGTTTTGGAACGCTGGCCTCGACAGGTGGGTTGGACGCTCCGGCAGTGCTGTTAGTTAGTGCGGCTCTTCTATTTCGGGGATATTTGCTGGCCACGCGGCGAAGCCTAATTATCCCGGAGCGTTGGACCAACATTCTGACGCTCGGCTATTTGGCTGTCTACGCGGCGGAGTATTTGCTGAGGTCGGGAGGGTTTCTTAGTACATTTCTTACCGCGACCGTCCATCTGGTGCTGTTTGTCATGGTGGTCCGGTTATTCTCCGCGCAGCGCGAGCGCGACTTTTATTTTCTCTCAGTGATTGCTTTTCTAATGGTGTTGGCCGCCGCGGTGCTGACCGTGGACAGTACTTTTCTGCTGACGTTCTCCGGCTTCGTGCTGGTGGCGGTGGTCACGTTCATTCTGATGGAGATGCGCAATGTGTCTGCTAGGGCAACGATTCATTCGACGGAATCAATTGGAGAGTCGACGTACCGGCACATGGCCTTTTCGCTCGCCGCTACGGCGCCAGCCCTCGTGCTCCTCATTCTGCTGGGAGCGACCGGCATCTTCTTCATCTTACCCCGCATCTCCTCCGGTTATCTCAGCGCGTATACCCCGGGCGGCCAACTCACAACGGGATTCAGTGACAGCGTCCAACTGGGGAGCATTGGGGAGATCCAGCAGTCCAGCGCGGTGGTGATGCATGTTCAGATTGATGGCGACAAGAGCGGCGCATTCGACCTAAAGTGGCGTGGAGTTACACTCAGCAATTTCGATGGGAGAACCTGGTCGACTTCGCACGAACAACACATTGCGCCTCGGCTACCGGACGGGCGCTTCGTCCTGTGGCAGTCGGATGCCGGCAGACAAGCGCAGAAAGCCTCGCAACCGGTCCACTACCAGGTCTTGATGGAACCGGTGCGCACAAATGTTTTCTTCCTCGCGGCCGTTCCGCAAACTTTGCAGGGCAATTACAGCCTGGTGGCTCTGGATAACGGAGGCGCGGTCTTTGATCTTGATCCCGAACATCCCGTCATCCGGTATGAAGCGATCTCGAACCTCTACCAGCCCGGGCGCGACAATCTGCGCGCAGCATCCGGCCCTTACCCTCGAACGTTTTCTTCGGTCTACTTGCAACTGCCCTCGGCGCTCGATGCTCGTATCCCGCGGCTGGCTGAGAAAATCGCGGCGTCGGCCGACAATCCATACGACAAAGCTGTTGAAGTCGAGACGTACCTGCGGACGAATTTCGGATACACGCTGCAACTGCCGAGTACAGCTCAGGGCGACCCTCTGGCCAATTTTTTGTTTGAGCGTAAGCAGGGACACTGCGAATACTTCGCGACCTCCATGACGGTAATGCTGCGTACTTTGGGGATTCCGTCGCGAATCGTGAATGGCTTCCGCACCGGCGAGTTCAACGACCTCACATCACAGTACCTGGTTCGCGCCAGCAACGCTCACTCCTGGGTTGAAGCCTATTTCTCGGGCTATGGCTGGATAGGCTTCGATCCCACGCCCGCAGCGCCGGTTGCAGCGCCTACGGGTTGGAGTCGAGTCATGATGTATGTGGACGCGATGGCATCGTTCTGGCGGGAATGGGTGGTCAGCTATGACGTGAGCCACCAGCGAGCCCTGGGTGAGGAGGCAGCACGAGGCACTCGGCAATGGCTCGACGCAGTGCGCAATTGGTGGCGGCAGCACTACCAGGCGCTGCTTGGCTCAGCTCGCCGCGCCCAGGATGTGATGGCTCAGAAACCAGCGCGCTGGAGCGTCGCAGGAGTCTTAATTACTCTGATGCTGTTGTTGGCGGTCAATGGACGGCGACTGTGGCGAGTATTTCGCCGGGGCCGATTGGCGGCACGTCCGGAGAAATCTCCTCGTCAGGCGGCCACTATCTGGTACGAGAGGATGACACGCGTGATCGCCCGTCACGGTTGGATAAAATCGCCGGCGCAAACGCCTGAGGAGTTCGTGACGTCTATTGAGGATGGCGCGGTGCGGGAGAGAATGGCGCATTTTACGCGCAGTTATGAAGGCGCCCGCTTCGGCGACTCGGCCGAAGATGCCCAGCGTCTGCCAGAGCTCTATCAGGAAGTCTCATCAGCCGCGCGGAGGTGACCTTCCTATGAGTCAGAAGCGCCAGACTACGCCACCGCCCACAAAGAGGTTATGTTGCCTGTTTTTCCCGGTATTAACATTCAACTGTGGCACGCCGGAATAAAAATCCCGCACCTGGCCACGCAGCCGGATGGCGTGCCAGATTCTTACATCCAAACCGGCGCCGATTTGTAAAACCCCCGTCGTGGTACCGGTCTTGCCAGGGTTTGGACCTCCGGCCTCCAGGTTGGAACTCTCGCTGAAGTGACCAAAGCCGCCACCAATGCTGAGCCAGGGTGAAAGTCCGGTGTCGGGCACGAGGTTGGCGCGGATGGACGGCGTCAAGAAAAAGGAGCGGTAGCTTTCGGGTATGAGATTGAGGCTAAAGCGCAAATCTTCGTCAGGGCTATAAACAAAGGGAACTTCCAGAGTAAGTCCGGCAACTGGCCCACCAAATAAGCGGCGGCCGTAATTTACTTCAAAAGTAAAGCCATTACCGAACTGGAGGTCAGTATCACCTGCGTTGGTTCCCCTCACTCCTTGATCGCTGATGAAAGTACGTCCGACAATTCCGGTGAGCTCATTCTTCTGTTGGGCAGCGGCATTCGCCACCAGGATCGGGAACAAGACCGCTATCGTCCAGCATTTCGATGCCATCTCTAGTTCTCCCGCTAAAGTGGCTAACCGACAGCGAGACATAGGTTAGCACGTCGCGGCGAGGATTTTTGCGGAGCGCCGTGCTTGCTTTGATGCCGCACAATTCGTTAACGCCGGGAATCTCATAGGTTGTGGAATGTTAGAATGAAGGATTACATGCCTGCGACCATACCTACTGTGGTGACTGACCATGCAACCGATGCGACAGGGAAGGTGTCCGTCTCGTCCACGAAGGTCGGTTTTGTCAGTCTGGGATGCCCGAAAAACCTGGTGGATAGTGAAGTAATGATGGGCATGCTGACCAAGGCGGGGGCAGAATTGACCTCGCGCACGGAAGACGCTGACGTCATCGTGGTTAATACGTGCTCCTTTATAGCCAGCGCTCAACAGGAATCCGTCAATACGATTCTGGAGATGGCACGACACAAGACGAATGGCCACGTCGGCAAGCTGGTTGTGGCTGGTTGTCTGGTCGAACGGTTCCGTGACGAGATTCGGAAAAATATTCCCGAGGTGGACGCCGTCGTTGGCACAGGAGAGTTGGAGAGGGTCATCGCGGCAGCAGGAATTGACGCGTCGCCAAAGAGCGCCTCACCCTTCAACATACTTCGCTCGCGGCCCGAAGGCGAGGCACGTGCTGCCCAAGGCCGCTTCTCCCGAGAAACGTGGGATGGCGCGATTGCCGATCTCCCCAACTACCTCTATGACGAGAGCACTCCGCGCGTGCTGGCCACGCCCGCCTCGACTGCGTATATCAAGATCGCGGAAGGCTGCGATCATCCCTGTAGTTTCTGCATCATTCCGCAGTTGCGCGGCAAATTTCGCTCGCGCCGATTTGAATCTGTGGTTGCCGAGGCCGAGCACCTGGCCCGCTCCGGCGTGCGCGAAATCACGCTGATCGGTCAGGACACGACCTGCTACGGCGAAGATTTTGCTCTTAAAGATGGATTGGCACTTCTGCTGGAGAAGTTGGCAGGTATCCAAGAACTGCGTTGGATACGTTTCCTCTATGCTTATCCCAACAAGATCAGCGACCGCCTGCTCGAGACGATCGCTACGCATGAAAAGATTTGCTCTTACATTGATGTGCCGCTGCAGCATGCTTCTGCCGGAGTGCTGAAGCGCATGAAGCGTGGTGGTGGCGCGGACATTTTCCTTCGTTCCATTGAGAAGATGCGTTGCACGATTCCTGAGGTCACTCTGCGAACGTCGTTCATTGTCGGGTTTCCTGGCGAAACCGAGAAAGAGTTCGAAGAATTGTGCGAATTTGTACGCCAGGCTGAGTTCGACTGGATGGGCACTTTTGGCTACTCCGACCAGGAAGGCGCCAGCGCATACGGTTTGAAGGAGAAACTCTCCGCTCGCGAGATCGAACAGCGGCGCAAACATCTCATGCAGATTCAGCGCAAAGTCAGTAAGAGGAGAAAGAAAGCCTTAGTAGGCAAGGAATTTGATTTTCTGTTGCAAGGAACTTCGGAAGAGACGGATCTTCTGCTCGAGGGCCGGACTGCGATGCACGCGCCTGAAATTGATGGCAAAGTGCTGATCAACGACGTTCCGGAGGGACTGGAACCGCAACTCGGCGAGTTCTACCGTTGCCAGATTACTGAGGCCCACGACTACGACCTGGTCGCGAAAATCGTGTGATGACTTTATGGCCCGCAAGCCTTCTCCCAACCTGAAGTGCCCCACCTGCAAAAAAACGGTCAGCAGCAAAGACCCCGAATTTCCGTTTTGCAGTGATCGCTGTCGCCTGATCGATCTCGGAAAGTGGGCCAGTGGTGGGTATGTCATCTCGTCACCCTTGACGGATACCTCAGACAACGAACTCCCCTCCGGTGCGGACCAATCCGATGAAGACTGAGCGTACCGCCGGTGGCGCGCCGACTGTCACGTCCGCAGGCTCAGAACCGGCTTTAGAGGCGTCCGGCGCTCCGCTCTGGGCCACGCTGGTCGCCACCTTCTTCGGAACTGGATATATCCGTCCTGGCCCAGGAAGCTGGGCGTCGGCAGAGACTGTGTTGTTGTGGTGGCTTCTTGCGCGTTGGATCACGCCGACCTGGCAGTCATGGGCAGCCGTTTTGCTGTCTGCGTTAGCAGTCCTGGTTGGCATTCCGGCGGCCACGCGGGTGGCGCGGGCAAGCGGCCTTAAGGACCCTCAGTTCGTCGTGATCGACGAGGTTGCAGGCCAACTCATCACTTTCATTGCGGTTCCGGTGTCGTGGAAATCTCTGCTGCTGGGCTTTATACTTTTTCGTGGGTTCGATATCGTAAAGCCACCGCCGGTTCGTCAGCTGGAACACCTGCCGGAAGGCGTCGGGATAGTAGTTGATGATGTTGCCGCCGGTTTTTACGCTGTGATCGTGATGCATTTCGCGCTGCATTTCGGTTTGTTGCCGCGATAATCGGTCTAAGGCGCGGGTCGCAAGGGAAGCTGGATCCATGGGAATTTCCGACCGTCTGCTGGGTAAAAAGAACGTTAACGGCAATCCGCAGATTGAAGCCGTGCATCCGGCGGCAGCCCTGCCCGGAGGCGAAGTGCGAATTACGGGCACAAGCCTGCGCCCCGCCGACCTGCGCCGGCCTCGCGTCCGCTTTGGCGAACTGGAGGGCGCGGTGGTCATCAGTTCTGACGACTTTCTGGTGGCACGTGTACCGACTGGCGCGTCCTCAGGTCCGGTCGTGGTCTCTACCAACGGTCACACCAGCAATCCGCACGGGATTACGGTGGCGACGCCCATCGCCGAGAACCTGCATCCCGTGACGAATCCGGGGGTCGACGCCGAGGGCAATATCTACGTCACCTTCTCGGGCTCACGCGGACAGAAGGTTCCGGTGTCCATCTTTAAAATCGACACCAACTACAATGTGAAGCCGTTTCTCACGGAGATGATGAACGCCACCTCGATCGCCTTCGACCGCGCCGGGCAGATGTACGTTTCCTCGCGCTACGACGGAACGGTATACAAAGTCGCGCCCAATGGCACAATGTCTTCTTATGCAGAAAGCATGGGCGTTGCCACCGGTATCGCCTTCGACCGCGCAGAGAATCTCTACGTCGGCGATCGCAGCGGAACAATTTTCAAGATCGCTCGCGACCGTCAGATTTTTGTTTTCGCCACCCTCGAGCCCAGCGTCTCCGCCTACCACCTGGCTTTCGGACCACAGGGCGATCTTTTTGTAAGCGGGCCGACGACTTCCAGTTTCGATTGCGTGTACAAGATCAATCCACAAGGCAGCGTTTCCACGTTCTACCGCGGATTGGGTCGGCCCCAGGGACTGGCAGTCGACGTCGACGGCAACCTCTATGTGGCAGCTTCAGTCGCGGGGAAACGGGGCATCGTAAAAATCACGCCCGCTGGCAAAGCTGCGCTTGAGGTCGCTGGGCCGGGGCTTGTGGGCCTGGCCTTCGCTCCTGGCCGTTCCGCGATTCTCGCGACAACCGATGGCGTGCATCATCTTGCCTGGAATATTCAGGGACTGCCAACCTTACCTGAGTTGCCCGCGTAAGCAGCGCCATTCCACAGTCCAGTGGTCAGCCTTCGAATACCGATCATTTAAACTGCTAACGTGAATGCCGAAATCGTCGCTATCGGCTCCGAGCTACTGACGCCTTTCCGCCAGGACACGAACTCGCTTTATCTCACCGAAAAGCTCAACCAGCTCGGTGTAGAAGTGATCTTCAAGACTATTGTCGGCGACTCTCGCGAGCACCTAACCGGGAGCGCAAGCCTCGCGCTGTCGCGGGCGGATATCGTGATTTTCATGGGTGGCCTCGGTCCCACCGAGGACGACCTGACGCGTGAAGCGGTGGCTGAGGCACTGCAATTGGAAGTCCATCGCGATCCCGAAATCGTGGCCGCGATTGAGCGGCGTTTTGCGTCCCGGGGATGGAAAATGTCGGCCAACAATGCGAAGCAGGGCGACGTCATCGCAGGCGCTATCGTCCTGCCCAACCCTAATGGCACGGCGCCGGGACAGTGGATCAGCGGAAAATACGAAGGCCGGGAGAAGATCATTATCCTTCTTCCCGGGCCGCCACATGAACTAAGGGCCCTGTTCGATCAGGAGTGCATGGAGCGTTTGCGCGCCAAACTTCCGCCGCAATTCATCGCGACCCGCGTGTTGAAGGTCACGGGAATGGGAGAGTCGCAGTGCGATGCCCGGGTGGCACCCATTTACAAGCGCTTTGGCGATGTGCAAACCACAATTCTGGCTGGCGCCGGGGAAATTCAGTTGCATCTGAGAACGCGTGCCAACTCGCTTGATGCGGCGCAGCAACGGGTTGATCAGGTTGTCGAAGAGATCGAAGCAGAACTTGGCGACTACGTTTTTTCCGACAACGGCGATTCCCTGGAACAGATTGTCGGCTACTATCTCCAGATGCGCGACGCTACGCTTGCGGTCGCGGAATCTTGTACGGGCGGGCTGCTGGCGGAACGTATCACTTCTGTTAGCGGCAGTTCGCGCTACTTCTTGGGCGGCGCGGTAGTGTACTCCAACCAATTGAAGACAGGATTCGCCGATGTCCCAGCCGATATGATCGCAAAGCATGGAGCGGTAAGCCGCGAAGTGGCGGCGGCGCTAGCCGAGGGTATTCGCAAGCGCTGCCAAGCCACGCTGGGAGTCGGCATCACCGGGGTCGCGGGACCGGCGGGCGGCACCGCGGAGAAGCCTGTCGGTCTCGTCTTCCACGCTCTGGCTGGCGATCGTGGAACCGAAGTTATTGAACGAAACTTCCCCGGCGACCGCAAGCGCATCCGGTGGTTTGCCAGCCAGCAGGCGATGGATATGGTGAGAAGGAAGTTGATGTAGAACAGTTAGCCCAGTTTCAGTTGACCCACGACCGACGCCCCCCATGCGCATTTTTGTTGCCCTCGACATCGACGATGCCATTCGGAACCGCATCCAGCGTTTCATGGATGGAGTACGAGGGTTCGCGCCTGATGCGCGGTGGGTCCGCGCCGAGTCGTTGCATGTCACCCTCAAATTCATCGGCGAGAAACCGCCGGAGGTTGTGGAGGAAATCAAACGCGTGCTTTCGAACGTGCGGAACGACGCACTCGAAATTGCCTTTCGTGGCTATGGCTTTTTCCCCGGAGCGAAGGCGCCGCGGGTGTTCTGGGTTGGCGTCAAGGCGGGGCCGCAATTGGCCACCCTGGCCAGGGCAGTGGACAACAACACAGCAACGCTCGGCATTCCGAAAGAAGAACATCCGTTCAGCCCGCATCTCACACTGGCTCGTGGCGGAGGTTCGCGAGCCCCGCGCGGGCACAGCCAGAACTTTCAGCAATTGCAGGAGAAATTGACAATCTTGCCCACTCCCGACTTTGGTACGATGACGGCCCGCGAATTCTTTCTCTACCAGAGTCAACTCTTGCGGGGCGGAGCACACTATTCGAAGATTTCGAGCTTCGCACTGGGTTAGCGATAGATCTCTAATGAGGGCATTCCTTCTCACTGCCGGGTTCAGCTACCTGCTGGGATCGATCCCATTCGGATACATCCTGATGCTCATTTTTCGTGGGCAAGATGTGCGAAGAACCGGCAGCGGCAATATCGGTGCGACCAATGTGGCGCGGTCTTCGGCGGTGCTTGGGGTGTTGACCCTGGCGTTCGACGCGCTCAAGGGACTGGCGGCGGTGTTGATAACGCGCGCCGCGTTTCCCGGACAAGGTGTACTGGCAGGTGTCGCTGCTCTCTTTGCGATTGCGGGTCACGTCTTCCCGGTTTGGTTGAAATTTCGAGGCGGTAAGGGAGTCGCGACTGGTCTGGGATCGTTCATCATGCTGGCGCCCAAAGCCGTCCTGGTCATGATCGCTGTTTTTGTTGCCATCGTGCTGACCTTTCGCTACGTCTCTTTGGGCTCAATCGTTGCAGTCGCGCTCTTTCCTGTCTTAGCCTGGTTTCTGGACGGTTACGGAAACATGCCTCTAACGCTGTTGTGCATGGGTGCGGCCTCAATCCTGATCATCGCTAAGCATCATGAAAATATCCGCCGGCTTCTATCAGGTACGGAGACGCGCTTTCAGTGGGGGCGCGGTTGAGCCAGATCGCTCTCATCGGCGCTGGGGCTTGGGGAACAGGTCTCGCCATCGCATTGGGACGCAGAGGTAGCCATCTAATTCGCTTGTGGGCGCACGACAAGCAAATCGCCGACGCAATCTCGAAAGACCGGGCCAACGAGAAATTCCTTCCCGGCCAATCGATTCCGGATTGCGTTTCAGTTACCAGCAATCTGGAAGAAGCTGTGCGCAATGCCGAAATCGTAGTCGGTGTGATGCCGTCCCAGCACTCGCGCGGCCTCTTCCAGGAAATGCGCCCTCATCTCAAACCAGACATGCTGATCGTGAGTGCGACCAAGGGGCTGGAGCAGAGGACCCTCTTGCGAATAACGGAGGTGATTTCTCAGGTGGTAGGAGTTGATGGCGGATTCCGTCCGCGCGTGGGCGCACTCAGCGGGCCCTCCTTCGCCCAGGAAGTCGCCCGTGGCGATCCCACCGCCATCACCATCGCCTCGCAGGATGCAGAACTGGCCGAGATAGTTCAACGGGAATTCAGTGATCCTCGCTTCCGGGTCTACACCAATGACGACGTTGTCGGCGTGGAACTGGGCGGCGCGCTCAAGAACGTGATTGCCATCGCCGCCGGCGTCTGCGACGGCCTGGGGCTCGGTCATAATTCCATCGCCGCCCTGATCACTCGCGGACTGGCCGAGATCACGCGCCTGGCAGTGGCTTGCGGCGGCCGCCAGGAAACCATGGCTGGTCTTGCCGGCCTGGGAGATCTGGTCCTTACCTGTACCGGTGGCCTCTCGCGCAATCGCAGCGTAGGAGTGGAACTGGGACGTGGCCGCAAGCTCCAGGAGATTATCGCCGGTATGCACGGCGCCGTTGCCGAGGGCGTATTCACCACTCACGCCGCCGTGGGTCTGGCTCGCAGGCGCGGCATCGAGATGCCCATCGCAGAGCAGACGCACGCCATCCTGCACCAGGGCAAGCCCCCGGCCGACGCCATCCGCGACTTGATGGCGCGCAGTGCAAAGAGCGAAATAGCTCTCAGCTCTCCGGGTCTCTAGTGGTCGGATATGACTGCGGACAATAGCCTCGATTTACGAGCACGTCCGACTCGTTTTGTACTCCCTTGTATCTGCTTTACACTGGCTGTTTGAACCAGGAGATCCAGCACTGGATTGAGCAATTGCGCGCGGGCGATCCTCGCGCGCTGGCGCGGGCGATCAGCGCGGTCGAAAATCGCGCTCCAGAATCCTCTGAACTATTGAAAGCCCTATTTCCCCATAGTGGAAACGCGAGGATTCTGGGACTCACCGGCCCGCCTGGCGCTGGCAAAAGCACACTCGTTGATCAATTGGCGCGACACTATCGCAAGCACAAGCGGACGGTGGGGATCATCGCCGTCGATCCGACCAGTCCCTACACGGGTGGCGCGATTCTAGGTGATCGGATTCGTATGCAGGAGCACTTCTCCGACCCGGGCATTTACATTCGCAGCATGGCAACCCGCGGTTCCTTGGGTGGTTTGGCTCAGAGCACGGCCGACGTTGCTACAGTGCTCGATGCCTCGGGCCGCGACCTGATCATGATCGAAACTGTTGGCGTCGGCCAGGATGAAGTCGACGTTGTGCGCCTGGCGGATATCACCGTAGTGATTCTGGTTCCTGGCATGGGCGACGATGTGCAGAGCATTAAGGCTGGCATCATGGAGATTGCCGATATTTTCGTAATCAACAAGAGCGACCACGAGGGTGCCGAGCGGGTGGAGCGCGAAATTCGTGCTCTGCAGTCGCTGGCCGTGCGCAGTGATCATTGGACACCTCCCGTTGTGAAGACGGTTGCGACCGACGGTACAGGAATCGGCGAACTCGCCGAGGCCATCGAAATCTACGAAAAATATCTCAAAAATGAAAACTTGGTACTCAAACATAAGATTCAGAACTGGCAGGACCGTCTGGTCGAGATGCTGCGGCATGCCATGCTGGAGAAGGCGCGCGAGCAGATGGGGGACGGAAATTTATCACGATATGCAGCAGAAATAGCCGAGCACAAGCGGGATCCATACACTTTGATGGAAGAGATAACGGAGAAGTTGGGACAGAATTAGTGGTCACCATCGATCATCTCGGCATCGCGGTAAAGTCGCTTGCTGCTGCGAAGGGCATCTACGAGAAGCTAGGACTGAAGGTATCGCCTGAAGAGCTGGTGGAGGCTGAGCAGGTGCGAGTGGCGATGGTGCCGTTGGGCGAAAGCCGGTTTGAGCTGCTCGAGCCCACCTCTGAGGATTCAGTGATCGCGAAATTTATCGCTAAGCGAGGCGAGGGATTGCACCATGTGTCGTTGCGCGTCCCTGACCTTGCGGAAGCCATCGAGCGCTTGAAGAAGGACGGTGTGCGGCTGGTTTCAAACGAAATAAAAGTGGGCGCGGGCGGGCATCGCTATGTATTTGTGCATCCTTCGAGCACGGGCGGTGTGCTGCTCGAACTGGTGGAAACAGATTCGAATCTACCTTACGAATAGGCTTTTTCATGCTGAGCGAAGCGAAGCATCCCTTCCGCCGAACTCCTGGCGAGAGTAGGATTCCTCGCTCCGCTCGGAATGACAAACGCGCGATTCATTTCCAGGATCCTATGCTTCTTCTCGCCGCAAACACTTCCGGCAAAGACGGCAGCATAGCATTGGCAAAGTGTGGGCCCGGTGATGTGTGCGAGATCATCGAGGTCGTCCCCCTCGCAGGGGGGACATTTTCAGCGCAACTGGTTCCGCAAATTGCAGAGCTTCTTTTGAAGCACCAACTAGGGAAACAGGACATTGAGGGATTCGCCGTCGCCTCAGGCCCGGGATCATTCACCGGACTGCGCGTAGGGTTGGCAGCGGTGAAAGCACTCGCTGAAGTCCTCAGGAAACCCATAGCTGAGATTTCCCTACTGGAGGCAATGGCAAGCGAAAGCGGTTTGCGTGGGACGGTGATGGCAGCGCTTGATGCGGGACGAAACGAACTCTACGTCGGCGAGTATGACGTCCAGGAGTGCGCCACACCCCTGAATCAGAGTTTGCTGACGCGCGAGGAGTTTCTGGCCTCGGTTCGCGGATACATTGTCACACCAGACGCCAGCCTTGCCGACGCAGCCCGCAACGCCGGCCTGCCGGTGAAAGAGATCCCGCGTCCGAGGAGCGATACCATCGCCCAACTCGGATGGAAGAAAATTCTGGCTGGAGACACGGTCTCGCCAGAAGTGCTGGACGCCAATTACATTCGTCGCTCGGACGCGGAGATTTTTTCGAAGGGAAGCTCTTAGCTGTTAGCTCTTAGCCTTGGCCCCAGACACTGGCAACGTGACAGTGCGTCTTGCAAATCCGCCTGATATTCCTGCAATGATGGCCCTGGAGAAAGATGCCGACACCGCAGCGCACTGGCCGCAGGCTCCATACGAACAGATTTTCGTGCGAGCGGGACATCCGTCGAGGCTGGCATTGGTTATTGAAGAAGATGCTGCGGTCCGAGGTTTTCTCGTTGCCCGGCAGATCGACGCAGAATTCGAGATTGAGAACGTGACCGTGGCTACATCGGCCCGGCGACGAGGCTTGGGCACCCGTCTGGTCGGCGAATTCTTGGCGGTGGCGAGCCATCAGGGCGCGAAGGCTGTGTTCCTTGAAGTCCGGGAATCGAACCGGGCCGCCCGTGCACTGTACGAGAAGTGCGGGTTCATGGAGATCGGGCACCGCAAACGGTACTATCAAAGTCCGGAAGAGACCGCCGTTCTCTATCGGCTTGATTTAGCGTGATTTGCAACATGAATGGTGCAGTTTGGTTGACCTTTGAGCTGTTCTTTTCTGGGGAATTTGGGATTGAAGCCATATTAATGCTGTGTTAATTTGGGGGCGTACACATCGTGCAGGAGGGTCTGCTGGATGCTAACTCCACGTGACCAGCTTCTGGTCAGCCATCAGGAATTCCGCAAACTGGCTCAAGAGCACACGCAATACTCACAAAGACTCGAATCACTCACCCAAAAACGCTTTCTCACCGACGACGAAAAGCTGGAAGAAGTGCGGCTGAAAAAGCTGAAACTGCGTCTCAAAGATCAAATGCAGTTGATTGAACGGGAGTTTCGGCAGGTAGGACAGAACCAGGTCGCTTAATCTCAAAGGCTCAAGAGCACGCGGCTTCAGCCGCCAGTGGCTTTATTTGTCCCTAGAGGTGGCGCTGATAAGCGCCTTTTTTATTAGCATTTAGCCTGAAAACAGATCGACTGTCGGGGTCTGCACTATAATTCTCTAGTCTCCCGATGGTTCCCGATGCTTACTATTACGCACTTCCGCTGGGCGGTGCCGCCGTGTTGCTGGGCTGGCTGGCTGGCGCGCCTTGGGCTTTGCCGCCGATACTCCTGGCAGGTTTTTTCTTGTGGTTTTTCCGGGATCCGGAGCGAGTAATCCCAGATGCCGCCGGGGCGGTAGTCTCCCCCGGCGATGGCAAAGTCACGGATGTGTCCCCGGTGCTAGTAGATGGAGGAAGGCGGGTGCGGGTCAGCATCTTCCTGAGCGTATTTGATGTACATGTGAACCGCTCCCCCGTGGCGGGCGTGATCCGCGATGTCCGGTATCAAAAAGGGAAGTTTCTTAACGCGATGAACGCGGCCTCAGCTGAACAAAACGAACAGAACATCGTCACTCTGGATAGCACTGGGCAGAAGGTAGTTTTCAAGCAGATCGCGGGCATATTGGCGCGGCGGATTGTCTTCACCAAAAACGTAGGGGACCGTCTCGAACGAGGAGAGCGGGTAGGCTTGATCAAGTTCGGTTCGCGAGTGGACGTTTTTCTGGACGCGTCTGCGACCCTGCAAGTAAAAGTTGGAGACCGGGTGAAGGGCGGGGCCAGTGTGTTGGCTTACCTGCGCCAGGAGCCAGAGCAACTCGCTGGCCTGGCCGCGCAACAGACTCGTCAAGGAGCGCTCTGATGGACCCCGAACTTCCGGAGATCCCGCGACGGCGTAAGGAAGACCAACCCTCGCGCCGGCTCCGCAAAGGCTTGTACATACTGCCTTCGTTGTTTACCACCGCGAATATCGCGGCCGGCTACTACGCCATTCTGCAAGTTACCCACGGCAGCGTAGCGGAGCCCTGGCATTTCGACTACGCGGCCAAGGCGATCGGGTTTGCCGTGTTGTTTGATGGTCTGGACGGACGCATCGCTCGCGTCACTCACACCAGCAGCGATTTTGGCCGGGAACTGGATTCACTCGCCGACGTCATTACCTTTGGAGTCGCGCCAGCCATGCTGGCGTGGATGTGGGGCTTTCGCCAATTGCCGGCAGCGAGTGCTGGCGAGCTTTACGCCAAGCTGGCACAGTTCGGCGCCATCGCCAGCTTTTTGTTTCTGATGGCAGGGGCTAGCCGCCTAGCCCGCTTTAACATTACATCAAACGCGCAGCCGTCGAACCCCGGACGTCCGGGAAAGAAGTATTTTGTTGGGATGCCCATTCCGGCCGGAGCAGGAGTCATCGCCGCCGTGGTCCACCTTTCGGTCGGTGACCCCGTCATGTCCTGGTGGACTGCCATCACCTGGATGCTGATGGTGGTGGTGGTGGCTTACCTGATGGTGAGTACATGGCGCTTCTATAGCTTCAAGGATATCGATTTCCGTTCCCGGCAACCGTTCCGGCTAATTATTTTGTTCGGATTACTGTTTGCTTCTATCTGGTATTTTTCGCGCTTCGTGCTATTCGGAATCGCGCTGCTTTACATGTTCTCGGGCGTATTCTGGCGCCTGCAGTGGATTTTCCGGCGAAGGAATAATCCGCCGCCTCCGGCTTTCCGGGAAGCATCACAGACCTCATGAATTCTACGTTCAAGCCGGCTGTGGTGTCGCAACCGGAACCGGTGCGCGCAGCAAATCTGTACCGCGTAGCCATTGTCGGCGCTTCTACGCTGAAGGGAAAGGAAGTCGCGGAGGTCCTCAACGACCGTAATTTCCCCTCCCTGGACATCAAGCTGCTGGATGATGACGAATCGTTGGGACAACTGGAAACGGTGGGAGACGAGATTTCATTTATCCAAAGCGTGCGCGCGGAGCAGTTTGACAACATCGACTTTACTTTTTTTGCGTCTGACCCCGAGTCCACGCGAAAGAACTGGAAGACGGCTCGCACAGCGGGCAGCGCCATTATCGATCTCTCCTTCGCTCTGGAGGATGAAACGGAAGCGGTGGTTCGCTCGCCGTGGATTGAACGGCAGTTAGGACAAGCTCTCACGCTGGAGCTGCAGCCAGGACCGGCTGTAGTGGCGCATCCCGCCGCAGTTGCGCTCGCGCTCCTCTTATTGCGGGCTCAGAAAGCTGGATTGGTGGCGCGGGCGGTAGCAACCGTGTTCGAGCCGGCTTCGCAGCACGGACAGAAAGGAATGGACGAACTGCACGAGCAGACGGTGAACTTGCTCTCTTTCCAACAATTGCCCAAGAACGTTTTCGACACGCAGGTGGCATTCAATATGGTCACCCGTTACGGTGAGCATTCGGCGCCGGCACTCTCCTCCGTCGAACGTCGCATCATGAAGCACTACCGCCAAATCGCTGGCGACAATGCACCGCAGCCCTCGCTCTTGCTGATACAGGCGCCTATCTTTCATGGGTACGCTTTCGCCGTGCACCTGGAGATGGAACAGGCAGTGGATATCGAGAAAGTCTCCCAGGCGCTGGTCGGAGAACATGTGAATGTTACGCATCTTCCGGAGGATGCGCCGAGCAATGTGAACGCGGCTGGGCAAGGCGACATTCTGGTGTCAATTGTTCCCGACGCGAATTTGGCGAATGCTTTTTGGCTCTGGGCGGCTTCGGATAATCTGCGAATCACGGCGGCAACTGCGGTGGAGTGCGCGGAAACCATGGCCGCAAGCCGGCCCCGAGGCAAAATTCAATGAAGCCATGGCCGGTAGTTTTCGCTGTCCTGGTTTGTTTCGTGAGCACGGGATGCGGCTATCATGCAGGTGGCCGCGCAGTGACCATCCCCGATAATGTTCAGACGGTGGCGATTCCGGGATTTGTCAACGCCACTCAGACCTACAAGATCGAACAGAGGCTTACTGCGGCGGTGGTGCGAGAGATGATAGCCCGCACTCACTACCACATTGTGAATGAAGCCAGCAGCGAGGCGGATGCCACCTTGAGCGGGACGGTCGTGTCCACTTCTTCTACACCGCTCACCTATGACTCTCAGACTGGCCGCACCGCTAGCGCCATGCTGACAGTGAGCATGAGGGTGGCCCTCACCGACAAGAAGGGCAAAGTTCTATACGAAAATCCCTCCTATCTCTTTCGCGAACAATATCAAGTTTCACAGACGCTGAACAGTTTCTTCCAGGAAGACTCGCCTGCTCTGGAACGCCTGTCGCGCGAATTCGCGCGTACCCTGGTGTCGGATATTCTGGAGGGCTTCTGATGACGGGGTGTTTCTAATGCGGGCCTTTGCTCAAGCGGACCGCTTTGTTTCCGAGGTTGAGGCTCGTAAGCTGCGTCCGGCGTATGTCTTCGTAGGGGATGAGGTTTTTTTCCGCAAACGTTGCCGGGAGGCAATTCTTGAGCACCTGGTGCCTGCCGATCTTCGTGATTTCAGCTTGTTCGAGTTTGATTTGGCAGAGACCGATCTGGCTGAAGTTCTCGATCGCGCGCGCACGCCATCGCTGATGGCGCCCTTTCAGGTATTTTTCATTCGCGGAGTAAAAAGCCTGTTTGGACGCGGATCAAACGATGAAAAGCTGGCCGCCATTGAGGCCTACTGCAAAGACCCCAATCCCCATGCGGTCTTGATCTTTGTGGCTGACCACATCAGCATTCCCGCCGACGTCCGCCGCATGGATATGACCGACAAAGACCGCTATCAGCGCATCCGCGAGACGCTGGGTGAGTACTGCGCCATTGTCGAACTGGCGCGAGTGGAGGAAGGCGAAGCGGTGCGTTGGATTGGGGAATATTGTGGCACGCAGTCGGTGAAGATCGATCCTGATGCTGCCCGCGAGCTGGTGGATGCGCTGGGCGGCGACATGATGATGATATCCAATGAACTGGAGAAGCTGATTCTTTATGTGGGTGAGAAAAAGCGCGTCACGCTGGGCGATGTCGAGACCATGGTGCTGGCCGCCAAGCAGCGATCGCTATACGAACTGACAGACGCGATCTCAGCGAAAGATCGAGTGCGCGCGCTGGAGATGCTGAACGCGATTCTTAGCACCGGCGAGGGCGACGAAGCTGCCATTGGACATCTCTATATGCTGGCCAAGACTTTTCGCCAGATGCTGGTGATTCTGGAGCGCAACGTGCGCGACCAGCGCATGCTCTGGGCGGCTCTCTGGCAAGGATTCCGGGTGCCGCCATTTGCTGCCGATGACATCATCAAGCAGGCCCGCCGCTATAAATCAAAACGCGAACTGACTCGGGCGATCCGGCTGGTAGCGAAAACTGATCTCGCACTGCGCTCAAACCCCGTGAGCAAGCGTTTCGTCCTGGAGAAGCTAGTGCTGGATTTGACGTCTGAGCCTAAGCCCGAGACCGGTTGGATGCAGGAAGAATTGCCGGTGTGAACGGCAGGGTCTTAGCTGTCAGCCCTTAGCACTTAGCCCGTTCCACAAGGATTCAAGTCTGGTGTCCAGACGCTGCCCGGTGTCCTGATGGCTTGCAGTACACAATGGTCAACGTTCCCGCCTATCTCGACCGCATTAATTACGCGGGGCCCACTTCGCCGACTGTGGAGACACTGCGGGGTCTGCATCGCTGCCATATGCTGACGGTCCCGTTTGAGAATCTTGATATTGGTCTGGGCAGGAAGATTCTCTGCGACGAAGACGCTTTCATCCGCAAAATCGTTGGGCAGAGGCGGGGAGGTTTTTGCTACGAGATGAATGGGGCATTCGCCGCTCTGCTCCGTGAACTAGGATTTCGTGTGACTCTGCTCTCAGCGCGAGTGGCCAGCGAAGACGGCGGTAGCAGTCCTGAGTTCGATCACCTCACGCTCCGAGTCGATTTGGACGAGCCGTGGCTGGCGGACGTCGGTTTTGGAGACTGTTTCGTGGAGCCGCTTCACATGCGTCCCGGCGTTGAGCAATTGCAGGGTGAGCGAAGATTTCGCATTGTCGACGACCGTGGTTCGATGAGTGTGGAGATGGCTGAAGCTGCCGGCATGTGGACGCGGCAGTACTCATTCGGGCTAACGCCCCGATCACTGCACGAGTTCGCTCCTAGGTGTGAATACCATCAGACATCGCCGGAGTCGACGTTCATGCAAAAGCGGGTTTGTACAAAGGCCAGGCCCGATGGAAGGATTACGCTGGCCGACAAGAAATTGGTCGTCACGCGCAACGGAAAGAAAGAGGAACGTTTGCTGAAATCAGAGGCCGAATGGAGAGCTTTGCTGAACGATCACTTCGGCATCAGACTCTAATCAAAGACGACGCTGACGACTTACTTCAGCGCATTCAACCTTGCGCTCAGGCGGGACTTGTAACGCGAAGCCGTATTCTCGTGGATCACGCCCTTCTGGATGGCCTTATCGAGGGCCGAAACTGTCTGTCGATAAACCTGCTCGGCCGCTGTTTTATCGCCCTTAGCCAAAGACTCGCGAAGCTGGCGCAAGGCGCTACGCAGACGTGATGTGTTGCTACGATTGCGGGCGCTCCGCGTCTCGGTTTGCCGGGCACGTTTCAGCGCAGAAAAATGGTTTGCCATATTTGGTTCGTTACCTTCGTTTCCCTTGGTTTCTCTAGAAACAGATGTTCAGGTGAGTGGTCGACTAAACTATTTTACGGGACTAAGTTGCTGCTGGTCAAACCGATATGGCCGATGCTCTCGAGCGACTGAAAATTCTGATCGATTCTTCAACCCCTATCGTCGTGATGGAGACCGTGGAGGAGATGCACGCCGTGCGCCTGGTGCGGGTGGCCTGCGCATCCCTCAATCTGACTGTCTTCGAATGGAGTATTGCCACTGGGTTGGCGCGCTGCGGAAGCGATGACCGCCATCTGGAGCTTGAGAGCCGGTTTCCGGCCAGCACGTATGGCAGTGGCGTAGCCCAACCCGGCGCGGGACACGACTTGACGAATCTGTCAGCACAGGCACTCTATAACAGCCGCGATCCCGTGCAGGCGCTCGGAAATCTGGAGGGCATTTCCATTGATGCCGCATTTATCCTCAAGGACTTTCATCGTCACATGGAAGACCCGGTGGTGGTGCGGCGACTCAGAGATGTAGGACAGAAATTCTCCCAAAACCGACGCACCGTCATTCTCACAGCACCTTCGATCACGATGCCGCCAGAGCTGGCCAGCCTGGTGGAATTCCTGGAATTGCCCCTTCCCGACAAGCAGCGGTTGCGGCAGATCATCGACGAGATGATCGTGCGAGTAGGCAAGACACGAACCTTAAAGCGCGCCTTAGACGCTGCAGGACTGGATGCCGTGGCGAACAACCTGCGCGGCCTGACCGAAGAAGAGGCCGAGCGGGCCGTCTCACAGGCCATTGTGAGCAGATATGGGTTAACGCCCGAGATGGTGACGGATGTTCTGCAAGCCAAGAAAGAGATGCTACGGCGCTCTGAGATGCTGGAGTTCGTCGATGTCTCCGACACGCTGGCCAGCGTGGGAGGACTCGAACATCTGAAAAGCTGGCTGGAACAACGTCGCGGAACGTGGGAAGATCAGGCACGAGAGTTTGGCCTGGAGCCCCCACGCGGAGTGATCATTTTGGGCGTGCAGGGCTGCGGCAAGAGTATGTGTGCCACGGCGATTGCCGGTGAGTGGAAGCTGCCGCTGGTCAAATTCGATACCGCCGCGATATACGATAAGTACATCGGAGAGACTGAGAAACGAATTCAGAGAGTATTTCAGGTGGCTGAGGGGCTGGCACCTTGTGTCCTGTGGATCGACGAATTGGAGAAAGTTTTTGCCGGGAGTGGGCCGGATTCAGCATCGGCGGACGCGGGCGTTTCCTCGCGGCTGTTGGCATCGTTTCTTTCCTGGATGCAGGACAGGAAGGCACCAGTATTTGTGGCGGCCACGTGTAACAACGTGGAGGCCCTGCCCCCGGAGTTAATCCGCAAGGGCCGTTTCGACGAACTCTTCTTCGTGGATCTGCCAAACCAGGCAGAGCGGAAACATATCTTTGCCATCCAGTTGGCGCGGCGGAAGCGGAATCCTGCGGAATTCAACCTCGATCGGCTGGCGGCGGCGGCCCTAGGATACTCCGGTGCGGAAATTGAAGCCGCAGTACAGACAGGGCTCTATTCCGCCTATTCCATCAAGCAGGCACTTGCCACTCAAACGCTGCTCGATGCCTTAAAGGCGACAGTGCCACTCTCCATCACGCGGGCTGAGGAAATTGAGGCGCTTCGCGAGTGGGCGCGAACGCGGGCTGTGCCGGCGTCGGTGGCTGACGCAAAGGGTGAAGGCGCGTAGAGGAGGCGGCGGAATGGGCACCCGAACCTCGCCATTGACTCCCCTCCGGGACCCGGCGTACCCTTCAGTTAATGGTAGTCGCTTGCACCTCGGGGGCGAGCACCGTCGGCTGGTTCCATCTCCATACAGAAGAATCATTTGTCCGCGAAGAAGGCGCGGTGGCGCCATCTTCAAGAATCGCCGAACTGCGCTCGATCGGGCAGCCCGGAGAGCAGTCCCTACGTGAACTTGGGGAGAGGTCCAAGACCCATTCCCTACCTAACCCGCTAAGCATCTAATGCGCCGGAGGTAAGCGCCAGCAACCGAATGAAGAAAAGTATTGAGATCAGTCCTAACATCGAGACCCTGTTCGGCACACGGGACGAAAACCTACATGTGCTGGAAGACGGCCTGAACATCAACATTGAACTGCGTTCTGATTCCATCGAACTAGAAGGGGCAGCGCGCGACGTCGCCCGGGCCCAGCAAGTCTTTACCGACTACAGCCAATTGCAGCGTTCCGGACATGCCTTTAACAATGGTGACCTGAACAGCATGTTGCGCGTGCTGATCGCCGACCCCAAGGCCACGCTGCGCGGGCTGGCGGAGGCCGGGCGGCAGCGTTCGTTTGGACGGCGCACGGTGCAGCCCAAGAGCGTGAACCAGCGTCGATATGTCGAAGCCATCGAGAACCACGACATGGTATTCGGTATTGGGCCTGCCGGCACGGGGAAGACCTACTTGGCGGTGGCGATGGCAATTTCCGCGCTGCTGGCCAAACGCGTGAACCGGATCATACTGGCACGTCCGGCAGTTGAAGCCGGCGAGCGGCTGGGCTTTCTGCCAGGAACTCTGCAGGACAAGATTGATCCGTATCTGCGGCCGCTCTACGATGCGCTCTATGACATGCTCGAGCCCGAAAAAGTCGACCGCTATCTGGAGAAGAGCGTCATCGAGATTGCACCGATTGCGTTCATGCGCGGTCGCACGCTCAATGACTCGTTCGTCATCCTAGATGAGGCGCAGAATACGACATCGGAGCAGATGAAGATGTTCGTCACACGCCTGGGATTCAACTCCAAGGCCGTGATCACCGGCGACGTGACCCAGATCGATTTGCCCACCGCGCGGCGGAGCGGGCTGCTCGAAGCGGTGGATGTGCTGAAAAAAGTCGAAGGGCTGACGTTTGTGTATTTCGACGAGGGCGACGTCGTGCGGCACCAGCTGGTGCAGCGCATTATTCGAGCTTACGACGAGCATAAGACCCGCGTGGCGGAGGAGCAGATGCTATTGCTCGAATCCAAGAGTAGCGCGAATGGTAAGAGCAACGGCGCCGGCAATGCGATCCCGGAGAAGAGCGAAGTGTTGCCAAAGGAAGCAGAAGCCGGAGAATAAAATCGCTAAGACTGGACAGGAGGGTGCCAGGATGCGGCCCTCCTGTTTGTTTTGACGGAGAAGAACGGGGAAACTTTAACCCCGAAGGTCGCGCAGGAAACCTTGGTTATCGTTCAAAGACGGGTAGCGGGGCTCAGTGATGATGCACTAGCGAAGTTCGTAATGCGGGCGAGCCGCGCGTCTGGGCTGAGGGGCGCAGTCAACGTGTTGCTCACCACCGGCCGGGAATTGCGCGCGCTGAACGGGCGTTTCCGGGGAAAGGACAGGCCGACGGACGTGCTGTCGTTTCCACCACTTCTAAGGTCGAATGGATTTGCAGGTGACATCGCGATTGCAGCCGATATTGCTGTGCAGAACGCCCGGCGGTTGGGACACTCGGCAACGGAGGAGATCAAGATACTCGTGTTGCACGGAGTGCTTCATCTCACTGGCTACGATCACGAGCATGATCGGGGTGAGATGGCGAGCAAAGAGCAAAGCATGCGCCGGCAACTCGGGTTGCCGGAGGGTTTGCTTGAGCGCGGCGAGCGGCCGAACGCTGTTCGGTCGGGACGGGCAAGTGCTCCTGTGCGCACGCGAACCGTGACTGGCAGCCGCCGCGCTCACGCACGGACAGGCACGAGCAAGCGAGGAAAAATGCGATGAACTTTGCCATCGCAGTTATCCTCCTGCCGCTGCTCGGATTGCTGACTTTGGTTTCTTATGTCGATCGTTTGTACACGGAGATCGGCAAATTTTTGTCACGCGACTTTCAGGACAACATCGATTCGTTCGAACGGAAAGTTGAACCCAAACTGGGTGTGAGCCGCGAACGTGCGTCTCTTTCTATGGCGGTGCTTAGCCAAATGGTGATGGCGGCCATTGCCATGCTGGTGGGCTTCGCTGTGTTCCGGGATCGCGCCTGGAGCGTGTATGAGATCCTGCAAGCCACACTAAGTCTGGTTCTGATCGTGATTGTGTTTAACCGCTTTCTGCCGTTTCTTTTCTTTTCGCGGACCAAGGGCGAGTGGTTGATCCATTGGGTTTTAGTTCTGCGAGTTCTCATCTACCTGGTTGTGCCCGTCACGCTGGTCTTGGGTTTCCTTCAGTCGGTGACGACTCTCACCAGAGAACACTCGGACGAAGCGCCAGAAACTCAGGCGCAGGCAGTGGACGCGTTAATCGAGGCGGGGCAGGAGGAAGGCATCTTGCACCCAAGCAATCGCGACCTGATCCAGTCGGTAGTGGAGTTTGGCGAAAAAACCGTGCGTGAGGCCATGAAACCGCGGCCAGAAATCGTGGCTGTGGCCACCAACACCACGGTGGAGCAATTCATCGAGTTACTAAAAGCGAAGCCATTTTCTCGCGTCCCCGTGTTCGAGGGGACGATCCACAACGTTGTCGGGATCGTTTACGCGCAGGACGTGCTACAGGTGCCGGACACCGAAGCCCATGCTCGTACGGTCGACACCCTCATGCGCAAGGACGTGTACTTTGTGCCCGAGAGCAAGCTGGGTAGCGAACTGCTGCGCGAGATGCAAAAGCACAACATCCGCATGGCGATCGTGGTCGATGAGTATGGAGGAGTCGCGGGCCTTGTCACCATCGAAGATCTAGTGGAAGAGATCGTAGGAGAGATTCGCGACGAGCATGAGAAAACTGAAGTTGTTCGGGAGAGCGATCACTCCTATATCGTGCCCGGCAACATGGACGTGGATCGGCTGGACGAGTTGTTCGGAATGCGTCCCGAAGGCAAAGAGTCAGCGACGGTGGCGGGTCTGGTGAGTGAACTAGCTGGACGGATACCGCAAAAGGGCGAGGTGGTGGAGGAAGATGGCATGCGCTTTGAGGTTCTGGACTCGACCGAGCGTCGAGTGGAGCGAGTGCGTATCTCAATGGTCCAACCTCGGCAGATGAAGCTGATTTGAACTGAAGGTGCCGGGTCGATTACTGCGGTGCTTCGGTTCCGACGTGCCTCCAAAATCGTAAAGTGTCAGTATTTAAAGTACTGTCATTTATCATAAACGTGGCACTGTGTTATCATAGTGTCACATCGAGAGGAGCTGATTATGGAGTCGGAAACTCGCATGCGGGTCAACGAAAATGGCCGCGTCGTGATTCCAGCTTCCTATCGCAAGGCGCTGGGCATCAACGTCGGGGACGAAGTTGTGCTGCGTATCGAAGACGACGAATTGCGGATCATGTCTCTCAAGCGACGCCTCGAGCAAGCGCAGCGGCGCATCCGGCGATACATAAAGCCCGGACGGTCACTAGCTGACGAACTCATCGTAGAACGTCGCGAGGCGGCTAAACGTGAATAGGGTCGTGCTAGACGCCTCCGTCGTGTTAGCACTACTTAACAATGAGTCCGGAGCGGACAGGCTGACTCCGGACCTGTTGAGCCACGCCACTAGCAGCACCGTCAACCTTGCCGAGGTGCAAACCAAACTGGTCAGCGAAGGCGGAAGACCTGACGAGGCATGGGAAGACACTCGCAGCCCCATTCGCGAGGCTATGCCCTTCACCGACGAGCAAGCGAGAATCGCGGGCAGTCTGGTGGCGCAAACCAGCCGATTGGGACTGTCCTTAGGAGACCGCGCCTGTTTGGCGCTGGGAATTGTGCTGAAAGCTCCCATTTACACAGCCGATAAAGCCTGGAAGAACCTCAAACTTGGGGTTCGGATCCACGTCATCCGCTGACTCGGTTCTGACCGCCAGCACGTAGTTGCTTATTTCCATGTCCTTTCATTCCGGTTTTGTCTGCATCCTCGGCCGTCCCAACGCTGGCAAGTCCACGCTGCTGAATGCGCTAGTGGGCGAGAAGTTGGCCATCATTAGCCCCAAGCCGCAGACCACGCGCAATCGGATCCTGGGCATCATCCACGTAGCAAAACGAAATCGCCGGCCTGGCGGTCAGGTGATTCTGTTAGATACGCCCGGTGTACACCGGCCAGACAGTTCACTGGGGCGGAAGATGATGGGCGAGGTGCACGAAGCGTTGGAAGGCTGTGCTCTGATTCTGCTCATTGTAGATGCGACTCGAAGATTCAGTCAGGGCGACGAATTCGTACTCGATATGGTGAAGAAATCTAAGACGCCGGCTTTCCTGTTGCTAAACAAGATTGACCTGCTCCGCGGTGATAAGGGGAAGCTTCTCCCCATCATCGACGAATACCGTGGTCGCTACGATTTTCAGGAAGTCATTCCACTCTCGGCCCGAAAACGCGAAGGGCTTGATGTAGTCCTGGAGAAAGTAATTCAGGTTTTGCCCGAGGGGCCTCGCTACTTCCCTGACGATCAGTTGACGGACCAACCTGCTCGCTTCATGGCCGCGGAGATCATCCGTGAACAGGTCTTACTCGAGACCAGCGAGGAAGTACCGTACGCGACCACTGTCATGATTGAGCAATTCGAGGAAGGTGCAAAACTGACGCGGATCGCCGCCGCCATCTACTGTGAACGCGAGGGCCAAAAGGGAATTCTGGTCGGCAAGCGCGGGCAAATGCTGAAGAAAATCGGAACGGCAGCCCGGTTGCAGATGGAGAAAATGCTGGGCGCGCGAGTTTATCTTGAGCTTTTCGTCAAAGTGAAGCCAGCCTGGCGGGAGTCGCCCGAATTTGTCGAGGAAGTTGACTGGCGGCGCCAGTTGGAACGCATTCCCGGATCGCGGAAATTATTGAGTCCTTAATATTGCTGGACCATCATTATCCTGTAGAATCCAAGCCAAGCAGCCATAAAGCGGAATGTCTACTGATCTGCCAACTTGTAACTTCGAGGCTGACAAGTTGATCTTGAAGCTTAAGGTCACGCTGGCCGCCGACCCGAATGCCATCGAGCCGGTGGTGGAAGGCGTAATGGAGATCGTAAGAGGGATGCAATGCGCCGCCGGCAATGAAGATGCGATCGAGCTTGCGCTGAGCGAAGCCCTCGCAAACGCAGTAGTGCACGGCGCCAAGGCCGATCCTTCGAAGATTATTGAGTGTGATGTGGGCTGCGACGAGAGTCGGGGCATGCTCATCGTGGTGCGCGATCCCGGGCAAGGATTCGATCCCAATGCCATCCCCAGCCCGGTCTGTGGAGAGAGTATCTATTCCGATCACGGCCGCGGCATTTATCTGATCAATGAACTCATGGATGAGGTGAAATTCGCCAAGAATGGCACCGAGATCCACATGATCAAGCGGTAAAAGTCCACGTTGGAAGCCGAAAACGAGTAGTGCCTTCTTTTCATTCTACAGGCGTCATCCCGAGCTTTGCGATCCGGTGCAGACTGGTAGCCTTCTGATGAGCTGCCGCGCGAGATCGCTCACTCCGGCTGAACTGCGCCGGCGTTCGGGATGACGTCTCGTAGGGAAAGGATCCAAACTGGGCTACCCGCCGAAAACAGGTAGCTTGTCTCCCAAATCTATTCCTTCACGGGAATTCCCAGAGCCTTCATCTTGCGGTAAAGATGGCTCCGTTCCAGACCGAGCACCTCTGCGGTGCGGCTGACATTGCCGTGATTTTCGTCCATCTTTTTCAGAATGTAGTCGCGCTCATAAGCGGCGCGGGCTTGGTGCAGGGTAGAGAATTCGCTGCCGACCAAACGGCGGCTGCCGTCGCGATGGACCAGCGGGGGCAGGTGCTTGCGGTCGAAGCGGGAAGTGGTGGGGTTCATGATGACGATGCGCTCGATCACGTTGCGCAATTCGCGTACGTTGCCCGCCCAAGAGTAGCGCATAAGCGTCTCGATAGCATCGTCAGTGATTTCACGTGGACGGCGGCCGTAAGCGGCCGAGAATTCCTTCAGAAAATAGCGGGCTAGCAATGGAACGTCTTCTTTCCGCTCGCGCAGAGGGGGTACCGAAAAAGGCACTACGTTGAGACGATAGAACAAATCCTCACGGAAGTTCCCGCGGGAGATTTCCTCTTCCAAATCTTTGTTGGTCGAGGCAATGACCCGAGCGTCCACCGTGATGAGTTCGTCGCTGCCCACCGGAGTGAATCGCTGCTCTTCGAGAGTGCGCAAGACCTTGGACTGGGTCTTGAGGCTCATGTCCCCGATCTCGTCGAGGAAAAGAGTCCCCCCATGGGCCCTCTGGAACTTGCCCTCCTTGTCGACCGTGGCCGCCGGAAATGATCCCTTGCGGTGCCCGAAGAGCTCGCTTTCGATCAGATCCTCGGGTATAGCGGCGCAGTTCACTTCGACGAACGTCTCGTCTTTTCGCAAACTCTGGGCGTGAATGGCGTGGGCTACCAATTCCTTTCCCGTGCCGGATTCACCGTAAATAAGCACGCGACCGTTGGTTGGCGCCATGATCTGGATTTGCTGGCGCAACGCTTTCATGGGAATGCTTTCACCCACGATCACGCTTCTGGGAATGAGTTGCTTCTTGAGGTCCCGGTTCTCCTGTCGCAACCGTTGCGCATCAACTGCGTTCTTGACCAGGATGAGGGTTTTGTCGATGGAAAGTGGTTTTTCCAGGAAGTCATACGCGCCAAGCTTGGTGGCGCGGACGGCGGTCTCGATCGTGCCGTGGCCGGAGATCATGATGACCTCGGGAGCGTCCTCGATCTCGCGAATCTTCTCCAGGGTCTCGAGACCGTCCATGCCGGGCATCCAGACATCGAGTAGTACTACCTCAAAGGCTTTTTTGCGCAAAACTTCCAGGCATGCTTCGCCACTCTCCGCCACCGAAGCCTTATAGCCTTCATCCTCGAGCACTCCCTTGAGCGACTGGCGGATGCTGGATTCGTCATCCACAATGAGAATGTTATGCATGCTGGCGTACGGCGGAAGACTCGACCACTTCCGACGCGACTGGCAATTCCACGACGAAGCGGGCGCCGACTGGCCGGTTTTCCTCCACGCGAATGGAGCCGTGATGATCTTCGATAATGCGGCTCACAATGGCGAGGCCTAAACCGGTTCCCCGTTTCTTGGTGGAGAAATAAGGTAGGAAGAGCCGCTCCTTCAATTCCTGGGTGACTCCGTGGCCGCTGTCGGCGACCGTGATCTCCACCACATCGCGGCTGGCCTGTAGTGCAGTGGAGATGTGAATCTCTCGCAGCAGAGCGCCCTGCATGGCCTCGGCGGCATTGTCCACCAGGTTGGCCAATGCTCTCTTAATGGCTTCGGGATCGGCCATGACTCGCGGCAAGTCCGCAGCCAGGAACGTGCGCACCTGAATGCCGTCCAGGCGGCCGTTGAACATAGTCAGAGTATTCTCTACGATGGAATTGATGTTCGAGGGTTGGGGCCGCGCCGTGGGAAAGCGCGCCAAGGTGGAGAACTCATCGACCAGGGTACGCAAAGTCTCGACCGAGCCAGCGATGGTTTCAGCGCAACCGTTTAGAACATCCATCGACGTGGCGTCCGGAGGTATGCCCCGATCCAGGTGCCTGATGATTCGCTCCGCGGAGAGTGCAATCGGGGTCAGCGGATTCTTGATTTCGTGGGCCACTCGGCGCGCCACCTCGCGCCATGCAGCCTGCTTTTGGGCCTTGAGCAGATCGGACAAGTCTTCGAATACCAGCACGTAACCCAGGTCGCGGCCTTCATGCCGAAGTGTGGCCACCGTGACCGCAACGTTCAGCTTGGCGCGTTGCACGACGATTTCCATCTGGGTCGTGGTAGTGCTCATACGGTCGGCGCGCCGTAACAGAAGCTCCAGGTCTTCGAGCACCTCGGAAGGAAAGACTTGCTGAAGGGTGGCGCCAATCAGCACGGTTGGTGTCCCGGATTCTCCACCCACTGGATTGAACATGCGAAGCAGGGCATGGTTCACATGGGTAATGCGACGGCTGGCATCCAGCGACAAGACCCCCGTAGGAATGCTTTCCAAAATTGTCTCTATATGCCGCCGCCGTTGCTCCAGGGCGTTGTTGGCAATGCTTAACTCGCGACTGGAGGCTTCAATCTGGCGGCGGCTGGACTCCAATTCCGCAGCCATGCGGTTGAAAGAGCGCACCAGATCACCGATTTCGTCGGCCGCGCTGATTTCGACCCGGTAATCCAAGTGTCCGCGGGAGATTTCCTGAGTGGCTTCAGCGAGTGCCGCGACCGGGCGTGTGACCAACTTGGAGAGAAATAGCGCCAACCAGGTAGTCGCGAAGAGCACCATGACGGTCAACAAAAGCAGGTAACCCATGTAAGTCCGGCGAACTAGTTTGCGTTCGCGGCTCAGTTCGAGATAGCGCTGCTGGCTGGCTTCCACTTGCTTAGCGGTCTCAGAAAATTTTTGAGGTAATGGCATGGCGACAACAATCAAGCCACTGTCACCCACCGGCGCGCCTCCCAGGACATAGTCGGTCTGTTCCCAGTTGAAATGTACCGCCGGACCGCTGGAAGTCACTCGCCCGAGAGGAATCCCCGGCTTCAGCATCGGCCAGGGAACGGGGGCGCCGAAGCTCGCCTCGGCGTTCCCGTTTTCAATCGCCAGGGCAAATCCGCCTTGCAGCGTGGGCTCGTGGCGGCGGAACTCATTTACCACCGCTGAAAAACTGTGGCCAGAGAAAGCATGCTGGGTTTCGGGGACAGCCGCCATCGATTGGGCCTCGGCACGCGCGTTCTGAGCCGCATATCCGGAAAGCAATGATGCCATGGTTGCCGTGTCCTGGCGCACCTCCTCCACAGGAGTCGAAAACCACTTATCGATGGAGCGGTTCATCAGCACGTAGGCGAACCAGAACATGAAAATGACCGGAAGAAATGAAAGCAGCAAGCCTGCCACCACCAGCCGAGTGCGAAATTTGGAGCCTAGAACTCCCAGCCTTCGTTCGGCAAAGAGTTTCAGCAGATTGCGCACCAGGACGAAAGTGAGAGCCACGAACAGAAAGAAAATGACCGCGGAGAGGGAAGCGAAGACTAGAAGTTGCTGGTTCGAATCAGGGCTCAAGGGAAGATTAAAAGATGTCAGTGAAAGGAGAATGCCGAAAAGCACAACGATGCCAATCACCAGCAAGATGATCACTTTTTTGCGACTAGTCTTTGTCGCGGGTCGAGTTGGAGTGGAGGCCGACAAGATTCAAAAACGACTCCTACTAGTCTCAATATCAGAGTTCGGCATCTGAGTTCGCATTTTATTATAAGCTTGGCCGCCGACTGCGCTGCCCGTGACCTCGATCTGTCCGTGGCAGAAATTGGCGCAGGGGACAAGAATCGCAGCGAGGCGATGACCGTACGCAGTAATTCTTACCTACACCGACCAGCAAAGCATGCATGTCGTTATACACCTGAGCTACTGGTGAGCGTTGGGCGAGGCTCATCGGGGACGGCCGGTGAACCGCCCCACCCTGACCGGCAATGCTCAAGTCGCGCCTTTCGTCATCTGACGTGGTGAGCGCGCACTCGAAGAGTTCCCGAATTTGCTCATATGGAGTGTTCATGGGCAAGATGCCGTGACGATCCAAAATGCGGCGTGCATAGGCGTCCACGACGAATACAGGATGTTGCCCACCGTAAAGCAGGATTGAATCCGCCGTCTCTGGACCGACTCCGTTTAGCTCCAGCAGTTCTTGACGCAGCTTGCCAGTCGGTTGGGCAAACATTCGGCGCAGCGAGCCGCCGTAGCCCGCGTCAACAAAGGCCACAAAAGTTTTCAGCCGCCGAGCTTTCCGCCGAAAGTATCGAAGAACGAATCAGCATCTCCAGTTCGAGCAGGGGAGTGTTGCGGATGGCTTCGAGATTCAGCAGACCGTTGGCGCGCAGGCGCCGCAAAGCTAATTCGACGTTTGTCCAGGCGGTGGTCTGAGTCAGATAGGCCCCCACCACGACCTCAAAACGGGTACGCGCTGGCCACCAATGCTGGCGCCCCCAGGCGCTAAGCAGGGTCGAGTAGTAGGCGCGAAGGCTTTCTTCTTTAGACAAGGATTTCAATGTGGTCAATGTAGTCTACGGCTAGTCTAAGACTTACTGAAGGCCATGTCCTGCTGAACTCACAGCGCCATCGGCAGCGCAAAAGTGCCCATCTGACGCACCTTCCATGAGCCGTGAACACGTTGCGAAGATCACCCGACGCAGTACAGGTACTAAAGTTACTGGTGCAGCATTCCATCTGCGTTGACAATTTCTGTCAACGCGATACGCTGCAACTTCCTCCCCTGGAAGCAGCGTGAAGTTCGCGCCGATAACTGAACCTCAAACGAATTCTCTGCCGCGCAGATAGGAGATCGAGGTATGTCTCAACGGCTGGGTGATCTTCTCGTCAAAGAGAAGGTCATTACCCCAGAGCAGTTGCAGCAGGCGACGAAGATCCAGAAGGAGACGAACTGTCGCCTGGGATCCGCCCTGGTGAAGCTGGGCTTCCTGTCGGACGAAGACGTTACCAACTTTCTTTCCCGGCAATACGGCGTTCCCGCGATCAATCTTTCTTATTTCGAAATTGACGCTTCGGTTGTCAAGCTGATTCCCTTCGAGACTGCCAAACGTTACCAGATTCTACCCTTGAGCCGGGTAGGTGCTTCCCTGACCATCGCCATGGTAGATCCCACCAATGTATTTGCCATGGACGATATCAAGTTCATGACCGGCTTCAATATTGAGCCGGTGGTGGCGTCAGAGAGTTCGATCCAGGAAGGCATTGAGAAGGCATACGGTGCCACGAATCAGGAGGACCTTGAGACCGTAATGCAGTCGATGACGGAACTGGGCGAACCGGACGTCGAACTGCAGTCTGAAGAAACCCAAATGGAGCTGGCCGACCTGGAGCGGGCCGCGGATGAAGCTCCCATTGTCAAGTTGGTCAATTTGGTGCTAACCGACGCGGTCAAGCGGGGGGCCAGCGACATCCATATGGAACCGTACGAAAAGGAATTTCGAGTACGTTTCCGGATTGACGGCATTCTACAGAGCATCATGTCGCCTCCGCTCAAACTGAAAGACGCCATCATTTCGCGGGTGAAGATCATGTCGAAGTTGGACATCAGCGAGAAGCGTCTGCCACAGGACGGCCGCATCATGCTGAAGATGAACGTTGGCGGCCGGAAGAAGCAGCTGGACTTCCGCGTCAGCACTCTGCCCACCCTGTGGGGCGAAAAGATCGTGCTCCGGTTGCTGGATAAAGAAAACCTGCGCCTGGATATGACCAAGCTGGGTTTCGAGCCCGAGTCGCTGGTGAAGTTCGAAAAAGCCATTTTGAAGCCATACGGCATGGTGCTCGTGACTGGACCGACAGGATCAGGCAAGACCAACACGTTGTACTCATCGATTGCACGCTTGAACACGCCGGATACCAACATTATGACGGCCGAAGATCCGGTCGAATTTCAATTGGCCGGAGTCAACCAGGTGCAGATGAAGGAACAGATCGGGTTGAATTTTGCCGCTTCCCTACGCGCCTTCCTGCGGCAAGACCCGAACATCATTCTGGTCGGCGAGATTCGTGACTTCGAGACCGCAGAGATCGCCATCAAAGCGGCGCTCACCGGACACTTGGTGCTTTCGACTCTGCACACCAATGGCGCTCCAGAGACAATCACACGACTCATGAACATGGGCATTGAGCCTTTCCTGGTGGCAACTTCGGTCCACCTGATCTGTGCTCAGCGTCTGGTACGGCGTATCTGCAAGGAGTGCACGGCGATCGTGGACGTACCTCCGCAGGCTCTGATCGAAGAGGGTTACACCCCCGAAGAGTCCAAGACAGTAAAAATTCAAAAGGGAAAAGGGTGTGGGACCTGCAACAACACTGGCTACAAGGGGCGCACCGGTTTGTATGAAGTAATGGAAGTAGATGATGAGATCAGGGAATTGGTTCTGGTGGGTGCTTCCGCCGTGGAACTGAAGAAGAAGGCCATCGAACGCGGCATGATCACGCTACGTCGCAGCGGGCTGATCAAAGTCGCGGCCGGCATGACGACGCTGGAAGAAGTGGCTCGCGAGACCATTCACTAAGTTTAAGAAATAGAAAGGGAGGCCATGGCGCTCTCATTAAGTGACCTGTTGAAACGACTGCTGGAGATGTCTGGAAGTGATCTCCATATAACCACGAACTCGCCGCCACAAATCCGCGTGCACGGGCATTTAGTTCCGCTCGACTTACCACAGATGACGCCGGCGGAAACCAAGCAACTGGCCTACAGCGTGATGACGGATTCGCAGAAGCACCGCTTTGAGGAGAACCTCGAACTGGACTTCTCCTTCGGCTTGAAGGGCCTGGCGCGATTCCGTGCCAACGTGTTCAATCAACGCGGGGCCACCTCTGCGGTTTTCCGTCTCATTCCTTTTGAGATCAAATCCTTCAATCAATTGGGACTGCCCGCGGTTGTGACCAAACTGTGCGACAAGCCGCGCGGACTGGTCCTGGTCACCGGTCCAACTGGATCGGGCAAGTCGACGACCCTGGCGGCGATGATTGACAAGATCAACACCGAGCGGCACGACCACATCCTCACTATCGAGGACCCGATTGAGTTCGTGCACATGAACAAGAATTGCGTGGTCAACCAGCGCGAACTGCACGCCGATACCAAGAGTTTTGCCGACGCGCTGCGAGCTGCCCTGCGTGAAGACCCGGACGTAGTGCTGATCGGCGAAATGCGAGACTTGGAGACGATTGAGTCGGCGCTGCGCATCGCCGAGACCGGTCACTTGACCTTCGGTACGTTGCACACGAATTCGGCCTCATCCACTATTAACCGAATCATCGATGTCTTTCCGGCACACCAGCAGCCACAGATCCGGGCACAATTATCGCTGGTGCTCGAAGGCATCATGTGTCAGAGCTTGCTGCCTAAAGCGGATGGCAAAGGCCGCGCCATGTGTATGGAAATCATGGTGCCTAATGCTGCGATCCGCAACCTGATCCGTGAAGATAAGATTCACCAAATTTATTCCTCCATGCAGTCCGGACAGGACAAGTTCGGCATGCAAACGTTTAACCAGGCTCTGGCGACCGCATATTTCCAGAAACTGATCACGCTGGAAGTCGCCATGGCTCGCTCCAGCAATCAGGATGAATTGACCGAGATGATCAACCGCGGTGCGGGTCTGTTGAACCGCAACCAGGCCCCCATGGCAAAAGGCGCGGCGCCGGGCAAACGCTGAACATGGTCAACGCAGCGATGTGGTTGTAAGAATGGCAAGAAATTAGAGCATACAGAACTGAAATTTTCGGTCGAAACCATAGTGCACCGACGGGAAATTAGAGAAGTGAGGAGAAGGACACCATGCCAGTTTTCACATTTTCAGGCAAGAATGCATCGGGCGAGAAAATCAGCGGCGAACGGACGGCGGTCAACAAGGAAACGGTTGCCAGCCAGTTGCGTCGCGAGCGTATTACGCCGGGAGCCATCCGGGAAAAGGGAAAAGAATTTGCCCTGCCGACTTTTGGCTCGGGCAAGGTCAAGACCAAAGAGATAGCCATCTTCTTCCGCCAGTTCTCGGTCATGATTGACGCTGGTCTTCCGCTAGTGCAATGTCTGGAGATCTTGGCCGCGAACCAGGAGAACCCGACATTCCAGAAGACGCTAACCGGGGTCCGGACCACGGTGGAAGGCGGCGCCACGCTCGCCAACGCCATGAAGCAATTTCCCAAAGTCTTCGACGACCTGACGGTGAACATGATGGAGGCGGGGGAGACGGGTGGCATCCTGGACATTATCCTGCAGCGCCTGGCGATCTACGTCGAGAAGGCCGTCAAGTTGCGGGCGGCGGTCAAGTCGGCGCTGATCTATCCCGTATCAGTCGTTTCGCTGGCCTTCCTGATCGTGGGAGCGCTTCTCAAGTGGGTTGTGCCAATCTTCTCTAACCTGTTTACGGGTCTGGGTGTAACTCTGCCCTTGCCCACCCGTATCGTAATGGGCCTGAGCGCGTTCGTGGGCCATTTCTGGTGGTTCTTCATTCTGGGCATAGTCGGCATCTTCTTCGGCCTTAAGCAGATCCGCAAGGATCCCAAAGGCCGCTACTACTTCGACTATGCGCTGCTGAAGCTTCCGATACTCGGGACGCTGCTGCGCAAGATCGCGGTGGCACGCTTCACCCGGACCCTAGGTACTCTGATTACGTCAGGCGTTCCCATCCTTGAAGGTCTGAGCATTACGGCCAAGACTTCCGGGAATGCTGTGCTGGAAGAAGCATTGATGAAGGTACGGAAAGCCATCGAAGAGGGGCGCACGATTGTTGATCCCCTCCGGGAGTGCGGGGTGTTTCCCAACATGGTGACGCAGATGATTGGCGTGGGCGAAGCGACCGGTGCCATGGACGCCATGTTGCAGAAGATTGCCGACTTCTACGAGGACGAAGTCGATGCCGCCACCAAGGATATGCTGGCCATGCTTGAACCCGTCATCATCGGACTATTGGGTGTGATGATCGGAGGCATTGTCATTTCACTCTACATGCCACTGTTCTCAATGATCGCCAAACTGGCGGGCTAAATACAAAGGGTTAGAGAGATAAAAGAACTGGCGGGCAGGATACCGCCAGTACGGTCCGGTTGGAAGACCTGCTCTCACGCTGATACGGATTGCAAGTTGTCTGGCAAGCCGCGTTCCAGTTGAAGAAAGCGCCCGGACGGCCGGGGATCTGAATTCGACATGCATTCCAAGTTCGATGAACGGCTTGGGCTGGCCTGGTTGGTCAAGGTCCGCATCATCATCCTGACATTCTTATTGGGGATCGAATTGGCGGTTGCGCGCCTCACCCCTACCACGTTGCCATTGCGGCTATTTGTCGACGTCATGTTGCTGTGGTACACGATGTCGCTCTTTTACCTGCTCTTGCTTTCCTTCTGGGAGGAGCACCGCATCCAGTCGCTGCTGCAGGTGGTCACTGATCTAGCTCTCGTCACCTTGGTGGTTTACGTGACCGGCGGCGTCGATAGCTCGCTGAACTTCTTGTATCCGCTGGTCATCATCGTGGCTTGCATCCTGCTACCACGGGTCTGGGCTTACCTGACGGCGGCTCTCGCGTTCATCCTTTATGGCACTGTCCTGGAGTTGACCTACTTCGAGTTCATTCGGTCATACTCCACGACTCATCCCGGCATGGGGGCACTCCAAGCCATCATTTTTATCAACCTATTCGCCTATCTGGCGGTGGCTTATCTGGCTGGACTACTGGCTTCAAAATTGCGTCAGGTTGACGTGAGGCTGAAATATACCAGCGGCAAGCTGGAAAACCTGCAAGCCCTGCACGAAAACATCATTCAATCGATCAGCGGTGGACTGATCACTACCGGGTTGGATGGATACATTACCTTGGTCAACACCGCTGCGCAGAAGTTCTTGGAGCGCTCTGAGCACCAGTTGCTGGGAGAGCCCGTGGACCAGTTATTTCTCGATCCGCTACCGGCGGTTGGTTCTGAGCGCGCGCATGCTGAAGTGCGTTTTGTGCCCACTAGCAACTTTCGCAAAACTTTCAGGGTGATGGCTTCCGCGCTGACCGTTCCTGACCGCGGATCTATCGGCTGCGTCTATACGTTTGATGATTTGACAGAAATTCGGCGGCTGGAGCGGGATTTGCGCATGCAGGATCGGCTGGCTGCCGTGGGACGGCTGGCGGCGGCGATCGCGCACGAAATCCGCAATCCCCTAACCTCGATTGCGGGTTCGGTGAGCATGCTCTCCGGCATCCCAGATCTGAGTGAGGAGCACCGCCAGTTGCTGCAGATTGTCACGCGTGAGTCACAGCGACTGAATGGTATCATCACCGACTTCTTGTCATACTCCCGGGGAAAACAGTACCAGTTCTCCAAAGTTGATCTCTTGCTCCTGCTGGAGGACACGCTCACCCTGCTCGAACACCGCATCAGTACGGAGAATCTTGGCATCCGCCTTGAGCGGCATTTTGGGGTGGGGGAAGCGTTTGTTCTGGCGGATGGCGACAAGATCAAGCAGGTGTTCTGGAATTTTTGCGAAAATGCGGTGCGCGCCATGAGGAGTGGAGGGACACTAAGCGTTTCTCTCGACCCGGTGGGTCAGGACTGGCAGATCAACTTTGCCGACACCGGACCCGGCATGGCCCCGCAGCTTGTCGAGAAGGTTTTTGAGCCGTTCCAGTCCCAGTTTGAAGGCGGCACCGGCCTGGGTTTGGCCATCGTTTACCAGATTGTGCAAGCCCACGAAGGCAAAGTCTGGGCGCGCTCTAAACTTGGGCAGGGCAGCGTGTTCGTCCTGCGGTTGCGACGTCTAGATGCGGCAGAAAGCGCCACCGCAAAATTGAGCAGCCAAACCGGCCAGATCGTTTCCACACCCATCGGTGTAGGTCGCAACGCTGCAGTGGTGGCAACAGGAGGCGGCGCGCATGGGTAACATTTTGGTCTGTGACGATGAGCGCTCCATCTGCGAAATGCTTGACATCGCTTTACGCCGCGATGGCCACAAAGTCGAAACTGTAAAGTCTGGTGAGGACGCGAAGAAGAAACTCGACAGCGCTCTGTTCGACGTGGTTGTCACCGATATCAAGATGCCCCAGACCGATGGCATCGAAGTGTTGCGCTACGCGCATCAGGTTTCGCCCGATTCGGCTGTCATTCTGATTACCGCGGTGGACGACTACGAAGCTGCGGTCAAGGCGGTGAAGGCGGGCGGCGCCACCGACTACATCCGCAAGTCCCCCGGGTTGGTGGACGAAATTAAGCTCGCCATCAACCGGGCGCTCGAAAAGATGAACTTGAGCCGGCAGAATTTCGCGTTCAAGCGCGATGCCGCGACGCGTAATTCGCTGGAAAATATCGTCGGTGCCAGTCCCGCGATGGAAAAACTCAAGCAGACCATTCGGACCGTCGCTTCCACCCAGAGCACGATCTTGATTTACGGTGAGAGTGGTACCGGCAAGGAATTGGTCGCGCGTGCCGTACACGTGTGCTCACCGCGGGCGACCGAGCCGTTCGTTTCCATCAACTGCGGAGCTTTCCCAGAGACACTGCTGGAGAGCGAACTCTTCGGTTACGTCAAGGGCGCGTTTACAGGAGCGAATCAGAACAAGCGCGGGCTGTTCGAGGTAGCGGACCAGGGAACCATCTTTCTCGACGAAATCAGCGAGATGACTCTGACCATGCAGGTCAAGTTGCTGCGTGTGCTCCAGGAACGCAGTGTGCGTCCGGTGGGTGGCACCACAGAGATTCCCATCGACGTACGGGTGATTGCCGCCACCAACCGTGATCTCGACAAACAGGTGGCGGAAAACACATTTCGCGAGGATCTCTACTACCGTTTGAGCGTGATTCCGGTTTGCGTCCCGCCACTGCGCGATCGCCGTGAAGACATTCCCCTCCTGGTTAATCATTTCCTCAAGAAATATGCGCCTGCGGCCGGGAAGAGCATTCTGCGGGTCACAACTCATTCCCTCGATGCGTTGTGCGGCTACGAGTGGCCAGGTAACGTGCGTCAGCTCGAAAATACGATTGAACGAGCGGTGGCCCTCGAATCGGGAGAGGAGCTGCACGCTGAGTTGCCCGCCGAACGGCCCAAGGCACGAGCCGCAGCCGCTGCGGTCGGCGGCATGGGGAGCGCGGGAATATCAATTCCCCCAGGCAGCGTCTTACCCGAAGGTGTTGACATGGAAAAGTATGTGGCGGACGTCGAGCGTTCCCTTCTGACGGCGGCGCTCGCCCAATCGAATGGAGTACAAACCAAAGCCGCTGACGTGTTGAAGATTTCCTATCGCTCGTTCCGGCATTTGGTGAAGAAGTACGATTTGTAGCGCCAGATCATTCGCACAGGTCATTCGCCAATAATCTTTACCAGCACCCGCTTTTTCCTGTTGCCGTCGAACTCGCCGTAGAAAATCTGCTCCCAGGGACCGAAGTCAAGTTTGCCTTTGGTCACAGCTATGACCACCTCACGGCCGATCACCTGGCGCTTGAGGTGAGCATCGGCATTATCCTCGCCGCTACGGTTGTGAAGGTATTGGGAAATCGGTGCGTGGGGAGCCAGGTGCTCCAGCCACTTCTCGTAATCTTGGTGTAGGCCGGATTCGTCGTCGTTGATGAAGACAGAAGCCGTGATATGCATGGCATTTACTAACGCAAGTCCCTCGGTGATACTGCTTTCCTTAAGGCAGGCTTCGACTTGGTGCGTGATGTTCACGAAGCCCCGGCGTGCCGGTACGTTGAACCAAAGTTCCTTGCGATAGCTTTTCACGCGAGTAAATTAGTCTGTGCTCTGTAAAACAATCAGCGTTGGTTTACTGGGAGTAACCGCAATGAAAATATTCTTTGGTAGCCTGCTCGTGTTCGTCAATCTACTCTGTGCCTCGACTGTGGCAAAAGACAGGTCAAATGACCTCACGATAAAGATAGTAGAAATATCACGCTCTGGGGAAATTACCGTGGGAGTCAGCAATTCGTCAACAGAACCAGTTAGGGTTTGGAGGGAATCGAATAGCTGGGGAGCCGCGCATTGGCGTGTTTTGCTTATCAGAGAAGGGCAGCTTCGAACATTTTTTCAAAATCCTGACCAACTCTTCACCAAGAACAACCCAGCGTTTGATGAGATTGCGGCAGGGGCGCATATCGAAAAAAAGCTCAATCCAAATGGGGAGAATTGGCGTGGGCTGGATGGTCGGAAGATTGACTTCGAGTCCGGCGACACAGTCATCGTTGTCTACGATGTGCCCAAGGAATTTGGATGGCCGGACGCGCCGGTCACAGTTGAGGCGCGCAACATGTGTGTGTGGTATGGAGTTACTGCGGCATTCATCAAAATTCAGTAGCCTTGATGAATCAGCGTATTCGGCTGGCAGCTAACCACCGCCCTTCTTCAACTGTTGTTTCCATCCCAAGATCCGCGCTTTATTTCCTTCCTCTTCGGCTTCGGGGATCATTCCCTTCTTCTGATAGAGAACGGATAGGCTGGTGTGAACCAGAACGTCGTTGGGATCGAGCTTCTCCAGACGCTTGGCGACGGCGATTGCTTCATCCAGACGATTGAGGTCTTGCAGCACCCGGGCCATGCCGTGCATCGCTTCGGCAAAAGTTGGATCGGCCGCCAGAGATTTCTGGTATTCGGCCAAAGCGCGCTCCTGCTCGCCCTCAGCGACCAGGTCGAGAGCGGCGTAGTAGTGGTCTTCGGCTTTCTGGCGGGCGTCTTCCTCGGCCATGAAACAGAAATCCTCGCGAAGAGAATGGATTCTAGCATGCACACTTAGCGGCAAGCAGTCCAAGAGAGCTAACCGGAAACAGCCTTTCCTTCGTGTACCTTTGTGTCCTTTGTGGTTATGATGTTTTATCGCTGTCCGGAGCCCATGCGCTACATAGTTCGTTTCCTGTGGAACGCGACCAAAGGCCACCGTCTGGCCCCGTGGCGGAGCCCGTATCTGTTATGGCGAATTGAGACTTACTGTGGCGTGAAGATGCAGCAAATCGGCTTTCTGGAGTTTTGGGAATTCGCCTGGCGGGAGCGAAACAATCTTTGGCGGTTCCTCAAATGGACGGCAGAGATGGAGCGCTACGTCCACCCCAAGCCTAAGACTTTGTAGAATCTTGATCGGCGCGCGGAGTTTAGATCCAGCTGCGAGCCTTTTGTGGGCACGCATCGGCGCGCCCGGGTCCTTCGCCGCGCAACTAACGCTTGCTCAGGATGACATTCCAGTTATTGCCCGTTGCCGGCCGCGGCGGCACCTTCCAGAGTGACATTCACATCGCTGCCTTTGCCGGCTCCGATAATCTGGGCCGCGGATGCGCGATTGGCGGCAATCTCCAAATACCCCATGCTTCCCGCAATCACGAAAACCTCGCCGGGCACGCCCTCGGCGTAGTTGCTGTGCATTTCTGTGATTTCGTGTTTTCCGACAAGCATCTTGAACGGCACGGGCTGCGCTGCGAAAAGACTGGGAGCGTCGTGGGTCGTGATGTTGGTGACGAGATTACCGAAGCGATCTACCTTCAGCACGACCCCGCGCAGTGTCTTATCGTCCACGGGCTTGGGCTTGGGCGCATTGAAACGCACGAAATCATCAATTTCCGCGCCGAATTTCTCGGTATCCACTCCTTTGGCCAGCCACGCCGCCACTGGAGCGAAAATGTCACGAGCATGGAAGGTATTAGTCACCGGTTGCAGGCTGTAGTGTTCCGCGGTGATGTGTCGAACGCTCATGCGCTCTTCGCGGCTGTAGATAAGTGACAGGACGCCATTGTCAGGCGCCACGAAATGATGCTTTTCAGTGCTGGCCAGGATCGGCCTACGTTCCGTCCCTACCCCGGGGTCGACCACCACTAGATGTACCGTGCTTGTAGGGAAGTACGAATAGGCTTGGGCGATGGTGAGCGCACCGTCCAGGACGTCGAAGGCCTGCACCGAATGACAGATGTCGACGATTTCGACGTCGGGCACGATGCCAAGAATGACGCCCTTGACGGTCCCAACGAAGTGATCGTTAAGACCAAAATCAGTAGTCAGAGTGATGATCGGCCGTTGCGCCAATGTTCCCTCGCTCTCGAAGCAGAACTTTCCCTGAATGCCGAAAGTAAACCGCTGCTGCAGGCAGAGTCAAGGAACGGAGGTAATGGGCGGGACGTTATGACGCGCCGAGTATCGGTCGACCGCGAACGATCAATGCCAACGACTAGCGGCCTAGTGAATTTCAATATTTCCTGACCCGGTTTCTACTTCCACAGGCACGCCCCCACCACGGACCTTGCCATGGACATCTTTGCGCCCGATCGCGCCTTGCACGGTGAGAGGATGGTCTACGGAAATCGAACCCGAGCTGGTGTGAGCGTTAAGATCAAACGCCGCGTCCGGAGGCAACTTCAGTTGTACGGTGCCCGATCCAGTGCGCACATTCCAGGCGCCCGTAGGGCTACCATCGGCTCGAATCATTCCACTGCCCGCCTTGGCCGCCAGTGAACCGCGAACGCCGTGCAACTCCACACCTCCGGAGCCCGTCTCTGCGCGCACCGATCCCGGAGACGACTGTTCCAGGGAAATGTGACCGCTGCCGGTGTCTGCTTCAAAGCCACCCGCGATCTCGGTTGCACGGATCGAGCCGCTGCCCGCCTTGGCGTGCACGTCACCCTTCACGCGATCGATGACGATGCTTCCCGACCCGGTGTCTGCCTGCACATGGGCGCCAATGTCGGAAATCTTGAGTTCTCCCGAACCGGTATCGACTTGCAGCGGACCGGAGATTCCTTCCACGCTTTGATTGCCCGAGCCGCTGTGCGCTCGCAACTGAGTCTCCGCCGGGACAGCGATTTCATAGCTGATCGAAATGTTATGGCGCAGATCGGGATCATCGATATGACCGACGCGAATATCATTACCGCTTTGCTGAACGGGGGGATTATCTTCCAGCCGTTTCACCTTAGCCTCGGCGTCTCCGAACCACTCGGTCGCCTTAATATGTCCGGTTACCTGTACTTGGTTGGAATTGCCGGTGTGGACCTGGATATTACCCGATCCGGTGGTCACATCAAGATTCACCGCTCCACTGACCTGTAAGGTACGTTGGAACGAGCCCTCAACGGCCGCTGCGACGCGCGTCGGCTGACCACATAGCAGCGCCGGCACAACCAGACATGCCACCGAGCTGGCTGAATTGATCCGGTAAGGTTTCATCATTGCTCCGCACTCCCGGGAAGATCGAACAACTAACATCTGCCGGATATGCCAAGATCCGAAGTCGGAGGGTTATTTGGAACGGTCCTTCTACTGCAGCACTACCTGATCGCCTTCCTTCAGACCGGTGAGCAGCTCCGTCTTGGCGCCGTTGGAGATGCCGATATTGACGGCAATTTTCTTCTTCCCGTCCTTGGCCCTCGGATCCGGCACTTCCACCGAAGCTTTCTTGTCTTTGTCGTAAAGGATCGCGCCTTCCGGAATCTGCAGCACATTCTTGTGCTCATCGAGAATGATTTCAGCATTGGCGGTCATTTCAGCCTTCAGTTCGCCGCCCGGGTTGCTGATCGATACCCGTACCTCAAAGGTGGTGACGTTGTCCTTCTCCACACCCATAGGGGAAATTCTCGTTACTTTGCCGCTGAAAGTCTTGTCCTTGAATGATTCAACTTTAATCCGCGCCGGCTGGCCAAGGTAGACCTTACCAATATCGCTCTCGTCCACTTTACCCTTCACGTAAACTTCGCTGGTATCTCCTAGGGTCATGACCAAGGTCGCTGACGAGCCGAGCACCAGGATCGAACTTACAGCGTCCCCGAGTTCGACGTCACGCGAGAGGACCACGCCCTCGAGAGGAGATTGAATGTCGGTGTAGCTCAACTGCTCATCGAGTTGCTTCAAATTTGCCGAATCCTGGCCGACCTGTGCACGGGCCTGAGCAATTTTTGCTTTCAGAACCGTCACCTGGGCCTTGGCCACATTCTGTTTGTTTAAGGCAAGCTCGTAATTCTTCTGTGCGTCGTCCAGGGCTGACACGGAAACGACGCCATCCTTGGCCATACCCAGCGCACGATCGTAGGCACGCTTGAGGAGCGGAACCTCTGGACCCTCGGCATCCACTTTGGCCCGATCATAGTCCGCTTCAGAGCTGCTTAAATTGGCTTCGGCGGCTTGCAAAGCTGCCCGCGACTGTTCGACTCCGGCTTCGATTTCCACTTTATCCAGTTGAGCCAGGAGTTGGCCTTTTTTCACCCTGTCACCAGCGTCTACCAACAGCTTTTTGACGATGCCACTAGCCTTGGACTTAACTTCGACCTTGGTGATGGGAGTGACCTTGCCGGTCGCGACTACGCTCTTGGCTAGGTCGCCTCTTTCGACTTTTCCCAACTTCGAAGGATCAATTTTGGTCCCTCCCCGGGTGAAGGCGTAAACCGCGCCTACGCACAACAGGACGGCGCCTGCAACCACGCCGATGATGATCAGCCGTTTGCGTCTCTTCTTAGAATTGCCGTTCCCGTTCACATCTGCCTCCTGCTGGGAACCACTCAGTGGTTTGGCCTTCGATGATGATTACGAAAGTAGTTTGGGTTTTGTTCCTGAAACTCCGCAGTCAGAGTCGCAATCGACCCGCGTTCACATCTAGATCCTTGGCGTTAGACCTCAAATTCTAGGAAATGGAAGCAGAAAATATTGTTTCTGCCAAGGACCCTGGCGGTGGAGGCCACTACAGCCAATACAGAATCACCACTTTGCGCCCGAGCCTCATTTTGCAAGAGCTTAACGGCCAACCGAGTAGTACTTCCTTTGGAATGTTAGAATTAGGTATCCATGATCGCCTTCGTGCTGCTCCGGGTGTTTTTGATCCTGCTCCTGGTCGCAGCCAACGCTTTCTTCGCAGCCGCGGAATTCGCCTTGGTGAGCGTTCGGGACACGCGCATCCAGCAACTCATCGAGGCTCGTCGCATCGGTGCCCGTATCGTCCAGAAGCTGCACCGCAACCTCGACGAAGTGGTCAATGGCGTCCAACTTGGAATCACGATTGTAAGCCTCACGTTGGGGTGGGTGGGCGAGCCTTTGCTTGCCAAAATGATGATGGGGCCGGTAAGCGACTTTCCGCACGCCGCGGTTTACGCGCATGGCATTGCGATTGTCATCGCTTTCAGCCTTATCACTTGTCTGCACGTGATTCTGGGTGAGTTGGTGCCCAAGTCGCTGGCCCTGCAACGCGCTGAACAAGTCGCTCTGGCGGTCGCCGCCCCCATGGATGTTTTCCTGACTCTGACCCGGCCTCTGCTTTTCATGATGAGCCGGGCCGCGGGCTCTGTCCTCAGGATTTTCGGCTCGCGCAAGATTCGGCAGGGACCCATCCATTCCCCCGACGAACTGAAGCTGATTGTGACCGCCAGCCGCCAGTTCGGGCAGATTCCACCCTTCCAGGAAGAAATGATTCACAACGCACTGGAACTCGAAAACATCACGGTGCGGGAAGTCATGGTGCCGCGCCCGGACATCTTTTCACTGCCGGGCGATCTGACCCTTGACGAAACCCTGGGCAGGGTTGTCGAGGAGCAACACTCGCGTATTCCAGTCTATGATCCCCAGCGTGGTCCCGAACATATCATCGGAGTTCTTTATGCCAAAGATCTGATGCGCTGGACCCGTTTGCGACTCACGGGACAGCCCATCGCGGCCCGCATCGCCGCCATGAGGATTAGCCAGATCATGCACGATGTTCTGGTGGTCCCCGAAACTAAAGCGCTTACCGAACTGCTAGAGGAATTCAAAGATCGCAAGCGGCATTTGGCCGTGGTCGTCGACGAGTTCGGTTCCACCGCTGGCGTAATTACAGTCGAAGATGTCCTAGAGCAATTAGTGGGAGAAATCGAGGACGAATTCGATGTGCCCCCACCTGAGCAGCCGATTTTGGAAGGGAAAATCGCGCTGGTCCTGGAGGGCTCTTTCAGCATTCGAGACCTCGATTCGCAATACCAGCTCTCGCTGCCGCGCGAGGCCGGCTTCGAAACTCTCGCCGGGTTCGTGCTTGCCCGCTTGCAGAAAATTCCGAAACCAGGTGAGAGCTTCGACTACGATGGCCACCGTTTTACCGTCGAGGAGATGGAAGGCCACCGCATCGCCAAAGTGAGGATCGAGAAAATGCAGACCGCAGCGATGGGGAAGGCAGGAGATTGAACACCGGGGGTCAGGTCACAGGCTTCAGGCGGTGGTCTCTGGAGCGATTTTGGGTGGGGCCGCGCTGTTAACGCCGAGGATCCAAATGGAAGGACTAGCATCACTGCGTTCATTATTAAGCCAGGTGCCGAGACGGCTGGAGCAACTTCCGCCGAAGCAGGTCGAACTCAAGTCTGCTCCGTCCAAGTGGTCGCCGAAAGAAGAACTGGGTCACCTGCTGGATTCCGCCGCCAACAATCACCAGCGAATCGTCCGCACCCAACTGGAAGACAAACCGGAAATGCCGGGTTATGACGGCAATCGATGGGTCGAGTTGCATGCTTACCAGCGCCGCAACTGGCGCGAACTGATCGAACTCTGGAGTTCTCTTAACCGGCAATTGCTCTCGGCCGCGGAAGCGGTGCCGGAGAGTGCCTGGCTGCGCACCTGCACTATCGCGGACTCGGAGCCTCTGACCCTGAAGTTTGTATTTGAGGATTACCTCGAACACATGAAGCACCACTTAAGCCACATCGGAATCAAGGTAGATGACTTGAAATAGAAACTACGAGTCTTGTTAAGCAACGGCCGAGGACTACCAACGACTGAATGTTGCGCTATCTCTCCCTCCGCGTGCTGTACACGCTGCCCGTTGTCTGGCTCGTTGTCTCGCTGGTTTTCCTTCTGATTCACCTTGTCCCCGGCGATCCCATTCTGCAGATGCTAGGCGAAGGCACTCCCGCGACCGATATACAAGCCGCCCGCCACGCTTACGGACTCGATCTTCCCCTCAGCCGGCAGTACACGAATTACTGGAAGGGTGTGCTGCACGGAGATCTGGGACCATCGCTTCGCTTCAACCAGAGCGTAAGCAGCCTCATTGCGCGGCGTTATCCCTACACCTTGCGGTTAACATTGGCCGCCCTCGGGGTTGCGATGTTGCTGTCTATTCCAGCGGGCGTCCGTTCGGCGCGGCGGCGGGATCGCTGGGATGACCGTCTGCTTAGCGTCGTCAGCCTATTTGGTCTGTCATTCCCGAATTTTGCATTGGGCCCAATCTTGATTTTGTTTTTCGCCATTAAGCTCGGCTGGCTTCCAGTTTCTGGTTCGGGCTCGTTTGCTAACCTCATTTTGCCAGCCATCACTATGGGCGGAGCTCTGGCTGCGATCCTTACCCGGATGGTGCGCACTTCCATGCTGGAAGAATTGGGACACGACTATATCCGCACTGCGCGCGCCAAAGGACTGCCAGAGCGTACGGTGGTTTATCGCCACGCTCTGCGCAATGCCATGATCCCCATCATTACGGTTCTGGGTCTGCAATTCGGGGCGCTGCTGGCCGGTGCCATCGTCACCGAGACCATCTTTTCCTGGCCCGGAATTGGACGGCTGACGATCCAGGCGATCTCCAATCGCGACTACTACCTGGTGCAAGGCTGCATTCTGGCGATTGGGCTGACCTATGTCGCGGTGAACTTCATGACAGATTTGCTCTACTCGGTGGCGAATCCGAGGATCAGGCAATAGGATCGGAGGCGCAACATGAGGGAAGAAGAATTTCGGAACGTCTTTGCAAGAACACACGGTCACTGCCACTTCTGTGGAGATCCCATAGTTTTCGTGAAGCGGGGATGGTCAGCTGAATTAAACGGGCATTGGGAGGTCGACCACGTTGTTCAACGCGACAAGGGTGGCGCGAAGAACTCTGAAAACTGTCTACCAGCGTGCACTCGCTGCAACCGCCTACGCTGGCACCGGACCGGTCCGAACGTTAGGGAAGTCTTGTTCCTGGGCATTCTGGCGCGAAAAGAGGTGCGAAAGGGAAGTGATCTCGGCCAGAAGCTAATGGCGTTGAGCAAGAAGCGCCTGCTGGACAATGAAGTACGCCGAGCTAAGCGTCAGGAGCGAGGAGTTTAGGGCTCTCGGTGATAGCCACTCCCTTGCAGAACTCGGGCCCACTGGCGTTGTCCCTCCGTCGGCGGGGCGACTTCGAATCTCGAAGCCATGCACCAAATTGGTGTATAATGATGTTATGCCAGCGATAAAGCATGTCCGAAGGAGCGTATCGCTTCCCGTTCTAATTGCTAAACAAGTAGAACGCTTGGCGAAGAGTCAACGGTTGAGCGACAATCGGGTTTTGGTGGAGCTCATTGAGTTGGGTATCGAAGCACGAAAGCAGAAAGAAAAGGAATTTTTCGAGCTGGCTGAACGTTTTCGCGCCGCAAGCGATCCCGAAGAAGCGAAGCGTTTAGGGGATGAGTTGGGCCGTCTAGTTTTCAAGAACTTGATGGGAAAAAACGCGGGGAAGCTCAAGTTCTCTCATCTTCCCAAGTGAACCGTTGACGACTTTGTCGACTATCGCCATCTCGCTCCCTCGTGCTGCCCGGCACAATCCCCTTGCGACAATGGGTGCAGTGTTGGTCGTCGTCTTCATCGTCTTTGCCCTGTTCGCTCCCTGGATTGCGCCGCAAGATCCCGCTCACATCGATCTACCTTCTAGACTGCAATCGCCGTCAACTGCTCATTGGTGCGGCACCGACGAGCTCGGCCGCGACATCCTTTCCCGGCTGATCTTTGGTTCGCGGATTTCCATGATGGTTGGCAGTTGCGTGGTGGCGGTTTCTCTGATTCTGGGCCTGATCGTGGGTTCGATCGCCGGCTACTACGGCGGACACATTGACCGTTTTGTGAACGTCGTCGTGATGAACGCGTTTCTCTCCTTCCCCGGAATCCTGCTGGCGATCGCATTTGTCGCCTTCCGCGGACCGGGAATATTTAACCTGGTGCTGGCGCTTTCACTCGGCGGATGGGTAGGATATGCGCGCCTGGTGCGAGCCCAGGTACTGTCAGCTCGCGAGCGCGAGTTTGTGGAGGCGGCCAAGGCCCTGGGTGCAAACGATCTGCGCATAATCGTCCGCCACATTCTTCCCAATATTATTCAGCCAGTAATCGTGCAGGCCGCGATCGGAATGGCCGGCGCTATCCTGGCCGAGGCCACCATGAGCTTCCTGGGTTTGGGAGTTCCGCCGCCGACGGCGAGCTGGGGAGCAATGCTCAATGATGGCCGCGCCCATCTTTTCGATGCTCCTCATCTCGTCCTCTTTCCAGCCGTGGCGGTCATGCTGGCAGTGCTCTCGTTCAACTTTATTGGCGACGCGTTGCGTGACTTCCTCGACCCCCGCTCGCGCATAGAAGTCGGTCTGTAGGGATCCTTGCCTGCCTAGGCTATGGCTAGTAACCATATGCTACCCAGTCATTTGGCGATGAATTGCTCAAGTATCAACACAACATTTTCCAGAACCGCGTGTTGAGAGTATTGACCAGCCGAGTGGACATCAAAACCCGGCTGAATCGAGTTCCGAGATTGAACCGAGCTAAGGAGAGACATCATGACGAAGCAACTGAACAGTGTTTTCTTCACTGCCACATTGGCAAGCCTTATGTTACCGGCGGTCGCACAAACCAATCAGCCGACTGCTGATCCTGCCAAGCCCGCCACCATCAACCAACGCAAGGAAAATCAGCAAGACCGTATTGCTAACGGCGTGCAAAGCGGACAACTCACCGCCGGCGAAACCGCGAACCTGGAGAAGAAGGAAGCCACGGTGAACGCCGAAGAGCGCGACATGCGCAAACTGGACAACGGTCATCTGACCGCTAGCGACCGCAAGACGCTAAACCAGCAGCAGAACCAGCTTTCCAAGCAGATCTATCAGGACAAGCACAACACCCCGGTGCAGAATACCAACCCGAAGAGTGAAGTCGGCAAGCGCGCGGAAAATCAGCAGGACCGCATCGCCCAGGGCATCCGGAGCGGTCAGATGACCGCTGGCGAAGCCGCCCGCGTGGAAAAAAATGAGGCCAATATCAATAAGGAAATTCGCAACGATCGTGCGGCGAACGGCGGCAAGTTGACCGGAGCGGAGAAGGCCCAGGTCAACCGCCAACAGAACAGGGAATCACGCCAGATCTACCATACCAAGCACAACGCCAGCCATCAGTAAGCAAGCGTAAGCCAAAAAAACGCCTCCGGAAGCGGAGGCGTTTTTGCGTGGTGAAATCGCTGCCGGGATCCGAATCACAGATGATGCGGCACCCGATGCTCTTGTCCTTGCTCCGGCTTTGCGTTGGACGGCGACGCGGGTTGGCTTCCGCTGCTCGCCGGCGGCACCGCGAACGACGGATGCAGCGTTGTACCGGAGATGTGATCGGATGGCACGGTTCGCGCGAACGTAGGCAAGTTGTGTTTGCGCACCTGGGTGGCCGCCTCGAGCCCGGAAGCGAGCTTAATCAGCTTGGGCTCACTGAACGCTGTCCCGAAGAAGCTGATCCCCATCGGCGCTCCGAACACGATGGCTGCCGGCACTTGCACGATCGGATAACCTTCCGGCGCCGCCAGGCCAGACGTACCAAAAATAAAGTGGTCTCCAAAGATCAAGTCGGTGGCCCACGGCGGGTTGTCGGTAGCAGTGACCACGGCGTCGAGATTGAACTGGCTCAGCGCGGCGTCAATCCCGTGCACCCCAAACTGATGGTCAAGGGTAAGCGCCTGGTTGTAGGTCATTCCGCCGAAGGCCGGCTGCGGATCGTCGGGTCCGGTTGGCATGGTGGCGATCAAGTCCCAGATGTCCTGATTAAAGAAAGGCATCTCGGCGTTCGCATGGGCGTTGTTGAAAGCGATGGCATCGCTTAAGGTCTTGCCCGCCATGGGAACCCCGACGCGCGTAGCGAAGTAGGTTTGCACATCATTCCTGAAATCGAAGCACAAGATCAGGAACTCACCGGGGCCCGAGCCGCCGTTGGGAAATGTGAAACCCGCGGCATCCAGGTCAATGACGGTCGCCCCTGCATTGGTGAGCGCCTTGAAGGCAGCCTCGAACGCGGCCACCACCGGTTGCGGCGTGGTCACGTTTGTGAATCCGCTCAATCCAATCCGCGTCAGGCCCAGCTTTGCGCCCTTAAGACCATTGGGGTCAACGAACTGGGTGTAATCAGTGGGAATGTTTGTGGGACGCCTCTTGCCAGTTCTCTGCCAGCCCAGCGGTACACCCCCCGTCGCCGGATCGCGCCCATCTGAGGTGCGACTCTGTATCACTCCCAGTGTTGCTGCTGCATCGGCAACGGTTCGGCCATGGACACCGACCGTGTCCTGGATGTGCGAGATGGGGACCACGCCGGCACGGCTGGTGAGGCCGACGGTGGGCTTGATGCCGACCACACCATTGGCGTTGGCGGGACAGACGACGCTACCGTCAGTCTCCGTCCCAAGAGATACGGTTGCGAAGTTCGCCGACGCCGCAGCACCCGAGCCGGAGCTAGATCCGCAGGGATTGCGAGCGATGCCATAAGGGTTGTTGGTCTGACCGCCGCGGCCGGACCAGCCACTGACCGATTCGAAGGAGCGGAAGTTGGCCCACTCTGATAGGTTCGTCTTCCCGAGGATCACTGCGCCGCCTGCGCGCAAGTTGGCGGCCACCGTGGAGTCCATAAGCGCCGGTTTTCCGAGCAGCGCGAACGAACCCGCGGTGGTCTGCATCTTGTCGCCAGTGTCGATGTTGTCCTTGAGCAGCACTGGGATTCCGTGCAAGGGTCCGAGCACTGTGCCGTTCCTGCGCAGCATGTCCATGTTGCGGGCTATGTTCAGCGCGTCGGGGTTCAGTTGGATTACTGCGTTGACCCCGGGACCATTCTGGTCGAGGCCGATGATGCGGGCGATGTAATACTTGGTTAGTGCCTCCGAGGTGAGTGTGCCCGCGGTCATCGCCGCCTGGAGTTGGGCCACAGTAGCTTCGTTGAATTGCGTTGGAACGCCCTGACTCGATGCCAAGAGAGATGACATCAGTAGACCTACAAAAAGGAAAGCGCGCATGGCTGGAGAGATCATCTTGTTTCCTCCTGGGAGCCTTAGCCGTGCAATGCCGGATAGGGAAGATCGGGAGCAGCGCTAGGTTGTACCCAGGGCTGCCGTTGGCCTCTCCCTCGGCTCAGAGCGCCGCCGGTCATCCGCCAAGGCCGGGAGGAATGCTGCTACCGCGGATTCGAGCTTGTCAAGAAATTCTTGTATTTTCTGATAAACCTCTTCTGATACTCCTGGTTACTTCTGGGCCGACAGTCTTTCCTGACTATCGATGGCGTTCGGGACGAGAACGTCGCGGGCGATGACAGGCAGGGCTGGAACCAACCAGCGGAACAGAGCCGTTGCCCCTGCCGCGCCGACCAACTGCGCCGCCACAAAGCTCGGAACGTCTGCGGAACGGATGCCGCTGAATGTGTCGGTCGCCGCTCTTGCCAGAGTCACAGCCGGATTAGCGAAGGAAGTCGATGCCGTAAACCAGTACGCGGCTGTGATGTACGTCCCGACAGCAAAGGGCACCGCGGACGAGCGTAGTCGCGAACAGCCCCATATCACCGACAGTAATCCGAAGGTCGCGATGAATTCGCTGAAGACTTGCGAGATGCCACTGCGGGCATGTCGTGATGAGGACAAAAGTGGCAGCGCAAACATTAGATGGGCGCAGATGACGCCAACGTGTGCGCCCAAGATCTGAGAGATGATGTAACCGGGAACTTCATGCCAAGGAATGCCGCGCTGCGATGCGGCTGCCAGTGTGACGGCGGGATTGAAGTGTGCCCCCGAAACGGGGCCGAAAGTTAAGATAAGAGCGACCAGCGCCGCTCCCGTTGCCATGGTGTTGGCGAGCAAGGCGATTGCAGCGTTGCCTCCCGAGAGTTGCTCGCCCATGATCCCAGAACCGACTACAGCCATCAGCAGGAATGCCGTTCCAACGAACTCCGCGGCGATACGGACATGCAGGCTGAATCTCATTGGCGCCCGATGCTATCGAGTTCTTTCTTGAGCGCGAGGCTGTCTATGGATGCCAGCGGCAAAGAGAGGAAAAGGCTGATTCGCCGATCCAGAATAAAGAAGGCGTCCCGAAACGCCTTTTCTATCTGGTCCGGTGTCCCTTCAACCGCCGCCGGATCGGGGACACCCCAATGTGCCGTCATCGGCTGCCCCGGCCAAACCGGGCAAACCTCTTTCGCAGCGTTGTCACAGACCGTGAAGACAAAATCGAGTTTTGGTGCGTCTGGTTTCGAGAATTCCTCCCAACTCTTGCTCCTCAACCCGCCCGTCGGCAGGTGCCCCACTTGAAGCTGTTCCAATGCCTCGGGACGCACAGTTCCTGAGGGGTGGCTACCCCCACTGTATGCCGTGAAGTGCGGCCGGCCCTTAAGATTCATGATCGCCTCAGCCATAATCGAGCGGGCCGAGTTACCAGTGCACAAAAATAAGACATTGTAGTGGGTCTTCATCGCTCGTCCTCAGTTGCAGCAGGTCGGAGGACAACAAGATTGCTTGGCCATAGGCTTTACTGCTCTGATGAAAGCACTCATGAACTTGCCGTCAATCTGTGGCACCAGTGAATCCACGTCGATGTTGTGGCCGGATAGAAACTCGCGAGCATCTTCCACCCGATAAACTCTGGTCGGCTCGATCTGAATCTGCTCAAAGCCGGCAGACGCGAGCTTGCTGCGGTATTCGAGATCTTCTAGCGCTCCGGCAACACAGCCGACCCACAGGAGTACGCTCTGCCGAATTGCGGAACTGATTTCACCCCGAGTGACAACATCTGACACTGCAAATCGCCCGCCCGGCTTGAGTACCCGGAAGGCCTCTCGCAATACTTTGTCTTTGTCCGCCGACAGGTTGATCACACAATTTGAGATGACCACGTCGACTGAATTGTCCGGCAACGGGATGTTCTCAATCTCGCCTTTAAGGAATTCCACATTTTCCAAACTCGCTTTGCGCTTGTTCTCATTCGCGAGGGCCAGCATCTCGTCAGTCATGTCCAGACCATACGCTTTGCCGGTTGGGCCTACTCGGCGCGCGGAGAGCAAGACATCGATGCCGCCGCCCGATCCCAAATCCAGGACCACTTCGCCGGCATTCAGCGTCGCTAATGCGGTGGGATTGCCGCACCCCAGCGAAGCCAGCATCGCCTCTTCAGGAATCTGTTGCGCCTGTGAGGGGTCGTAGAGGTTGGAGGTAATCGGATCACATCCGCTGCCAGGCGATGGGGAAGCGCCGCAACAGGTACTTGCTCCACTTTTTACCGCGAGCGCGGCCTGGCCATATTTTTCTTTGACGATCTCTTTTATGCGGTTGGTACTCATCTACGTCTCCCTACTTACAAATCTGAACGATGTCTTGGGGTTTTAGGGCACTATTTCGCGTACAGCACTCGGCGTAGAGGAATTGAAGCAACTCTTGAAGAGCCTCAGTATTTGCTGTGTAACGCAGGAAAGTGCTCTCCCGTCGGACATTCACAAGGTCCTCGTTTTTGAGTTTGTCCAGGTGGTGGGAAAGGGTCGAATTTGGGATCTCCAACTCTTCCTGAATCTCGCCTACCACGAGACCCTCGGGATGTGCTTTCAGCAGCAGTTGCATGATCCGAAGTCTGGCTTCGGTCCCCATGGCCGAGAACATGTCGGCATATTTTGCGACCGGGTATGTGCTTCTTTTGGCTAACGCGATCGACATATTTCCATATTAGCGGAAATATAAAACAATTTCAATCGCACTTTGCTTTAAATGCCACGGGCTCGCGGCTAGGTGCTGCGCTTTTCCTCCAAGTGATTCTAAACACAATGGATTTGACTCTTGACGGAAAATTACAAATTGCGATACTAATATCACTATTAGCGATATGAAGCTGGGCGAAAAATTGCGCTATTTGCGCGAGGTCGAAGGCTCGCTGCGCGGGATGGGGCGTCCCATGACCCAATCGGAACTAGTGGGTGCCGTACGCAAGGAACGCGGCAAGACAATCAGCCAGTCCTACGTCTCGCAGATTGAAGGGGGCGTCCGGCCGCACATGACGCAATCCACACGCACTCTGCTGGCGCAGTTTTTCAAAGTCCATCCTGGATTTCTGGTCAATGATCCTGAGGGCTATCACACTGAGTTGGTTTCCGACCTGCGTACCACCGAGGGCAAGCTGGACGTCTGGCTGTTGCAAGGTTCAGAGCGCTTTGCGGGCGACCCTGAGGTCTGTGAAGCCCTGATCAAAGCGGCTCGCCACCAGGACACGCGACGTTGCTTCCTTCTGCTAGGCGCGATCCTCGATACGCCGGGCCTGGCAGAGCGGTTACTGGAAGCACTCAAGCCGGAAGCGGCAAAGCCGCAGCATGCGGGTGAAAGGAGACGGCGGCCATGACCTGGGCGGATTTCTATCTCATCTGCTTCGCCGTAGGCTTCGCATTCAGCGCGCTGATGTTCCTGGCTGGGGGCTTGCACTGGCATCTGCCTCATCTTCCCCACCTGCATCTGGAGCCGCGCATTCACATTGGCCATGGCCCGGTAGCCAGTGGCGGACATACGCCGGCTCCGTCTGTGGGCGGGGGGAAAACCTCAGCGCGAGGTGCGCAAGTTTCGCCGTTCAACTTGGTTACTTTGAGCGCATTCCTCGCGTGGTTCGGCGGGACCGGCTATCTGCTCACCCGCTATTCAAGCATCTGGTTTGTGATTGGGCTTGGTGTTGCCCTGCTCAGCGGGCTGGTTGGTGCGGCCATCGTTTTCTTTTTTCTGAGCCGAGTCCTGATGTCAGACGAAGAGAACCTCGACCCCTCGGATTTTGAAATGGTCGGAGTGCTCGGCCGGACCTCGGTGCCGATTCGTGAAGGCGGGACGGGGGAAATTATCTACTCTCAAGCGGGCACCCGCCGCACTTGCGGTGCGCGTTCTGAAAATGGGAACTCGATCGCAAAGGGCAGCGAAGTGGTTGTGACCCGCTACGAAAAGGGAATTGCGTACGTGCGCCTGTGGACAGACATGGCAGGAGAAGAAGCGGAGTCAACCGAAGGTGGCAAGGTCAACTCGTAACAAGGAGAACTGTCGCACGACAGAAGGGCACGCAATGAATCGCAAGGGGCAAGGCGCGAAAGGTGATAGCGGATTCTCACCCGGTCCCATACTCGCGGAGGAAGTGCACACTGGCCGGTTATGGGCAGCGCTACTTTTTGTTCCAGTTGTTGCCGAGTTGGCGGTCCTTGACGGGATTCCGAATGCGGCGGCGCGAATCGCAATGGGTGTGGTTGCGCTGCTCTTGCTGGGAGCGGCGGCGTTGGCTTGGAGCGGCTTCCACTACCTCTTCACCAAGGCAGGAGTGGAGATACGCACTCTGGGTTTTCGTCTGCGCTCCATTCCCACTGAGCACATCAAGGACTACGCGGTCGACCATTGGACCCCATTTGGCGGGTACGGAATCCGCGGCATCGGCGACAAGCGAGCGTACGTCTGGGGCAACAAAGGTGTCCGCATCCACACCACGGACGGAGAGGTTTTTCTCGGCCACAATAAGCCCGAGCTCATTGTTCACGATTTGGACCTCATAAAGCAGTTTTCACATTAGAGCGGTCAAACGGAATTGTGATTAGGAGGCGATATGTTCGGGATAGCAATCGAGATTTGGGTCATCGTAGGACTCATCGTATTGGCCACGATGCTGCTGATGAGTGCGTTTGCCAGGTTGTACCGCAAAGCCGGGCCACACGAGGCGTTGATCGTGTACGGCGTCGGCGGAACCCGCGTGGTGAAAGGCCATGGCACTATTGTTCTCCCCATGGTCCAGGTTTGCCGCGGTCTATCTCTGGAGTTGATGTCGTTTGATGTCGCTCCGCAACAAGATCTCTACACCAAGCAGGGCGTGGCGGTCACGGTCGAGGCCGTGGCGCAGATCAAAGTGAAATCGGACATGGAATCAATCCTGACCGCATCGGAGCAATTCCTCACCAAGACGGATCAGGAGCGGGAGGGCTTGATCCGGCTGGTGATGGAAGGGCACCTGCGCGGCATCATCGGCCAGCTCACGGTTGAAGAAATCGTGAAACAGCCGGAGATGGTAGCCGACCGCATGCGTTCCACTTGCGCGGACGACATGAACAAGATGGGTCTCGAGGTCATCTCGTTCACCATCAAGGAAGTTCGCGACAAGAACGAGTACATCACCAACATGGGCAAGCCCGACGTGGCGCGCATTAAGCGCGACGCCGACGTGGCCACAGCCGAAGCCGATCGCGACACCGCCATCAAGCGGGCGCTGGCGCAAAGGGAATCAGCTGTGGCAAGAGCGCAAGCCGATCAGGAACGAGTGCTAGCGGAAACCCTTTCGCTGGCCAAACAGGCCGAAGCGCAGCGCGATTTGGAGGTCAAGAAAGCGCAATACGTCGAAGTCACCAAGCGGCAGCAGGCGCAGGCCGATAAAGCCTACGACATCCAGACCAACATCATGCAGCAGCAGGTCATCGCAGAGCAGGTGAAGGTGCAGCAAGTAGAGAAAGAACAGCAAGTCAAGGTGCAGGAAGCCGAGATCAATCGTCGTGAGAAGGAACTGATCGCGACCGTTCTGAAGCAAGCCGAGATCGAGCGTCAACGGATCGAGACACTGGCAGCGGCTGAGAAGCAGCGGCTGATCGCCGAAGCTGAGGGTCACGCGTCTTCAATTCGCGCCCAAGGAGAGGCCGAAGCGGAAATCATTTTCAAAAAGGGTGAAGCGGAAGCCAAGGCCATGAACGTCAAGGCGGAAGCTTACCAGGAATACAACCAGGCGGCGGTGATCGACAAGCTGTTTACCAATATGCCGGAGTTGGTCAGGGCGTTGGCCAGTCCTTTGGCCAATGTGGACAAGATCACCATCGTTTCAACCGGGAACGGCGATGCGGCGGGGATGAACAAGATCACCGGCGACATCACCAAAATGGCGGCACAGGTGCCGGCCCTATTCGAGACGTTGTCTGGCATGAACATCAGCGAACTGCTTGGTAAGGTGCGTCAGATCGGCGACAAAACGCCCAAGCCTGATGTCCTGGCGCCCGGCGACGGGGCAGGGAAGTAGTTGCACCGGGGATCTTCGAGGTAAATGAAGATGAAGAAACCTTCGACGCAGATCGCTCTGGGCATCGCTTTCGGCGCTGGCATCGGCGCTGCAATGGGTGTCTTTGCGGGCCACATGGCTGTCTGGCTAGCCGTGGGAATCGCCATCGGAGTTGCGATCGGAATCAATTTACCTGGCACCAGATGCGCCGAGTGCGATGCAGTTCATAAAACACACGAAGCTGAAAGCTGAGAGCTGACGGCTGATAGCTAAAAAGGAGCCCTATCATGGCATTACTGGAGCGAGTCTCGACATTGGTCCGGGCCAATCTCAACGACCTGATCGACAAGGCTGAGCACCCGGAGAAAATGATCAAGCAGGTAATCCTGGACATGCAGAACCAGCTTCTTCAGGTGAAGACGCAGGTCGCCATTGCCATCGCCGACCAACACCTGCTGGAGAAGAAGCAGAAAGAAAACGAAGACAAAGTCGCAGAATGGATGCGTAAAGCCGAATTGGCGGTGGACAAAAAACACGATGACCTGGCACGCGCTTCTTTACAGCGCGTGGAAAGCTATCGTGACTTGAGCGAAGGCTTTGCCCAGCAGGTCACCGACCAGAAGGCGCAGGTGGAGAATCTGAAGACCGCCTTGCGACAATTGGAACAGAAGCTGGCGGAGGCCGAAGCCAAGTCGGATTTGCTGATCGCGCAGCATCGCCGGGCCCGGGCTGTTGGCAAAGCCAGCGAGGCCAAGATGGCGATGGGCGACGGCTCGAAAGCTGCCGCCTTTGATCGCATGAAGCGAAAAGTGGCGCATGCGGAGGCCACTAGTCAAGCCAAGTCAGAAATCGCCTCGGACAACATGGAAGAACGCCTGGCTGCGCTCGAGAAAGAAGACCGCATCGAGCAGTTGCTGGCGGAGCTAAAGACGAAGCGGGGAGCGTAAACCATCCCGTCTATCCTGAGCAGGCGTTTTTGCACAGCGAGGGATTTGGTTGAGCCGCGCAAGGTGTCACGTTCTTCGCAACCGAATCCTCGCGCTTTTGGCTTCGCTTACCTGTCAAAGTGCACCAGGACCGCAAACCATGTGCGTTGACCCCTGTCTCTGCGTGATTTACTTTGAGAGAGGGCTTTATGGAACATTGCTGTATCCTGCTTCGGGGTTTGGGGCTCCTCGAGTAAATGGAAAAGAGACGACTTTACATTTACGCGCTGTTCCTGCTGGTGTTCGCGGTGCTCGTATATTTCCAGTTTCGCACCTGGCGAAACTTTGACTGGCCGACATTCTGGAGCCAACACGTTAACCCGATCCATCTCATTCATGCCATCGGCTATATCTATATCGGGTATGCGATCCGAGCCATTCGCTGGAAAATCTTTCTACGTCCGGTGCGGCCTCGCGCCTCTGTGCTCAAACTGGTTGCACCCACCGTCATCGGGTTCACCGGCCTGGCGCTATTGGGACGTCCGGGCGAGTTGATTCGTCCCTACCTCATCGCTCGGCGCGAAGGCTTGAGTTTCTCCTCGCAGCTTGGGGTTTGGGCAGTAGAGCGCATCTTCGATATCGGCGCCTTCACGGTTCTCTTGGTACTCGCTGTACTTTTCGCCAAGGCGCCTAAGAGGCTTGCCTACTACGGTGGCTTCCGGGAGGTTGGCCTCGCCTTCACGGTTCTGGTGATTGGTCTGGTCACGGTTGCGATTATCATCAGGCGAAACGGGCTGGCTCTGGCCGATTGGATAGAGAGGCGCTTCTCACACTTAAGCGCTAACCTTGGACACCGGATTGCGCTTCGGATCCGCGAATTTCATGGCGGACTCGATACGATTCATAGCCCGTGGTGTCTCGTGCAGTTGATTGTGGTGTCGGTAGTCATGTGGTGCATGATCGCGTTGTCCTACAAGGAAGTCACGATTGCATACGGTGAAAAGTTGAGAATTCCGCAGACTCAACTACTCTTGTTAATGGGATCCAGCATGGTAGGTTCCTTGATTCAGTTGCCCGGTATCGGGGGCGGCTCTCAGCTGGCGACGATCACAGCGCTCCAGCGCTGGTTTGATGTCCCCAAGGAACTGGCTGCGAGTTGCGGCATCATGCTTTGGCTGGTCACATTCGTGTCGGTTGTGCCGTTGGGGCTTTTGCTGGCGCACTTGGAGCGGCTTTCCTTCCGCAAGCTTTCTAAAGAAAGTCAGATTGCGGAGGAGTCGACCGCCGCGACATAGACTGGATTGTCCGTTCTCAGGCTGTGGTCTCCTCCATCCGACTGTATACGAAGATCTGGACCTTAGACCGATACGTGACCCCCGCCGACCACGTCCTGACGGCTGCTACAATGCAATCGGTCCTCAAGCACAATGAAGTGTCCTTTTTGCGGATTCGCAAATGACAAAGTCGTGGATTCGCGCGAGAGCAAGGAAGCCGATTCCATACGCCGCCGCCGCGAGTGTCTGAAGTGTGAGAAGCGCTTTACCACCTATGAGCGCATCGATGAAATCCCCTACATGGTGGTGAAGAAAGACGGTCGCCGGGAAAAATTCGATCGTCAGAAGGTGCTCAACGGCCTGTTGCGGGCCTGCGAGAAGCGTCCCGTACCAATCAGCAAGCTGGAACAAATTGTGAATGAGGCGGAAGGCTTCGTGATTGAGTCGCCGGAGCGGGAGCGCAAGACCAGTGAACTCGGAGAGCTGATCATGAACCGCCTCCGGCGCCACGACAAAGTTGCATACGTACGCTTCGCGTCGGTTTACCTGGATTTTAAAGACGTAAAAGAATTTATGACGGAATTGAAAGACTTGCTCAAGACTAAGGAAACGCCAGAGGTTCGAACCAAGAGCGCGGCCAAGGACTAGACTGCCGAAGATCGGCCCGCTTGAATTGCTCTGGCGGGTTGTCGTGGAAGGTTGAGTGAAAGGCACCGTGGAAAGGCACGGCGGGAAGAGTACTGTGGGAGGGGACGGCTTCAGCCGCGCCGCAAGATCCGCAAATCAGATCTGGGTTTAGCCCCTGCGGGGGAGGTTCGGCCGAGCGCGTCAACGAAGAAAATAGCATGGCCTACAAGATAACGCTCATTCCCGGCGATGGCATTGGCCCCGAAGTCACCCGGGCAGCCGTGCGTATTCTGGAAGCTACCGGTATCAAGTTTGAATGGGAGAGTTTTCAGGCAGGCGCCGAGGCCTTTGAGAAGTATCACGAATATATTCCGAAAGAGCTGACGGCATCCATCGAGCGCACGCGGGTCGGACTGAAAGGACCGGTTACCACACCCATTGGTGGCGGTTTTCCCAGTATCAACGTGGCGCTGCGCAAGCAATTTGAGCTTTACGCCAACTTCCGGCCCATCCGTAACCTGCCTCACATTCCTACACGCTATCCCGACGTCGACCTGATTATTGTGCGCGAAAACACTGAGAGCCTTTACTCCGGAATCGAACACGAAGTCGTGCCTGGCGTGGTCGAGAGCATCAAGATCATTACCGAGAAAGCCTCCACTCGCATTGCGCGCTTCGCCTTCGAGTACGCCCGCAAGAATAAGCGCAAAAAAATCCACGCTATTCACAAGGCGAACATCATGAAGCTGTCGGACGGACTTTTTCTGCGCTGTTGCCGCGCCGTTGCCAAGGAGTTTCCGGAGATCACTTATGGCGAACACATTGTCGACAACACCTGCATGCAGTTGGTGATGAATCCCTACCAATACGATACTTTGGTGATGGAGAATCTCTACGGCGACATCATCTCCGATCTCTGCGCCGCATTCGTCGGCGGCCTTGGACTGGTGCCGAGCGCCAACCTGGGTGAAAGTTGCGCCATCTTCGAAGCCGTCCACGGCTCAGCTCCTGACATCGCAGGGAAAGACATCGCGAACCCAACCGCGGTAATCCGTTGTTCTCTGCTTATGCTGCGACATCTTGGCGAGCCTGATGCCGCGAACAGAATCCGTCACGCTCTGGAAAAGGTCTACCGCACGCGGGAGAAACTGACGCGTGATGTCGGCGGCAAAGCCGGCACCTCGGAGTTCGCCGATTCCGTCATCGAGGTTATGGAATCATCTGCCACGGTCGAGACGACGGCCGAGATTTCCCGCGCGTGAAGCGAGCATTCGCGGCCGTTCTCAGATTCCATGCCGCACTTCGCGTTGACGACCCTGACAATTTTCAGTAACATCGTTTGTTCTTCAAGGAACTCCGGGGGATGGCGAACCCAACACGGCGAGTAGGTGTAGTCCTCTTCCAGCTCGGCGGCCCCGACATGCTGGAAGCGATTGAGCCCTTTCTTTTTAATCTTTTCTGCGATCCTGACATCATTGATTTCCCCTTCGCCCGCATCGGTCGCAAGCCCCTGGCCAAGTTAATCTCCAGCACTCGAGCGCGGAAGGTCCAGCACCACTACGCGGCGATTGGCGGTGGCTCGCCCATCCGGCGTTTCACTGAGCAACAAGCTCGCGCCTTGCAATTACGGCTGAGAGAAACCGGTTTGGATGCCCGTTGTTTCGTGGCCATGCGTTACTGGCATCCCTTTACCGCTGAGGCGATAAAGCAACTGCGGGTAGCAGAATGCGACGAGATCGTCCTGCTTCCGCTGTACCCGCAATATTCCCAAACCACTACCGGCAGCAGTTTGAATGAGTGGCGACGGCAGTTTCGCGACGACATTCCGATCCATTGCGTTGAGGCGTTCTATCGTCACGATCTTTATTTGGAAGCCCTGGTAGAGAAAATAGATGAAACGCTGTGCCGCTTCCCGAACCCGGCGCGTCCGGAGCTGGTTTTCAGCGCTCATAGTGTGCCCCTCGCAGTGATTGCGAAGGGCGATCCCTATCAGCGTCAGATTGTAGAAACGGTTGAGCTCGTGATGCAGCGCGGAGGATGGTCGAACCGCTATCGGCTCTGCTACCAGAGTAAGGTCGGTGCCAGTAAGTGGCTGCAACCTTCTCTGCATCGCATGTTGCGCGACTTGGCGGTGGAGCAAATGCGAGAAGTCTGCGTAGTGCCAATCTCGTTCGTTTCTGATCATCTGGAGACTCTGGGCGAGATCGATCATGAGGCACGCGCGGAGGCTTCCGCGCTCGGGATCGAACGATTTGAGATGACTTCAGGCCTGAATGATTCGCCGACTTTTATCGCGGCGCTGGCCGACCTGGTCGCTGCGGCGTTAGGCATCGATTTGACGCAAGCGCGTGAAACCGGTTGCTTGGTGGCCGCGGACTAAGCGAAGGTGTGGACGAGAATCAGCTTTAGCTCTTGCGAAGAATTAAGGACTAGACACGGATGGCAGAAGAATCCAAGGGCGTGCTGGGGCATCTTCCGCCCTTACCGCGCCCGGCGCTCAACAACTCGGTCATCGGGATGGAGCAAGCCTACCGGCAGCGGAAAGGTTTGCCGCTCCTAAGTGACGCCGACATTGAGGCGCTGAAGGCCGGTCAGCCGATGCCGTGGGAAGAAGGCGGAGCAGGAGCATCTTCAGTGCCCGCTCCGGCGCCGACAGCCCCTGTCGCGACTGCACCACCGAGCGCCGCCACCCCACCTCCGGCAACAGCAAGTGCCTCCTCAACTACTCTTAGCCCCGACGTCGCCAAGTGGGTCGGCGAAGGAAAGAAGTGGAGCAAGTCCGCCATCGCCGCGGAACAGGCTCGCCGTGGGCGCAAAGGCCTGCCGGTCTTAACCGATGCCGAAGTGACTGCTTTGCTGGGTGAGCCCGCCGCGGCCGCTCCCCCCGCAACTGCTACCCCTGCCGCGAGGGCGCCTGCCGCTGCGCCACGGCCACAGGCTGCAGCCGTATCTACCGGTTCTTCCGTCGCCCGGAGCGGTGAATCGACGAGTTACGTTGGCACTCCGGCGGTCGGAACGTCGAGAGCGGCTGCAGCGGGAGGCGTCGCATCAGTTGGACCCGAGAACAGTGACGTCAACCAGTCGCGGCGGCGATTTGCATGGGCTGCAGTGGCTGCATTTCTGACCGCATGGTTCCTCGCTTTCTTTCGCTTTTTTCTGCCGCGCACTTTGTTCGAGCCGGCGACCAGCTTCAAGATTGGCTATCCAGCGGACTACGGTCTGGGCGTGGACACCAAATGGCAGCAGAAATATCGCATCTGGGTGGACCGCACGCCCGATCGCATCTTCGTGATTTACGCTCGTTGCACCCACCTGGGATGCACCCCGGACTGGAAGCCCAGCGAAAACAAATTCAAATGTCCGTGCCACGGCAGCGGATACGACAGCGAGGGCGTCAACTTCGAAGGTCCCGCGCCGCGTCCGATGGATCGGGCCCGCCTACAAATAGCTCCGGACGGCCAGATTCAGGTGGATGTCTCGCGGCTCTACCAGTGGCCCAAGGGACAGCCGAGCCAGTTTAATGACGATGGGGCGTATCTACCGGCTTAAGCAGATTGTGTAGGGAGACCATGGCTGAAGAAAATCAGAACGGCAAGAATGGCAACCGGGTCGGCCTGCTGGAGCGGGTAAAGGCCGGCGTCAAGGAAGACGTCCAGTCACTCAGGAGCGATCTTCCGGTCAAAGCCAAGGAGCAGATTGAAGGCCTAAAAGATCCGACGAAGACTCAGGTCTTTACTTCCATCTTCCGTCACAAGCACGATGACACTCCACGGAACCGTGCCCTAGGAGTGCTTTCGAACGTCTTCTTGCACCTGCATCCGGCCAAGATCAATCGTGACGCCGTCCGATACAGCTATACCTGGGGTATGGGTGGAATCACGTTCTATCTATTCATCGTGCTCACATTTACCGGCGTGCTGCTGATGTTCTATTACCACCCCAGCAAGGTGCAGGCGTTTCGCGACGTGCTCTATCTCGAGCACGACGTTCCTTTCGGCAAACTCCTGCGAAACATGCATCGCTGGGCGGCTCACTTGATGGTAATCGCGGTTTGGCTGCACATGTTCCGGGTGTTTCTGACCGGGTCCTACAAGAAACCCCGCGAGTTTAACTGGAATGTCGGCGTGATTCTGCTGGTGCTCACTCTGCTGCTTTCGTTCACCGGCTACCTGCTTCCCGACGATCAACTGGGATTCTGGGCAGTCACGGTAGGCACGAACATGGCGCGCGCCACGCCGCTGCTAGGGCATGAAGGCCCGTTCGGAAAAATGCTGGGTATGACCCCGTACAACGACGTTCGCTTTGGCCTGCTCGGCGGCTCAATAGTGGATGCTAATGCGCTGTTGCGCTCCTATATCTGGCATTGCATCGGCATCCCGATTGTGGCGTCGATTTTCATGATCGTTCACTTCTGGCGAGTGAGGAAAGATGGCGGCATCTCTGGACCGGCCCCGGTGATGCTGGCTTCGGAAGTGAAAGAACCGAAGAAGTAAGGTGACCAGGTGGAGACTTTATGGATTGGCGACAACTTTGGGAAATCGTTTCCGCTCCCGACAACGTACCCATCGTCGGTCTGATTCCGCTGCTGATCTTCTATATCTATCTGGCATGGAGACAGGCCAAGGCGAACGATGAGCTGATCGCCGAACTGGAAACCAATTCTGCGATGGCGAAAACACACCATCGCAAGAGCTGGCCCTTCCGGCCGGGCTGGCAGAAAGAAATACACGTCTGGCCGTTTCTTCTGCGCATCGAGTTTCTTGCCGCCATGATTGTCAGCATCATCCTGATGGTCTGGTCCATCACGCTGAGCGCGCCGCTCGAGGAACCATCGAATCCCAACCTCACCATGAATCCGGCCAAGGCGCCCTGGTACTTTCTCGGGCTGCAGGAAATGCTGGTGTACTTCGATCCCTGGATCGCGGGTGTGGTCATGCCCACGCTAATCATCATCGGCCTGATGGCGATTCCTTATATTGATACCAATCCGCTGGGTAGCGGTTATTACACCTGGAAGCAACGTAAGTTTTCCATCGGAACGTTTTTGTTCGGATTCATCATTCTCTGGGTTGCGATGATCATTATTGGGACGTTCATCCGCGGGCCTGGCTGGCAATGGTTTTGGCCGGGACAAACCTGGGACCACAATCGCCTGATTTATGAGGTGAACCGCGACTTGCCCGATCTCTTCGGGATTACTTCCAATCTGGCCAAAGGGATCTTTGGCGCGATTGTGGTTGGAGGTTATTACGTGCTCGGCGGCTTCGTCGTGCATGCGCTGTTCCGGCGCTACAACCCGAAAGACTATAAGCGCATGAGCCTGTTGCAGTATTCCATCATGATGTTCTTCCTGCTCACCATGGTGGGACTGCCTGCGAAGATGCTTTTGCGGCTGTTGTGGCATATCAAGTACGTGTGGATAACGCCCTGGTTCAACGTTTAGGTTTGCACTTGTCATGCTGAGCGTCGCTGGAACTTCGCGGAGGAAAAATCCAGCGAAGTCGAAGCATCCCTAGGGCCAGACGTCAGTGCGGGATCTAGGGATTCTTCGCTTCGCTCAGAATGACAGAAGTCTAGTGGGAGGATCTGGTGCCCGAGCAACCCGTCCCCGAGCAAGACCCGATTGTAAGCAAGTCCTACGCGCTGCACTACGTGGTCGCTATGGTCCTGCTGATGATCACGCTATTCTGGGCGCTATGGGACGAGTCTTTCGGACAACGTCCGTGGAAAGCCTTCCAGCAGCAGTGGAAGGAGCGCTACACCGCATTTCTCAAAACCGCCAAGTCCACGTCGGCGCAGTCTGAACAGCAAGTCGAGAAAAATTCCGACTATCAGCAACTCCAGCAGACTTACGAGCAAGCCTACCAAGGGGCAAAGCCGCGACGCGACGAACTTCAGAAGCAAATCACCGACTTGAACTCAAAGATTCTGGCGGTCCAAGGTGTCTTCACAGATAAGCGTGCCTATGCGAATGCTCTGACCTACGAACTGGAGACCGATACCAGCGCCTCGGGCAAGGAAAGCAAGAGGAAGGAATTAGCAGACTACAAGCAGAAAGTTTGGACGGTTGAGTATCCCGACGGTCATAGAGAGAAATACAACTTCGCCCAACTAGAGGAAAAGTACAACGCACTTAAAGATGAACGCACCAAGATAAGTGCCGAGTTGGGCGATGTTCTCAAGCCGGTCACTGACGCTAACACCAAGATGTCCACCTACATCTCGGACCATATGGTGGACCTCACCCCTACCCAGATTGATGGTCTGCGGAAGAAGACCGAAGAATGGGATCCGACGATTGTCCAAATCAACGTCGCAGACGCCAACATCGTGGACCGTTGCGAATCGTGCCACATGGGAATCCGTGAGCCCATCAAGATCACCCCCGCGGTGATGATGGCGAAGGGCGAGAAGAAGCCGGATGAGTACGCCCAGGCTTTCGTGAGCCATACCGAGCCTGAGCTTTTCCAGATCCACGATGTCGAAAAGTTTGGCTGTTCGCCTTGTCATCAGGGCAACGGACGTGCTACCACCAGCGTCGAGAAGGCCCACGGAAATTATGAGCACTGGCTGTGGCCCCTTTTCCCAAAACAAAACGTGGAAGCCGGCTGCCAGACCTGCCATGCCGCCGATATGGTATTAGCCAGCGGTGGCACAGAATGGAAGGTCATTGACGATGGCAAAGACCTTTTCCGCCAGAAAGGCTGCATGGGCTGCCATCGCTACGAGGGTTATGACAAAGAACCAGAGGACCTGAATTCCGTCAGCCAGCAGATCAAGCAGCTGGAGCAGCAGAAAATCGAGAACTCCAAAATTGGCGCTGACCTGATGAAGCAGGCTGACGCCGCCGCAAGCAACGAGGAAGCCAATCGGCTGAATGACCAAGCGGTGGCTCTGAGAGTTGTAAGCAGCAAAATTGACGGCCGCATTCAGCAACTCGATTTCCAGTCCCACAGCTTGATGCAGGACATGAAAAAGGTCGGGCCCAATCTGAAGGACATCCGACTCAAGCTGAGTAAGAATTGGATTCCCGTCTGGCTGAAGAAGCCGACCGACTTTCGTCCTACCACCAAAATGCCGAACTTCCGGCTGAACGATCGTCAGATCCAGGCAATTTCTGCGTACTTGTGGCAGTCGGCATTTACGGATCAACTACCCAAGCAGAAGCCGGGCAACGCCGAGCACGGCAAGGATCTCTTTGAGAGCCGTGGCTGTCTTGCATGTCATTCGATCGGCGAAGGCGAACAGACACAAGGCGGGACGTTTGCCGCGAATCTGACTCGCGTGGGAGAAAAGGCCAACTACGACTATCTGGTCCGCTGGATTCACAACGCTCGCGAACGCACCCGTCCATACTGCCCGTACGAAAAGAAAGACATTGGCCCGGAGGATTACGCCAAGAAAGGCTTGCCTTACCAGTTCGATCTGCAACACAGCCAGTGTCCGAACGATGGCCACGAACTGCAGGTGCAGAACATGACGGTAATGCCGAGCCTGCGTTTGTCTCCCGAAGACGCGCAGGACATCGCCAGTTACTTGATGACGCAGAAGAAGCAGGAGCCGTCGTCGTACGCCGACGCTTCCTTCATGGATGATCCCAAGCTGAAGGATGAAGGAAAGAGATGGGTTCGTCACTTCGGCTGCGCTGGCTGCCACGAGATTTCCGGCTTCGAGGATGAAGGCCGCATCGGCACCGAATTGACTTACGAAGGAAGCAAACCGATCGAACGTCTCGATTTCGCTCTGTTCACCGAAGTCGCGCAGCGCGGCGGAAAGAATGCCGAGCCCATCGCGAATCCGGAGGATTTGCAGCGGCTGCCCGATGGTCCCGCGAAAACCGAATGGTACGACCACAAGGGATTCTTCGAGCACAAGCTGGCTGAGCCCGAAATCTACGACAAGGGCAAAGTCAAGTCGGAGACGGAAGCACTTCGCATGCCGAATCTGCACCTCAGTTCGGACCAGATTCGTGCGCTGACCACTTTCCTGCTAGGCAGTCAGGAAACCTCTCTGCCCAGCACCTATCAATACAAGCCAGGGGATTCGCGTCGCGACATCCAAGAGGGCTGGTGGATAGTCAAGAAGTACAACTGCATGGGATGCCACCAGTTCATTCCTGGGCAGCGCACCACGCTAATGGGAATGAAGCGCTATCAGGATGTGCAGGAGCAACTGCCTCCCAAGCTGTTGACTGAAGGAGCGCGCGTCGATCCCGAATGGCTGCGCCGTTTCTTGTCCAACCCGTCGCTGTCCACTACGGACACGAATCGCAATGGGGTGCGACCCTACTTGCAAGTGCGCATGCCTACGTTTTCATTCTCCGACAACGAACTGCGCAAGCTGGTGCGTTTCTTCCAGGCGCTCTCGCAACAGCCCATGCCTTATATTCCAGAGCAGGTTCCGACGCTCACGTCAAAAGAAACGGACATGGCGAGAAGCTTGTTCTCCAGCACGGCCGCGCCTTGCCTGAAGTGCCACGCCACGGGTGATCCTCAGCACGACAAGATCGCCACCGCTCCTAACTTCCTGCTGGCCAAGGAACGCTTGAAACCGGATTGGGTGGAACGCTGGATTGTTGATCCACAGGCGATCAGCCCAGGAACATCTATGCCTTCCGGACTGTTCAAGAAGGAGAACAGTCAGTGGGTTTTTGCCGGCCCCACCCCGCCTTCGTTCCAAGGGTACGACAAGGACCACACCAAGTTGCTGGTGGATTACATCTTCCAGTTGACGCCAGAAGAACAGAGGCGAGTGGCGGCGTCCACCGGACGTACCAGCGCCTCCGCTCAGTCCGCAGACCGGCGTAAACAAGCCGCCAACGCTACCCAGTCCAACTCAACGGCAGCGGGTGGTGGTTTGCGGTAAAATAATCGGCTTGAAAAATGCTCAAATTAGAAAGGCGACATCATGAATAGAAAGACTTGCGTCGCGATGTTAACGCTTTCTCTGCTCGGCCTTCTGCTGCTAGCAGGTTGCAGCAAGAAGGAGAACACGAACCAGGAGCAGGCGACTTCACCGACCTCGCAGGCTCCGCCCGCTCCTACCTCCACTCCAATCGATCCGGCCACGGCTGCGAAGGTCAGCGGCACGGTAACCTTCGCCGGTGCCGCTCCGAAACCAGGGAAGATTGATATGAGCCAGGATGCAGCATGCAAGGGCAACAATACCGTGGAGACCGTTGTGGTCGACGGCGGCAAACTCGCCAATGTTTTCGTTTACGTGAAGGACGGTTTGGGCAGCCGCACCTTTGACGTGCCCAAGGATGCGGTCGTTCTTGACCAAAGCGGCTGCCAATATCATCCGCACGTACTGGGCGTGATGGCGGGGCAGAACATCGAGATCAAGAACGACGATCCCACTACGCACAACATCCATCCCACACCAGCGACCAATCGCGAGTGGAATGAATCCCAGCCTCCCAAAGCGGCTCCATTGGAAAAGACCTTCGCTCGCGAAGAGGTCATGCTGCCCGTCAAGTGTAATCAGCACCCCTGGATGAAGATGTACATCAACGTGGTGAAGAGCCCGTTCTATGCCGTCACCGATAAAGATGGCAAGTACGAGATCAAAGGTCTGCCGCCCGGCGACTATACCTTGGCTTTCGTCCAGGAAAAACTTGGGGAACAGGATCAAAAGGTCACTCTGGCGGCTAAGGACAACAAGACGGTAGACCAGGGTTTCAAGCAGTAGGGTTTGTGCGGGAAAAAGCGGCGGGGACGGAGCATCGGTCCCCTGCCCGAGCACGTCGGATGAGCCGCCCCCCGCTTGTTCCAGCGAGCACGTTTGCCTAGCACTACCGAACCAAGGAGCCAGTTCTGAAAACGGTTCCGTCACCATACAATCGCGCTCTTCATGGCTTCGCTGTGTTCACAGCGTGCACGACTTTCCTTCTCATCATTGCCGGCGCACTGGTCACAAGCAACGACGCTGGTCTGTCTGTGCCAGACTGGCCAACTTCCTTCGGCTCGCTCTACAAGATTCCGCACTTGGTGGGAGGCGTAAAGTTCGAGCATACCCATCGCATCATTGCGCAGTTTGTCGGATTTCTGACCATTATTCTCGCGGTTTGGACTTGGCGAAGCGACCGCCGCCGCTGGGTGCGATACCTCGGGATCGCGGCTTTGGGCACGGTAATTGCACAAGGCATTCTGGGCGGTCTAACCGTTCTGTTCTATCTGCCGCCAGCCATCTCTTCGGCCCACGCCGCTTTGGCGCAAACGTTCTTTTGCATTGCCGTCGCCATCGCTGTGTTCACTGGTCGCAAGTGGGCGGAGGCAAACCCAGCGCCGGAGTCAGACTCGGTCCGACCTCATCTCATGACGTTGACCTCGCTCTCGATCTTTGTGCTCTATGTCCAACTGGTCGCGGGCGCTATGTTCCGTCATCATGGGATGAGTTGGTGGCCGCATGTTTTGAACGCACCCATCGTGGCCATCATCCTCACTTGGACAGCTATTCGTGCGCTTTCCCCGCATGCCAGAATCGAAGCTGTTCGCCGTCCAGCCATCATCATGTTGTCATTGCTAATCGCCCAACTTTGCCTCGGATTTGTAGCTTTCATGACCCGCGTCGCCTGGGGTCACGACGCAGTCCAACCAGAGTTGCCGATGGTAATTTCGACGGTTGCTCACGTAGCAGTGGGAGCACTGCTCTTGGCCACGACCGTTGTTCTCGCAATCCAAGTGTGGTGGCGGCACATTCCGGCAGCTCTCGCACAACCACTTTTCAGCGAAGATGGAAAGCCGGTAGCCGCATGAGCACCGCACGCAGTCGCCTGTCCTATTAGTCCTCATGATGCTCAACCCGATCTCGTCGTAGAATAGCCTGTGGCCTCGAAAACCCCCGCATATGCTGTAGCTGCACCCGAGCTGGAGATCCCCGTCGTTACTTCTTCGGTAATTTCTGTGCACGATCTAGTGCATCGCTATGAGGGTCGGGTGGCTTTGAGTGGCGTGTCTTTCGAAGTCCAGCACGCCGAGTTGTTCGGATTGCTCGGGCCCAATGGCAGCGGCAAAACAACTTTGTTTCGGATTCTTTCGACTCTGATGGTTCCTTTTGGCGGGCGCGCCGTGATCATGGGCTACGATGCCGCCAGAGAACCCGACCAACTGCGCCGGCAAATCGGAGTCGTCTTTCAAGCCCAGAGCATCGATGTGAAATTGACCGCCGAAGAAAACCTCTGGCACCAGGGCCATCTCTATGGATTGCACGGCGCTGTCCTGAGATTGCGCATCGCCAGTATGTTGGCTCGAGTGGGCCTGTCGGACCGCGCCCACGAAAAAGCAGAAACCCTCTCTGGCGGTATGCAACGCCGCTTGGAACTGGCCAAGGGCCTGCTGCATCATCCTTCGGTTTTGCTTCTCGATGAGCCTACGACTGGGCTCGATCCGGGCGCTCGCCGCGACCTCTGGCAATACTTGCAGATTCTGAGAGATGAAGAGAGTGTCACGGTTATCGTTACTACGCATCTGATGGAGGAGGCCGAACACTGCGATCGCCTCGCAATCCTGAACGAAGGAAAGCTGGTAGCGCTGGGGACGCCGTCAGATCTAAGACATGAAATCGGTGGCGACGTGATTTTGCTGGATGCGCCCGATCCGGACGCGCTAGCCGAGCGCATTCGTAGACGTTTCAACGTGGATGCACAGGTGTTCGGCGGGCAGGTGCGCTTGGAACGGGAGAATGGCCATCGTTTTATCACCGATGTGGTGGAGGCTTTTCCCGGCGAGATCAACGCGATCTCGGTCAGCAAGCCAACCCTGGAGGATGTTTTCATCCGGCGCACTGGGCACAAATTCTGGACTGACCGCGAAAAGGAACAGGGATGATACGTAGGCTTCCCAAGACTGCCGCATCGGCGCAAGCGCAGAAAACGAGGTGAAGTGGCTACCCAAAGTGCAACCCTGACCGCGCAAAACTCACGAGTATCGAATGGAGTCGCCCTCGCGGCCTTTACGCTCTGGTGGCGGGAAGTGGTCCGGTTCTATCGGCAACCCGCGCGCGTGGTGGGCGTCATCGCGTCCCCGGTACTGTTTTGGGTGGTGATCGGATCCGGCTTCGGTAGCTCATTCCGCTCCAGCGCCTACGGAGGGCAACAGAACTTTCTGCACTACTTCTATCCCGGCGCATTGATCATGATCGTCTTATTCACGTCGATTTTTACGATGATGTCCGTAATCGAAGACCGCAAAGAGGGATTTCTTCTATCCGTGCTTGTCGCTCCTGTATCGCGATCTGCGATTGTGCTGGGCAAGGTGTTAGGCGGGACAACTCTGTCTACGATTCAGGGCTTGATCTTTCTGGCCTTTGCTCCACTGGTGGGCGCGCACATACGCATGGGAGATCTACTGCTGGTGGCGTTGACTGTTTTTCTCGTGTCGTTTGCGCTTACGGCCCTCGGGTTCGCAATCGCCTGGCCAATGGATTCAAGCCAGTCGTTTCATGCTGTCATCAATCTCTTTCTGATCCCTCTGTGGCTTCTCTCAGGCGCCCTCTTCCCCCTGTCTGGAGCTTCAGGTTGGATCCGGGCCCTGATGTGGATCAATCCTCTGACTTACGGAGTCGAAGCTCTCCGCGACCTGCTATATCCGGCCAACCCAGCCGTGTTTCCGCTAACATCGTCGTTCGCCACGTTGATTCTCTTCGCCGCTTTCATGTTCGGACTCGCTTTTTTGATGGTAAACCGTCGCACCACGAGGCCAGCAGCATGATGCAAGTTCCAGCACAATACGCGATCTTCCCTCAGATTAACGCCACGCTGAATGGTACAACTGCCGTACTTTTGCTCATCGGACGAAATTTCATAAGACACGGAAGAATGGCCGCTCACCGCGTCGTGATGATTGCGGCATTCGTTTTATCCATGCTATTCCTCACTTCCTACTTGTATTATCACTACCACGTAGGGTCAGTGCGTTTTCAAGGGCAAGGCTGGTCGCGTCCCCTCTACTTCAGCATCCTGATTTCCCACACTGCCCTCGCCGTGGTCATCGTGCCCTTGGTCATCATCACCCTGAGCCGCGCTTTGCGTGAGCGCTTTGACCGTCATCGCGCGATCGCCCGCTGGACGTTTCCGCTATGGATGTACGTTTCTGTGACCGGAGTGATCGTTTACATCATGCTCTATCACTTATTTGCGCCTTGAACTGTCTCGGTATTTCCTCGTGTACCTTCGTGTCCTCTGTGGTTCAAAAAGAAGAGCACCACCAAGGACACGAAGCCACACGAGCGGATTGATGGACTGAGTCCCAGCTTGATGTCTATCGTGAGACTGAAAATCGACGTATCAGGAACCGTCGGCGACGAAGCTTGGCGTGAACTCCGCCAATTTGATCAGATCCAAAGCGCCGACTTCGGTCCGCAGTTTGGTAGCGGCGGCCGTTGCAATCATGCACTCAACGCCCCGCATGGCAAGGGCGAATGGATCGGGGCTGAAATCCGGCTGCAGACGCCACTTCTAGCTCAGTATGCTGTCTCGCACTACTTAGAGCAGGACCGTGTGTTGGACGCGGACGTGGTCGAGCAGTGAACGTTGTCTCGAAGCCATTAACCACCCAAGAATTGTCCTGAGCGAAGCCCGTCATTCGCTTGTCAATGACGGGCGAGTCGAAGGACCTGCTTTCTCCGGTTGAGAACGATGACGCTTTGGTCTGTTATAGTTTTCTTGCGATGGTGGTTCAACCCACTTCTTCAGAGACCGCAACGGGCGACACAGAGCCACTAAAGGCCAAGCGCCACGGCATGTCCGCGCGCAACCGGCTGCTCTTTTTTCTGACAGCCTGGTTGATCGTGCTGATGCCGTTCCTGTTTTGGTGGAACACCTGGTTTGGCCGCCAGCTTTCCGCCAAGCAGCTCACCGAGTATCTGCAGGACCAGAAGAAACCGCGGCACATCCAGCATGCGTTGGTACAGATTGGCGAACGCATGGCGCGTCATGATAACGGCACAGCTCGCTGGTATCCCGAAGTTGCGCGCCTGGCCTCGTATCCGGTCGAGGAGGTCCGCAATACTGACGCCTGGGTCATGGGGCAAGACACATCCGGCGCCGGTTTCCACGAAGCCCTCTTGAAGATGCTGAATGATCCTTCGCTTATGGTGCGAGGCAATGCCGCGCTCTCACTGGTGCGCTTCGGTGACGCTAGCGGAAGGCCGCAAGTCGTCGCCCTGCTGCAACCGGCCAAAGTAGTCGCGCCAACTTCCGGCAAGATCAGGGACACCAGCACCGCCGGTACGGCAATCCATCAAAACGGAGTGGTGGCCAAAATCCAGAACAACGGACAGACAAAGGAAATACGATCGCCCATCAGCGGCCGTTTACGAGGGCTCTCGGTAAAGACCGGACAGAACGTGGCCGCCGGTGACGAGATCGCCACTTTGGATCCCGGTACCGATCAGGTCTGGGAAGCGCTGCGCGCGCTGTACCTCATGGGCCAACCCGAAGACATTCCTGCCATCCAACCCTATGAGCGGGAGTTGCCCGACATTCCTGCGCACGTGCGCCAGCAGGCAGTGCTCACAGAGAAGGCCATCCGTGAGCGGACGAAGTGACCCAGAGAGCAGTGATTAGTGGCTTGGGATTAGGGAGATCGGATCGGTCCGCTACTTGGGATTCTGGCAAGGCTGGCCACTGGCGGCTAGTCACTAGCCGCTAGCTACTAAAACGGCATCACTCCAACTTCTTTTTCCACTTCAACCGTGTCCACCATTGCGATGGCATCCCACGGACAGCCATCCAAGAACGCGCCGTCCGGACCCTTGCTGGTGCATTTCTTGCAACCTATGCAGAGGATCGGATCGACTTGAATCCTCCCAAAAGGCGGATGGTCCTCGTCCGGAACCCAAAACATGCAGTCCTCGACCGGACAATACTCGACACACGCCGGCGAGCCGGCGCATCCGGTGCAGCACTCGGTGATGACGGCGAGTTCTTTGGGCTTCTTTTTGCGAGGAGTGGTAAGGCCTTTGGATCGAGGTTCGTGCTTGAGCTCGTCAGGCACACTCCCGACGGCTCCCGTGGCGGGTTCGACAGGCATCCAGTCAATTATATCGCATGTAACACCGGACGTCGGACCTCAGACGTCGGATCGCCGACCTAGGGTCTCGGGTTCCCAGATTTCGGTCCCGGGACCTGAGGCCTAACACCCGCGACCTGACACCTAGTGTTCATGGATCACATCAGCTCTTACCGGACTTTCTGATATATTGAGCATCCAGCCCCAATCATCCCGGTTCCCGGCGGTTTTCAGGCTCCGTAATCCAAATTCAGAGGGGCGGAAGGAGCATCATTTATGGCAGGTAAAAGTCTTAATAGAGTCACCCTCATTGGCAATCTCGGCAAAGATCCAGAAGTCAAGTACACCCCCAGCGGCACCCCAGTGGCTAAGCTCACCTTGGCTACCAACGAGCGCTTCAAAGATAAAGCCGGAGAATGGCAGGACCGCACCGAGTGGCACAACGTAGTTCTGTGGCAGCGGCTTGCGGAAATTGCCGGCGAGTATCTCAAGAAGGGCGGAAAGGTCTACATCGAAGGTCGCTTGCAAACGCGCTCGTGGGACGACAAGACCTCCGGGCAGAAGAAATACATGACGGAAGTCGTGGCCAGTGATTTGATTCTGCTGGGTGGGCGTGGCGAAGGTGCCGGTGGCGACTTCTCCGGCGGTTCGCGCGCTGCAGCAGCCGGAAACAATTTTGACCAACGCGCGCCAGAACCGGAGCCAGCGGCGGCTTCGACGCCCATCAGCGACGAAGACATTCCGTTCTAGGGGCGGCCAGTACCTGAGCACACGGCTGATGTCTAACAATTCAGGAGGACGATAGCCGTAATCCGGGTCGATAAATACACATTGCGTCAGCATCCCACGTTTAACACTTGATGGTTCTTGACCAGATGGCGTAACCCTTTACGAAATCGCGGTGATATCGTGGCCCCTGCCTCGGCACAATATGTGCGCGAAACCGGCGAAAGCGATTCTTTGAGGTGAGCAGGGGAGCCAGTCCGCCAGTGCCTCCGATCGATATTGAGACGCGGACAATCCGCAAACTGCGGACTCGGATTATCCCGTTCGTATTCGTTCTCTTCGTGATTGCCGTGCTTGACCGAAACAACATCGGGTTCGCGGCTTTGACGATGAACAAGGAATTGGCTATCACTAGCCAGCAGTATGGATTCGTGGCAGGAATTTTCTTTTTCGGGTATTTCATTTTCGAGATACCGAGCAACTTGCTGTTGCACAAGATGGGAGCACGGGTCTGGATTGCCCGCATACTGATCAGTTGGGGAATTGTGGCGATTTTGACAGGTTTTGTGCAGGCAGCGTTTCACTTGTATGTTCTGCGATTTCTACTTGGGGTGGCCGAGGCCGGATATTTTCCCGGAATTGTGCTCTATTTGACGTACTGGTTTCGCCAGCGAGAATTAGCTCATACTGTTGCCTTATTCTTGACCGCGAATGCTGTAGCTAACATCGTCGGCGCTCCGCTGTCGGGCGTGATTCTGGATCACGTCCGCTGGTTTGGAGTTAGCAGTTGGAGATGGTTGCTTATTCTGGAGGGCATTCCAGCTATTCTGGGCGGTATTGTCACATACTTCTTGCTGCCCGGCCGACCTGCAGAAGCCAAATTTCTCACAGCTGAGGAAAAAAACTGGATCGCAACCGAACTCGCGCATGAAGAACAAGAAAAACTGGCGAGACGCCGGCTCACTGCGGTTCAGGCGCTGGCGCACAGGCGGGTCTGGCATCTGAGCGCTGTCTATTTCACCGCATTGGTCGGCCATTACGCGATGACTTTCTGGATGCCTCAGTTAATCAAATCTATTTCCAGCACCTATTCGAATACCACGGTTGGAATCCTGGTGATGATTCCGTATCTTGTGGCACTGGCAGCCATGATCGTTGTCTCCCAAAGTTCAGATCGTACCCTCGAACGACGATTCCACGCTGCAATTCCCATAACCATCGGAGCTATCTCACTGCTACTGTTGAGTACAACCGCGACTGGCTCTATTTTCTCTTCGGTCGCGCTCTGGTCGCTTATAGCATCGGGTATCTACAGTCTATGGGGCCCTTTCTGGGCGCTGCCCAATGAGTTCTTGACGGGATTCTCTGCGGCCGCCGG
>Ga0210408_10000147_pt1 | contig 111552 bp, 92 predicted proteins | sample IncBWH4MmetaG_FD_155471 | JGI IMG/M metagenome (GOLD analysis project Ga0210408, IMG submission 155471) | Forest soil microbial communities from Barre Woods Harvard Forest LTER site, Petersham, Massachusetts, United States - Inc-BW-H-4-M | ecosystem: Environmental > Terrestrial > Soil >...
GGAGCCCACGGTTTCGCGCGCGGCCATGGAGCGAGAGTCATCCGCTTCCGCGACAACCGAGGCATCTCCCTACGCAGCTCCGCCGCCCGCACAGCGACTCGCTGTTCTGGAAGAAGAAGTTTCCCGTCTGCGCGCCGATCTGACGGAGGTCCAGCAGCAACTGGCAACTTTCCGCAAGCAGTTTGAATGAGCACACCGATCGTCATTGAGGACTACGACCCGCATTGGCAAGAACAGTTCGAGGTGCTGCGGGCGCAAATTGCCGCGGTACTCCGCCCGCTGGCTGCTGCGATCGAGCACGTCGGAAGCACCGCAGTCCCCGGTATCGCGGCCAAGCCGATCATCGACGTAGACGTCCTGTTGCGCTCCGCAGCCGATCTTCCGGAAGCCATCACTCGTCTAGCGACCCTTGGATATCAGCATCGAGGCGACCTCGAGGTCCCCGGGCGCGAGGCGTTTCGACCGCCCCCCAATGATGTGGCGCATCACCTTTATGTCTGCGTGCCCGAATGTCTCGAATACGCTCGCCACATCACGTTCCGAAACCACCTTCGTATGCACCCCGAAGATGCCCGCGCGTACGAACGTCTAAAGCGTGCCCTGGCGGTGGAGTTCCGCAACGACCGCGAGGCTTACAACCAGGCGAAGACCGAATTCGTGGAAAAGGTCCTGCGGCGCGTAGCAACAATGGAACATTCCGTGCCGGCTGGACGTATCATTCCCTAGAGGAGGTCTCGCATGTTCACGTTCCTGCTTTGGTGCATCCTGTTCATTTTGTGCTGGCCTCTGGCCCTGTTGGCCCTGGTCGCCTACCCGTTCATTTGGCTGCTCTTGCTGCCGTTCCGCATCATCGGAGTTGCGGTCCACGGCGTGCTGGAAGTGGTCTTCCTCGCGATCACGCTCCCCTTCCGCTTGCTAGCCGCCCCGTTCCGGATCTGAGCGTATGGACTAGCAGACTGTGGAAGAGCGGCCCTTTAAGGGCCGCGTAAGGCCCCTGAATAAGAATGGGCTTTAGCCCCCGTGGTCGTTCCACTTCCCTAACTCCGCCCTCCTGTTGTAGCCTCAAAGAACGCCACCTCTTCAGGAGGACCCATGCGTCGTCGCGAATTCCTCATCCGTTCCGCCACCGCCGCTGGAGCGGTTTGGCTTTCATCGAAATCCATCTTCAAAGCCATCGCCGACCAGGCTCTTCCGCAGAAATTCTCCGCCTCCGACACGGTGACGCTCGGCGGCACCGGCATCAAGACCAGCCGCCTAGCCATGGGCACCGGCACGGTGGGCTCCGGACATCACTCGCACCAGACCGCGCTCGGAGTGAAGGGCCTCTCGGACCTTCTTTTGAACGGATACGATCACGGCTTGCGCTTCTTCGACGCCGCCGACTCTTATGGAAGCCATCCACACGTTGCCGAGGCCCTTAAGCACGTGCAGCGCGACAAAGTCACGGTCCTCACCAAGTCTTGGGCACGCGACGCCGACGGCATGCGCGCGGATCTCGACCGTTTCCGCAAAGAACTCGGAACCGACTATCTCGACGTCTGCCTGATGCATTGCGTCACGGAAGCCGACTGGACCGACCGCTACCACGGCGCCACGGACGTTCTCTCGGAAGCCAAGCAAAAGGGCATCATCCGCGCCCACGGTTGCTCCTGCCATACCATCCAGGCGCTGCGTGCCGCCGCGAAGTCTCCTTGGGTGGAAATCGATTTTGCCCGCATCAACCCTGTCGGCGCAGAAATGGACGCCGACCCCGCCACGGTTGTCAGCGTATTGAAGGAGATGAAGTCAGCCGGAAAGGCAGTCGTAGGAATGAAGATTCTAGGCCAAGGCGCACTGCGCAACCGGCAAGACGAGGGCATCAAGTACGCACTATCGCTGGGTCTGCTCGACGCCTTCACCATCGGCGCCGAAAGCAAGCAGGAGCAGGAAGACCTGATCCGCCGCATCGCCGCCGCGTAATTCAGGAAGGTATCGAGCTAAGCGGGTGCCCCATCCTTGTCGCGCATTTTGCGACAGGGTGGGGATTTTGACTTTAAGATGTGGGGACAGCCGCCATCGGCTGTCCAGCCGCGAAGCCGCGGAAGACAATTTCCCCGCTACCGAGTCCCGCGGAACTCTCGAATCACCTGGATCGTTCCCTCAATGTTCCGGTTCAACTCCTCCATATCTCCCGCCGGGATCCAGTTATTCCCTATGCCTCGAATTCCCGACAACCTGTACGTTGTATAGACTCAAGAAATCCGTTCTTACATCGAACCTCAATACATATCCCTCATAACCGGATGCTACATCCTTAGTGTTCCAGTCACGGGCAATCTGAACGGCATATTCCTCATTGAGTACCGGATAAAAGAATGGCTGCGAAGCCAAGCGAGGAGGGAAAGAACGGAATCCGCTGGCACGAATCAGTTCTAATTCTTTCTGGCCAACTGGGCGATACAAAGTCGTGACAGCGTCTGACATCCCCGACCTAACTCTCCATCACCTTCAACCCCGGACTCACAATCAGCCGCGCCTCAGTGGCCTTCTGCACATCCTCAGAGGTCAACCCTGGCGCAATCTCCTCCAGTATGAGCCCATCCTTGGTCACGCGAATGTAAGCCATCTCCGTGGCGATGGTATCGACCACGCGCACGCCGGTCAGTGGCAATGTGCACTTCTTCAAAATCTTCGGAGCCCCTTCCCGGGTCGTATGCTCCATCGCCACCACCACTCGCCGCGCTCCCGCTACCAAATCCATCGCTCCGCCCATCCCCTTCACCATCTTCCCCGGGATCATCCAATTTGCAATGCTTCCGGTCTCATCGACTTCCATCGCGCCCAGCACGCTTAAATCAATATGCCCGCCGCGAATCATGGCAAACGAATCCGCGCTGGAAAAATAGGAAGTCCCGGGCATCTCGCTTACCGTCTCTTTCCCGGCGTTGATCAGATCCGGATCCTCCGTCCCCTCGATGGGATACGGCCCAATCCCCAACATCCCGTTCTCGGATTGGAGTGTGACCTCCACGCCCGCAGGCACGTGATTGGCGATTAAAGTCGGCATGCCGATGCCAAGGTTCACGTAGAAGCCATCACGCAGTTCGCGCGCGATCCGCTTCACAATGCGTTCACGCTTGTCGACGTCTTTTGCTGGCTTGTTCATAGTTGGTCGTTGGTCGCTGGTCGTTGGTCGTTTGCCCAACTCTCCCCACTGTCATCCTGAGCGAGGATTTTGCTTCGCAGATCAGCGAAGCAAAACCGCAGTCGAAGGATCCCTACCTGCAACTGAGGCGTGGCAGTACTAAGCGCTCGCCTTCCTCACAGTGCGTCGCTCAATCCTCCGCTCATACAACTCACCCTGAAAAACCCTCTTCACATGAATCGACGGCGTATGAATCGCATCTCCGTCCAACTCCCCAACATCCACCAGATGCACCACCTCGGCGATCGTGATCTTCGCCGCCGTCGCCATCATCGGATTGAAATTCCGTGCTGTCTTTCGATAGATCAAGTTGCCCGCGCGATCTCCCTTCCACGCCTTCACGAAAGCAAAATCGGCGGTCAGGCCTCGCTCCAGCACGTACAACCGGCCGTCAAACTCGCGGGTCTCTTTTCCCTCCGCCACGATCGTTCCCACACCTGTCGGAGTATAGAACGCGGGAATCCCTGCTCCTCCCGCGCGAATTCGCTCCGAAAAAGTACCTTGCGGAATCAGGTCCAGCTTGATTGTCCCCTTCAACACCATTTCTTCGAGCAGTCGATTCTCGCCCACATAAGTTCCGATGTGATGAACAATCTGTCCCGCCGCCAGCAGCAACCCATTGCCGACGCCGTCAACTCCCACGTTGTTGCTGATCGTCCGCAAATTCTTCGTGCCCTTGCGCACCAGTGCCCGTATCAGATTTTCCGGCATCCCGCACAAGCCGAAGCCTCCGATCATGATGGTGGCGCCGTCGAACACGTCGCGGACGGCCTCATCCGCATTGGCCACAACTTTGTTCATAGCGTGAGCATTCTATCTGAATTTGCGGGGCAGAGGCGCCGCGCCTCAACATCGAATGGCGAAAGTGATGACCAACCTTTGACATTCCAGAGACAGTTCGGCGCATCCTAATCCACGCCGTAGGCGTCCAATATCGCAAAGATAGGAGAAAGCACGCAAGAGATGTTGTTTGCTCTGATCCTTACCAAGCGGTGACAAACGCAGAGCACACGGAAGCGAACCTGCTCCCGTGCAATGCGGCAGCCCGGTTGCAAGCCCGGCGCAAACGATCAGACCATGTTTTCGATCGCCAAAGTCGATCAGCGACATGAACAACTCGTCCGCGAATTCGCGATGCGCATCGTGCTTCGCCGCTGGGCCGAGTTCGATGTCGTGTGGGAGGCCGCGAACCGACTCTGCGATTCGTATGGGATTGGAAAGCCGAAGATAGAGGACCAGCGAGGCAACGCGACAACACCTTAGCCTCCTATACTTTCTTCCCCGGAGCCTTCCTCAATTCATGCGCTTGCTCAAACTCCCTCGCCAACTCCCGCGTCGTCAGATTCTCCCGAATGTGCGCCAACCGCTGCTCCACTTTCCACAGTGCGTCCTGCAGATTCTTCTTGTTGCTGATGGCCACGTCCCGCCACATCGAATACGGGCTCGCCGAAATCCGCGTCATCTCTTGCAATGCGCGGCCACCCGCGGGAAGCACGGGAGCCTCTGCTCCAAACTCTTCGACCAGCGCAGCCGCCAGCGCCGTCGAGATCATCTGCGGTAGATGGCTGATCCAGGCGCACAGTCGGTCGTGTTCCTCGGCTGGCAGCATCGCGATTCGCGCCCCGATCGCATCGATCCATCCCACCAACTCGGCGAATAACCCTTCGTTCACATTCTGATCGGGCAGCGGTGAAAGAAACCACGCCGCATTCTTGAACAGATCCGCATCCGCATAATCGACGCCGCTCATTTCCTTCCCCGCCATCGGATGCCCCGCCAGAAACCGCTTCCCCGCATTCTTTCCAAACACCTTCACTGCTTGCTCAACGACAGCGACCTTTGTGCTGCCTACATCCGTCAGCAGGGCCTTGGCCGGAAGCACCGGCCCCACGCGCTCAATCAAATCGCAGATCGCCAGCACCGGAGTCGCGAGCACCACAACCTGGCTTCCCCGCACTGCATCTCCCGGATTCACTACCCCGTCATCGATTGCCCGGCGCATCCGGGCCCGTTCCAGCGTCCCCTCGCGATCGCACCCGACGATCCTCCCGGCGAACTTCTTTTTGCGCAAAGCAAGTGCCAGCGATCCGCCGATTAGCCCAGTCCCGATAATCGTGATTTGTCGAATCGCCATAAAGAAAATTGGGTAATTTGGTAATTTTGTAATTGGGTAATTTGTGAGAGCCAATACCCGTGGGATCGTCAATTACAAAATTACTAAATTACCCAATTGCAAAATTGTTAGATCTTTCGCCCCACTGCGGGCGCGATAATCCTCAACTCGTCCATCAACTTCGCGAACTGCTCCGGCGCCAGCGACTGTGCACCATCGGACCATGCCTTGTCTGGCGTGCAGTGGACTTCAATCAGCAGCGCGTCCGCGCCGGCAGCGACCGAAGCACGCGCCATCGGCGGCACTTTGTCGCGCCGACCTGTACCATGCGACGGATCGGCGGTCATGGGCAAATGCGACAGCTTATGAATGATCGGGATCGCGGAAATATCCATCGTGTTGCGCGTATACGTCTCGAACGTCCGAATCCCGCGCTCACATAGAATCACGTCGTAATTCCCGCCCGCCATGATGTACTCGGCCGACAGCAGCAATTCTTCCAATGTCGCTGCAATCCCGCGCTTTAGCAGCACCGGTTTACGCACCTTCCCCAATTCGCGCAGCAGATTGAAATTCTGCATGTTGCGCGCGCCGACCTGGAGAATGTCGACGTAGGGCAGCATCAGCGGAATCTGGGAAATCTCCATGACCTCACTAATAATGAGCAGCCCGAATTTTTCTCCCGCCTCCCGCAGCAACTTCAGCGCCTCTTCGCCATGTCCCTGAAACGAATATGGAGAACTCCGCGGCTTGAACGCCCCGCCCCGCAAGACTTTTGCCCCGGCCTTGGCGACGCCCTCAGCCGTAGAAAAGAGTTGTTCACGGGTTTCCACCGAACAAGGCCCTGCCATGACGAGAACTTCATTCCCGCCGACCCCTATGCCGTTCCGCAGTTGAACGATCGTCCCCTCAGGCCGAAAACTGCGCCCCGCCAGCTTGTACGGAGAACTTATGCGATGGACTTCCTGCACGCCAGGAAGCAATTCGAGATTGCGAATGTCGAAATCAATCCCCGAGCCGACGGCGCCCAGGACAGTCATGCGCGCGCCCGTCGACCGGTGCACCTCGAACCCCAATTTCACGAGGTGCTCGATGACCTGTTGTATCAGCGCCTCGTCGGCGCCTTCCTGCATGGCAACAATCATAGAAATCCTTTTAGCAATGAGCAGTGAGCGCTGAGCGATGAGCAAAGGGCACCTCCGGAAACCGGTTGCTCATAGCTCACAGCTCATTGCTCATCGCTCATCGCTTTCAATCATTCACTTCGGAATCCAACTCCGTCTCGGCCTCCGTCGCTTCAGGCGATCTCGTAATCTGTTCCTTCTGAATATTGCGCATCACGTCGATGATGCGCTCATAAATCCGTACCAGATCGCGCCCCGGCAGCGGCCCGTGATTCGCGCCTTGCACATTTTCGAAAACAATGCGTTCCCGGTCGGGCTCGTAGATCGGCAACGACGTTTCCCGCTTCAATTTCCCGATGGCAATCGCCGCCTTCGCGCGTTCGCTCAGCAGAGCGACCAGTTTGCGGTCCATCTCGTCAATTTTCTTTCGCCAGTCTTCGATATCCATGATCTCTCGGCCCATTACCGAGCCCGGGTGCCCCATCCTTGTCGCGGTATGTGCGACAGGGTGGGGACTTTGACTTCCTCTACGGCACAACGGCTCGCATCCCTCGCACTGGTAGCCCGCGAAAAAATGGAGCTGTTCCTGTTGCGTCGAAACTACGTCGTCTTCATCTCGAAACAGCAGACGGATGAAAGTCGTTTCACAAATTCTCCCACCGCCGCTGCCTCACGCCCCCGATTCCTCTCAATCGTCTCCACAATTGCGCTGCCCACAACGACTGCATCAGCAAATTCTCCGACTTCCGCAAACTGCTCAGGCGTGGAAATTCCAAATCCCAACGCGACCGGCAACTTCGTCACGCGGCGCAACCGCTTCACTAGCTTCCGCGCGTCCTCGGCCAACTGCTGCCGCTGCCCGGTAACGCCTGTTCGCGATACCGCATAAACGAATCCCTGTGAAGCCGCCGCGATCCGCCGCAGGCGCTCATCCGGACTCGTCGGCGCCGTCAGAAATATCGGCGACAGGTCATGCTCGCGCATGGCACGCAGATACTCGCCAGCCTCTTCCACGGGCAAGTCGGTGACCAACGCGCCATCCACGCCCGCTGCCCGCGCTACCTTGCAAAACTTCTCCATTCCCATCCGCAGAATCGGATTCAGATACGAAAACACAATCAACCCAGTCGACTGCGCCTGTTCCCGAATCTCCGAAGCCAAAGTCAGCACCTGCGCCAGCGAAGTGCCATGCTTCAACGCCCGCTCGCTCGCCCGCTGAATCACCGGCCCGTCCGCGACCGGATCGCTGAAGGGAACGCCGAGTTCGATCACATCTGCCCCAGCCTCGATGGTAGCGAGCACGATCTCCCGAGTCGTTGCGAGATCCGGATCTCCGCACGTCACGTACGCCACCAGCGCCGGCTTTTTGTAAAAGGTCAGAGGCATGCGAGTCGACTAATAACGCTCCCAAGCGATAGTCCAATGCTCATCCGGCCGCGACGACTTCAAGATCAGTTGCCCATCGGAAAAACGGTAGACGCGCGTCAGGTCCTTGCCAACCAGCGCCCGCACCAGCGATCCCTGAACGTGGTGCGTCACCGTATGCGCTTGCTCATCGACCTCGTAAGTGCCGTAGTACGCCTCGTAGCCACCTTGATCGTACTTGACTGGATTATCCACGTCGCGAGGAGCGTCCGCGTTGGGCAGCATGATCTGCACCGACATGTGTCCATCACGCGTATAGACGATTGTGCCCTCATGGTCGACGATGTGCTTCATCTTTCCGTCGGTACCTTGCTCGTCTTCCCAAGCCCATCTCCAGGCCCCAATCAACTTGTCTTTTACCGAACCGCCATCCGACTTCTCAGCCGACTGCGGGCTAGAAACTCCGGTCAGCGTAAGTACGGTGACCGCTGCCAAGATCCAACCAAAAATTGTTCTCATGCCCCGCCCCCGCAATGCACCCGCGCCCAAGATTCCCTTCGTGTACCTTCGTGTCCTTCGTGGTTGCCGATCTTGCCTTTCAATCCAGATTGAGACTCTCCCGCAAAATGCCAACATCTTTATCGCCGCGCCCCGACACATTCACAATCACAATTTCCGATTTCTTCATCTTCGGTGCCCGCTTGATCACCTCGGCCACAGCGTGTGCGGATTCTAAAGCAGGAATAATCCCTTCAGTCCGCGCCAGCAACGTCGTGGCCTCGAGAGCCTCGGCGTCCGAAGCCGGCAAATATTCCGCCCGCCCGGCGTCGCGCAAAGCCGCATGCTCCGGGCCGATCGATGGATAGTCCAGCCCCGCTGACACCGAATGCGTCAAGGCAATCTGCCCGGCAGAATCCTGAAGCACGTAAGAATAGGTTCCCTGCAGCACTCCGGGAGATCCTCCGCGGAACCGGGCCGCATGATCTCCCAAAGCCTCGCCGCGCCCGCCAGCCTCCACGCCGATCAATCGCACCTTCTTGTCTTTAATAAAGTCATAGAAAATCCCAATCGAATTCGATCCGCCGCCCACACACGCGATAATCACCGCGGGCAGTTTCCCTTCCGCCTTCAGAATCTGCGCCCGCGCCTCGCGCCCAATCACCCGATGAAAGTCCCGCACCATCGTCGGATACGGATGTGCCCCCAGCACGCTCCCTAACAAATAATGCGTGGTCCGCACATGGGTGACCCAGTCGCGCATGGCCTCATTGATCGCGTCTTTCAGCGTTCGGGATCCGGACGACACCCCGCGCACTTCCGCTCCGAGCAGCCGCATGCGGAATACATTCAACTCCTGCCGACGCATGTCTTCGGTGCCCATGTACACGACGCACTCGAATCCGAGCAGCGCACAGACCGTGGCAGTAGCCACGCCGTGCTGTCCCGCCCCAGTCTCGGCGATCACGCGATGCTTCCCCATCCGCTCAACCAGCAAGCCTTGCCCCAGGCAGTTGTTGATCTTGTGCGCGCCCGTATGCAATAGGTCTTCGCGCTTTAAGTAAATCTTCGCCCCGCCCAGCTTCTCCGTAAGCCTCCGCGCAAAGAACAGAGGCGTCGGCCGCCCCGCATAGGTCTTCAGCAGCAAATCCAGCCGCGCCTGGAATTTCTTATCGCGCTTCGCCTTTTCATACTCGCGCTCAAGCTCCTCCAGCGCCGCCATCAAAGTCTCCGGCACGTACCGCCCGCCGTAAACTCCAAAACGCCCCGGCTCGTGTGGCGCGGGCACTCTTGCCCGCGCGCCGTTGGACGCGTCAGCTACCCGAGGGTGCCCCATCCTTGTCTCGCGTTCTTGGCGAGACAGGGTGGGTGTTTTGACCTTCGCACCTCGTAGAACCATATCCATTGGCAAACTCTTATCATTCCGAACCGGCAAAGCCGGTGAGGAATCTGCTGTCCTTTCCTTCTAAAGATCTGCTTGCATCAAGAGGTCTTCCGATCCGTCTCCCGCACCGCACGCACAAACGCCCGCACTTTCTCCGGATCTTTTTTCCCCGGCGAAGCCTCAACGCCGGAAACCACATCTACTCCCCAAGGTCGCAGAGTCTCAATCGCCTCGCCGACATTCTCTCGCGTCAGTCCCCCAGCCACTACCAACTTCAAACCGTTGTTCCGCATTGCATCCGAAACACCACGCACTTTTACCCAATCGAATGTCTTTCCCGTCCCTCCCGGCTGGCGCAAGTTCCCCGAATCCAGTAAGAACGTGTCAAAGAGCCCATCTGGTATTGATCTAATACTTGGAGTCTTCCTCCTCGATTCCGCGAAGCTCGCTGCCATGCGTTCAACTTGGCTTACATCCTTGCCGAAAAGACTCATAGGAAACGCCATCAGAAACCTGGCTCGTGGAGGAAGGCACTCCACACCAATTGCCTTGGTGCCAGAGTTACTTCCAGCGACACCCTCAGCCGAAAAATATGACTGAGTTCCCGTCAACCCTGCGTCCAGCAAAACATGGATTGGATCCGAGTCCGGATCAACAAACACTCCGATCTTCTCAACTTCCTTCGGCAACTTCCCCACGATCTCCCGGGCCGTCTCCACCGTTACGCACCGCGGACTCTTGTCATAAAAGACAAACCCCACCGCATCTGCGCCCGCGTCAACAGCCACAAGCGCGTCCTCCAGATTTGTCATCCCGCAAATCTTGACCCAAGTCATAAAAATGTGGCTGACAGCAGCGAATCGAGTTAGCTTTTGCTGGGAACTGAGTACTGAGTACTGGATACTCCCATCAATTCACGCAGAGCCTCTCCCGGCCGTTCCGCCCGCATCAGCGATTCCCCCACCAGAAACGCGTGATATCCCGCCGCTCGCAACCGCGTGACGTCGTCGGCAGAATGAATCCCACTCTCGGCCACGCGCACCACACCAGCGGGAAATTTTTGCGCCAGATCGAAGGCCGTCTGCAAATCGACTTTAAAGGTTCGCAGGTCCCGCGTATTCACTCCAATTAAATCGCACCCAGCATCCAGCGCCCGTTGCAACTCGTCCGCATCATGCACTTCGCACAGAACGTCGAGCCCTCTCGACCGCGCAGCCGCAGCCAGTCGATTCAATTCGTCCTCGGTCAATGCCGCCACAATCAGCAAAACCGCATCCGCGGAATTCGCCCGCGCTTCCAGCAGTTGAAACTCATCGACGATAAAGTCCTTCCGCAAACAGGGAATCGCCACTCTCGCCGAAGCTTTCCGCAAATTCTCGAGCGATCCCTGAAAGAACTCCTCATCGGTCAGCACCGACAAAGCCGCCGCTCCCGCCCCCTCCAACTCCCGCGCCAAGTCCACGGGATCGAACGACGCCCGAATTAACCCCTTCGACGGCGACGCCTTCTTCAACTCCGCAATCACGGCGACGCCGTCGCGGCCCTTAGAATCTAGTGCCTTCCGAAATCCGCGCGGCACGTGCTGGTCGGCCCGCCGTTCCAGTTCGCGCAAATCCGCCGTGCGCCTGGACTCCGCCACCCGCGCCCGCGTTGCCGCCACAATCCTGTCGAGAACCGCAGCCATAGACAATCTTTTGATTATAAGGGAGTGGAAGGCTTATCCAAGGAATGGTAAGAACTTTGACTTTGTAAATGTCATCAAAATCTGACGATTTTGACGTCCTGAACCACGCCCGCGCTATTTGCATATCTCCTGCAACTGCTTGTAGGGCTTCTCCATCACCGGTGGAAACTTGATCTTCTTCGCCTCCATCCACAACTCCAGCAAGGTCCCGCCGTACTTCGACCCAACATCCGGATCCCCCTCATACACCGGATCACTCTCCGACTCCTCGAGGGTCACGAAGGTGAATCTTTTTTTCTGCATCAGGTCGAGCGCATCCGGCAAAATCGTCCCGCTGAACGCCCCCAGATGCAGGAGCAGCACATGATTGATATCGTGTCCGTACACCGCCTTCGCGAGATCCCTCCCCAAGTCCAGGTACGCCGACTCAATCGACAAGTAACTCGATTTGAGCCAGGCAACCGACTGTGCATCATTCTTCGCCGCGCACCGCGCATATGCGCTATTCCAAAGATAGTCTTCCCAATCCAGCGTCACTTGCGCCACGCGGTAGCCATGCGCCTGCAAGTAAGCCCGCACTGCCCGCCGTTTCTCGACGGTCTCACCCTCGCGTAGAAATGGATATCGCAGCCAATGCCAGTTCCTATCTTTCCCCGCGAGCAACTCGAGCGACGGTTCGTTCTCCTCGATCTCGCGCTCAAACGCCTCCGCGGGATTCGTGTTCAAATCCATGTGCCCATACGTATGATTTCCAAACGGCTCCGCCGCCGCCCAGATCTTCAAGGCCTCCGCCGCATCCGAATTTCCTTCCAGTTTCTTCGCGTTGATGAATCCATACGCCGCAGGGGCATGCCGCCCATTTAAAATGGCAATCGCGTCCCGGGCAACCTGCACACGCGCAACACCCGGCGGCAAATCTCCATTCAGCGGCAAGTCATCAAAAGTGATCGCCACCTTCTGGGCAGCGCATACGTTCACGATCAGAAGCACCGAGATAACCAACGGTAGTTTCATGGTGAGAGTCTACAGGAGGGTATGCGCCAGAAAGATCACAATGCTGTGGCTCTTAATCCGAGGTTGCGAGCCACCGCGTACTGAGTACAGAACTGATCTCAGAAATCGGCTTGCGAACCTAAGGTGGTTCCCTCAGGCGCAGAAGCCCGCTTCTTTTCTGGCTTTCTACGGCGCGGCTGAAAGCCGCACCCTTTCAAAACGCTTTATGAGACTCGTTCTGAGAACTGCGAACAGAAAACTGCGAGCAGAGAACTGTGAACAGAGAACTGTGAACAGAGAACTGCGATCTGAGAACTGAGAACTGCGAACTGCTTCTCCTACTCCATCCCCAACGAACTCTTCACAGACTCCCCATACTCCCGGGCCTTCTCGAGCACCTTGCGCTCATCCACGGTCAACAATAGATGGTCCTGCATCACAATTTTTCCGCCGATGATCACCGTCGCCACATCGCTCCCCTTCAGTGAATACGCGATTTGCGCATAGATCTCATACATGGGCACCGCGTTTGGCTGGTCGAGACTGATCAATATCAAGTCGGCCTTCTTTCCCGCTTCTAGCGATCCAATCTCTTTCTCCATGTGCAGAGCCCGCGCCCCATCAATCGTCGCCATCTCGACGACGGACTTCGCATTCAGCGCGAGCGGGTCCATCTTCGAGATCTTCGCCAGCTTGGCCGCCAGATCGATCTCCTCCATAAGATCAAGATCGTTGTTACTCCCCGCGGGACCATCCGTCCCCAACCCGACTGCCACACCCGCCGCACGCATCTCTGGCACCGGAGACACGCCGCTCGCAAACATCATGTTGCTCGACGGATTGTGCACGCACCCCACGCCGCGGTGCGCCAACAGCATGCGGTCAGCCTCATCGACAAAGATGCAGTGCGCCGCAACGACATCCGGGCCCAGCACGCCGATCTTGTCCAAATACTGCACTGGGGACATCCCGTTCGCCTTCTCCGAGTCCTCCCACTCCTTCTTCATCTCAGCCACGTGGATCAAAATTGGCGCGTGATATCTTCGCGCCAATGCTGCCACATCCTGCAGCGTTTTCTTCGAGCAGGTATAAATCGAGTGCGGTGCCGGAGCCGCATGAATCAGCGGATCCCCCTGCCATCGCTTCAAAAATCTCTCGGTGTATGCGAGCATCTCTACTTCTGACTTGTTATCCGGAGCCGGGAAGTCGATGAACGTCTCTCCCAGCACACCACGCATCCCGGCAGCCTTCGTCTCCTCGGCGATTGCATCCTCGAAGTAATACATATCCGCGAAGGTCGTCACCCCGGCTCGAATCTGCTCAGCCGCCGCCAGTCGCGTCCCCCAGCGCACAAATTCCTCATTCACATTCTTCGCTTCTGCCGGGAAAATGTATTTGTACAGCCAGTCGTTCAGCGTCACGTCATCATGCAGCCCGCGAAACAACGTCATCGGCACGTGGGTATGCCCATTGATCAATCCCGGCAGCACCAGGTGTCCTCGAGCATCGATCACCTGCGCACTCTGATATCGCGCCTCGATCTCCGCCCTCGGCCCCACCGCAACGATCGAATCCCCCCGGACAGCCACGCTCCCATCCTGATAAATCGCCCGCGCCGAATCCATCGTCACCACCATCCCGCCGCTGACAATCAGATCGACATTCTGCTTCTCCTGCGCGACGGCGACGGAGATCAGCATGACCACGGCTGCGATCAGGATGAGCGCGCCTCTAGCCGTTTTTGTTCTGTTCATGATTGCATAAGTCCCTGAGGATGCCCCATCCTTGTCGCGGTGTGTTTGCGACAGGGTGGGGATTTTGAATTCTTCATTTCCCGATCAGATTTCCTTTTTCTCCGCCATCGCAATTTCAGTATCCAGCACCGGCTTGCTCCGAAACACACTGAACTCTTTCACCTGATTCAACACAAACGTCGGCACTCCCGCGGTCACCGGCACCTTCATTCGTCCGAATGTCGCGTCCTGCACATCCTCCAGCACAAACACAGGCCTCGCATCCCCATTCGAGCACTCGATCTTCACCGCCTGCATCTCCAGTCCCCGCACGTGCCTGACGAAAAATCCATGCGCCGGAGTCGTCCCAAACATATTCGGCTCCGGATACTGCTTCTCCTTCTCCGGCACCTGCGCCTCGGCATCGCTCTTCGTGCCGCCACCCCGATTCACAACAATCACGTCGGTGATCTTCACATCCTCAATGGCATGTCCCGGAATTCCCGCCAGGATGCATGCAATCTTCGGCGAGCCCTCCGCCTGCATGCAGCTGATCCCGCTCAAAATGATGCGCCGGATCGCTCCCTCTGGCACGCGCGCGGGCGCCCGCATCCGCGCTCCAAGCCTTATGAAAATCGGCGCCTCAAACACGTCGCGCATCGTGATGTTCGTGCAGGTCACATCTTCGATCACCGCGCCGTCCACGCTCTCAATGGCCAGTCCGCGACATCCGTCAAACACGCAATTCGATACCGTGATGTTTTTGAATCCCCCATTCGACTCCGTGCCAAACTTGATCCGTCCCGTTCGCGGGACTTTCTCCCCGGCTGGAAACTTCTTCCAGGTCCCATCGAGCATCGCGCCCTCCTGGTAGCTTCCCGACAGCAGGCAATTGCTGATGGTCACCATCTCTGTTGCGCGCGTATTTCCGAGCGCAAACGAACTCTTCAAACAGATCCCGTCGTCCCACGGAGAATTCACGCTGCAATTCGAGACACGCACATTCCGACAGCAATCGATATCCATGCCGTCACGGTTCGTATCAATCTTCAAATTGTCGATTGTGAGATTGTCGACACCGGTCGCCAGAATTCCGAAGTGCCCGCCGTGCAAAATGGAAAAGTCGCGAAGCAGCACGTTCCTGCACTTCTTCAGTGCGATCGCCTTGTTCGCGACCCCAGCGTTTTCGGCCACAGGCCCGGCACCCCAACCGCGGCTCAACCCCTTACCCCAGATCAGGCCGGGCCCTAGAATCGAAACGTCGTTCAGCCCCTCACCCCAAATCAAGCTGTTGTGCCAGTGATTGTGCCCGTAATCCTGATAGTCCTCCCAGGGCTTGTTCGATTCCGCCGGATCGTAACTTTGCGCGGGAGCTGCCGGATCCGCCGCCACGATCGTCGCCCCCTGATCCAGGAAAAGTGCCACGTTACTTTTCAAATGAATCGAGTAGCAAAGATACTTTCCGGATCGAAGGTAGACGGTTCCACCGCCCGAGGCAGCCGCCGCCTCAATCGTGCGATTGATCGCGGGTGTGTCAAGCGCCTTGCCGTCGCCCACGGCCCCAAACGCCCGCACGTCAAAGAAGAGCTGTGAAGGATTGTTTTTTTCAGGCGAGTTCTGCACGGCAGACGAGGGAATACTTGCGCCGATAGCAACGCCCGTAACCCCAGCAATCCCCGTACCCGCGCTCTTAAGAAATCTCCGCCGCCCACTGTCTTTCATTTTCATATCACCGGGTGCCCCATCCTTGTCGCGTCTTGTGCGACAGGGTGGGGACTTTGACTTTTGATGGCAAACGAACCTAATGATGAACGACCAACGAGCTTTTCTACCACCCCACTCTTTTCAAATAGAACTGAAAAAAATCCTCAGGATTCGATTGCAAACAAACCTGCGCATTCGGAGTTCCCGGCTCCTCTCGCGTGAATCCCTTCTCGTCCACGCGAAGATGCAGCGCGGTCACCGGACACAATTCCGGCTTTAACGCGAATGCCACCGCCATCGGATCAAACAGCGTCGGCGTTTCCAGCGCCCAAAGGTGATACAAAATCGTGAGCTGATCCGTCACCGCCGTCCCACGCGTAAATAGGAAGTCACGCTTCACCTCATCCAGCTTCAGTTGCGTCGAATCCAGCGGCATCACAAATAGCGGCACGCCCGACGCGAACAACTTCTGCGCTGACGCCACATCATTCAAAATGTTCCACTCCGGCGCAGGTGGAACATGCTCGTTATATCCAAAGTCCCCGTATCCCTTGCGAATCGCGCCGCCCATGATAACCACGCGTTTCAGCTTTCGAAACGTCACCGCATCCTTATCAATCGCCGCGCCCACATTCATCAATGGGCCAATCGCGATCAGCGTAATTTGCCCGGGATATTTCCGAATCTGGCCCAGCAGGAAGTCCGTCGCATCTCCATGCGAGTCCTTCGCAAAATGCCCACTGTCGGCATAGCGTCGCTGCGACATCGGTGCGGCCGCAGTGGGCTTCCCCGCCATCACGGGAATTTCGGTCTTCCCCAGTTCTCCCAGGAAGCGGTCGACGATCTTGGCCCGCAACTCGGTGTCGCGAAAGGTCGTCGTCACTCCCAGAATCTCAAACTCGGGGCTCTTCACCGCCAGCGCCAGCGCAAAGGCATCATCGACGTCGTCGCCAATATCGGTATCAATGATGACCTTGTCGCGCGCCGCTTGTGCCCAACTGGCAAGCGATCCCAGACACAAAAGCAGACTCAAAACGCCGAGCCACACACCCCGATTCATAGGCCCATTCCTCTCCGAGCCGATAACGATATCTGAATCGCCACGCCAGCGAAAGCGCCTGCCGATTTCCTCTGTGCCCCTCTCTGTCCTCTGTGGTGAGGACCGTGTCCCCACTCACACATCGTGTCCTGAAAGTCACGCCCAGTAAGCCTTTTGACTCAGGTAAGCCTTGCAGAATCAATGCCAGCACTCGAGGCACCTCTCGTGCATTCGGTCAGTGTGCCGCTTGTCGGCAGGAGGCAACCACAATGACCCGCATCAACGTAGCTAGCAACACAAAGAATCGTTTTCTGACCTGGGGCAAGAACGCCAGCGCCCTGGTCTTCGCTGCCGTACTGATCATCTGCTCAGTAACGGTTGGATGTTCCAGCGACAAACCAAAACCCGTAAGCTCCAACAACCAGATTCCGGTCACGCAACCGCAGGCACAGGCGCAACCGATGCCCGCACCCATGGTGCAGGCCGAGAACAAACCGACTCCCAGGAAGCCGGTGGTTCACAAGAAGCCCGCAACCGTGAATTACACCGATAAGACGTACGGCGTGACGTTTGAGTACCCGCGCCGCTACGCCATCGAGACCGGAGACGCTGCGTCGGAACTGATCCAGACGAATCCTGTCCCGATGAACTTCGTCCAGTCCGGCGGAGTCGCGCTGGCCGCCGTCGAACTCCCCGAGACCGGTTACATCAACACCGACTTCTCGTCCGCATTCTTCAACGTGAGCGTCCACAAGACACTCACTGCCGATCAATGCAGCGAGTTCGCAGTGCCCCAGTCGAAGCCAGTAGCGACGTCTGAGACCGCCGCAGCCTCGACCGAAGTGCCGAAGACGGAAGTTGCGAAGACCGAAGTGGCGAAAACGGAAGCCCCGAAGCCGGATTCGGCGCCCGCAACGAAGTCTGACGCGCAGCCGACAGCAAACACCGACCAGCCGAAGTCTTCAACGCCGGCGTCGGATGCTTCGTCGAACTCCAAGCTGATGCTCGGAGACATGGAACTCCGCGCCACGGAAGCCGTCACCGGCGAAGGCACGCGGCAGAGCGACTCCAAGTACTTCCATATCTACCAAAATGGATCGTGCTACGAGTTCACCCTGAACGTTACGACCGATGCCTCGGCCGAAGGCCTAGTCAAGCACGTCGATCGCGACAGAGTCTTCAACCGTCTGGAACAGATTCTCTCCACGGTGAAGATCAACCCAATCACCCCGGAAGTGACCGCCGAAGCTCCAACCCCGGCTGCTCCGCAAACGCCCGCGCAGTAATTTGAAAGAAGGGTGCCCCGTCCTTGTCTCGCCGGTCTTAGGCGAGACAGGGCGGGGATTTTGACATTCTCTGTGGTCCTCTGTGTCCTCCGTGGCGAGTCCGAAAACGTGCGTCTCCAGCCGTATCAACAGATAAGTTAATGAAAAGACAGGCTATGGATCCGGATTCCCCAACCGGACAATGGCCGCTTGACCGCTGTCCTTCGGTCATACAAAGGCCCGCAAATCCAGGCTTATTCTTGATGCACTGACGGTGTGAGGGCCTTTCGCAGAGTATGCAATGTCCGCATTGCCACAGCCATATAAGTTCGCACTCAAAGCACTGCAAGCGTTGCGGCGGGGCTATCCCTTCCGGCCAGCATCTTCTGGAAGAGTGCGGATTGACCGAGCCCGCAACCGCCGTCTCCCGGACCACCACCACTGCTGCTTCTGCCCGCGCCCCGGCTGTCCGGTACCGTTTCGCCAGACTCGGGGATCGATTCATCGCCTTCGCGCTCGACATGGCTCTGCTCTTCGGACTGTTCGCCATCGTAGATGCATGGGCTTTTATGCGCTGGGGCACGTTCGACGCGGCTGAGCTGCAGCTCACCACCGCTTCGCTGGTAATTGCTGTAACGCTCAACAGCGCCATACTTTTCCTCTATGGCTGCCTGATGGAGGCGGCGTGTGGCGCCACACTCGGCAAGATTTTGGTGGGAATTCGAGTCGTGCGAACAACGCAAAGCGGCGCCTTGGCAGCCTGCGCCCTGCGGAATCTTTTGCGCATCGTCGACGGCTTGGCCTTCTATCTGGTGGGAACTGCCGTGGCAGCATGCTCCGAGGCTCGGCAGCGAATCGGGGACATTTGCGGGCGTACGGCCGTCATCGAAGAATCATTCGGCATCGCCGCCAGACTGACCGCAATCGTGCTATGGATCGTGACCCTGTCCGGAGCCGCCTGGGCTGTCCCGCGGATATGTTCCACCACCAACCCGGCACACACGCGCTACCTAAGTCAGGTGGTTGTCCGAATCGGCACAACGGGAAGTTCTGCTTATTTCCGCATCGGTGGTTTTACGTTGGACGTTCGGTGACGCGAGTCACTGACTCGCTCCTCAGCTAACTCCTTATTCCAGAAGATTTTGCATGTAACTTATTTGTTCGCTAGATTTTGCACGGAGTGCTGCCGGTCAATCGCCCGTAACCACTGCGAATGAATATTTTGGTGGGCTTGACCGAAAAATCTGCAATCCTGGCGAACCGCTGCCAATCCGACTGTGACCGACCGCTGAGAGACCCAATCCACGGGTGGCCCAGCCTCAGTTTTAGTTTTCCTCTCATGAACACAACTGAGGATGGGGCAGCCTCTTGAGGAATCGTGTCAGCAGAAATCAAAACCAACTAGCGTTGGCCATCCCCAGTGATTCAGGAGGAATCGAGCCACCGTCAGAAATATCTTGTAACGGTGGCCCAAAAAACCAGAACTATTCGTGCTCCTTGCCCTCCTCCATCCCTTTGTGTTTCTGCATCTGCTCTTGCCTCATTTGCTTAAACTTAGCCTGCTGCTCGGGTGTGAGGACGGCGTTGATCTGGTCATGCAAGGATTCGTGAACCGATTTCATCTTAGCCCGCTTTTGCTCCTCGGAAAGAGAAGTGTCTTCGTGGACTGCTTTCATCTGCCGCATCTGATCCTGCAAGATAGGTTTTATTTTTGCTTTCTGGTCGTCGGTAAGGTTGAGCTTCTCGGAGAGCATCTGCAGATGCTGATCCGCGCTCTCTTCGTGGTGCATTCCAGCATGCTTGTCTGGAGTTGGCGCTTGCGATTCCTGGGAAGGCTGCGCAAACGTCAGAGCTGCAGCCAGGAACACTAGGATGGTGAGAATTGACCAACGAGAGTTCGACATCTTGCCTCCTAGAAAATGATTTCTCGAAGTGGTCGAACACGCCCTGCAGATAACGATCATGCTACTCCTTCACCAGACTTCGTTCCAGTTCGCAAAATGTGGTGCAGTCCTCAGTCGGCGACTTAACAACAAATCAGGAACCCGCTGCCTTCCCTCAGGGGCTAGAGCCCGCAACGTTCCGGGCCCTTACGGCACGGCTAAAAGCCGTGCCCTTCCACAAACCTTCCCCCCCGACCCGATATTGGCGTCAGGCCGGGGCCAGCACCCGCTCGCCCTGTTTTTTCAAGTACCAGAATCCCACCAGTGCGAGCAGCGTGAAAAGAATCGCCTGCATCGCATGCACCCAAAACCATTTATCCATGCCGCCCTCTGTCACCAGCACGCGGGCTGCGTCGCGAGGCCAGATCAGGACAAAGAACGTGACATCGCCGACGATGTGCACGGGCAGCGTAGTCAGGATGGAGTTTGTCATCAGCGCGATCGCGCTGAATACAACTCCGACAAGAAAGTACACCGTAACTTTGGGCCAGTACAGTCCGTGATTGGCGTGCGCCAGCATAAACAGCAGCGATGACAGAATGATCGCCAAGCCTCCGGAAAACCGGCTCTCCAGGATCTGTTGGGCGTATCCCCGAAAGGCGATCTCCTCGCAGATGGGCGAGACCAGCGACGACATCGCCGTTACCAGCACCACGGTCTGCAGAGGATAGTTGGATATATCAGCCAGGACATTCGGCGGTGTCTTTACGAGCTGAAAGAAGACAATCCAATATCCCGCCAGCGCGACGACTGCGAGCACTCCGCAGAGAAATGAAAGAGCGAACGTCTTCGGCGGAACCGGGTTGGCGCGCAGGAGGCGACGGCGCTTCTCGGATGTGCTGCGTGGCCATCCCTTGCCGCCGAGATATTGCCACGTCAGCCACAGCACCACCGCCATCACTGCAACCGACCACGGCACGGCCGACGTGCGGTTTCGGAAATTGAGAGCGAGCAGCACGCTCCAGGGAATTTGTCCGGACATCAAAATGAGGAAGGCGAGAACGGCGGATACGAGAACGGAAGCTATCTTTTGCGCAAAGGACGGCATGGTGAACGTCCCCTGGGGTCCGAATGTTAACAGAATGCCGGCTCCACAGTGTCACAGGGATCACGATGCTGGCTAAGACCAGGCCAGAGGGTTCGTCCCGATGCCGGAGTCCAAAACGCCGGCTCCGGCATCCAAGCGAGGCATGGAGGTAAATCTATGTACGTCGTACTGGGAGCAAGCGGAAACACCGGACATATTGTGGCCAGCAACCTTCTTGCCCGCGGCAAGAAAGTTCGGGCCGTCGGTCGAAACGCAGCTCATTTACAACCTTTAACGGCGAAAGGCGCGGAGGCGTTCATCGCCGACGTGACCGACTCTAACGCTCTCGCCAAAGCCTTCCAGCAGGCAGATTCAGCCTACGTCATGATTCCACCGAACACCGCCACCACAGACCCGCTGGGCTATGCCAATCGGGTGAGTGACGCGATCGCGGCCGCGGTGCAAAGTGCGGGGACTAAAAATGTAGTTGCCCTCAGCAGCATCGGAGCCGAACAACCAAGCGGAACGGGGCCCGTGGTCGGACTTCATAATCTTGAACAGAAACTCAACCGGATCGACAGCGCGAATGTGCTCTATCTGCGGGCCGTATACTTCATGGAAAACACGCTTCCCCAGGTGAACGCGATCCGCCAGATGGGGGCGGTTGCCGGACCGCTGCGTCCGGATCTGAAGCTGCCTATGATTGCGACGCGGGACATCGGAAATGTGGCAGCCGATAACCTGTTGCACCCGGTGATTCGCGGCAAACAAACGCGGGAACTGCTGGGGCAAAGCGATCTCACCTATACCGACGTGGCCACGATTATTGGCAAGGCAATCGGCAGGTCCGACCTCAACTATGTACAGGCGCCTGACGATCAGTTTCGGAGTGCCCTCGTTCAGATGGGGATGTCCGAGCAATTCGCCCGCCTGCTGCTGGAGATGACTGCCGCACTCAACTCCGGAAAGATGCGTGCCCTGGAACCGCGGGCAAGGCAGAACTCTACGCCAACCAGCTTCGAAACTTTCGTAGCCGAAGTCTTCGTGCCCGCTTATCAACATCAAGCCGCAGCCTGAGGATGGAGCTTTTTTTACGGGCGAAAGAAAAGGCCGTCGGGATTTCTCTCGGTGGCCTTCTTTGTACAGTCGCGAAACTGTACGTCGTGTGATCCTTCGAATGACCGCGATTCCACTAGACTGATGCTGATGGCGGTACATCATCGCCGAGGCGAATTGCGGACCGGAACATGGCTGAATCGATAGCCGAATTCTTCCTGGAGCATTTTCGGGCACACGCGCACGAGTGTGCCTACGTCCAGCGCCGCGGGTACCGCACGGAAAGAGTCACGTACGGGCAGGTGTTGCAACAGACATTTGGCTTCGCTCAGGAGCTTGAGCGTCGCTCCCTGGCGAAGGGCGATCGCGTCATGCTCTGGGGCGAGAATTCAGCTGAGTGGGCGGCAGTGTTTTTCGGGTGCGCGCTCCGTGGCGTGGTTGTCGTCCCCATGGACGATGGAGCGTCGGTGGACTTCGCGCGCCGAGTGTGTGGGCAGGTCGGCGCGAAACTTGTTGTCGCGTCGGGGAGGCGTCGAGAGGAAGTTGGCGATCTCTCGGTCCCCATTCTAGGTCTCGAAGAATTGCCGCGCTCGTGCCATGATTCCGCAACGTCCGGCGGCGGTGAGATGCCGGGGCGCGATGACGTTCTGCAGATTGTTTTTACCTCGGGCACAACGGCTGATCCCAAGGGCGTCGTCATTACTCACGGCAACGTGATGGCGAATATTGATCCACTCGAGAAAGAGATCCGGGCGTATTTGAGTTATGAGCGCTTCGTGCATCCGGTGCGGTTTCTGAATCTGTTGCCGCTGAGTCACGTCTTTGGGCAGTTTCTGGGAATGTTCTTGCCGCCTTTGATGGGCGGAACCGTGATCTTTCAGAACGAACTGAAGCCCTCGGAGGTGATGAACACGATTCGCCGCGAGCGCGTGTCAGTGCTGGTGAGCGTGCCACGCGTGCTGCAATCGTTGAAACATAAAATAGAACGCGACATTGAAGGCGGTGGACAGTCGGAAAAGTTCCGGCAGCGTTTTGTGGGGGCGAAGGGCAAACATTTTTTGCGACGCTGGTGGATTTTTCGCGCGATTCGGCGGCAGTTCGGGTGGAAGTTCCTGGCGTTTATCTCAGGGGGCGCAGCGCTCGACAGCGACACAGAGGAGTTTTGGGGACGGTCGGGATACGCGGTGATTCAAGGCTACGGGCTGACCGAAACGACGTCATTGATCAGCGTGAATCATCCATTTCGATTGGGAAAGGGATCGATCGGGAAAGTGTTGCCGGGGCGCGAGGTGAAGCTGGCGGAGGATGGCGAAATTCTCGTTAGGGGCGGTGGGGTTGCGTCGGGATATTGGAATTCAAAAGGATCTCATGGAGTGTCGGACGAGCAGGGCTGGTATCGCACGGGCGACATCGGGGCGCTGGACGCGGCCGGCAACCTGTACTTCAAGGGGCGCAAGAAGGAAGTCATCGTTACGCCCGGTGGAACCAACGTGCATCCGGGGGATCTGGAAGCGGCGCTGCTCCGCCAGCCGGAGGTGAAGGACTGCGTTGTCGTGGGAGTCGAAAGGGACGGCAATGCCGAAGCCTGCTCGGTCGTGATTCTGCGCGACGGTGGCGATTTGGAATCCGTGGTGCGACGGGCGAATGAATCCCTGGCGGAATATCAGCGCATGCGGATGTGGACGGAATGGCCGCAGGAGGATTTTCCGAGAACGAACACGCAGAAGCCGAAGCGGCAGGCGATTGCCGAATTCGTGCAAGCCCGAATGGAACAGGCGGGCTCGGCCAGTTCAGGTCAAGGCGGGAGCAGTCCGTTGGCCGAACTGATCTCGCGGGTCGCAGGTCGCAGCGTGCCCAATCTGCGGTCGGAGGTGAGTCTCGATTCCGATCTGGGGCTGAGTTCGCTCGATCGCGTCGAGTTGCTGAGCGCGCTCGAGGATCGCTATCAAGTGGACCTCAGCGAAACCCGATTCAGTTCCGTGCGGACGGTCGGCGATGTGGAGCGGATGCTGCGCGGTGATGCAACGCCGGCGGGGGCGTATCACTATCCGGGATGGGTGTTGCGGTGGCCGGCAAGGTGGGTCCGTCTGCTGGCGCATTATCTCCTGATGCGGCCGGCGATTGTGCTGCTGGGGTGGCCTCGGATTCTGGGGCGCGAAAACTTGCGCGGCGTCAAGGGTCCGCTGCTCGTGGTATCGAATCATCTGGGCGATGTCGATCCCGGATTCATTCTGACGGCATTGCCGGCGCGGTTTCGGCATGGGCTCGCGATTGCGACCGGTGGAGAGACGCTGGAAGCGTTGCGCTCGCCGTCGTCTGACCGCAACTGGTTTCTGCGCGTCTATGACAGGGTGCAGTGGATTCTGGGAGTGTCGCTGCTGAACTTGTTCCCGCTGCCGCGCGAAGCCGGATTCCGCCGGAGTTTTGCATATGCCGGTGAGGCGGTGGATCGTGGCTACAGCATCCTGGTTTTCCCAGAGGGCAGGCATACGACGGACGGAAAGTTGCATCCGTTTCGCGCAGGTGTCGGGTTGTTGGCGGAGAATTTGGGAATTCCGGTTTTGCCGATGCGGATCGATGGACTCTTTGAGTACAAGAAGGCAGGCAAGAAGTTCGCGCCCCCGTGGAAGATTTCGGTGCGCATCGGGAACCCAGTCAAATTTTCCGAGGGTATGAATGCTGCTGCGATTGCGGCGGAATTGCAGGAAAGAGTGGCGGCTCTCTAGTCTAGGAGGCTGTTGAGAAGCTGCGATTGGGGACGAGTTACTAAGAAGGCATGGCTTTTCCCTTGCGCGCTGCGATGCTTCACCGGACACAGCAAACTTGCGATCGATCCCGCAGTAGTCGCGCCAATGTCTGCGCATCCGTCGATCGTCTTTCTTGCCTAATCCGCCGCACTTAGAGCGCGTCGATAACTTGAAGCGTAGCATCCCGCCGGGAGACCGGCCTTCTCATATCATCTGGTCTTCGCCAACAACGAACCCGAGACTAGAATGTGATGCTGTGGAAGAGAGCTAATCGTGTTTGAACGATATACTGAAAAAGCGCGGCGCATCATCTTCTTTGCGCGCTACGAAGCCAGCCAATTCGGTTCTCCATACATCGAGACAGAACACCTGCTTCTCGGACTTCTGCGCGAAGACAAAGCCCTGACGAATCGCTTCCTGCGCTCCCACGCCTCGGTCGAGTCCATCCGCAAACAGATCGAGGGCCATACCATCGCACGAGAGAAGACCTCCACTTCAGTCGACCTTCCTCTGAGCAACGAATCCAAACGGGTGCTGGCCTATGCGGGAGAAGAGGCGGAGCGCCTAGCCAACAAGCATATTGGGACGGAGCACCTGCTGCTAGGAGTTTTGCGCGAGGAGAAATGCTTCGCGGCGCAGATTCTGATGGAACGGGGCTTGAGGCTGAGCCAGGTTCGAGAGGAACTCGGACGACAGCCGCACGAGACGATGCAACTGCTAAAAAAGCCTTCCGCGCTCGACGAGCTGAGTCCTTACCTCAGTGACCCGGTGGACCAAACTCAGCCGCTGGTTGGCTGCGAGAATGAACTCGATCGGCTCATCGAACTGCTATGCCGCCTGACTGGGAAGAATCCAGTGCTGGTCGGAGCACCGGGCGTCGGCAAAAGGACCATCGTCGGCGGGCTAGCTCGGCGCATAGCGGATGGTAATGTGCCTCAATCGCTCGCGGGAAAAGCCATTCTTGGCCTTGATCTGCCTCCACTTCGGGTATTGGACAAAGATGGTTCATGGCACGAGAACCTGGATCGTGCGCTGGTAGCAGCGGCACAGGATGGAAAAATCTTTTTCTTGAACCGGATGCATGACCGGCCTGGGGGAATTTCCCCTGTGGCTACGTTTCACGTCACCGAACTGCTGCAGCGGCCGATCGTGGCGGGCAAGATTCAGTGCATCGGCACATCTACGCCCGCCAGCTTCGCCAAATTGCAGGCAGATAAGCACTGGCTAGCGGAATACTTTGAGCCCATCGAGGTCGTTCCCGCAAGTGTAGAGAACGCGATCAGAGTGGTGCAGGGCATCAAGGGAGCTTATGAGACATTCCACAATGTCTCATATACGGACGAAGCAATTGAGCATGCTGTTCTCTGCGCCAACCAGCACATGAAGAATAGAAGTCTGCCGGGTACAGCCGTCGATATTATCGACGGGGCGGGCGCGGCTGCCCAACTGCTGCAGGGTTCACTGCCAGAAGAGGTGGTCGAAGTTCGGAAACGTATTCGTTTCATCGCGCAGCGAATCGAGGCTTGTATCGCGAATCACGAATTTGAGAAAGCTCGCTTTTATTCACAGGAAGAACGCAAAGAAGGTGACAATTTGAAACAGTTGCGCGAGAAATACAGGCTCGACCACCATCCGGCCTTGAGCATTAGCCGAGAAGAGATTGAGAAAGCTGTCAGCAAGCTGGTTGGCAGTTGCGGCGACGTGGGTGCGACGACCAATTAGAGCATTTGGATTTGTCAGCTGAGGATGGCCGGGTGGCGACGAATCTCGATAACAGTCATTAAGGTAAATGACAATAAAAGCCTCTAGATCGGCAATCAGGCATTGGTCAGCAATTCGCAAACGACGAGGAATACAAATTGCCGTTCGCTTTGTGCGTCTGGGAACGCCGCCCTGGGTCAGAAACTCTCGAAGTGGAGAATAAGCACAGAATGACCCACATGGGCCATTCTCACACTCTGGCAATCTCCGGCAAAATGCTGGTATGAAGAACCTCTTCCCAGGGGCCTGTGATGAACCAATCGAATGCTGGTGACTTACTTACGGCTGGCCGACGTCTGAATGCTGTATCACTGCAGTACGCTGTATTGTGCGCTGAATGCGACGTTGTCAGCGACAGCCCGCATGACATCTGCATGGTGTGCGGCAGCCGTTCACTGGTCAATATTTGCCGGATTCTGGGCGGCAAGATGCCGATGAATCGCGCAGAGCTAGTGAAGCCGGAACCGGTGAAAATCAATCGGGAAATTGTGCTGCATTTTCCGAAACCTCACCGAGTCCGTCGCCGGTTGTCGGTCTGAAAATTCCGCGACTCACTGGGCAATTCGCGCCTTCGAGCCCGTTCAGTGTCTTGTGGTGAGATCTTTGTGAGCATACTTTAGAAATTAGTTTGCTTTTTGTCGTAAACGCGACGCGCCTACTCTTCATCCACCGCGCTCTCGACCTGAGCAGGATGATCTTCGATACGGACTTCGGGAGCTTGTGACTCGCGCAACACCTTATTCAGTTCGGGTACGGCGCTGGTCTTCAAGTCCGTCCAGCGCTTCAGGAGATCGGTGGCGGCGCGTTCCGTCGCATCCAGCGCTTCCATCTGCGCTGAAGTCGGCTCCGCGTCGACCGACCAGATTTGCTGATACACGGTGCTGGATTCGCCATTCACGCGGCTGAGGGTGGCCTCCGGGGACGGCGGAGCAAGAAATCCAGCGGGGGCACCCACCAGGGCCGTGAGTTTCTTTTGGAAGTCCGTAACCGCATTCTTGGCAGCGTCGTTGGACTGGCTCAGTTTCTCAAGTTGTGAGCGGATGGAGTTGGCTTGCAACAAGGCCTGCGTTGTCTGGGTAATGGCCGCAGTCAGGCGCGTCTCGGCCTGTTCTTTCCTCTGCAAGCCCGCGAGCGGAGTTTTCACGCGCGGATCCATCTTTATTGTGAGCGGAGCGGTGAACGATTTTCCGTCTACGGTCAGGCGAACTTTGTAGGTGCCGGGCACAGCAGTCGGCCCGAAGGGCCCGCGTGGAGTGTCGTGCGGAACAGCCGCGATCGGATACTCATGGCGCGTGCTGGCCGGGGGAGGATAGTGCAGATGCCAGACCCAACGATGCATGCCCGGTTCAGTCGAGAGGCGGCGCGGGCCGCGAACCCAGTAGAGCGGGATCAACTGCTTTCTCAATTCCTCTTCGGGGATTTCAGGCTTGTCGCTGTTCGAGAAGCTGCGAACAAGTTGGCCCTTCGCATCGAGGATCTCGAGTTTTACTGTGCTCGCGGCTGCGGGCAGAAAGTAGTCGAGGACCGCGCCATCCGGAGGATTGGCGGCCATCGGTTCGTCGGGCGGAAGGGGGGTGTCGGTGTTGGTGTCGCGCTGGATGCGGTATGCGGGAGCTGGCGCAAAGAGATGCGTGGAGCTTGCAAGCGCTGCCGCCGCCTCGCGCAATGGAGCGATGTCATCGAGGATCCAGAAACCGCGGCCGTGTGTGGCGACGATCAGATCGTCGTCGTGGATCCAGAGATCGCGCATCGACGTGTGGGGCAGATTCAATTGCAGCGGTTGCCAGTGATCTCCATCGTCGAACGAAACCCATACGGCATTCTCCGTTCCCGCAAACAGCAGCCCTTTTCGCACGGGATCTTCCCGGACGGTGTCGACGGGCCCAAAGTCGGGGAGGCCTGTGGTGATCAGGGTCCAACTCTTGCCGCCGTCGCTGGTGCGATAGAGGTACGGATGCATGTCGTTGATGCGGAAACGGCTTACCGAAGCGTAGGCAGTCTGTTCGTCGAAGCGCGACGCTGAAATCTGCGTGACCTTGCTCCAAGGCGTTAGCTCTTTCGGCGTGATGTCGTTCCAATTCTTGCCGCCATCGCGCGTGATCCAAATCAGGCCGTCGTCGGTGCCGGCCCATAATGTGTTCAGGTCTTTGAACGACGGAGCGAGCGCATAGATCACGCCACGCTGCTTTTCCATGCCCTTGTTCATGAGGGTCCCGACGCTCGCGGGCGCACCGGGATTTTCACGCGTGAGATCTTTGCCGGTGGTCTGCCACGTGTTTCCTCCGTCGGTCGTCTTGAACAGGACGTTGGTCGCGTAATAAAGGATGTGCGGATCGACGGGGGAGAACATCAGCGGCTCGGTGCGGTTGGCGCGATATTTCTGGCTTCGCAATGGAATCGGGGTGATGTCCTGCACTTGCCCCGTTGTCCAGTGATACTTGGAGACTTCGGTTCTGCCAGCACCATAGACAACATCGGGATCAAGCGGGTCGGGGGCGACGTAGCCGTATTCGATCACGCCGACCGGATGCCAATCGCGGAAGGTGATGACGCCGTCATTGCCGCGAGTCCGAATGCAGACGGAACCGCTTTCCTGCTGGCCCGCGCAGACGCGATAGGGAAAAGAATTGTCGGCAATCGCGTGGTAGAGCTGCGCGGTGGGCTGGTTGTACCAGGAACTCCAGGTCTGGCCGCCGTTCACCGTGATGATGGCTCCTTGATCGCTGACCAATAGGATGATGTTGCCGTCGTTGGGATTGATCCAGAGGTTCTGGTAGTCATCACCGCCGGGTGCGCCACGAAAACCGAACCAGGTCTTTCCGCCGTCCCTCGACTTCATGGTGACGGTGCTGGCCACAATCACGACATCGGGATTCTTCGGATCGACCCGCGGGATTGGCAGATCTCCGCCGCCGATGCGGCCGGAGGGACGGGGATCGTCGGTGATTTGAGACCAGGAGTCGCCCGCGTCATCGGAACGATAGACCGCCAGTTTGCCTGATGCTGTGGCGAGCGTGGCATAGAGACGCCGCGAATCACTGGGCGCGATCGCAACGTAGATTTGCGAGAGATCGTTGGGCAGGCCATTTTTCAGCTGATTCCATGTCGTGCCGCCGTCCGTGGACTTGAACAGTCCGCCACCGGGGCCGTTGAATTCGTTTCCGTCTTCCCATGGTCCCTCGCGCACTTCCCACATGGAAGCATAGACGACGTCGGGATTGGAGGGATCAAGCTCGACGTCAGAGCCGCCAGTGTTTTCGTCTTTGGAAAGGACTTTCTGCCAGTTCTGGCCGCCATCGGCAGAGCGGTAAATTCCTCGCTCTTCGCTGGGGCCGTAGGGATGTCCGAGCACGGCGGCAATGAGTTTATTGGGATCACGCGGATGGACGATGAGGGCAGGGATTTGCTGGCCATCGCGCAGGCCGAGATGCGTCCAGGTCTTGCCCGCGTCGGTCGACTTATAAATGCCGTTGCCCACCGACAGGTCGGGACGGTGCAGGCCCTCGCCGCTGGCTACATAAATGATGTTGGGATCGGAGGGAGCGACGGCGATGGCCCCGATCGACTGCGTAGATTCCCCATCGAAAATGGGATTCCAGGTGCGGCCGTAGTCGTCCGTCTTCCAGACGCCGCCATTGACCTGCCCCATATAGAAGACGTTGGGCTGGCTAGGAACTCCGGCGGCGGCGCGGGTGCGTCCCCCGCGCAAAGGGCCGATCATACGCCAGTGCAGATCGCTGTAGAGGCTCTCGGGAACCTGTGCCCAGCTTTGAGATACGGAAAGGAAAGCTGCGGAAAGCAGAGACAGACGAAGAGCTACGCGAAATAGTTTCAACTGGTCCCCCTCAGATCCCTGGCGAAACTACATAGGATAAATCAAATAGCTAGGGATGGGAGTTCGTCAGTAGGGGATATTGAGTCCTCACAGCTCAAAATTGTTTGGTGAGTTCTGTTGGCGCATATATGATGGCGAAGCTTTTGCTGGCATAACAATGAATCTCACCCGTTCATCCAGGAGTTGCCGCAAGCGGTTTGCTTTTGCTCTCTTTTCTCTATTCGCGATTTGCGCGACTGTTCCTGCCCATGCCCAGGGCGTAGCAGTCGGCAATGCAAAAGGTCTGAAACCGATCCTCGACTACATCTCCTCGGGATGGGATACGCTAACGCGCTCAATGACTGACTGCAAAAGCATTGTTGACCCGAAGATCGCTGCTCAATCTGTGCTTTATTTGCCGAAAGAAATGGCGGAACCTGCTTCCGTGCAGACGCTAAGCAAGAACTGCAACGTTCGCGTCGAGCACTTGCCGATGGAAATCCATCGTCTGGGTGAGATCTCGACCAGCAACATCGATCCGCCGGGGCTCCTCTACCTTCCTAACAAGTACGTTGTGCCGGGTGGGCGCTTCAATGAAATGTACGGCTGGGACAGCTATTTCATCGTCCGCGGCCTGCTGCAGTCAGGTCGGTTGGAACTGGCGCGAGGAATGGTCGACAACTTTTTCTTCGAGATCGAGCACTACGGGGCCATGCTCAATGCGAATCGCACGTATTACCTGACGCGTTCGCAGCCGCCGTTCCTGAGTTCGATGTTCGTCGATGTGTATGAAGCAACCCGCAAGCAGCCCGGCGCAAAAGAAGAAAAGGCCTGGCTGGAACGCGCGTACGCAGATTTGAGCAAAGACTACGAGATGTGGACGCACGATCCGCATCTTGCCGGCGACACGGGATTGTCGCGCTATTACGACTTTGGAGACGGCCCGCCACCTGAGGCGGTAAAAGATGAGACCGGGTTCTATCGCAAAGTGGCGCAGTACTTCTTCTTGCATCCGGAGCAGGCGGATCATTACCTAGTGGAGGCTCAGCCAGGAACAGATCAGCAGGTTGTGGGCTCTGCCTATACGCTGCAAGTGTGCGATGCCGCGACGACCATGGCGCATCCTGAGTGCGAGCCGCCGAGGCAATTCAAGTTAAGTAAGGACTATTACAAGGGCGACCGCTCGATGCGGGAGTCCGGATTTGACGTCAGCTTTCGTTTTGGAGCGTTCGGCTCAGCGACGCATCATTATGCTCCGGTGTGCCTCAATACACTGCTGTACAAAACGGAAAAAGACCTGGAGCAGATCAGCCGCTGGCTCGGGCAAGCCGACGAAGCTGAGCGATGGAGCAAACGCGCCGAAGATCGCAAGAACCTGATCACGAAGTATCTGTGGAACGCCCAGAAAGGGCTCTTCTTCGACTTTAACTTCATGACCAAGCAGATGTCCGATTACCAGTACGCCAGCACCTTCTATCCACTGTGGGCCGGTCTGGCTACGCCGGAGCAGACCAGGGCAGTCGAAAATAACCTGAAGGTGTTCGAGCAGCCGGGCGGTATTCCCATGAGCACGGTGGAGAGCGGTGCGCAGTGGGATCTGCCCTACGGTTGGGGAAATATCGAGATGCTCGCCATCGATGGACTGCGACGCTACAAAGACAGCGGGGATGCCGACCGAGTGTCGTACAACTTTCTGTCGACGGTAGCCGAGAGTTTCCGCCGCGACAGCGAGATCCGGGAGAAGTACAACGTCGTGACGCGTTCTTCCGAGGCCCACGCCGAACTTGGCTATCACATGAACGTAGTCGGCTTCGGCTGGACTAACGCGGCATTTTTGGAACTGCTTCATAACCTTCCGAAGGAAATGGTCCAGCGGTTCGAGCAGGAACAAAGTCAACCGCTATCCACTCCGAAGTGAGAGCCAGAGTCGATTGACGCTCGCGCGCCATCCCCCTAAGATGAAACACTCCGCTCGCAGTGGGTAAACCATGATCAATCAGACCATCTCCCACTATCGCATCACGGGCCAGCTGGGCAGCGGCGGGATGGGGGTAGTGTACGAAGCGCAAGATCTTACGCTGGGGCGCAAGGTCGCGCTCAAGTTCCTGCCGCCGCAACTCTCGCGTGATCAAAATGCGCTGGACCGTTTTCTCCTCGAGGCGCGCACGGCCTCGGCGCTCAATCATCCAAACATCTGCACGATCTATGCGGTAGAAACCGCCCCGGGAGAGAACGGGCAGAATCAATCGTTCATTGCGATGGAACTGCTCGACGGGCAGAACCTTGCGCAGAAATTGTCGGGTCCGATGCCGGCGGATCGCCTGCTCGACGTCGCTATTCAGCTGGCCGACGCGCTCGACGCGGCGCATGCCAAGGGCATCATCCACCGAGATATCAAACCCGCGAATATCTTTCTGACGCAGCGCGGGCAGGTAAAAGTTCTGGACTTCGGTTTGGCCAAACTGGCCCGCCCGGAGATGCAGATGGAAACCATCGGAAATGCCGAGTCTCCACTTCCGGCGCAGCTGACGAGCCCGGGTGCGACGGTTGGCACGATTTCGTACATGTCTCCTGAACAGGCTCGCGGCGAAGAACTCGACACTCGGAGTGATTTGTTTTCTCTGGGTACGGTTCTGTATCAGATGGCTACTGGCAAATTGCCTTTCGCGGGCGCGACTTCGGCGGTGGTGTTCCACGCCATTCTGGAACTTGATCCGGTTCCCCTAGCACAGTTGAATCCGGCGCTGCCTCCCAAGCTGCAGGAGACCGTCGAGAAGTTGCTGGAGAAGGATCGTGATCTGCGCTACCAGTCCGCGGCCGATCTGCGCGGCGATCTGAAGCGGTTGAAACGCGAGGTAGAATCCGGCAGACGAGTGGCCACCGCAGGATCCGGTTCGACCTCGTCCGCGGTGGCCGGAGCCGGTTCAGGGTCGGCGATCTCGGTGAGTCCTTCGGCGGAGTATTCCCGGCAGTTGGCAGCCTTGGCCGTTCCCAAAGTGCGAACCGGGCTCATCGCTCTCCTGGGCATGGTTGTTCTTCTGGCGGCCGGATATGGCGTCTATTCATTGATCACACGGCATCCCATGCGCCCGTTCCGCAGCTTCTCCGTGAAAAAACTGACCGAAGAGGGGAATTCGGCGCTGGTGGCCATCTCACCCGATGGCAATTACATCCTCAGCACGGCGAGGGACAGCAGGGGGCTGATCAGTTTGTGGCTGCGAAATGTCCCGACGAACAGCAACACGGAGGTCCAACCGCCCGCGGACGTCGGCTACAACGGGTTACGCTTTTCGCCTGATGGCAACTACCTGTATTTCGTGCGCAGCGATCCGGGGAATCGTGAATTGAGGTTCTTGTATCGTGCGCCGCTGCTGGGCGGAACTCCGGAACGTCTGGCGGAGGACGTGGACTCAAACATCACCTTCTCGCCAGATGGGCACAGAGTCGCGTTTATGCGCTACGACAACCCGGAACAGGGAAAATACCGGCTGATCGTGCGCTCGCTCGACAGCGGTGAAGAGACGACACTGACCGGGGGCCCAAGCACTCAGACTCTTGTGAGTCCGGTTTGGTCGCTGGATGGCAAGACGATTCTGTGCGTGGCGAATCAGCCTGGCAACGCTTTGACTGGGTTGATGGCGGTGGACGTCGCCAGCGGTCAACAGCATTTGATGCTGAGTTCGGACGCGATCCTTCTTTCTCCGACTTGGCTGCCGGAGGGACACGGATTGCTGGTGTTGCTAAGGGGGCGCGATTCGAATTTTACCCGGCAGCAGATTTATTTCGTGGCATACCCGATAGGACGCATGGATCCGATCACGCGCGATACAAGTAACTATTCAGATCTCAGCGTCGCCGCGAATGGTCAGATTCTAGCTACCGTGCTAAGTGAAGAACGCTGGAACGTTGACGTGATGTCAGCGTCGGAAGGTGGCGCCGATGCACATCCAGTCGCGCCCGCCGCGATGTATACAAACTTCACGTGGACTCGCGATGGCCGCTTGATCGACGACAAAGACAACCGGCTGAATTGGGTGAATCCGGAGACCGGCGCGAAGGGGAGTTTTGCCACCGAGCAGGATTCCTCGAATGGTGATCCATGGCAGTGCTCCGACGGACGCTACATCGTTTTCCTCTTTGGATTGCATGGCAGCAGCGCCAGCCAGAATGTCTGGCGCGCGGATTCTTCCGGAGGCAACTTGAAACAACTGTCGCAGGGGAAGTCCGATAACTTTCCAGTCTGCGCGCCGGATTCGAAGTCGGTGTTCTACCTGGAAGAAGGGACCGGCCAGATCATGCAGGTCCCGATCGACGGGGGTACTCCGAGGAAAGTTTCCCACCTCAACGTTGCCGGATTTTTTGATGTCTCACCTGATGGACGCACGTTGGCTTTCGCAACTGTAGATCATGCGGCAGGGCACGAAGAGCGGCTGGCGCTCGTCTCGGTGGATTCCAGCCAACTCGTGAAGAAGGTTGAATTTCAGCGCCCGCGCATAGGCTTGGTGCATTTCTCGCGTGATGGCAAAGCAGTCGTCTATCCTATCCGGGAAAACAACGCCGACAACCTTTGGCAGCAACCACTCGACGGATCGCCGGGAAGGCAGCTGACCTCATTCAAGTCAGAACACATCTGGGATTATCACTGGTCTCCCGACGGCGCCAAACTTGGAGTAGTACGAGGGCACACGGATTCAGACGTGGTGCTGGTACGCAGCCAGCAGCAGTAAGGCGTTCGCCCTCGGACCTCAGACGTTGAAGCTGCGCACTAGCAGTGTCAAATTAGCCCAAAAACACTAAGGGCGGCCATTGCTGGCCGCCCTCATTGCGGATTGTCACTTGCGAAGCGGTGTTTAGACGCCCTTGACGTTCTCTGCCTGCCAGCCCTTGGGGCCTTTGACCACGTCAAATTGCACTTGCTGACCTTCCTGCAGGCTGCGGAAGCCACTGGCCTGAATAGCGGAGAAATGCACGAAGACATCCTCGCCGTTCTGGCGGCTGATGAAACCGTAGCCCTTAGCGTCGTTAAACCACTTCACTGTTCCTGTTTCCATGTTGTTGCACTGTTCCTTTTTCTTGATGTAGCGCTGAAACTTTCGGGATTCTTCTGCAGGCAGGTCACACGCTGGGTTAAGCGGAGATGCATGTACTGCGAAGGAGCTCTAAAGTCAAACGCAGTATTATTGTACGTGAAAGTGCACAGAAATAGCTACAAAATTCGCAGGACAGAGATCTTAAGTCATTTAACATCAGGTGGTTATGAGTAACGTCGGGGTTCGAAGATTGGATTTCAGATTTGAGATTGCAGATTGAAAATCCTGCGCCCGCTGTTTCTTATTCTGCCATTCCCAAATCTGCAATCTGCGATGATCTGCAATCTGCAAATCCCTTGATTTGCCACTTTTGCGCAAACGAATCATCATAGAAACAAATGCGTTCGAGGATTCTTCTAATCTCAATTCTGCTGATGGCGAGCGCCTGCTGGGCTGGCATTGTGGACAGCGTCCGTTTTGCCCTGTCCCAAAACAATTTTGCCGGGGCCGAAGCCCAGCTCAATTCCTATCGTGATCAGCGGGGCACAGACGCGGAGTACCTGGAAGCGTATTCCTGGCTCGGACGCGCTGCGCTCGATCAGGGTCAATACGATCAGGCGGCATCGTACGCAAAACAGACGAAGACGCTGGCGCTCGAACAACTGAAGCAGCGTTCGCTAGATGCAGAGCCTCATTTGCCATTAGCACTCGGGGCAGCGCTCGAGGTGCAGTCGCAAGTTTTGGTTGCGCGGGGGCAGAAGGCGCAGGCGGTCGCGCTGCTGCAGGCGGCGCTGCGTACTTATGGCAATACGTCGATTCACGATCGAATTCAGAAGAATCTGAATTTGCTCTCGTTTCAGGGGAAGATCGCGCCGGCGTTGAAGTCGGATCAGTTTCTGGGAGCGCCGCTGCCGGCCGCGGCTTCGCTCAGAGGATCTCCGGTGCTTCTGTTTTTCTGGGCGCACTGGTGCTCGGACTGCAAGGCCGAGGCGCCGATTATCACGCAGTTGCGGTCGGAGTATGCGGGCAAGGGATTGAAGGTGATCGGGCCGACGCGGTTTTACGGCTACACGGCGCAGGTCGAGCATGCCGCGCCAAGTGACGAAGTTCGATATATCGATGCGGTGCGGCATCGTTTCTACAGCGGTCTGTTGGATATGCCGGTGCCCATCAGCAAGGCTAACTTCGAAGCTTACGGAGCTTCGACCACGCCCACGCTGGTGTTGCTGGATCGTGCAGGGAAAGTCGCCTGGTACCATCCGGGGGCGGTGCCGTATGGGGAGTTGCGGCAGGAGATTGAGAAGGTAGTCGCGCGGTAAATCCCCCCTACTTCTAAAAGTCGGATGAGTGACGTGCAAGTGCTGCCGAGCGTCGCTCGGCGGACAGCCGAGGCGGCTGTCCCCACATGTACTATTTGATTTCCGTCAGCCTGCCTGTTTTAACGTTATAAACGAATCCCCGAACCGGAATGTGCTTTGGAATCCACGGATGCGATTTGACGCGGTGGATCTGCTGGCGGACATTCTCTTCGAGATCATCAAAGGCGTAGAAGTGGGCGGGTTCACTCGCTACCGTGCCCATCTTCTCGGCGAGTTTCGAGCGCAGGTCATATTCCTGCACCTTCAGCAGGCCGCAGTCGGTGTGGTTGATGATGACGAACTCCTGGGTGTCGAGCAGGTGATGGGAGACGATGAGCGAGCGCAATGCGTCTTCGGTGGCGATGCCGCCGGCGTTGCGGATCATGTGCGCGTCGCCGGGCTTCAGTCCCAGACAATGCTCGAACAGGATGCGGGAGTCCATGCAGGCGAGCACCGCTACATGGCGCTTCGGGCGGACGGAGAGTTCTCCCAGCTTGAAGTTGCGTGCGAATTCTTCGTTGGCTTTTAAGAGTTCATCAGCTACGGACAAGTCCTTGCTCCTGGCGAAGTCAAAATCCCCACTTCCGGCAAAACCAGCCAGAAATGGGGTACCCGAAATGTTGGTGCCCAGCCTTTTGGATGTGGTCATAGTTTACCCGTTACAATCGGCGCTTGAACCTGGATGACACGATTGTCGCGATCGCGACGCCCGCGGGGCGTGGGGGGATCGGCGTGGTGCGGATTGCAGGGCCTGAGGCACGGAGGATTGCAGGGCCTATGCTGCGGTTGAAGCACGAATTGGAATCGGGGCGAACGGTGTTTGGGGAACTCATCGAGCCTTCAAGTGAAGTCAAAAACCCCACCCTGTCGCAAAAAGACGCGACAAGGGTGGGGCACCCGACAGCCGAGCTTCGCTCGGCTGGAACGGACGAGGCGTCCGTCCCTACACAATCGGGGAGGATCGACGAGGTTGTCGTTACCTTCTTCGCGAAACCTTACTCGTACACCACCGACGATGTCATCGAGATTTCGGCGCACGGATCGCCAGTCGTGCTGGGGCACATTGTGGAGATTTGCATGGCGGCGGGTGCGCGGGTGGCTGAGCCGGGGGAGTTTACGATGCGGGCGTTTCTTAACGGGCGCATCGATCTCACTCAAGCTGAGGCGGTACGCGATCTGATCGAATCGCAGACGCTTTATCAGGCGAAGGTTGCGGCGGAGCAGCTGGATGGATCGTTATCGCGACGACTGCAGCCGATCAAGCAGAAGCTGGTCGAACTAATCGCTGTGCTCGAAGCGGGAATCGATTTCGCGGAAGACGATGTTTCCGTGATGCCGGACCAGAGGATTCTCGAGCACATCGCCGTCGTACGGAAGCCGCTGGAAGAGCTGAGCGCCAGCTTCGCTTACGGAAAAATCGTCCACGAAGGATTGACGCTGGCGATTGTCGGCAGGCCGAACGTGGGGAAGTCGTCGCTATTCAACCGGCTGGTGGAGCGCGAACGGGCCATCGTGACAGCGACTCCAGGGACCACGCGGGATTTGGTCACCGAGACGGTTGCGATCGGTGGCATTCCGGTCCGGCTCGTAGATACGGCCGGCATTCGCCATGCGCTCGATGAGGCGGAGTCGATCGGGATCCGGAAATCGATGGAGGCGCTGGCCGATGCGGACCTGGTGCTCGTTGTTCTGGATGCTTCCAAGGAGCAGGAGAGAGAAGATCACGAACTCCTGACACAGGTGGAAAATCGGCCGGCTATCGTGGTGGAGAACAAGAGTGACGTAAGGAAGGAACGACGGGAAATCCCCACCTCTGGCAAAATCGGTCAGAAGTGGAGTACCCGTTCCATCCTCACCTCGGCTCTGACGGGCGAGGGGCTGGCGGAATTACGCGCTGAGATTCTGAAGTGCATCGGCGCCGACGCCAGCGTTCAGGATGCGGGATTTCTGACTAACGTCCGGCACGCCGGATTGATCAAGCATTCACTTGCGGCATTGGAAACGGCGGGAACAGCGGTTACGAACAAGGTCCCACATGAGATGCTGTTGCTGGACCTTTACAATGCCTTGCGGCCGCTGGACGCGATCACGGGAGCGACAACGACCGATGACATTTTGAACTTGATCTTCAGCACATTCTGTATTGGCAAGTAGGAGTAGTCTTTCTGCATATGAGAATCGTTCATCGGTTGGTCGTTTCGGCGGTCCTCTGCGTGGCGAGCATAGCGTTGGTCGCAGCGCAGACTGCGGCGCGTAAACCGAACGGTGCGGTGTTGCGAGAACCGTTCACCCAAAAGCTAAAGATCGATAAGGATCACTACTACGAGGAGCGCTACGACCGGCGCATCCCATATGTTTCCGAGAACGAAGTCTATTTATTCCTGGGCGACAAATTCGGAGTGAATGTTACGGTCCGGGACGGTCGGATCGTGAGTGTGAAGTATCAGCCCGATATTGCGAAGGCCGACGTGTGGTTCAAATTTGAGCAGCCCCCAGAGCTACCGGGCGGTGTCGGCATGACGCTCGCCATCGAGAACAAGATGAAGCACGGATTGAGCATGGAGGCGAAGATGAGCGTTCCCAAAAAGAAAGGAGAGATTCAGACGAGCATTCTGCCCGTGAAAGCGGGAAAGAATGGGCTCGAGACCTGGCCGCACGCCATCTCGCAGCTGGTGCTGGGCAACCTGCAGCTCACAAAGGATTCCGTCGACGAGCCGAAGAAGTGAATTTCCTGTTCCTACTTTGAGAGCGCGGCAAGTGCACTGCGAAACAGCGCGTCGAACGAGCCGCCCTTGCCACCTTTCACGCTGAGTTCCAGCGCCTTTTCTGCGGCGGCACGCTGATATCCAAGATTGACCAGGGCGGAGAGAACGTCCTCTTCCATCGCACTTACCGGCGCTGCGGTGGTGATGGCTGTTGGTGCGGCTTGCGGCAACTTGTCGCGCAGCTCGAGCACCATGCGCTCAGCGGTCTTCTTGCCGATACCGGGAATCCGCGTGAGGCGGGCGACGTCGTTGCCGCGGATTGCGCCTACCATTTCGTCGGCAGCCATGCCGCTGAGGATGGTGATCGCGAGCTTGGGGCCGATCCCGCTGACCGTGAGCAGTTTCTCGAAGAGCACCTTTTCCGGGGGACGAAGGAATCCGTAAAGAGCGAGCGCATCTTCGCGGACATGGGTGTGGATGTGCAGAGCCACCTCGGAGCCCGGCGCCGGCAAATCAGAAAATGTGGCCACGCTGATAGTGACGTCATAGCCGACGCCCGCGACCTCGACGATCGCCTGGTTAGGATGTTTGGCCAGGAGTTTTCCGCGCAAGTGGGCAATCATGGGCACGGTTATTGTAGCGGGTGAGGCCGGTGTTGGGTCTTGGGTGTCAGGTCCTGTTGACGCGAGTTCGAGACCGCGTCTGCGATTTGTGCTCTAATTCTGGCTATGAAGCCGCAGTTTGTGGTGCGTCGTTTCGCGTGTTGTGCCGCGAGCCTCCTGACGTTTTGGTGCATTGCTCAGGGGCAACAATCGTCTCCGACCGAAGCGCCAAAGGCTTCGACGAGCACCACCGCGCCTGATTTCTCGAATGCGCGGAAACTGGTGCAGCAGGGCAAGATTGACGAGGGGATTGCGGAGTTGCAGGCGATAGAGGCGCGCGACCCGTCCGCGAAGGGCGTCTCGTTGGAGATTGGCACAGCCTATTACAAGAAGAGTGATTATTCGAAGGCGATCGAGTACCTGAAGAAAGCCATCGCGACGGATCCGGGCAACGACGAAGCGACGCAGCTTCTGGGTCTTTCGTATTACCTCAACGGTCATCCTGCGGATGCCATTCCACTCCTGGAGCGGGTGCAGGGATGGTATTCGCGCGCGAATGTGGACGCGGCCTACATTCTGGGCGTCTCTTATATCCAGCTGAAAAATTACGATCAGGCGCGCAAGTCTTTCGGCAAGATGTTCGACGTCCCCGGCGATTCTGCGGCAGCGTACCTCTTTACCGCCAGAATGCTGTTTCGCCAGGAGTACGATCCTATCGCAGAAGAGTATGCGAAGAAGGCGGCGGAACTCGATCCGAGATTGCCGCTGGTTCATTTTCTTCTCGGCGAACTTTACATCTACAAATCCAGAATGCCTGAAGCGATCGCGGAACTTCAGAAAGAACTTGCCATCAGCCCGGCGAATGCAGCGACCTACTACAAGCTGGCCGACGCGTATTCGCGGGTGCAGAAATACGACGAGGCGGAGCGGCTCTTACAGCGCTCGATCTGGCTCGATGCCACGACCACCGGGCCCTTCATCCTTATGGGCAAAGTGCTCGAGAAGAAAGGCGAGTTCGAGCTCGCCCTTCGATCGTTGCAACGGGCCGCGTCGATGGACCCCAATAATCCGACGACGCATCATCTGCTAGGGCAGGCTTACCGCGATATGGGAAGGAAAGAAGAGGCCGAGCGTGAACTTCAGCTGGCGGAGCAGTTGCAGAGCCGGGGCAATCACTAGAGCGCGGCTGCCTGTTCGCGGCGACGGGCCTGGATCTCGATGTAGACATTCACCAGTGAAACAGCGGCCGGGGTAACGCCCGGAATCCGCGACGCGTGGCCGATGGTGCGGGGGCGGATCTTCGTCAGTTTCTCCTGCATCTCGCGTGATAAGCCGCTTACTGAGCGATAGTCGAACCATTCTGGAATAGAGTGCTGCTCGGACTTCTTCAGGCGCTCCATGGCGCGTTGCTGCTGCAGCAGGTAGCCTTCGTACTTGATCTCGGTTTCAACCGACTTGAGTTCGTTGCGGACTTCGGAAGAGAGCTTCACCACAGAGGGCACGGAGGAAGTTCGGGCGAAGAAGTCCCCTGCTAGCCCGCTCAGAATCGGAACCAACTGCTCAACCGTTACTTCGGGCCGCTTCAATAGTTGTGCCAGCGTTTGGCCTATGGCAGAACAAAAGCCTGCCGAGCTTTGCTCGGCCGGACAGCCGGGGGCGGCTGTCCCTACATGAACATTGCTGGACTTCTGCTTTTTTATCGATTCCAGCATCTCGGGAGTTAGGCGCGTTCCCTCCAGCAGCTTCTTCATCTGAGTTAGTCGTTCTTGCTTTGCCTGGAACTCGGCCCACGCCTCATCGGAGATCAATCCTATCCGGCGGCCGTGTGGCGTTAGGCGACGATCTGCGTTGTCGATACGCAGGTGCAGGCGGAACTCGGCGCGCGAGGTGAACATGCGATAGGGCTCATTGGTGCCCTTCGAGATCAGGTCGTCGATCAGGATCGCAGTGTAGGCCTCCGTGCGGTCGAGAATCAGTGGCTGCTGCTGCTTGACGTGCAGCGCTGCGTTGATGCCGGCCATCAGGCCCTGGCAGGCCGCCTCTTCGTAGCCGGACGTGCCGTTGATCTGGCCGCCGAGAAATAATCCGGCAATCTTTCGCGTCTCGAGAGTGCGCTCGAGTTCGGTCGGATCGATCGAGTCGTACTCGATGGCATAGCCTGGACGCAGCATCTCAGCGTTTTCCAGTCCGGGGATCGACTTGAGAATCGCGAGCTGTACTTCCACCGGGAGCGACGTGCTCATGCCGTTCACGTAAATCTCGTACGTGTTCAGGCCCTCCGGCTCAAGGAAGAGCTGGTGCATTTCCTTGTCGGGGAACTTCACAATCTTGTCTTCGATCGAGGGGCAGTAACGGGGGCCGATCGATTGAATCTGCCCGCTGTACATGGGGGAGCGGTGGACGTTCTCGCGGATGATGCGGTGCGTCTCAGCCGTGGTCCACGCAATGTAGCAAGGCACCTGCGAGTCGTGGTGCGCGACGCGCTTGGTGCGGAAGCTGAACGGGGTGGGATCTTCGTCGCCAGGTTGCGCGGCGAAACGAGACCAGTCGATGGTGCGTCCGTCAAGTCGTGGAGGAGTGCCCGTCTTGAGGCGGCATCCGCGGAGTCCGAGCTTCTTGAGGGCTTCACCTAATAAAACCGCTGGGGGTTCACCCGAACGTCCCGCAGGATACTGTTGCTCTCCGCAGTGAATGAGGCCGTTGAGGAATGTGCCGGTCGTGATGATGACGGCTTGTGCGCCGACGGTGCGGCCGTCACGGAGCTTCACGCCGAGAATCCGGCGGCGCTCATCCGCGGCAGTCGAGCTTCGCTCGACCGGACAGCCGATGGGGGCCGTCCCCACATGAGCAGTGACGGCTTCCAACTGAGAGCCGACCGCTGAAAGCTGAGAGCTGTCCTCGATGATCAACTCCGCTACTTCGGCCTGCTTGATCTTTAGATTCGGCTGGGACTCGAGCACTTCACGCATCTTCAGGCGGTAGGCCTGCTTATCGCACTGTGCGCGGGGGGACCATACGGCGGGGCCGCGGGAGGTATTCAGCAAGCGGAACTGGATGCCAACCGCGTCGGTGATTTCGCCCATGATGCCACCGAGGGCGTCGACCTCGCGGACGAGATGACCCTTGGCGATTCCGCCGACCGCCGGGTTGCACGACATCTGGGCGATCAGGTCGAGATTCAGCGTGTACAGCGCGGTCTTCAGGCCCATGCGCGCGGCGGCCATAGCGGCCTCACATCCGGCATGGCCGGCGCCGACCACGACTACATCGAATTGTTCGGTGAACTGCATTCAGGAGTATGGGCAGAAACCCCAGTGAGCCTGCTTTCATTCTAGCAACTTGAACAAACGGCGTGACCCGGATCACTTGCCGACCGACCCTGCTACGCTTATATTGGGCTGTTCCACCATCCTTAGGAGAATTATGAATACCACGGAATTTTTCCAGCAGCTGGACTCTCGTATTTCCAAGTATGATCTGCTCTGCCATCCGTTTTACAAGGCGTGGTCGGCGGGGCATTTGACTCGCGAGGATTTGCGCGAATATGCGCAGGATTACTATCACCACGTGGAAGCGTTTCCTGCTTACCTCGCGGCCCTGGGAATGCGGCTGGAGGATGGCGATCTCCGCCGCGCCGTGTTGGCAAACATGTACGACGAGAAGGGAGTCGAAGAGCGGAAGAGATCAAGTGGGATTCCGCACGCTGATCTGTGGCTGGACTTCGCCGAGGGGATGGGTTCGTCCCGCAATCTGGAATGGCATAGCCCGGTGCCGGAGATCCGGCAGTTGATCCGGTATTTCCACCGGGTCGCCAGCGAAGGCCTGCCCGAGGAGGCGCTGGCTGCTTTCTACGCATACGAGTCGCAAGTTCCCCGGATTGCGACGGAAAAAGAACAGCGGTTGCGCGAGATGTATGGTGCCGACGATAAAACCTGCGGCTATTTCACGCTGCACGCTGAGGCCGACGTGCATCATGCGCGCGCATGGCGGGGGCTCCTCGAAAAGCGGATTGCGGCGCATCCGGAAGCTGCCGATGCAGCATTGGATGCGGCGGAAAATGCCGCTCGCGCGTTGTGGCAGGCGCTGGACGGGATCGACTCGCGGCGCAATGCGATAGCAGTTGCATAGCCGGCGCGGGAAACTGGGTTCGGGCCAATGATTCTGTAAAATCATTGGCTCATTTCTTTTGGGAGAGAAACGATTGGCGAAAGAGATCCCGCTCGGGGTTTGCGGAGAAGCTGCCGAAACCGTTGTGTTTGAGAACACTCTGACTTCGCACCGTCCGGAACTACCGCCGGTTTATTCCACGCCGGACATGATTCGGCTGATGGAGACGGCGGCGTTTCACGCGCTGCAGCCTTACTGCGAAGGCGATGAGATTACGGTTGGAACGTCGATCAATATCGTGCATCGAGCTGCAAGCGGCGTTGGCGCTCGGATCAAAGCCGAGGCGGTGCTCGAATCATTCGATGGACGCTTCTATACGCTGCGCGTTACCGCCCGCGACGATGTGCAGGAGATTGGGCGCGGGACGGTGGGCCGCGCGGTGGTGAGCATCGGAAAGTTTCTGGAAAAGATGAAGAGCAGCGGCCGGTGAAAGCATCCAATCCCGCGTATGGCGGATCCTGAACAGAAGAAGAAGGCGGAAGCGTTCCGGGCAATGCACACAGGCACGGGTGCTGTGCTCCTGCCGAATGTCTGGGACGCTGCCAGTGCCCGCATCATCGAAGAAGCCGGGTTCCCAGCCATTGCGACCACAAGCGCGGGCATCGCGTTTGCGCAGGGATTCCCTGACGGTCAGAAGATTCCCGCCGAGCAGATGATCACTTCTATCGGGCAAATTGTAGCGGCCGTGCGGGTGCCCGTAACCGCTGATGTCGAGGCGGGCTATGGCCAGAGACCGGAAGATGCCGCCCGGACTGCGCGCAACGTGGTGGATGCCGGCGCTGTGGGCATGAATTTCGAGGATGCGACTGGCGATGGCGATCATCCTTTGACAGAGTTGACTCTGCAACTGGAGAGAATCCACGCAATCCGTGAGGCCGCTAAGAACTCGAGCGTGCCTCTCGTGCTCAATGCCCGCACAGATGTGTATCTCCTCCAGATTGGGGATCCGGCCACGCGCTACGATGAGGCCGTGCGACGGCTTGCCGCATTTCGCGATTCTGGCGCGGATTGCGTTTTCGTTCCGGGAATTCGCGATGCGGAAACGATCGGGTGTTTTGTCACCGATCTGAAATGTCCCGTGAACATTCTCGGCGTGCCCGGTTCCCCATCCGTACCTGAGCTGGTCAAGCTGGGAGTGAAACGAATCAGCCTAGGTTCGGGTCCGATGCGGGCGTCGCTGCGATTCCTGCGCAGGCTTGCCCAAGAGGTAAAGACTTCCGGCACGTACAAGTTGATGGAAGGTGCGCCGTCGCATGCGGAAATGAACAAGCTGATGAGCGGCAAGCGGATACCGAATAGATAGACCGCGCGCTCCCGCAGAGGCTAAAGCCAGCGTATCTATTGGCTCTGGACGGCACGACTGAAGTCGTGCCCCACCCAAAAATGATTTTCGTGCCTCACCCAAGACGATTTCGTGTTCGACCCAAACAGATTTGCGAGACAAGTTCTGAAGCCTGCCATCCTCATCGGCATCATCTCTGACACGCACGGCCTGCTTCGTCCGGAAGCTCTCGCAGCGCTGCGTGGATCTAAGCAGATCATTCACGCTGGCGATGTAGGCGCCCCCGAAATTCTCGACGAACTCAGGGCAATAGCACCAGTCACCGCGATCCGCGGAAACATCGACAAAGGAGCGTGGGCACGCAGATTGCGGGAGACTGAAGTCGTAGAGGTCGGCGGTATTTCTATCTATGTCCTGCACGATCTGGCGCAGCTTGATCTAAAGCCGGAGGCGGCCGGATTCAGAGTTGTGATCTATGGGCACAGTCACGTTCCGAAGCAGGAGATGCGTGGAGGTGTGCTGTATTTCAATCCAGGCAGCGCCGGGCCAAGGCGATTCAAGCTGCCAGCCACCGTAGGGAGGCTCACCCTGGAAGGTGGAACCGTCCGCGCGGAAATTGCGAACATTTCAGACTGAAGGCTTCGGATGTGCAGCTGACCGGTGAATTTCGGGGACGTTACAGTTGCTACAATCGCAACCGATGGCCAGCCCGCCTCCCACTCAAGATTCTGCGCACACAATTCTGGCAAACCAGGGCTGGCTCAGCGACTTGAACTCATCTTTCCGGAAACATTCTGATCTGGTGGCGGCATCGCTAGTGTTGATCGGCTTCCTGTGGCGGCTCTGGCAGGCGCGGGCAACGTTCTTGAATACCGACGAGGCCTGGCATTTCGCCGTGTCGAACCAGAGTTCTCTCAGCGCGGCATATCGGGCCAGTCTCACCCTGGCACATCCTCCGCTGATGGTTTTCATTCTCTATTTCTGGAAAGCGGTGGGCACGTCCAACCTGATGCTTCGCCTTCCGGGCGTGCTGGCGGGATTAGTTTTCTGCTGGGTCTTTTACAAATGGCTCGTGCGAGTCGCCGGCCACACAAACGCGCTGGTGGGCCTCGTCCTCGCATGTTTTCTGCCTCCGATGATCGTGCTGTCGGCAGAGTTGCGGCAATACAGCTTGATGCTGATGTTCGCGGTCGCAGCGGCGTACTTTCTAGAGGTTGCAGTGGCGGAGAATTCGGTGAAGGCAATGAGTCTCTCATGCGCGAGCCTATACCTCGCGATGCTTTCGCACTATGCGGCCTTTTTGTTCGCGGCAGCTCTGGGGACTTACGCCATCGCGCGCATGTGGGCGCAGCGCCCCCGCATCACGGTGGTCGGTTCGTGGGTTGTGGGGCAGGCTGTCGGACTGGGCATTGCAGGGGCACTTTATTCGACTCATATTTCGAAGCTGAGTGCAGTTTATCCGGTGGCGGAGCCCCTGCAGCGGTTCGGCGACTTCTATCTTTCCGACTGGTATTTCCATGCGGGCCGCGACCGGCTCTTGCCTTTTCTCTATCGGGGGACATTCGGGGTATTCCGTTTCATCTTCGGCCAGACCGGCATCGGACAAGTCGCAGCGGTCCTGTTCCTGGCGGGAGTCTTGACCTTGCTGCTTTCAAAGCAGAGAAGTTCGAAACAGATGTTGCCAGGGCTGGTCGCACTTCTGTTGGCGACGCCGTTCGCGCTGAATTGGATCGCGGTAGAGGCAGGGTTGTATCCCTACGGGCGAACGCGACAATGTATGTTTCTGGCGCTGTTCGCGCTCCCGGGGGTGGCCGTCGCGCTAGCCAGGATTGTCGGTAATTCGATAGGTCCGGCGTGCGGATTGGCATTGCTGATGGTGATCTGTTGTCACGCGTTTGGCACGCTGCAAGGCCGCGACATGCTTCCTCTTGCTGAGCAACGCCACGAGCACATGGATAAGCTGATGGAATTTGTTCGTAGCAATATCGGGCCCAACGACCTCATCTATACAGATCAGGCGACGAGCTACCAGTTGCGGCACTATCTGTGTAATCAGAAGCCTGTCAGCGTCGATGTTTCGCCCGACGGATTCGAGAGTTTTCGCTGCGAAGGATTGCACCTCGTATTCAGCGGGCCTAACGCTGGGGCACTGACGGCACAGGGCGTGGACGCGCGCTGGCACGACCCGGACGCTCGGCTCGAGCTGCCTCCGGGACATATTTGGGTTGTCCAGGGTGGATGGGCGAGCGGGCTCGGTGAGGCATTGCAACATGTGTCGGGGTTCACGCAAATGGAGGTTCATTCCTTCGGACGGTATCTCGAGATCTTCAGACTGCCAACCCGACTGCCCGGGCCTGCGCAAGGTTAGAATTGTCCGTTCATGGCTCTCGAATTTTCGATTCAAAAGACAAACGGCAAGGGGCGCAGGGGGCGACTGCAAACGCCCCATGCCGCGATCGAAACGCCCGTCTTCATGCCGGTTGGAACAGTCGCGTCCGTCAAAGGCGTGCCGCAGGAGACTCTGGAAGAACTCGGGGCTCAGATCATCCTGGGGAACACCTATCACCTTTACCTGCGGCCGGGTGTCGAGACTGTGCGGCGGATGGGTGGGCTGCATGGCTTTATGTCGTGGAATCGCGCGATCCTGACGGATTCAGGTGGATTCCAGGTCTTCAGCTTGAGCGAGTTGCGGAAACTTACCGAAGACGGGGTCACATTCCGGTCGCACCTGGATGGCTCGTCGCATTTCTTCAGTCCGGAGAGTGCCATGGAGGCTCAGATCGGGCTCGGCGCCGACATCATCATGGCGTTCGATGAATGCACGGAGTATCCGGCGGATGCGAGCCGCGCGCGGGCTTCTATGGAGTTGACGGCGCGCTGGGCGGCGCGGAGCAAGAGGTATTTTGAGGAGCATAAGAGCGAAGTTCCCTGGAGTGCAGTTCCCGGCAAGAGCCATGTGGGCACAGGCGCCATCGGCTGTTCGGGCCAAGGAGAGGGCAGCGGAGGGGCTGCGCAGCTTCGCTCCGCCGGACAGCCGGGGGCGGCTGTCCCCACATTTTCCGAGCACGCTGTCCCCACTTTCACAGATCAGACGCAATCTCTCTTTGGGATTGTGCAGGGCGGCATGGATCGGGCGCTGCGGAAGGAGTCTGCCGAGCGGACGATTGAGATTGGGTTTCCCGGGTACGCCATCGGCGGACTGAGTGTGGGGGAACCGCGAGAGCTTACGCGGGAAATTGTCGAGTCCACGCTTGCCCATCTTCCCAAGGACAAGCCGCGCTACCTGATGGGAGTGGGTACACCCGAGGAGATTGTCGAGTACGCGAACCTTGGCATTGACATGATGGATTGCGTGCTGCCCACGCGAGCCGCTCGGCACGGGCTTTTGTTCACTTCAGAGGGAAAGGTTTCGATCAAGCAGGCGCGCTATGCGCAGGATCAGGGGCCGCTCGATCCCAACTGCGGTTGCAGAGTGTGTCAACGTTATTCCCGGGCCTATTTACGGCATCTTTACGCATCTAACGAAGTGTTGGCGCAGGTCCTGAACACGATTCACAACTTGAGTTTCTACCTTGACACTATGCAGCGCGTACGGCATTCTATTTCACTTGGGGAAGAGTACCGTTTTCTTTCTGGTGCTGGTCTCGGCCGGAACCTTGAACGCTAAGGAAAGACCTCCCCGGATCCAAGCCTGAGGCCGAGGAACCCGGCCGAAGTTGATCCAAACCCCGTGGTGAAATGATAACTCCGCGGCGCTGACGGGCGCTGGCGGTGTATCGTGTACATGCGCTTCAAACTTTAATTATGCCGTTATCCTTGATGCTGCAAGCCGGAGGCGGAGGAGCACTGGGTGGCATGGTGCTGTTTCTGCCGCTGGTGCTTCTGATCGTCTACATGTTCTATTCCCAGCAGCGCCGCCAGAAGAAATGGCAGGGCATGCTGGATCAGCTGAAAACCGGAGACAAAATCACCACCAGCGGCGGATTGCGCGGCACGATCATGGCGCTCAAAGATGACGCCGTCCATCTGCGTGTCCCCCCGAACAACATTTTGGTGGAAGTGACCAAGGCTTCGGTGACGCAGGTGACCACCACTGAGGAAGAAGTGAAAACGAAATAGGGATCAGGGATTAGGGCCAAGGGGTCAGTTGAAACTGACCCCTGCCCACTAACCCCTTGGATGTTCATATGAACAAGAAACTGCTCTGGCAACTGTTATTCATCGTCGGCACGATGCTGTTCTTCCTTTTTGGAATCTTCGGGATTCCGAAGGGCTTTTCCGGTGATGCGCTGCTGGCGGCCCTGACGGATCACATCCACCTGGGGCTCGATCTGAAGGGCGGAACGCACCTGATCCTGCAAGTGCAGGTCAACGAAGCGGTCAATGTTGATGCGCAAAACGCTATGGAACTGCTGAAGGATCAACTGCGCAGCCACAAGATCGATTACACCGATATCTCGCAATCAGATCCGCAGAACAATCCTGACCGCCTGGTGCTCAAAGGAGTGCCGCCGGCGGCGCGCAGCGATCTGCGCAGCATCGTGCTGGAGCGCCTCCCGGAATACGACATAACCCCCGGCGCAAGCGACACCTGGAATATGGCGATGAAGCCATCGAACCTGTCTGATTTGAAGACCCGGGCGGTCCAACAGGCTATCGAGACCATCCGTAACCGGGTTGACGCGTTGGGGGTGAGCGAGCCGACCATCCAGGAGCACGGGCTTGGCCAGTACCAGATTCTGGTGCAACTGCCGGGCGTTGATGACATGACGCGCGTGCAAGAGATCATGCAGAACACCGCCATGCTTGAGATTAAGCAGGTAATGAGCGGACCTTATTCAAGTCAGGCGGCGGCCCTGCAAGCCAATAACGGGGTTATTCCTCCCGACCAGTTACTGCTGCCGGGCAATACCTTGGGCGGACGCGCAGAAGGCGAGCAGTGGTTTCTGGTATCGCGCGTCTCTGCCATCAACGGTAAAGACCTGAAGCGCGCGGATCCAAGTACCGACCAGAACGGCCAGCCGGATGTGAACTTCCAGTTGACTCGTGATGGCGGGCAGCGGTTCTTCAACTTCACTTCTGCGCATGTGAAGGACAGCCTGGGCGTTGTTCTCGACAACAAAGTCAGGGAAGTGGCCTCGATCAACGAGCCGATCCGCGATCAGGTGCAGATCAGCGGCCACATGGATGCACAGGCAGCGAAGGATCTGGCGATGATCCTGAATTCCGGCGCGCTGCCGGCTAGCATTCACTATCTCGAAGAGCGGACTGTCGGCCCCTCCTTGGGCGCTGATTCGATTCGATCCGGTGTGCGAGCCGCGGTGATCGGCATGCTCGCGGTGCTGATCTTCATGCTCATCTACTACCGTGGAGCCGGCGTCAATGCCGATGTCGCGCTGGTCATGAACCTGATCATCTTGCTTGGGTTCCTGGGATGGTCAACGATCGCAGGAGTCAACGTGGCGCTCACCTTGCCGGGGATTGCGGGCGTGATCCTGACGGTCGGCATGGGCGTGGATTCGAATGTGCTGATTTTCGAGCGTATCCGCGAAGAACTGCGGAACGGCAAGACACCGCCCTCGGCTGTGGATCAGGGGTTCAGTCATGCCTGGATCACCATCGTCGATACGCACGTTACGACGATCGTTTCGGCGGCTATTTTGTTCATCTTCGGGACAGGGCCAGTGAAAGGGTTTGCGACCACGCTCACATTCGGTCTGCTGGCGAATCTGTTTACCGCGGTTTTCGTGTCGCGCGTGATTTTCGATTGGGTGCTCACCCGCAAGCAGCGCGGAGAGGCGCTTAGCATTTAGGAATTGAGCGATTAAGTCATCGGGTCATGGAGGGATTGAATACGCCGCGGTCAGTGGGTGTTTCAATCGCTTAATCACACAATCTCCCGATCACTCAATCTCAAGATAAGGGGCTAGAACCGGTGGAGTTCTTTCATAGCGTCAACATCGATTTTCTTGGGAAGAAGTGGTACTTCCTTGCCTTCTCGCTGGTCTTCAGTGTTGCGGGCTTGCTTTCCATGCTGTTCTGGCACCACATTCCATGGGGCGTGGATTTTCGTGGCGGGACTCTGGTGTATGTGAGGTTCTCGCATACTCCGGACTTGGGACAGATCCGCACTCTGCTGGACCGTGCCGGCCTGCATAATCCGAAGATTCAACCCTACGATCAGCCTTCCTTGAACGAGGTTCTCATTGATTTGGATATCCGCGAAACCAGCGAGAAGGATCTGAGTCTGGGCAGGACGAAGATCATCAACGCGTTGGAAACCAATGCTCCCACGGGCAAAGAGGATCTGAACAATGCCAGTTCTCTAAGGATCAAGAATTACTTGATGGACAAGGATCCGATGCACTTGGGCACGGATGCCGACGCGAAGTACACGGCTCAAACCCAAGCGATCGTCGATTTTCGCGACAAGGCGCACGGGGGCGTTTTGAATTCCCTGGATCAGTTAAAGAGCGCTGCGGCGGTAGATCCGGCGGCAGCAGCTTCGATTCCGGACGGCTTCTTCCTGTCTGATTTCGGTGTGCGAAATGTTGAGATCGTCGGACCCCAGGTCGGTGGCCAGTTGCGGACCCAGGCCGGACTGGCGACCTTGTACTCCCTGCTGGGCATGCTGGTGTACCTGGGATTCCGCTTCGAATGGATCTACGGCATCGCGGCGGTGGTGACTGTTTTTCACGATACCCTGATCACGGTAGGGGCATTTTCTCTCACAAATACGGACATTTCCCTGACGGTCATCGCAGCCATCCTGACGCTGATTGGTTACTCCAATAACGACACGATCGTGGTATTTGACCGCATACGGGAAAACATTAAACTCATGCGGCGCGAGAAGCTGTCGGACATCGTTAACCGGAGCATCAATCAGACCCTTAGCAGAACCATCTTGACAGCGGGCTTAACCTTTCTTACTGTACTTGCTCTCTTCTTATTCGGAGGCGAAGTGCTCCGTGGATTCAGCCTCGCTCTGGTCATTGGCATTTTAATCGGTACCTATTCATCGATCGCGATTGCCGCACCCATCCTGGTGGCCTACCAGGACTGGCGGATTGAGAAGGGCAAGCGCGCTGTGGGCATGCCGGTTGCCAAGGCTAAGTAAGTTACCTGATGGCATGTTTGAAATCATTGGTTTACGCCTTCTTAAGTAAGCATTTGAAGGTTTGCTCAGCAGCGCGCTTCGGTCGAATCCAGGCCTCCTGGGTGCGACTGCCAGATTTTGGGAGCAAAGGAGAAGCAGTCGGTGTCTAAGCATCCGTAGGGGTCTGAGAAAGTTTGGGGAGAATTCCATGTTTGAAGACAGCCTTATCGAGTCGGGCGGCAAGCTGAAGACGGCGCGGGGATGGACGTCGATCGTCTCGTTCCTGATCCAGTTCATGATTATCGGCGTCATGGTACTGATCCCGCTGATCTTTACCGAAGCCCTGCCCAAGTCCATACAATTAGGATTCCTGGTGGCACCCCCGCCGCCTCCACCACCGCCGCCGCCAGCTGCTGCACCGGTCAAAATTGTAAAGGTGATCCAGACCGACATCGTCAACGGCCAGCTGCGCACTCCGACCAAGATTCCACAAAAGGTTCAGATGATTAAGGAAGAAGAGGCGCCGCCACCGGTCATGGCTGCGTCGGGCGTCGTGGGCGGAGTTCCGGGCGGAGTACCAGGTGGGTCGATGAACGGCGTGCTGGGCAGCATTGCCAGCGCCGGTTCCGTTGCTGCCTTGCCGAAGATTGCCACCCCGCAGCGCGTACGTGTGTCGTCTGGCGTTTCACAGGGCTTGTTGGTCCGCCGGGTGAACCCGACGTATCCGCCGCTGGCGCGCCAGGCTCGTATTCAGGGATCGGTGGTCCTGCAGGCGCAGATCAGCAAGACCGGCGACATCGAGAACCTGCAGTTGATCAGCGGTCACCCAATGCTGGCTCCGGCCGCGATCGAGGCGGTGAAGCAGTGGAAGTACAAGCCTTACCTGCTGAACGGCGAACCGGTTGAAGTTGATACGCAGGTGCAGGTGAACTTCACGCTGGCCGGCAGCTAGACTCGCCGGGGTTGAACAGTTGGAGATTTGTTGGTGGATGTGTGTGCATTGGCCCTCCCCTTCCTGCCTGAAATATGGCGGCTGGGAAGGGCTTTTCCGAGAGCCCGGGTTTCGCCCAGTTCGTCATTGCTGCGGCTTCCGAGCTTTGCGGTTTGAGCCCTGCCGGTCAAAATCCTAACCACCGGTTGGAACAGTAAAGCGCATCAAAGAGTCCAATAGAGTAGGAAGTTTCCGAGGAGGAAAAGCAACTCATGCTAGCAACTCACGTAGCAACCATGCTTCATCACGTTCCTGCCGCTGCCGCCTGGATTGTCCAGGAAGGTGGTGGCGCAATGGCGACCGATCCCCTTGGCCTGTGGCATGCAATGGGTTGGGTTGCTAAAACCGTTGTCATTATCCTCTTCATCATGTCCGGCTGGTCTATCGGCGTGATGATCGATCGCTGGATGGCCTATAGCGCCGCCCGCAAGCAGTCTCGCGCATTTGCCCCTGCAGTGGCAGGAGCGCTGCGCGATGGGCGCATCGACGAAGCCATCAAGGTTGCCGAGCGCAACAAGAAGAGCCACCTGGCCAAGGTTGTCACCGCCGGCCTGATGGAATTCAAGGCTCACCAGGACAGCCCGGGCGCAATCCCTGGCGAAACCATTGAAGCCTCGAAACGCGCGCTGGAGCGCACAGAAGCCATCGTCCACGCCGAATTGAAGCGCGGATTGGGTGGCCTCGCCACCATCGGCTCGACCGCCCCGTTCGTGGGATTGTTCGGAACGGTGATGGGTATTCTGAACGCCTTCATCGGCATCAACAACTCGAAGGCTACCGGTCTGGCGGCAGTCGCCGGCGGTATTGCCGAAGCACTGGTCACGACGGCCATCGGGCTGCTCGTCGCCATTCCGGCCGTCATGATGTTCAACTATCTGACGGGTCGCGTCGAAGCCTTCGACGTCGAGATGGATAACTCGTCGAGCGAACTGATCGACTACTTCCTGAAGAAGCGCGGCGACGTTCGCCGGTAAAGTACTCGATCCGCTTTCCGCGTAAGTTGCTTGTCCGGCGCTGGAGCGATCCGGCGCCGGGCCTTCCCAACTTAGGTCCGGCTGGTTTAAGGTCCGCCGCGGAAGCACGGGAGATTTCAAGCTATGGCGTTAGCAAAGAGGGACGAAGGATCGAAAGTCAGTTCAGAGATCAACGTCACGCCGATGGTAGACGTGATGCTGGTTCTACTGATCATCTTCATGGTGGTCACGCCCATGCTGCAGAAAGGCATCAGCGTGGACATGGCCAAAGTGAACAACCCGGCACCGATGCAGGACGCGGATCGGGAGGACGCATTACTGGTCTCGATTACGCGCGACGGCAAGGTCTATTTCGGCAGCGAGCAGATTTCGGTGGATGGCCTGACCACGAAGGTCAAGGATCGCCTCGCCTCCAACTCCCAAAATAAGCAAGTGTACGTCAAGGCCGATATGCGGGCGCGGTTTGGTTCAGTCGTGCAGGTGGTTGACGCTGTCCGTGCCGCTGGTGTCGACGACCTGGGCTTGCTTACGGATCAGAGGAAGACAACCCCGAGCGCCCCGCCAGCCCCGGCTGCGCAAGGGCAATAGAGGAGAACGACCATGGGAATGAGTCTTGGTTCGAAAGGCGGACAGAGCGCGAACATCAACGTCACGCCTCTCATCGACGTGCTTCTGGTGTTGCTGATCATCTTCATGGTGATCTCGCCGGTGACACCGAAAGGGCTGGATGCGCTAGTTCCGCAGCCCCCGCCGCCGAATGCGCCGAAGAACAATACGCCTGATCGCACCATCGTTGTGCAATTGATCGATCGCGGCGCCGGACAGGATCCCGGGGTCAAGATTAACAACGAAGATGCGACCTGGGACAACCTCCAGGGGCGTCTCACCGATATTTACAAAGCTCGCGCGGAAAAGGTCATGTTCGTGAAGGGAGACGATGCTATTCCCTTTGCCAATGTTGCCAATGTGATTGACATCGCTCACGCGTCCGGCGTGGACAAGGTTGGCCTGATCACCGCGAAGATTGAAGCAGGCGGCTAGACTAGCTGCTGGGTACGGCCCGGAGTTGTACGATTCTTACTCGGCCCGCGGCACGGAAGCCCTGCGCTTCCGTGCTGAGCAGGGGCCGCTTGTCAAACCGACGTCTCTGGGCCTAGGATGCTGTGGCGAGGGAGACCTATACCGCAATGAATAAATATCTCAAACTGCTGACGCTGGCGGCAGTGGCGCTAGCGCTTTTCTCTTCTGTGGGATGCGACAAGCTGAAAGCTCGCGACCAACTGAACAAAGGCGTGAAGGCTTACAAAGACAATCACTACGAGCAGGCCATCACTCATTTCCAGAATGCCGTTAATCTGGATCCCGCTCTAATCAATGCGCGGATGTATCTGGCCACCGCGTATGTGTCACAGTTCATTCCGGGAATCGATTCGCCGGAGAATTTGCGCACCGCACAGCAGGCGATCGAGGAGTACCAGAAAGTAATCGACGCGAATCCTTCACGGGATCAGAAGGTGAACAGCGCGAAGGGCATCGCGTACTTGTACCTGAACGAGAAAAAGTGGGACGACGCTAAGAAATATTACCGGATGGCTTCGGACCTCGATCCGAATGACGCCGAGCCTTATTACTCGGTGGGCGTGATTGACTGGTCTGCATGCTACCAGCCTCGCATGGAAGAGCGCGCCAAACTGGGAATGAAGCCCGACGAGCACCTCAGCTCGAAGAACAAAGACCAGAAGAAGCTCTGCGAAGAGCTGAAAGTAAAAAACGGTCCTGCGATTCAGGAAGGCATCGACAGCCTGGATAAGGCCATCAAGCTTCGTGAGGACTACGACGACGCCATGGCGTACATGAACCTGATGTACCGCGAGCGCGCCGACGTGGAATGCGACGACGAGGCCGCCCGCGCGGCGGATCTTAAGACCGCTGACGGCTGGGTGGATAAAGCGATGCAGGCCAAGCAGGCCCGAGCCGCGAAAGCCGCTGCAGCCCAGGGTGGCCAGGTCACGATGGACCAGCCGAAATAACCCGGTCCGACCGTAAGTTCAAGCCTTCCGCTTTCGCGCGGGAGGCTTTTCTGTTTCTGCACCCTTCATCGCCGGCTGTATAGGCGTAGCTCGACCTTAGGAAATTGCCAGCGCTCCACTCTCGGGAAAGACTCCGGCAGAACCTGCGTGAGCATGACTGTTGTCGGATCAGGCTTTTCTGGCGGGCCGTTGTTCATCAGCATGAGCCAGACCCGAGAGTGGTCTCGCAGCGTGGTGCGGACAAACTCCGGAGTGGGCTTGCCGGTGAAATCACGGTAGTCGAGCCCTGCCCCGTGGTGAGGAAATAGAATCTCGGGGCCGAGCTGGCTCCTGAACTCTGGGCTGGCGGTATTCGCCCCCGCGCGCAGAGAGCGAAAGAATTCATAGGACACGCGGGTCTCGGCGATATGGAAGATGATGGCATCGCCGGGCTGCGTGTGATCCAGAATGAAGTTCGCCGCCGCTCCTGACGCGTCGCGCTCGTTGTCGAAATCGTGGCCATAGACGAAAGCGATCCCTTGCAAACCCAGCAGCAGGACTGCGGCAAGTGCTGGCGGGAGTAACCAGCGGTGGAGCCGCGCCATTCCCGCGGCTACCAGGATTAGCAGAGCTGGAAGGCAGAAGATCATGTAACGGGCCAGGAAGACGGGGCGCGCGAATGACAAGAGAACCGTCAACACGACCGGAAATAGCAGCCATATGAGAAGGAGCTGGCATCGCCATACCTGCCAGGATGGCTCTCGCTGCCAGAGACGTTTTTCTGCCGGCATCAGTGCTGCCACGAGTGCCGCGGCGTAAATCAGAGCAATCGCCCAATTACCGCCCGCCAAGTGCTCGAAAAATTCGAAGAGGTCATGGACTCCAGGGCGTAGTATCCAATGGATGGGTCCGGCTCCGGTCTTGGCGACAAAGATCAATAACGGTAAAACCGCGAGACCGATTATCTTCCAGGCTCGCCGTATATTCGCCAAGCGCCCCTGGACGCCTTCAGGCCGAGGGATACGGGATACGACGATCCAGTGACAGGCAATGAGCAGAATCGCGTAGAGATGGGCGTAGACCGCCAGCACACTCGTGAGAATGTACCAAGCCCATCGCCGGGCCTGAGAATTTGAGGTCGCAGATTGCGACCTCAAGTCCGGCGACACGTCTCGAAGCCCGGCAATCAGAAATCCTGAAGAAAGCGTTGCCAACAGCATGAAAAGCGCATAGCTGCGGGCTTCCTGGGCGAAGCGAACACTGTAAGCATTGACGGCAAACAGTGCCGTCGCGATGAGGGCGACGCGATGATTAAAGAGCCGTCTAGCGACCCAGTAGAGGGCCGGAAGCGTGGCCGCGGAAATTATTGCCGAAAGACTGCGGACAAAAAATGGGCTCTGCCCAAAATGCAGCCAGACTCTCAGCAGGAAGTAATACAACGACATGTTGGCTTCGCGCCACCACATCAGGCGCAGGAAGTTTCGCCAGCCGATCCGGGCGACCTCCACGCTGAAGCACTCATCGAACCAGAACGGTTTGCAGGTGAGGCATCGGAAGCGCACGAGCATGGCCGTCCCTAGCACGACCAATAGGGTCACCCAGTGCGACCAACCCGCCGCGCGGGACTGCGATTGAGAGGTGGCTGTGCTTTCGTTCAAAGCAGTGGGCTGCATGCCGGCGGGTGTTCGCCGTCGATGATACTACGCGGAAAGCTCTTCGACATTGGCGGCAAAGATCCTTAACCACGAAGGACACGAAGTTACACGAAGGAAGAGCGGGATATCCTTCGTGTGCCTTCGTGTCCTTTGTGGTGAATGCCTTTCTTCGTGGAGTCCCACCGCTGGGTATGATCGTCCAGTACAATGTTCGGTTTGATTGCTGCCGATGCGGCTTGTATCAGAAGGGTTTTGATGTTCAAGAAGATTCTCATCGCGAATCGGGGGGAGATCGCGGTACGCGTGGTTCGCGCCTGCCACGAGATGGGGGTCGCCGCCGTCGCCGTTTACTCCGACGTCGACCGCGCCTCGCTCCATGTCCGCAAAGCCGATGAGGCTTACCCGATCGGTCCTGCCGCCGCCCGGGAATCGTACCTCAGTATTCAGAAAATTCTCGACGTCGCAGAGCGTTCGGGTGCCGATGCCATCCATCCGGGCTACGGATTCCTCTCCGAGAATGCAAAGTTCGCGCGAGCTTGTGCGGACGCGAGAGTGAAGTTCATCGGCCCGACGGCGGCTGCAATGGAGGCGATGGGGTCGAAAACCCGCGCGCGGCAGGCGATGGAGCGTGCCGGAGTTCCCTTTGTGCCCGGCACCTCGCGCGGACTGGAGTCTTACGAACAGGCCGAAGAGGTAGCGGCACGAATCGGGTATCCGATCATGCTGAAAGCCTCGGCTGGCGGGGGCGGCAAGGGCATGCGCCTCGTACAAGCGCCCCCGGAGCTCAGGTCGGCGCTGGAAGCGGCACGCAGCGAGGCGGAACGCTCCTTTGGTGACAGCGAGGTCTATATCGAGAAGGCGATCGTCAACCCTCGCCACATCGAAATGCAGATCCTGGCCGATGAGCATGGCAATACCGTGTACATGGGCGAGCGGGAGTGCTCTCTGCAGCGCCGGCATCAGAAGGTGGTGGAGGAAGCCCCGTCTCCGATTGTGGATCCCGACATGCGCCTCCGGATGGGCGAGGTCGCGGTGCGCGTGGCCCAGGCGGCCCGATACACCAATGCGGGAACGGTAGAGTTTCTTGTGGACCCGCAGAAGAACTTCTATTTCCTTGAGATGAACACTCGACTGCAGGTGGAACATCCGGTGACAGAGTTGGTTACGGGGCTCGACCTGGTGCATCTGCAGATTCGCATTGCCAGCGGTGAGCGGTTGCCCTTCTCGCAGGAAGACGTGAAACTTCGGGGCCATGCGATCGAGTGCCGCATTTACGCGGAGGATCCCGACAATAACTACTTCCCGAGCCCCGGCAAGATTACGCTCTTGCTGCTGCCGTCCGGACCGGGCATTCGCCGCGACAGTGGGATGTACGAAGGCTGGACCGTGCCGATGGATTACGACCCGCTGCTGGCCAAGCTGATCGGCTATGGTACGGACCGCGATCAGGCGATTGGCCGGTTGACCCGCGCTTTGAGTGAATACTTCGTTGGCGGGATCAAAACGAACATTTCCTTATTCCGCCGCATTTTGAGCAATTCCGATTTTCGTGCGGCAAAGATCGACACCGGCTTTCTCGACCGTCTCCTGAAGGAGAAGGATCAGTCCAGGGACGTCCAGGCCGACGCGCAAACGACGGAGGTGGCGGTCATCGCTGCCGGGATGTTTGCCGCCTTGGGATCGACTGCTGCCGGTGCCGGAGAACGCGTCTCCAACGGACCAGTCGATAAGCCGACCTCAGAGTCCAGGTGGAAGGCCGCGGCGCAACGGGAGGCGTTGCGCTAGGCCCGGCGCGACTTCCAGTGTCAAATGTGGCGAATGGTAGAAAGGAAGAGGAAGAGAAGGAGGGAAAGGTTGCACCCGCAGGGGCTGAAGAGTGTGCGTGAGAACGCGTGTCGTCCCTACGGGACTCGCGCATTTGTTCCACTTCACCCGGCACTTCCGTGCCGGGCTTTCACATCCCGCCGCTACGCGGCTGGAGTCTTGGTGGAACTTGCTCCACCGCTTGCGTTTCAATGGTAGTTCTCACGCAGCCTCTAAAGACCCGGCCATGATGAGGCCTGTGCGGCGGGGCTGAAGCCGCGCTCTTTCAAGACGTATTCATGACTTACGAGATCGCCATTGACGGCAAGACCTACCGACTGGATCTCAGTCAGGCGGAGGGCCGCTGGTCTTGTCGCGTGGATGGGCGCGAAGTTGAGGTGGATGCTGTCCTCGCACGTCCCAATGTTCTTTCTCTTCGTCTCGGCAATAAGGCGTATGAGGTGAAATGCGAGCGCGTGGGCGGGGATGTACACATATGGGTGGGAAGCCAGCGTTTTGCTGCTGAGGTACGTGATCCGCGATCGTTGCGCAGCCGCACTCGCGCCGTCGATGATCATGGCCCGAAGAAGCTGACTGCACCGATGCCGGGCAAAGTGGTGCGCATTCTGCTGAGTCAGGGAGCCGAGGTCGAGGCTGGGGCCGGCGTGCTGGTGGTGGAAGCGATGAAGATGCAAAACGAAGTCAAGTCGCCAAAGAAGGGAACGATTCAGAGGATCATGGTCAGCGAGGGCGCGGCCGTCAACGCTGGAGATGTGCTCGCCATTGTCGAATAGTTCCGCGACTTATTTCTCCATCCCGTTAGTGTCGAGAACCTTCTTGGCGTAATAGTTCTCCACCTTGGCCGAGTCCCGCAGAACTTCATAGTAGGCGGCTTTGAGCAGTTGCTCGCGGCGATCATGGAGTTGGGAGCGGATCGCCTGCTGTACGCGCGGGTCAGAGAGATCGCGCTGACCGGCCGGTTCCTTGGCCACGAGTTTCACAATGCGAAATCCAACAGCCTGTTTTGTGGCCGGATTCACCACGCTCACAATGGGGCTGTACTGGCCGGGCTTGAGTCTCATCACGGTTTCGCGCGTCGCAGGATCGGTCCCTTTCAGGCCTGATTCCTGCACCGTGCCGAGGTCTCCGCCATTGCCGGACGTTTCCGGATCTTCGGAGTACTTCATCGCCAGCGTAGCGAAGTCATCGCCACTGTCCAGCCGATTCGCGATCATCTGGATTTTCTTTCGCGCCTCGGCTTCGTTTTGTGCTTTGTCATTCTGGTTGTGAGCCTGCGGGTTGGGGGCCGGTGTCACCATGATCTGAGCCAGGTGATACTGGGGCTCGATCAAGTTGAATTCCGCCTTGTGCGCGTTGTAGTAGTCGTTGATGTCCTGATCGGTGATGTTGATCTTGGAAGAAACTTCCTTGTTCAGGACTTTCTCGACCGTGATGGACCGGCGGATGTCGCGCTTGAAATCAGCCACGGTGATCTTGCGGTCCTGCATGCGCTTGTCGAATTCTTCCTGGGTGAAGGGCGCCTTGATCTCGTTGAATTTACCGTCAACCTGGTCATCGGTGGCGAGGAGACCGAGTTTTTCCGCGCGGCGCATCAGGATCTCGTCGTCGATCATTTGACGCAAAATGTTCAGGCGCAGGGCCGTTGCCTGTTCTCCGGCGGGAGACTGCTGCGAAGAGGCGAGCGTGTTCTCGTAGTACTTATCGACGTCGGTGCGGAAGATTTTGCGGCCGTCCACGGTGGCCATGACGTCGCCACCCACTTTGGAAGTACAAGCGGCCAGGAACCCGAGCAGAACGATAACGGCGAGCCCAGCCGTTGCGTGGGCAATGCATGAGTTCTTTTTTAACACGATTTCTCCCGTTGCAAACCGCAAGCACACATGAAATCCGGAATCGAGGTCTTCCCCTCTGTCGTCCCCTCTTATGACCGGCTATTTTACTTGGATGCTGGCGCTGATGCCGACGGGATATGCACGGGCACCGGTTGCCCCGCGTCGCGGAGGGCGGTGTCCAGCGCGGCGCGAAGCTCGTTTATTGGGACTGCGCCATCGATCTTCTGGCCATTGATGAACAGAGTAGGCGTCGCGTTTACCCCAAGTGAGTCGGCCTCCTTCATGGAGGCCCGAACCTGGTCCTCGTTCTGCGCCTTCAAACAGGCCGCTAACTTGGATGAATCCACGTTGTGCCGTTGCCCTTGCATGAGGGCCATCTTGTCCACAACATCAAGGCGGGCGTCAGCCGTCCTTCCACTGTCGATGACCTGCTTATTGGCGTGGATGTAGTCGGCAAAATCCCAGAATGCGTCGCCGTTCTGGGCCGCCAGGCAGCCGGCGTCAACGGCAGCGTGGATGGCCCAGGGATGAATTTCCGCTAGCGGGTAGTCCTTGTAGACGAACGTGACCCGATCGCCATATTCCTTAAAAATTTCCGGGAACAGAGTCTCATGCATGCGCGAACAGAACGGGCATTCGAAATCGTCGAAGTTCACCACCACGACCTTGGCCCCTTTTGCGCCGCGCGAAGGACGTCCAGTGACATCGATTTTGCTCATCAAATCACTGTAGGCGTCCTTGCTCAGGTCGAATTTCGTTACGCGAAGCATGGTCGCGCGGTCTTTCGAGAGCAGGAACGTGTAGTCCTTCTGCTTGCCGCCGTCATCGAGCTTCACCGCGATGCTGTCGTAGCCCGGCACTTCGCTCGAGGGAGTAACCGACCCCACCGTCACTTTCACGTCTGGCGGAAGGCTATAAAACGTGCGTACCTGGTGCTCGATCTTACGAACTAAATCGGGAGGAGCAGACTGTGCAACACAGCCCAGACAAATGACCAGCAGAATGAACAGGGAACGTCGCAAAAGAGTCACCAGGAGCCGCCTCAGGAGCATTCGTTACGATTCGATTATCTCATAGTGGAAGTGCGCCCTCCGCGGGGTTAGCTGGCCTGCACGAGTATTTGCGAGGCGCGCGCAGGGCACCCTGAGGGCCGTCACTGTCCTTTGGGGTTGACGAGATGCTCGGCCGGGAGCAAGGCATTCATCGACCCGGAGCGGAAGCCTTCCAGGTCCAGGGTGACGAACTTAAAGCCAAGCTGCTTGAAGATGGTGGTGAACTGGGCGGCCATGGCGGGACTTAGAGCGCGCTCCAGTTCTTCGCGGGCGATCTCGATGCGTACGATGTCTCCATGATGGCGCACGCGAAATTGACGAAATCCCAAGGCGCGGATGGCGTCTTCGCCGCGCTCCACTACGTCCAAAGCCTCGCGGGTCACCGGCCGGCCGTACTCGATACGAGATGACAGGCATGCCGATGCCGGCTTGTCCCAGATGCGGAGCCCGGCCTCGCGCGCCAGTTCGCGGATATCCTGCTTCGTCATGCCCGCCTTCAGCAGGGGGGCAGCCACGTGATGCATCCTGGCGGCTTGCTGCCCGGGGCGGAAGTCTCCCTGGTCATCAACGTTTACACCATAGGCAATTGTGTCGAAGCCCTGGGCGGCGCGCAGGTTTTCCATGACGGTGAACAGTTCGTCTTTGCATTGGAAACAACGTTGCCCGTCGTTGCGGGCATACTCCGGACGCTCGAGTTCAGAGGTGGACATAACCTCGAGGGGGATCCCTTGCTCTTCGGCGAACGCAATGGCATCGGCCAGATGAGTCCGTGCGAGGCTGGGAGAATCAGCGATCACCGCCAGCATGTTCGATCCAAGGACGCGATGCGCAGCCCAGGCAAGATAGGCGGAATCGACTCCTCCGGAATAGGCGACGAGCACGCGTCCCAATCCGCGTAGATCCGCTTGCAGCTGAGAGGCTTTGGCGGTCGCGCTGTCCGGAGAATTCATACCGCTATGGTACCAGTCCTGGAGGCTGCACGAAATTATGTGGGGACAGCCGCCTTCGACTGTCCGTCGCCCCAAAGGCGACTTTTGGGCGCGCCCCACAACGGGAATGCTGTCGCCGTTGCTGCTCAATATGTCATTGCAGATGGAACTCCCGCTGCTAGGGGAAAACACGGCCGCTCGCGCGGCCGGACAGCCGAAGGCGGCTGTCTCCACAAAATCTTCAACCCTCAGCCACCGGAATGCGCGTATTTCAATGTTATTCACGCGCCGGTGACGAGTTTTAGTAGAGCCGCTCCTGTCTTCTAAGGTTGCCGAACGAGACGATGTTCGCCAGGCTGAAGGTGAAGCGGTACAGATTCTCGTTGCGTACGTTGGCGATCGCGTAGCGCCTGTATTCCAGGGTGATGCCGCAGCAGTCCCAATTGTAGGTCGTTTGGCCAGTTGCAAACTGAAGTTGGCGGGTCTCCGCGTCGAAGCCGAAACTGCTCGCGGCGCTGAACCCGCGGCGCGTCAGTCCGCCATAGCCAAGGGCAACACGAAACTGCTGGAACTTGCAGGTGATCTGGCTCGATCCCGTCGTCGGACTGCATTTGCCTTCACTCAATCCTGCGGGTGTGGCATTGGTTTGCGGAATCTGCAGGAACGCATCGCCGCCACCAAGAGTAAATGGCCCGGAGTTGTAGTTCAGTAGCAAGGTGCTCGAATTAATTCGGCTCAGTTGAAAATCGTAATCCATGTCCCACTCGGTGTCGGTGTGGCTGCCAGTTGCGACTCGGAGCCGCGACACCACCGGAGACAGATGGCGTGGTTCGGTGATAAACGCGATGCCGGTCAGGTCCTCGGTCGTGGCTAGAACGTTGCGCTGTCCTGTGACTAAGGCGCCGCCGAAAGTGGGGTCGAGAAAATACTTTTGTGAGATCTCCCAGGTCAGGACCTCCTTCACATCGGGCGCCACGACGCAGAGCTGGCTTTGCAAGGTGGTGGGATGCTCCCATGGTACCGTTTGTTCCGTGGCAGCGGCTCCTACCGCCAGACTCGTCATGGGGGTCTCGCATTCCTGCATGGACGATGGATGCCCTTTGGCGTACAGACGCGTTGCGAATCCGTATTGGACTTCGTGGGTGTTGCTCAGGATGTCCCGTTCGTCGAAGTGCAGAAAATCCGCGAAGTTATCGATTCCGGTGACGTAGCGGTATTGAATTCGCGGTTCGATCACATGCTTCCATTTTCTGCCCAGGAATTCCTGGTCGAAAATCTTTTCGAGCGCGGGCGGACGTATCTCCACGGCCGCCTCCAGCGCCTTACGGTTCGTCGCGTTGTCGTTCACGACCCCATTTACATAACGCTCGGAGTAGAAGGTCTCATGCAGGGTAAGAGCGGGGCGCAATACCCATCCCTTCCAGTGCAACGGGAGAGAAATCTCAGGATTGAAATCGAACCGTCCCAGCAGATTGCTCGTGCTGAACCCCGGTTCGCTGCGCGAGAGGCCTGCCAGGGAACCGTCCAGTGACCAGAATAAGGGCCAATGGCCGAATGGGCGTTCGACGCTTGACACGTCGACACTAGGAGTGTGAAGGATGCGGATCGAGTCAAACGTCGGTGGGTTGGACAAGACTCCGTTCTCGGCAGTCTGGAAGAAATTCTGATAGCGCTCGACCATGCCGCCAAAAGAAAATCCTTTGTAGGTTTTCGAGAGAAAAAGCTGCGACTTTACCTCGGAGTTGATGGCCTGGGTGAAACTCTCGTTGAAGGCCAACCGGAAAAGAAAAGAACTCAGGTAGTCGACGTCGGAGACTGCGCGGAAACCATAAAAGTTCCCCTCGGCGGTGAGGCGTGCCTCCTGGCCGCCCTCGCGTAAGAGTTGCGGTCCTGTGCTGGTGCCGGTTTCAAAGCCGCGGTCGATCACGCTAAAGTAATTCAGATCGACATATGAGGCGTCGCTCGGACGCGCTCGGAACTCTCCCCGCTGCGACGATCCTCGTTTTGAGAAGTATTCCCCTCCGATCGTGGCGTCCAGGCTGCGATTGATGGCCCAATAGAAAGAATCGCCCACGACGTTCCCCTTGGCCGAGGAGCGCCCGGCTGTGGGGATAAGAAATCCGGAGTGGCGCGCCTCGCGAGCTACGGGATGGGTGGCGTAGGGGAAATAGAAAATGGGGAAGCCGTGCAACAGGAAGTCGCTGTGATAGATGCTGGCGTTGCCACCCACGTCCACCACGACTTTACGAGCCTGGAACTTCCACTTTGCATGCGGCAATTCACAGGTGGTGATGCTGCCGTCGTACACGACGTAATGGTCCGAACCGGTCTTCTCTACGACCTTACCCGTGAATGCGAAGGGAGCGGTCGAGGTGAGAATGATGCGGCTGCCTTTGAACTGCAATCCCGTGGTTGCGGTGACGTCGTAGAAACGTCCCGTCTCCGTCGTCACGTTGTAGGTTCCGTGGCTTGCCTTGATATGGTCATCATTCGGGCCGCCATCGATCCTGAAGTGTCCTGTGGCTGTGATCTGGTCCGTGTCTGCGTTGTAAGTCAGTTCGTCGGCTCGCAAGGTGTAGGTGCGATAGTGAATCTCGGCGTTCCCATGCAGCTTGTAAGTATTTCCGATCTTTTCCTGACTGTCGGCGCAGATGGTTGCGGAGTCTGCATCCTGGAGTGCAGCCTGAGCGGAGCAGGTTGCGCTCGTTGAAACCGGGGCGTTTTCTTGCCCATTCTGCCGAGTCGAGCTCTTCTCAGGATCCGTCCCGGTCAGCAACTGACTGGTTACTAGCGACAAGGCGGGAAGCTGATGACAAAGGAACAGCACCGTGATAAGGAATCTAGTGCGCAGAGTCATCGGAAGAAAATCAACGGAAGACCATGGTGCCCGGTTATTGGAGCTTTTTTGCTTGCTGGTTGCGGCATCGTGAACTTAGCACGGCACCGCCCGTGCCGCAAAGTGGCGACAAAGGCTAGGATTGCCGTTGGTTCCCTCCCGGTTGCTCGTGAGTCGTAACTTGCAGAAACAGATTTTCATGAGTTGTGAGAAGTGCGGCGAAGTCTGCCGATGCCCTATGGAGCCCCCTCCCACGCAACAGCCGGTTCTCAATTCCCCGACGGCTCCAGGACCAGAGTCTCTGCCGGACCCTCGGCCATCCCCAGGCTCGGATGCCTGGCGTGATGAGCTCTCCGCCCGGCTGAACCGTTATCGCTCACGACGCAAGGCGCCGCCGCCCCGCTATCCGTCGCTTCGGTTGCCATTCGGTCCGGCGGCTGCGGCGCTTATAGCCCCGGCCCCGGAGGAGTCGCTATCCGCTCAGGCGTTCGAGTCTGTACCAGACCCTGAATTCGTGGTAGATGCAATCGAGAACGAGGAAGTTCAACCGGAACCACCAGCACTACCAACCCGAATCCTGCCGGCGACGCCCCATGCCGCACAATCGGGTGCCAAGATTATCGAATTCCCAAGGTTTGCGTGGGGGCCGCCGCCTCCACCGCTGGATCAGCTGGCCGACTCAGTGATCGATCTACCCCGCATTCTGGAAGTTCCAGACGTTGCTCCTCCAGCACCTGCGCTCGGGGGGATCACGATTGAGCCAGCTCGCGTCGAGGAACCGGAGAAGCGGGCCGGAATCGAAATTCCCCTGCAGAGCGCTCCGCTTGGACGGCGGCTGCTGGCTGCGGGGATCGATGGAGTGATCATCGGCGTGGCATCGGCGCTGTTCGGATTCGTCTTTTGGAAGGTCGCGATTGTTCGGCCGCCGCAGATTCAATTGCTGAGTCTCGCAGCCGCGGTCCCGTGTCTCTTTTGGGTTGCTTATCAATATCTGCTCATCGTTTATGCAGGCTCCACTCCCGGACTCCGCCTTGCTCGCCTCCAGTTGAGCTGTTTTGATGGCACGCCGACCAGGCGATCTCTGCGCCGCTGGCGCGTATTCGCATCGTACCTTTCCGCCGCATCGCTCGGCATGGGGTACGCCTGGATTTTCCTGGATGAAGATAACCTCTGCTGGCACGACCGCATTACTCACACGTATTTGGCGCCATCAAGGAACGCAAGAGTTAAGGACCGCAAGAGTTAAGGTTTGCTGCACGGATTCTTGTCGCGGAGTTCGCCGAGAAAAACCGCAGAGAACGCCGAGGACGGATATCGGACTGGCGCTTGCTGATTCTGGCGCGGGCCAGCGCTGCTCTGGTACTCTTACGTGCACTATGCGCTTCTGCAGCATTCTTGTTGTTTTGATTGCCGCGTCGAGCTTTGCCCAGGATATCAAGCCGGTTGCCGAACGCCTCACCGCCCTGAACGCCCTCTTCGATGAGCAGTACGAGTCCGATCTTCGCAATTTTCCGGAGCGAGCCACCGCTTTCGGGGACTATCGATACAACGACAAGCTGACGGACCACTCGCTTGCCGCAATCGAGGAGCGGCATAAAACGGATGTGGACTTCCTCAATCGGCTGCAAGCGATTCCTACGGCCGGTTTTTCGGATCAGGACCAGCTTTCTCACGATCTCCTGATGCGCTCGCTCGAAATCCGCGTCGCTGACTACGATCTCAAGGAATACGAGATGCCGATCAATCAGCAGAACGGCATCCACACCAGCCTGGCGGACCTGCCCCTCTCGGTGCCGCTGGACTCGGTCAAGCATTATGAGGATTACATCTCGCGTATCCATCAGGTACCTCGCGCACTGAGCCAGGTGACTGAAGTCTTGCATGCCGGCATGAAGGACAAGCTGATGCCGGTTCGATTCCTGGCGGAGAAAATTCCGGCTCAATGCGAGGGCATCGTCACGGCCGATCCATTTCTGAAGCCCACGAAGAAATATCCTGCCGAAATTCCTGCGGAGGAACAGAAGCGACTTACCCAGCAGATCACGGATGCCGTCAATACCGACGTCATTCCGGCATATAAGAAATTCGCCGAGTTTATTCGCACCGAGTATGCACCGCAAGGACGCACGACGCTCTCCATCACGTCTCTGGCAGACGGGCAGAAGCGTTATGAGCACGACATTTATGCCCGGACCACGACGCATACGTCGCCTGACGAAATTCATCAGCTTGGCCTGCGCGAGATTGACCGGATTGAGGCGGAGATGACGGCCATCGCGAAAAAGGAAGGCTTTGCCGATCTGGCTTCCTTTCGCGCGTCGCTAAAGACCAACCCCAAATACATTCCGACCTCGGCCGAACAGATTCTCGACGATTTCCGTCACTACATCTCGCAGATGCAGGCGAAGCTGCCGCAATTGTTCACATTGCTTCCCAAGTCACCGGTTACGGTGGAGGCCATTCCGGATTTCCAGGCGGCCGCGGCGACTCACTACATGACCGGAACGCCCGACGGCAAGCGACCGGGGCGCGTGGTCGTGGCAACCTCTGATTTCGCCCATCGCTCGCTGATCGATGATGAGGCGATTGCCTATCACGAAGGGGTTCCCGGCCATCACATGCAGTTGTCGGTCCAACAGCAACTCACCGACCTTCCGAAGTTCCGTCAACACGGCCTGGGCTTCAACGCCTATGTGGAGGGTTGGGCTCTCTATGCCGAGCAACTGGGGAAGGAAGTTGGCTTTTACCAGGCCCCCGCTTCGGATTATGGCAGGTTGTCTTCGGAACTCTTCCGCGCTGTACGACTGGTGGTTGATACCGGCATTCACGCCAAGGGATGGAGCCGGGATCAGGTCGTGGAGTTCTTCCGCAAGTCCGGCGCGGTCGATGAACCCACGATCCAGAGTGAGACAGACCGGTATATCTCTTGGCCGGCCCAGGCACTCAGTTACAAACTGGGTCAGCTGAAATTCCGGGAATTACGCGAGCGCGCTCAGAAGGAGCTGGGACCGAAATTCGATCTTAGAAAGTTCCATGACGAAATGCTGAATGGGGGAACGTTACCGCTCGATGTCCTCGATGCCCGAACTGACAAGTGGATCGCCGAACAGAAGGGAAAATAAGACCGTCTGCCCGATTTTCGAACTTAAGGCACAAGCCGCCGAGACGGTTGCCTGTGCTATCTTCTAGGTTTAATCGCATAAGGTTGGATCCAGTCTTTTCAACTCATGGCAACATCCGCCGAAGGAACTAAACCGGCAGTCAAGGTCTTCGTCGCCACCACGGTGATGCTGACCTTCATTTCCTTCTGGCGGGCTTCTGCCATCGTGCTTTCCGACCTGGCATCGTCGGCCTACTATGCCGGCGGTGATGCCGAGAAGGTCATCGGCAAAAGCGCTCCCTGGTTCATTCTGGCGGTCATGCTGTTCAGCTATGCCGTGCGCGCTCTGTATATCGAGTCGAGCAGCATGTTTGTCCGTGGCGGTGTTTATCGGGTCGTCAAAGAGGCCATGGGCGGAACGCTGGCGAAGTTCTCGGTTTCGGCCCTGCTGTTTGACTACGTTCTCACCGGTCCCATCAGCGCCGTGTCTGCGGGGCAATACCTGGCGGGGTTTATCAAAGACATCGGGGTCTACCTGCACCGGCCGTTGAACTTCTCCGACGACCATTTTGCCGCAGGCTTGGCGGTCATTGTCGTGATTTATTTCTGGTGGAAGAACACGCAGGGTATTCACGAGTCCAGCCAGAAGGCGCTGCAGATCATGATCATCACCACGGTGATGGTGGTGATCCTGATTATCTGGTGCACGATCACGGTACTGCGAGCACCGATTCAGTTACCGCCCAGCCCGCTGCAGCCCGGTGTCATTCCGCTCAACAAAGAATCGCTGGGATGGTTAAACGGAACCTGGTTCGCCCATTTGACGTGGATCATTCTTTTCGTTGGCTTCGGGCACTCGGTTCTGGCGATGAGCGGCGAAGAAACTCTCGCCCAGGTCAACCGCGAAATCGAACACCCAAAGCTAAAGAACCTGGAAAAAACAGGCTTGGTGATCTTTCTCTACAGCCTGCTATTTACCTCACTCGTTTCCTTCTTCGCGGTGATGATCATTCCGGACAGTGTCCGGCCCAACTTCTTCGCCAACCTGATCGGTGGCATTGCGATGTACCTGGTCGGGCCCACTAGCGTGAAGCTGCTGTTTCATGGCTTCGTGGTCCTGGTAGGCGTGCTGATTCTGGCGGGTGCACAGAATACTTCGATCGTAGGCGCGAATGGCGTCTTGAATCGTGTGGCCGAGGATGGCGTACTGACGAGCTGGTTCCAGAAGCCGCATAACCGTTACGGCACCAGCTATCGCATCATCAACTTGATTGTCGGGATGCAGTTGCTCACTATCTTCCTCAGCCTGGGCAACGTGTACGTTTTGGCCGCTCTCTACGCTTTCGGCGTGATTTGGAGCTTCGCCATGAAGTCGATGGCGGTGCTGGTATTGCGATTCACCGAGCCAGGCAATCGGGAGTGGAAGGTGCCTGGGAATATTCATATCGGCAAGACCGAGATTCCCGTGGGCCTGGCGGCGATCTCTGCCGTGTTATTCATTACCGCGGTTGTCAACCTGTTTACGAAGTATGAAGCGACGATCGCCGGACTGATCTTCAGCGCCGCCTTCTTCACGATCTTCACAGTCTCCGAGCGCCATGTCGCGAAAGAGCGTCACGGCAAGCCGGAGCAGCTCGATCAATTCCGCGTCTATGGCAACCAGGAACTGGGCAGCGGTGCGATGGGCGTACGCGCCGGAAACGTGCTGGTCGCAGTGCGTGATCCACGCAATCTGTACTACCTGCGCCACATCTTGAGCCACACGAATACGAATAAACAGGACGTGGTGGTAATGAGCGCCCGTCTCTACCATCGCGAGCATAGCTTCAGTGGCAGCACGGTCTTTGACGCGACGCAGGTATTTGATCACTACGAGCAGGAACTCTTCACGGCAGCGGTGGCTGTGGCCGAGAAGGAAGGGAAGCCGATCCACCTGCTGGTTGTGCCGGCGACCGACGTGTTCGAAGCCATCATGGTGACCGCGCAGCGTCTCGACTCCAGCCGAGTAGTCTGCGGCCTTTCGAACAAGCTCACCTCCGATGAGCAGGCGAAACTCACCGGCGATGCGTGGGAGCGGCTGCCCGAGCCGCGTCCGCGCCTGACGCTCGAAGTCTGTGCGCCCGATGGTACCGTGCGCGAATATTCACTGGGGCCACATTCTCCCCGCATGCGGCCGCAAGATGTCGAACTGATGCATAAGTTGTGGCTCGACATTACCGCTGACCCCAAATTCGCGGGCGCTCACCACTATCACATCATGGCCCTGGCGCTCGAGGAGTTGAAGCGCGAGCTGACTACTGAACAACGCGCCCAGCTTCTCCAAAAGCTCCACGACGACATGAACCCTCCCAATCCGAAGTGAATCCGATAGGGTAAGGAGCGCGTATGGCACGCATCAACGGTGCGCCCAGCAATCAGGGCGGTCCTATCCGTCGCCTGTTCGTAGGCCTGGTCTATTGGTTGACCAGTCGCAGTCTCGGCCGCGTCATCATGCCTGTGCAGGTCACTGCTCATCACGGCAAGATCTTCTGGGGATATCTGCAGATGGAGCAATCTCAGATGAACAGCAAGTTGGTGGACGCCAAGCTCAAAGGGCTCGCCCAGCTGCGAGTGGCAACGCTCGTCGGTTGCCCGTTTTGAATTGACATCGGCTCTGCCGTCGGCAGAGAGAGCGGGATCACGGCCGAACAAATCGCAAATCTGAATCGTTATCGAACAGATTTCAACTTCTCTGAGTTGGAGCGGCTGGCGCTCGAGTACGCGGACGCGATGACGCGAACTCCGGTGGAAGTCCCGAATGCGATGTTCGCGCGTTTGCGGGAACGGTTCTGCGAGTCACAACTGGTGGAGCTGACGTCCGCCATCGCCTGGGAAAACTACCGGGCCCGCTTCGATCACGCCTTCGGAATTGAAGGCGAGAATTTCACCGAAGGTGCGGTATGCGCCATGCCCGTGCGCGAAACGTAGGCCGGCGTCCGCGACGCTAAGTTGCTGATTCAAATAGACGGGAGCAGGACGGGAGTATCCTCCCAAAGCCGAAATTCGCCAGAAATGGGCCGCATGCATCGCACCCTGGCCGGTGACATCCAATGAGCATAGATTGAGGAGTTTATGGGAAACACTTTCAAGACCGCATTCCTTCTGACCGCCCTCACGCTGCTGCTGATGGCCATCGGACGCGCGTTCGGCGGACAGAATGGAATGTTCATTGCGCTGGCTTTTGCCGTCGTCATGAACTTCGTCTCGTATTTCTATTCCGACAAAATTGCACTCTCCATGTATCGCGCGCAACCCGCGTCGCTGGAAGAACTGCCGCGCGTCTACGCGGTCGTTGAGCGCCTCTCCCAGAAAATGGGCATTCCGATGCCGAAGATCTATGTGATCCCGACGGACTCGCCCAATGCCTTCGCCACTGGACGAAACCCGCAGCACGCATCGGTCGCCGCGACGCGCGGCATCCTGCAACTGCTGAACGATGAGGAGTTGGAAGGCGTCCTCGCGCACGAGCTCGGCCATGTGAGCAACCGCGACATCTTGATTAGCTCGGTTGCGGCAACGATTGCAGGCGCAATCACAATGATCGCCAGCATGGGCCGCTGGGCGATGATTTTCGGAGGATTCGGCGGTGATCGCGACCGCCGCGATGGCGGAGGCCTGGCGGCATTGTTCATGCTGATCGTCGCCCCGATTGCCGCAACCCTGATTCAGCTTGCGGTTTCGCGTTCGCGGGAATATGAAGCCGATGCGACCGGCGCGCACTTGACCGGAAATCCGTACGCGTTGGCTAGCGCCTTGAGGAAAATCGACGCCTATGCCCGGCGCATCCCGCTGCAAGCGAACCCTTCGACCGCGCACCTGTTCATCATTCAGCCATTCCTTGGCGTGAACGCCGGGATGTTCGCGAACCTTTTCTCTACCCATCCGCCGATCGAGAAGCGAATTGAAAGGCTGACGGGAAGGCCGGCGGAGTATATGCAGTAGCGAGCAGTGAGCGATGAGCGATGAGCAACGGGCCAACAAGACTTGTGCAAGTTTTAGAGCCGGAAGCGTTCCCAATGTCGAGGACTGGTAAGGCCTGGTTGCTCACTGCTCACTGCTCACTGCTCACTGCTCATGGCTCATCGCTAGCCTATGACGTCGGTAACTCCTGCCCCGTCTGCAGCCGATAGTAGAATCGAAAGAATGTCGCCCGAGATCGCCAGCGCTGTGTCCACGAAGGCTGTTGAACTGGAAAAGGCTCTGCGCCGCGTGATTCGCGGTAAGGACGATGTCGTCCGGCTCGCGCTGGTCAGCATCTTCGCCCGCGGACACCTGCTCATCGAAGGAGTCCCGGGAGTCGGCAAGACCACGCTTGGACAGGCTCTGGCCCGCGCCATCGATTGCACCTTTCAGCGGGTGCAGTTCACTAGCGACATGCTGCCCTCCGATGTGCTGGGCATTTCGGTGTACTCCGCCGCCGAGCAAGCATTCGAATTCAAACGCGGCCCGGTGTTCACCAACGTTCTGCTGGCGGATGAGATCAATCGCACCACGCCGAAAACGCAATCCGCGCTACTGGAAGCAATGAATGAAGGGCAAGTCACTGTAGATGCGCATTCCCACGAGTTGCCGCAACCGTTTCTGGTGATCGCGACACAAAACCCGGTGGAGCATCACGGTACGTATCCGCTGCCCGAGTCACAACTCGACCGCTTTCTGATGCGTGTGCGCATGGGATATCCCGATCCTCAGGCCGAACGCCAGATCCTGCGCTCCGAAGCGGGCGTGGCGCACCTTGGAGAACTGCGCCCGGTTTTGACCGGAGCGGACGTGCTCGAGATGCAGCAGGCGGTGAAGAACATCCGCGTCGATGATTCCCTGGTAAGTTACGCCCTCGAAATCGTGCGACGCACGCGCGAGTCAGAGTTCCTTTCCCTTGGAGTTTCCCCGCGGGGATCGCAAGCCCTCTACCGCGCCGCTCAGGCGATGGCCTTCCTGGAAGGCCGCACGTTCTGTATTCCGGAAGATTTCAAGCCGCTGGTTGTGCCAGTCTTCGCCCACCGCGTGGTCGTCAATAATCTCTACGCTTCGACGCTGAAGAAGTCCGAGCAGTCGGACCAGGTGCTGAAAGAGATCGTTGAGAACGTGGCGGTACCGGTTTAGCCTTTTCATTCCGAGCGGCGAAGCTGCGAGGAATCTGCTGTCGCGTGCGGCGGATCAGATGTCGGCAGGAAGCAGATTCCTCCCTTCGGTCGGAATGACAAATTCTTTCTTGTTTCCATCTTCTTTCCGACTTCAATGTCCTTGTTGCGCACCGAATCTCACGTGTCGCTATAATTCTCCCGTCATGTCCTTCCTCCGTTTCTTGATGGTTCTATCGCTTGTTGTCTGGATCGGCGGTCTCATCTTCTTCGCGTTCGTGCTCGCGCCGACGGCCTTTCAAGTCCTGCCCAACACGCATCTGGCCGGCAACGTCGTCGGACGCGCGCTCGGCAAACTGCACTGGATTGCCATCATCGCTGGTATCGTCTTCTTGATTGCTTCTCTGCTCCACAGCTATCTCACGCAAGGAACCGCACACGTCTTCGCGATGCGGCACATCCTGATTTGCCTGATGCTGGCCCTTACGTTGTTCTCCCAGTTCTGGATTATCCCGCGCATGGACACCCTGCGCGCTTCGGTCGGAGACTTCGCCACGGTCCCGCTCAGTGATCCGCAGCGCGTGCAATTCGATGCCCTCCACGTCTGGTCGACGCGGGTGGAAAGCGCGGTCCTGTTGTTGGGATTGGTGGTGATCTATCTCACCGCGAGCGCCCTTTATCACCCACGCTGATCATGTAGCCCCGGACGCCTCGTCCGGGGTTGCGCCAAAGCGCAACATGAATGCCGGTTGCGAAAACAAATGCCTGCCACTGACGAAGCTTTATTCTTACGAGCGCGTCGCTTCGCTCCGCGGGACGGACGAGGCGTCCGCCCCTACGCAAGCTTGTAGCGGAAGCAGTCCACTACGTGATCGTTCACCATGCCCACAGCCTGCATGAACGCGTAGCAGATGGTTGATCCGACAAACTTGAAGCCACGACGCTGGAGATCTTTGCTCATCGCATCGGATTCAGGCGTTCGCGCCGGAACCTCTCGCAGGGATTTCCGTTTATTGGTGAGCGGCTCGCCTCCGACGAACTGCCAGATGTAGCGGTCAAAGGTGCCGAACTCTTCCTGCACCCGCAGGAATGCCTTCGCGTTCCCGATCGCGGAAGCGATCTTCAGCTTGTTGCGAACCACTCCCGGGTCAGCGAGCAGCGCCTTGATCTTCGCGGGTTGGTATCGCGCGACACGCCGGGGATCGAATCCGTCGAAGGCTCGGCGGTAATTCTCACGCTTGTTGAGAATCGTGCTCCAACTCAGGCCCGCTTGTGCGCCCTCGAGGATGAGGAATTCAAAGAGCGTGCGGTCATCGTGCACCGGCACGCCCCATTCTTCATCGTGATACTGGATATAGCGCTCGCCTTTGGCCCAACTGCAACGGATGAGCTCACGGCGGGCGGACTTCTTCGTTCCCGACATTCAGCCTTTCAAGCCCTCAACCACAGAGGGCACCGAGGTTCACAGAGGAACTACTCCAGAGACTTCGGGTCTGACTTGTTCACGGGAGACTTCTTGTCCAAGATGGCGACAAGCTCGCGCGCGCAGGCGGGAGTTCCGACTTTGCCTCCGCGAATGATTTCCTTAGCCGTCAGCTTCTTTCCGTACAAATTCTCGTTTGCGCTGCCATCGGAGCGCAGCGTTGAGCCTTCCAGGGACACACCGGCGAACAGTCCCCTGTTGCGCGAATAGGACAGGATCTCGGCCCGCATCACGATGTCGGTCGCGCCCTCTGCCGTGCGCCCTTTGGGACCCGCGGCCGCGGAAGCGTCAGCGCCGAGCTTCACTTTGCTGTACAACAACGACTCAGCGCCTCTGGGATTCATTATCAAAAGCACGAAGTCTGTGGCCTGCCCGCCCAACTGAAACCCTATGCTCACACCTTCGAGAGCATACAGCGCCGGAGCTCCCCACTTGCCTTTGTAGTGCTCGCCACTGCGGCAGATCATCACGCCTCGTCCATAGCTGCCACCGATTCCGAAGGCTCCCTTCTTCACTGACGGCAAGACCACCACGCATTCGGCCTTGTCGAGAAGGTCCTGGGGAATGTCGTCCGGGATGTTTAATATTTCTTTCAGCACTTCCCCTGCATCCTTGACGCGGTCTTCTTCGCGTTCGTCGTTGGCAGCAAACGCCCCCATCGACAAGAAAAGGACAACTACGAAACACACGACAAGTTTCTTCATGAGCCCCTCCGCAAAAAAAGATTTTAAGGAAAAACCAGACGATTGTGCGACTATGTTAGCCCCCGCATTTCGCAACCGCAACGCCGATGACGGGAACCGAGATCGTGCAAGTCATTTGGATTGCATGTTTTGTGCCATGACCAAACGTGTGCTCCTTTTGTAACTTGGCCTTTTGCCGGAGCGCCCCTAAATTCAATCAGAAGGCAAGTGCAGTAAGGTCCCGATTTCGGCCCATGGCGTGCATCTTATAGCTTGGGAGTGTGTTGGGACGTATTTTACAGTGAAAAATTTGGATTCCCCGGGCATGAAGTACACGAATTGGAATTCGCGTTTTTTTATCCTTTTCCTGGCAACCCTCGCGGGAATCTCCCCGTTACGCGCCCAGTCCGCCTATGTCTCCGGCCTGCCTACTCTGAATGCGTCGAACGCGACGGCTGGCGCGAGTGTGGACGATCCGCAGAACTCGATGATCACGCTTCACGCTCGCGTGAACGAGGTCAACGTGCTGTTTATCGCGACCGACAAGCATGGAAAGTTCGTCCGCGATTTGAATCAGAATGATTTCAGCATTCTTGACGATCACAAACCACCGCAGGCCATCCTGAATTTCCGTCGCGAAATCGATCTTCCGCTTCACATGGGATTGTTGATTGACGTCAGCGGATCGGTGGATAGCCGTTTCGATTTTGAGCAGAGCGCGGCGACCAGCTTTCTGGAGCACACGGTACGCGCGCATTTCGACAAGGCCTTTGTCATGGCCTTCAACAGTCACTCGCAGTTGACACAAGACTTCACCGACAGCACTGCCCTGCTCTCGAAAGGGATCCATAGCCTGCATAATGGCGGGGGCACTGCACTGTACGATGCCGTCTACCGCGCCTGCAAAGACAAGCTTCTGAAAGATCATCCCGACCGCCCCGTCAGGAAAGCCATCATCATCGTCAGTGACGGCGAAGACAATCAGAGTGAAGTCACCAAGGCGCAGGCGATCGAGATGGCGCAGCGGGCGGAAGTCATCATCTACGCAATTTCGACGGACGACAGCGGCCTGGTCATGCGCGGCGACAAAGTTCTTCAGCAGCTGGCGGAAGCTACCGGCGGGCGGGCGTTCTTCCCCTTCAAGATGAAAGACATCACACACTCCTTCGCGGCGATCGAAGACGAGTTGCGCAGCCAGTACATCGTGTCGTACAAACCTGCCGATTTCGACGCCGACGGGCGTTACCGCACCATCGAAATTTCCTCGCTGAAGAAAGACCTGCAGGTGCGGGCACGCAAGGGATACTTCGCGCCGGCGGCGGCCCAGCAGCAATAAGGGTCTCCGGGCTGTCGCTCGGGGGTTTGCTCTTACCCTCTCTTCAGCTTGCACGAGCTACCACCATCATCAGATCGTCCTGCGGATACTCGGCTGACCTGAATTCCTCCACCGCCTGCTCGATTTTATGCAGGATCTTATCCGTCTCGAGTTCGCGCGTCTCGTGCAGTACAAGAGAGAACGCCTGACTCACCGAACTCGTCTCCGTTGGAAGAAGTAGCTTCCGTAACGCCATCGGTGAAGATACTGAGCACATCCCCGGTTTGCAGGTGAGTTTCCCGAACCGAACAATCCCAGTTTCCGAACAGGCCGAGAACCGTGGCAGTCGCTTCGAGACGCTCAACCTCTCCACACTCGCGAAGCAGGAGCGCAGGGCTGTGGCCGCAGTTTACATACGCCAGGCGGCGAGTATGGTCGTCGTAGCATCCGAAGAAAACCGCGGCATAGCGATTGGCTTCAGTGTGCTCGTAAAGATGGCCATTGACGGCCGCCAGGATAGCGGGAAGCTCGCTAGCTCGGCATTCAGCCCGGTTGTGAAGGCTGCCCTGAAGGTTGGCCATCAGCAGCGCGGCTGCCACGCCTTTCCCGGCAACATCGGCTAGAACGAAACCCACGCGGCCGAATCCCCGGTCGAGAAAGTCATAGTAGCCTCCCCCCAAGGTGCGCGCCTGAACGCATTTGCCGGAATAGTCGAGCGTTTGCAGTGGCGGCTTGTGTCGAGGGAAGAGCTGGCGCTGAACATTGTGGGCGACGACGATCTCCTGCATGAGAGGCTCGTCATCAGTGCGCGCAGAGAGATCGAAATCCCAGACGTTGGTCTCGGGACTCAAACATTCGAGCCCGAGATTGCCCTCAGTCGGCATACTCGGGGGGCCGATCCATACCACACGGAAGATGGCCTCTCGCGGTCCGTAACGGACGTCGAGGAATTCTCCGAGCTTCACGCGGTCGCCGGAGTCGGCGAGACGCGCGCCCCGACTCGATATATCCACCGTATTGGCATCCCAGCAGACATCCGGACGAGCCAGCGGCGAAACGCGCACTCCGAGTCTGATCTTTACCCGTTTCTCACGTGACCGAATTGCCTTTGGCATCTCGAGAGAGGTGTCACGGAACGTGGGAACCGCCCGCAGGGTCTCCAGGACAGTACGGCCCTCCTGTTCGGTTGCGAAGGGCCCCATGCGCATCGACGGATGAACGCTGGCCCCTGTCACCGGACCGGGATTTTCAAAGATGTGCCACTCAAAACAATTTGCGGGGATCTGCTTCATGAAGAGGTCGTACCCCGAACCAGATCAAGAAACTTGCGAGAAGAGCCGCAAGTCTGACCTTACGCCACCGTCCCAACGCATGCTACGCGAAACGGCCCTTCAGAATTACAGTTGCTTCCGCGGCTGTTCCGTTTTGGGAAAGGATCCGTTGCGGGACAGAGGCCGGTGCGCCTCACCCTTGCATTCTCGCGCGTCGAGATTCGCAATTACGATTTCATGTTGCGCAAATGAAGAAGGGCCGCGAGATGATCGCGGCCCCCAGTCATGCAGGTGCTGGATTTCTATTGCTCGCCGCCGGTTACGTTGCTGCCCCAGAGGACATTGCTGCCCCACAAGACATTGCTACCCCACAAGACGTTGCTGCCCCAGAGCACGTTGCTGCCTGCGGGCGCGTTCGATCCCCAGAGGACGTTGCTGCCCCATGGTTCTTGCGAACCCCAGAGCACGTTGCTGCCGTAGAGTGTGCTGCTCGACGAGTAGGCGCTCGACGATGTTGGCACAAATTGCGAGGAGCCCCAGACGGCGGCGTTTGACCAGGTCGAAGATGTGTTCCACACGGCGGAGCTGTTGTCCTTCAAGGTGACCTGCTTCGTGGTCGAATTAAAAGTAGCGTATGGAGACATCGCCGTTCCTTTGGCGACATCGGTGTTGATAAGAGCGGCTTCGAGATCGATGTAGCCAGCACCGACGGTGAAGACGTCAGATTGGTCAGTGTAAGTGATGCCGGTGGTTGGGTCGGTGGTGCTGCTGTAGAGCGGCAAAGACTTCCACGCTGTCTTCATCAGGCGCGCCTTCACTTGATCGGGCGTGAGGGACGGATATTTTTGCAATAGATCGGCGACGACTCCGCTGACCACGCCTGTGGCCATACTGGTGCCGCTCAGCGTGAAATAGGTGGTGGAGGAAGAAGTATTTCCGCCGTGGATGTAATAGTTGTTGGGCACGCGATTGGCGGGATTTTGCGTGTAGAGGGTCGAGTTGGGCGCGGCCAGCGATACCAGCAGGTTGCCGGGCGCGACGAGATCGGGCTTCACGAACGCGTCAACGACTGTCGGACCCTTGGAGCTGTAGCTGGCGATGAGATCATCGGTGCGCTGGGGCGTGCCCATTGTCTTCATTGCGCCGACGGTGAGCACATAGGGGTCGTTACCTGGCGAGGTGACGGTGCCGTAACCGTTCGTGGCCTGATAGCGTCCGTTGTTGCCGGCAGCCACCACCACCACGATGCCGTTTTTCCAAGCGCGCTCGACGGCCTGGCAGAGTGGGTCAAGTTTGTACGTTTCATATACGGCGCGGCCGAGCGAAAGGTTGATCACCCGGATGTTGTAGGTTGATTTCAGAGAGATGGCGCGCGCGATTGCGGCGATCACCGCGCTGTCGGTGGAAGCGCCATTGGCATCAAGCACTCGCAGGCTGACGATGTTTGCGCCGGGAGCGATTCCTTTGAAGGTCTTGGTATAGAGCGGGCCGGTTGAGCTGAGGCCGTCGCCGGCGATCAGGCCTGCGATGTGCGTACCGTGGCCGTATTGGTCACTGGCGCTGGAATTTCCCGGCACGAAAGATTGCTGATAAACCACTCGCGAGAGCGGCACAGCCCCCAGATTCAGATCGGGATGGCTGGCCACGCCGCTGTCGATCAACGCTATCCCGATGCCAGCACCGGTATAGTTTGACTGCCAGGCGAATTCTGCGTTCACTGCAGAGGCGGCATTGTTGAGTGTTGGCTTCAACGGGCGGTCCGGACTGATGTATACGACGTTCGACTGGCTGGAGAGACTCTGAATGCCATTGCCATCGAGCAGAGCGACTACGCCGTTGATGATCGGCACCTCGCTGAGGATCGTGCCACCAATCTTCAGAATGTCATTGACAAGGCAGCCCACGAGTCCGAGGAGGCCGCTGCAGTTGACCTGCGTCCCCGGCGCGTATTGGACGATTACCTGTGTCTGCTGGGTGGCAGGCTGATTGCGAAGTTCCGGCGAAATTTTTGAATCGTCGGCGTAGGCCAGAGTAACGCTGACGATCAGAAATAGAAGCACAAGTTTCTTCATGAAATCCCCCACTCAATCCCTATGGTGCGAGTAACCTCACCCCAAGTGACCTGTATATGTGCAGGTGCCGGTCCAAAGAAGAGCCGCGCGGGTCCTAGGAATCAACGACTTGGAAAGTGATGTTGCGAAACGTTACGGGCAATTTGTCCCACTGCTTGGGCGCGGGACAAATTGTCGCGGTTTCGACGGCCCATGAGAGCTGCAACCTTCGTCTGAGTGGAGGGCAAATCGTTGATTTCACTGGTCCAAACGTTGGTAACCAAGGGAAGGTTTTTTGGGCGGACTTATGTCCCTAATTCGTTGAAAATTTAAGCACTTCTCATGTCGTGGGTTCGATCCATTGGTGCGCGCGCGTTTATCGCTGGCTTAGCTCTGGCGGGACTTGTTGTCTTTGCCTTCGCTTTCGCCCATTGGCAGACGAAGGATCCGGTTAGGTTCGTTGCCTACCTGATCGCAGCGTTGCTGGCGTCGTCATTGAAGGTCGGGCTGCCCGGCATCGAAGGAACGCTCTCGGTTAATTTCATTTTCACGCAACTCGGAATTCTAGAACTCAGCCTACCCGAGACCTTGCTGATTGGCCTGGCTGGAACACTGGGGCAGTTCTATTGGCGTCCCGCGCGGCAGCTCAAGCCGGTCCAGCTGATCTTCAATGTGTCGCAGGTTACGGTCTCTAGTGCCGCCGCCTACGGCGCTTATCAGCTCGTGGTGACCAGAGTCTTGCACGCGCCGGGGCCCCTTGCTCTCGTGGTTGCCGCTATTACGCACTTCGCGTGCAACACAACGGCGCTTTCAACGATCATCGGCCTGACCGAAGGCAAATCCATCCGAAAAGTGTGGGGCGAGAGCCATTTGTGGCTCCTTCCTTACTACATGGTTGGCGCAGCTGTGTCCGGCCTGGTGCACTTCCTGAACGGCCATATCGGGTGGCAATCCTCGTTGCTGGTACTGCCGCCGATTTACCTGATGTACCGGTCGTACCGCCTGTATCTCGGCAAGCTCGAGACTGAGAAAGTTCATGCCCAGCAGGTATCCCAACTTCACCTGCGAACCATTGAAGCGCTGGCGCTCGCCATCGAAGCCAAGGACGAAACGACCGGCGAACACCTGCAGCGGGTTCGCGTCTATGCCATGGAATTAGCTAACGACCTGGGCTTGAGCGCAGACGAGAAGGAAGCGCTGCAGGCCGCGTCCGTGCTGCACGACATCGGAAAGCTCGCTGTACCGGAGCACATCATCTCCAAACCGGGAAAGCTTACGCCGGAAGAATTCGAGAAGATGAAAATTCACCCCATCGTCGGGGCAGAGATTCTGGAGCAGGTGCACTTTCCGTATCCGGTGGTGCCGATTGTCCGCGCGCATCATGAGAAATGGGATGGCACCGGTTATCCGTTTGGGCTGGCGGGCGATGTAATTCCGGTCGGGGCACGAATTCTGGCGGCGGTCGATTGCCTGGACGCTCTCGCTTCTGATCGGCAGTACCGGAAAGCGCTGCCACTCGATGAGGCCATGGCGAAGGTCGCATCCGAAGCGGGAACAAGCTTCGACCCGCAGATCGTTGCCATTTTGAAGCGCCGCTACATTGAACTGGAGAAACTGGCGAACGGGCAGCCACTGCAGGCGCCGCCAAAATTATCGACTGACATCAAGGTGCAGCGAGGGTCGGCTCCCGCGGCAGGATTCGCCGAATCGCCGGATCCGGTGGCGACCTCGGTGTCGTCTTCTGATTTCGATCGGCGCATTCCACTGGCGCGGAGGCATTCGCAGGAGATCATGGACCTGGTCCGCCAGGCCGGTTCCGCGCTGCGTTTGGAAGACATCTTTTCGATGCTCTCGGTTCGCCTGAAGCATCTTGTCCCGCACGATTCCTTGGCCGCGTACTGTCCGTCTGGCGACGACTTGATCGCAAAGTTTGTGAGCGGTGAAAACTTTCGGCTGTTTTCTTCTTTGAGGATACCTTTGGGCGAAGGATTGTCGGGTTGGGTCGCGGAGAATCATAAAACCATCCTGAACGGCAATCCCTCAGTTGAGCCCGGATACCTGAACGATCCCACCAAGTACAGCACTCTGCGCTCGGCTCTGGCCGTGCCGATCGAGGCGGAGGGGAAAGTGGTCGCCGTTTTGGCGTTGTATCGTGCGGGTCAGGACGCGTTTACACGCGATGATCTGCGGCTGCTGGAAGCTGCAGTGGCAGGATTGGGCGCGGCCATCGAGATCACCACTAAACCCAAGGCTTCTGTAGCCGCTGCAAATTAGCTTTACATCTTTCTGCGATCAGCGCTCGTCCGCCATGTTGCGCAGATCAAAGCCTAAATTGGTGCTAGATGTTTGTCCGCGATTCAGTTCGCGATGTTTGCTCACGATGTCATCCTGAGGAGGGCGGTAGCCCTCCGCGGGACCGTACGAAGCGCTGAAAGCGGAAATGCGGTCGCGAGGATCCAGTACGTTGCGTACGTCTCGGGCATTCCCATCCACGAAATCAATGCTTCCAGCCGACGTAGGGTCCCTTACGGTGGCTTCGCCGCCGTTCAGGATGACATCGAATCTCCGGGTTAATTCATGAAGCCCTCATTCCATTTCAAAGCTGACAAACATCAACTCCCCGTCGCGTTCAATCTGCAGCACTGCCGGATCGCCTGCCTTGAGCTTGTCGACCGCGGCACGCAGCGTCTGCGTCGAGTCGATTGGAATGGTGTTCAATTGGTGAATCACATCTCCGGCCTGCAGACCGGTTTCAGGAGTGATAAGGTCCACGGCCCTACCCACCACGATCACGCCGGACCGAATCCGCAGCAGCGAACTCAGCTTGGTACCCAGTTCGCCGCCGATATCGATGGCGAGGACGCCGAGCCGGGGAATCAGGCTGTTCTCAGGGTTCACGGTATCGAGAAGCTGGTCCATCTGATCATGGTGCTCAATCGCGGGAATGTTGATCGTGATTCGTTCCTTGCCCCGCAGGACCTCGAGTTTCACCACCTGGTCGAGACGGTGCAGATAGAGGGCCGCCGATAACGAGGGCAGAGTTTCGACACGACGATCGTCGGCCGAGAGAATAATGTCCTGAATCTGCAGTCCAGCGGCCTGCGCGGGACCACCCGGTTTGACGTCCCCCACCATGACTCCCCAATGCTGGGGCAGTTGCAGCCCCTCCGCCAGGGTAGGCGTGATTTCCTGCGCAACGGCGCCAATCTCCACGCGGTGAACATGTCCGTACTTGCGCAGGCTGCGATACACAAAGTCGACTACACGCGCGGGAATGGCGAAGCCGAGGCCTTCGCTGCCTCCGCCTTCCGACAGGATGAAAGTATTGATGCCCACAACCGAGCCGTTCATATCGACCAGCGGTCCGCCGCTGTTTCCTGGATTGATCGGAGCGTCAGTCTGTATGTAGGTGAGGGGCTTGCTCGGATCCGCCTGGCGGGCAAGCGCGCTGACGACTCCCATAGTGACGGAGTTCTGCAGACCCTCGGGACTGCCGATGGCAAATACCAGCTGCCCGACATGAGGACGCTGCTGGCTGACAAGCGGCAAGGTCGGAAGATCCGTCTGATCGATCTTGAGCAATGCGAGATCACTTTCCTTGTGCTGACCGAGCAGCTTGGCCTCGACGATGCGACGCTTGCCAATCGGAACCTGTCCCGACGAGTCCCCCATCGGCAACGGCAACGCCACGCGAATGCGTTGGGCGCCCTCGACCACGTGCGCGTTGGTCATGATGTAACCGTTCGGATCTACGATCACGCCCGATCCGACCGCATGTTGGCGCACGATAAATGCCGCCTGGGAACGATCTTCCTGGCGAGCCGCGCCGTAGCTCGTAACAAGAACCTGCACCACGGCCGGCGAGACTTTGGCCGCCAGACTCTCCAGTGCACCGTTCAGTTGCGCCAGAACGCCTGGTGGCTCCGGCGACTTCGCGTCTGTCGACGATACGGCGGATTTTCCAGTCGTCGGCTTCTGGATTGTCGATTGCGGTGCTAGCTGCTGAGGAGAGGATTGGGCTGCAACGCTCGTGGCAATACCAAAAAGTCCGAGACAAAACAAGAAAAGGCTGCGCACGCGGGTCCCCACGCTGAAATGCAATACATTCGCCATACCGATTCCTTCCGTGCCCCAAGGAGCCTCATCGAAAACACTATCATGCGTTCTGACCGTGCGCTTGAAACAGCCGATTCCGTTGTCTGCTACTATTTTCTCCCCAATCGTTCTGACGCAGAGTCCGGGGATCCCAACGCCTTCATCGCAGAAATTTACCGCGGCATGTCCGCGCGTCACGCTGTGGGGAAAGCCGTCCCTAATGCCGGAGACGGAAAAACCAGTCGATGTTGCGGAAGGGTGACCGGCGGTTCCAAGAGACCCGCCCGGGGCCGCGAGGGGGGACCCGGTGGCCAGGGGGAATCGGCTCTACCGTTAACTAACGGGTTATCAGGCTTTTACAGGAGTAACTTTCCGTGATATAACCGCCCGTGAGCACAAAGTGGGCCCCAGCCCGCTAGGAGCTTGGTTTGACGACGTTGGCCTCATTCAAAGACAGTACACAGGCAGGTCAACCTAGAGGAGGTACCGTGGGGGAAGAAGCACGGACCGGGAAACGATTTCCGCTGGAATTGCCGATCAAGATTCATAAGGGTGAAACCGGTGCGGATGCCAAGGGAGTCACCGGGAATCTCAGCGCGGCGGGCGTGTACATCCGCGCCGACGCCGCGATGGAGATTGGTTCGCCCGTGGAATTTGAAATCACGCTGCCCCCGGAAATGACGGGTGGTCAGGAGAATGTGACCATCCAGTGCAAAGGGCGGGTAGTGCGCGCCGATGAGACTGGAGAAGGCGGAGAAGGCCGCGGCGTGGCTTGCGTGATCGACTCGTACGAGTTCATCAGGAACTCATAAACCGGACTTTCTTGGAGCGCTGACAACATGCTCAAACTGATTTTGGCTGATAACCAGGCGATCTTCCGAGCGGGCATCGCCAAAGTGCTCGCCGTCGAAGACGAAATGCGCATTGTGGCCCAGGCACAGACGCCGGAACAGATGTTCATGGCGCTGGATAAGTTCCGCGCCGCGGTGCTGGTCGTTGCAGCAGGATTCCATAACGACTTCGCTGCCATCGTGCAGGGGGCTAACAAGGCGAAGACGCGCGTCATTGTGCTTGCCGATACCGGCGAGAGCGCGCAGAAACATATGTCGAATGGAGCGCACGGCGTCGTGTACCGCAACGTAACCAGCGCCGCGCTCGTGGATTGTGTGCGCAAAGTCGCGCGCGGCGAGACCTGGGTGCAGGATGTCGCCGTGCCCAGCGAACTCACTGAAAACGATATGGTCGGACTGCGGGTCCGCGACCGGCTGACTGCGAAAGAATTGCGCATCGTCGCGCTGATCGTGCAGGGATACAAGAACAAGGAAATCGCGTCCCAGCTCGGCACGACCGAGCAGGTCATCAAGAATTATCTGCGTAACGTGTATGACAAGATCGGTGTGTCGGACCGGCTGGAACTGGCGCTGTTCACCATTCACCACCGCATCTTGAACGAGGCTGCTGCCGCCACCACCGCCGGAGCAGCCCCACAACCGCCCGCGGGTGTTGCCCAGTAGCTTCTAGCCGAACAGGTAAATCAAGGGCTGCCAGCGTTGGCAGCCTTTTGGCTTGATGCGAACGAAGAGTTCTAACTCAGGCAACAAGAGCTACCTTCCGAATACCTGGCCTCTGCCGTCTTTTCCTTGCGCCTTCAGCTTCTCTTTCCGAAACAGCTGGCCTGCCAAACCCAGTTTGACAGTGCCGTGACAAGTTGCGGATACTACCGGCAGCGTGCGCCAGGGCACCACCGACCCGCGGCAAGGGAACAATCCCACCTGCTTTGATTAAGACAGCGTGCATTGCACCTTCTTTCAGCCTGTATCAGCGGGTCACAGGCGCTCATGAAAGGAGGTCGTAATGACCACATCTAAGCTTCCTGCTCACCCCTCCATGGAATCCCTGCGCAAGCAAGCCAAGAAACTGGCGCGCGAAATCGTAGCTGGCCATGCAAGCGCCATCGCCCGGGCGCGGGCCCAGCTGCCGCAAGCCGAACTGCCGTTGTCACAGCGTGATGCCCAGTTGGTGCTGGCGCGCGAATATGGGTTTCCAGGCTGGCTGGACCTGGTTAGGGAAGTAAAGCAACGCCTGGGCCGGGGACTCGAGTGGGCCGTGTCCCAAGCCCGACGCCGCATCCATGACAATGACATCGAACGTCTGCGGCAGCTGTTGGCTGAGTACCCTGCCCTATTGTCGTGGAGAGCGGATGAAAACGACGGCGGACTGCTCGGGATGGCTACCGAGTCCTACGGCGACAGCTTCGACCCGTCCCGGGAGCAGATATTCACGCGCGCGGCCTGTGCAGAGTTCCTGATCGATGCAGGCGCGGTCGTCGCGCCGTCGGTATGCGATGGCCTCATCGCTTCCCGCGTAAAGGGACTGCTCGATCTCTTCCACCGCAGACGCCTTCTTCCCCAATCGCTCCGGTTCTTTGCTGCGCTTGGCGACGTCACTGGCGTTCGCGCGTGTCTTGATGCGAATAGCGACGATCTTGCAGCGGTGAACCAGGCGTTCATGTGTGCCTGCCATTTCCAGCACGAGACCGCAGCAGCGCTGCTGCTGGATCGGTCGATCATGCTCGATGCTGAGCTCGGAAGGCGGATCGATGGCGGGCCGGGGCGTTCCGCATTTGTCCAATACATCATGGCGGAAAGTGAAACGCTCGCCTTCACCAACGCCGACCCGGTCGGCCCCTGGCAGGCTTTTGTCATGCGACAGGTCGTGCGCGCGGTGAACGACCGCGACCTGACATCGTTTGTCGGCGGATTGCGCGGCGAGCCATGGATGCTGGCAGACGCATGCGTAAAATTCCAGGTCGGACTGATCGAGCGGGCGGTGCTACGTGATCGCGAAGCTTTCATTACTGCTCTTCTTGATCTCGATCCCGCCGTGCTGCGCCGTCGCGAGCCGCCGCCATCGCAGGCCATTGAATTCGCGTTCACGTATGCGAAGACCCGTCTGCTTCCGACGCTGCTGCGCATCTGGAGTCTGCCCGACGATCTGCCACACGCCGCCGGGAATGGAGATTTCGCACGCGTGAAAAGCTGGTTCGACGCCGAGGGCAAGCCTGCACTGGGCGACCTGGCGAATCATTCTCCCACCAATAGCGTGCACCCGCGGGAACCTGAATGGAGCGAGCCCGGTGTGCAGCAGGTTCTCGACACCGCGCTCGCTTGGGCCGTCCTCAACAACCACTTCGAGATCGCCGACTTTCTTCTCGGTCACGGGGCCGATATCAATACGAACTGGAGCTCCCACGAGCCCGCCAGCATCCTGCATGAGCTGGTGTTGCACAAGAATTACGAAGCGATGCAATTCCTCATCGATCGCGGCATCGATATGACGATCGTCGATTATCGCTGGCGCTCTACTGCCCAGGGTTGGGCATCGTACGCGGTGAAGGACGAGAAGATGGCGCAGTGGCTGCGCGAGGCGCAACAACGGCGGGAGCAGGCATCGCGCTGAGAGCAGCCAGACGGATCAATCAGAAGGCCGCCCGGGCAAGTGGGACTGAGCGCCGTAGCGTTTACGGATTGCGTGCGGATCGTGAGCCAACCGGAAGTCGATACCAGAGAGGTATTATTCGGTCCTCAATGCCTTTGCCGGATCAATTGAAGCGGCGCGGCGTGCGGGGATGAACGCCGCCATCGACGCGGCGAGCGCCAATGTCAGAACGGATGCCAGAAGCACGGCCGCATCAATTCCTTTCACTTCGTAGAGTTGTGCTTTTACGAATCGCATGCTGAGCCAGGCGAGGGGAAGGCCAATCGCCAGGCCCAGGGCGGCTTGGATCGCCGCACCCCGCATGATCATTGCGGTAACTTTGGACCTCTCCGCGCCCAGAGCCATGCGAATTCCGATCTCAGAGGTGCGCCGCGCGACCGTATAGGCGCTCACCCCGTAGAGGCCGAGCGTGGCCAGCAACAGAGCCAATACGCCGAACAGCATGGTCAAGCGTGCCAGCATGCGATCGTCGGTAAACTGGTCGGCGATCTGCTGGTTAAACGTCTGGAACTTGACGACCGCAAGGTTGGGATTGATCTGGGAAAGCGTCCGGCGCGTGAGAGTTTCCATGTCCGGCATGGGATGCGTCGTTTGCAGCACGAATGCACCGACGTACATCAACTCGTCGTCTTCGATCGGTCTTTCGTCGCTCACGGGCCTCTGCAGCAGGGGGAAGAAGGCCATGAGGTGGTCTGTCCAGCGGACGTCGGTATAGATCGTGTCTTCTACGACTCCTACGATCTGGTAGTCGTGCATATCCTTTTCTCCGCCGCCGAAATAGTGCCCGACAGGATTCTCACCGGACCGGAACCACTTCTTGACAAAAGTCTCATTTACCACAGCAACAGTGGGAGAGGTCGCGGTGTCCTGGATGCCAATCCCGCGTCCCAAGAGTACGTGGGTCCCGACAGAATCGAAGTATTCGGGACTTACCCTGATCCCTGAGGCGCTGACATTCAGGTCAGGCTTTCCTTCGACTCGGACGCTCCAACTATCGTTGTTGTCTTCCATCGGCGTATACGTGGCAATGCCCACCTTCTCCACGCCGGGCATTGCGTGGAACTGATCTTCAATCGCGCGATAGAGCCCGCCTAGTTGTCGCTGTGAATAACCCGCTGCCTGCGGGTTGAAATGAACGATGTAGCGATTCTCGGATTCAAGCTTCAGGTCTTTTTGTTGGAGCTTGTTCAGGCTCTGGGCAAACAATCCTGCGCCTACCAGCAGGACAAGGGATAGTGCCGCCTGCACCACCACCAGACTGCGCTGCAACAGTGTTGCTCCGCCGGTAGTCCGGGAGCCGCTGCGTAGGGCCTCCACGGGTTGAGCTTGCGCCGCCATCCATGCCGGCGCAACGCCGAACAATACGCCCGTCAGCAGCGACAGCCCACAAGCAAAAGCGATCACCTGTGGAGGTGGACTCGCATGAATCGGCAGACCCGCCGCGTCCGGAAAAGCCAGCGCCAGCAACATCTTTGTTCCCGCATAGGCGACTGCGAGCCCCGCGAGCCCGCCCAGTCCTGCTAGCAACAGGCTTTCGGTCAGTAGCTGGCGAACGATCCGGTAGCGCATTGCCCCGAGCGCGGTCCGCACCGACATCTCGGCCTTACGGCCCATGCCTCGAGCCAGCAAGAGATTGGCGATGTTGGCGCACGCAATCAACAGCACCAGGCCGGAACACCACATCAACAACTTCAGGTGTGACACGTACTCTTCCTGGATGAGCTGAACGCCAGCCCCACCCGGCGTCAAGACAAGATGCGCGCGCGCCAGCGCTGACTGGCTATCTTTCGACGAGTATGTGTGCGTTGTTGCGAGAGCTTGGCGCAACAGGCCGCTGAGCTTTGCCTGGAGTTGGACCTGCGACACGCCCGGCTTCAGACGGCCGATCATGTAAAGCCAGTTGCCATCAGGATCGTGCACGTACGGGACATTCGCCAGCGGAGGCATCGACTCGATGGGGAGATAGAAGTCCGGAGGTGCGCTCGAAAGCCGGTCCCCAAAGAAACCCTCCGGCGCAATTCCTGCAATGGTTACGGGCTTGGTATTTACATAGAACGTGCTGCCGACAACGGAGCGATCTCCAGAGTAGCTGTTCTTCCAGGTTTCATAGCTCATCACTGCAACGATGGGCGCACCTTGAACGTCGTCGGCATCGGAGAACAGCCGGCCCGCGCTAGGCCGTAGCCCAAAAGTCCGAAAATAGTTGCCGGAGACGAATTCCCCCATCACTGACCGCGCGCTCTCATTGGTGTCGCCACGCCTGACCACAACCGGCCGGTACAAGTAGCCTGCCTGCATGGCTGCGAGTTCCTCGAATTCCGGCGCGTTCTTCTTGATGTGCTCATAAACCGCCGTGGAGAAAAGCGCGTAGTCTCCGTCGTCACGATGGCCGAACCCGACACAACACATGAATTCATCGCCCAGCTTCACTAACCTTTCGGGTTCGGCCACAGGAAGGCTCTTCATCATGACTGCGTTCACCAAGGTGAAAATCGCGGCGTTGGCCCCGATGCCCAGGGCAAGGGTGAGGACGGCGGTCGCGGTGAATCCGGGGGTTTTGCGGAGCTGGCGCACGGCGAAACGGAGATCCTGCAGGACCGTTGAGATCATAGCTCTCCCTCCTCACAGACCTAAGGTTCAAGCAGCTTGCCTTCCACTTCTCCGGTCAGGCAATCCTTTATTTCTGTTGCACTTGGAAAAGCGCATCGAGAGATGCGTGTCCTGCAGCGAGTTGGAGCGTCCGAAAGCGGACAATCGTTCTGTCGCAAAGAACCCTCACCGAGACGGGCGAACGGTCGGCCTGCTCTCCTGTGTTAATCGCGTTATGTCTCGGGCCGAAGGTGGTCCCGAAGAAGTCGCCTTTGTTCCACGCCGGAATTTCATCTTGCTGGGCAACCTGATATCCGATGAGGAAATCCATCACCGCCCCCTTCGCCGCGGAGTCGAAGTCGATCGGCTGGTCCATATTGTCGAGGGGCGTGTGGTAACGCGTCACCAGCCATTTTTTGATCACTTCCAGGCCGTTGATCTTTGGGTCCGTGGAGTTCACGCCGTCCGTTATGTCAACGGCGGGCACGCCTTGCAAAACAAACGAGTACTGATCGCTGCGGATGAAAGAAACCTCTTCCGGCATGGGATCGGGACTGACCTGGTAGCCCATGGATTTAGCCGCGGAGTCAACGACTTCGCCGAGGGTCGAGTGCTCCGCACCGAGAGCCACAACATCTTTCATGGAGTAGTAGATTCCGGGGGCTCCGTCGATATTTACATTCGCGACGATCGACTTCAGCGGCACAGCTGGAAAATGCGCGAAATAGTCGGAGCCGAGCAGTCCCATTTCCTCGCCGGTCACAAAAGCGAACAGGATGGAGCGGCGGGGTGGCTTGGGCAGGCTGGAATAAGCGCGCGCAATTTCGAGAAGCGCCGACGTTCCGGATGCATTGTCGAGTGCTCCGTGGCAGACGTTGTCCCCTTCCACGGCCGGACAGATTCCCAGGTGATCGACGTGCGCTGTGTAGACGACGTACTGGTCGCGCAGTGCCAGATCGGAGCCTTTCAGTTCGGCAACAATATTCGAACTCTGAATGACGGATTGAGCGGCGACGGTGTGAATGTGCGCGCTCGCCGGAACGGTGAATGCCTGCGGTTTGCCGGCCTTCGCCGTGGCGAAGACCTGCTCCAGAGTCTTGGGTGCCGCTGAGAACAGGATCTGTGCTCCTCTTTGACTGAGAAGAGCGTTTCCGCGAAGTTCGGGGAAGAAGTCATGCGGCACGCCCGCTTTGTTGAGCCAGTGCATTTCTCCTACTTGAATCTGCGGAAGCAGCCACTCCCATGGATAGCGTTTCCAATCCTCGGGAAGCATGAGCGAGATAACGCCGATTGCACCGTGGGCCACGGCATTCTTCGCTTTTACGATGCCGTCAGAATAGTAGGCCCGCTCCGTCGAGGGAAATGTAGAAGGCGCTCCGTAAATTTCCCCAACAATCTTCCCGTGCGCATCAACACTTGCGTAGTCGTCGTATTTCTGATCGGGAGCAGTCACGCCAAATCCCACGAACACCAGTGGCGCGGTGACGTCGCTCTCGGCCCGTGCCTCTCCCTTAGCGAGGGGAGTCGCGAACCAGGTCGAGAGAACGTAATCCTTCGCATCGGCCAGCTTCTGTTCCTTACCGTTGAGGGTCAGCGTTAAAGAACTGGCGGCGGCATCGGTCACAGCTTTTTCGAGCGGCACGGATTGAAACCAACCGCCCGAGGCCGCCGGATGCAAGCCCATGCCTTCCAACTCGGTCGCGACATAACGCGCGGCGATGTCGTAGCCGGGAGTGCCCGGGGCACGGCCCTGCAGCAGGCTATCGGCGAGAAAGCGCATGTGGGCGCGGATCTCGTCCGGGCGAATGGCTTTTGTAGCAGCGTCGGCCGCCGCCCGGTCCGGCGCATTTTGCCCCAGGAGATTGCATGACAGGAGAACGACGCATAGCAACATCCTCAATGGAAATCTCATTGTGTTGTCCCCAATTCCCGAATGATGAGAAGCTAAAGTGCATGGCAACCGAATCATTGTACGATCAGGTGCATCTAGGGGAGCTATGGAATACAGAACGCTTGGCAAATCTGGATTAAAAGTTCCTGTCCTGAGTTTTGGGACGGGGACGTTTGGCGGTGGGACGGAGTTCTTCAAGGCATGGGGAGCGAGCGATGTGGCCGAAGCGACACGGCTGGTCGATGTCTGTTTAGAGGCCGGCGTCAATCTCTTCGACACGGCGGACATCTACTCGAACGGGCTCTCCGAAACGATCCTCGGAAAAGCGGTCGCCGGACGACGTGAGAAGGTTTTGATCTCCACCAAAGCCTCGTTCCGCATGGGAGACGGGCCCAATGATCTTGGCTCCTCGCGTCATCATCTGATTCAGGCTTGTGACGCGAGTCTGCGCCGGTTGGGAACGGACTACATCGACATCTATCACCTGCACGGATTCGACGCGCTCACTCCGGCCGAAGAAGTGTTGAGCACGCTCGACAATTTCATCCAAAGCGGTAAGGTGCGATACATTGCGTGTTCGAATTTTTCCGGATGGCACTTAATGAAGTCGCTTGACGTCGCCGATCGCTATGGCAGGGCCAGATATGCAGGGCACCAAGTCTACTACTCGCTGATCAACCGCGAGTACGAATGGGAGTTGATGCCGTTGGGGCTTGACCAGGGTATCGGTGCCCTGGTGTGGAGTCCGCTGGGGTGGGGCCGGCTAACGGGGAAAATCCGGCGTGGGCAGCCTTTGCCGAAAGAAAGCCGTCTGCACAAAACGGCAGAGCTAGGTCCGCCGGTGGATGACGAACTCTTATATCGCGTGGTTGACGCTTTGGACGAAGTCGCCAAAGAAACCGGGAAGACTGTGCCGCAGATTGCCCTGAACTGGTTGCTGCAGCGGCCGACGGTTTCGACCGTCATCCTCGGGGCGCGAAATGAGCAGCAGTTGCGGCAGAATCTCGACGCGGTGGGATGGAATTTGACGGGGGAGCAGATTTCCAGGTTGGATGCTGCGAGTGATGTGACGCCGATTTATCCGTACTGGCACCAAAGGCAATTTGTGGAGCGCAATCCGTGGGCGGCAGCGCCGAAAGCGCCTGTGTAGCCCCGGACGCCTTCGTCCGGGGCGCCCCTCGCGCAAGTCTTTGCCGCGGGGCGTCGCCTTCACACGACGGCATCTGCGCCCACTTCGGCTGCAGGCACGCTCCCCTTCGCTTCGCTCAGGGGTCGCGGGGCGGACCAAGGCGTCCGCCCCTACACGATCTTTTCTCCCACCGCTTTGGCTTGCGTGAACAGGTACAGGTAATCCGGGCCGCCGGATTTGGAATCTGTGCCTGACATATTGAAGCCTCCGAAGGGATGCGCGCCGACCATGGCGCCCGTACATTTGCGATTGATGTACAGGTTCCCGACGTGGAATTCGCGGATGGCGCGGTCGATCTTGTCACGTGAACTGGTGTAGACGGCGCCGGTCAGGCCGAACTCGGTGTCGTTCGCGATTTCCAGCGCATGGTCGAAGCCGCGAGCCTTGATCACGGCGAGCACTGGTCCGAAGATTTCTTCCTGCTCGAGCTTTGATTTCGGCGCGATGTCGGCGATCACGGTGGGCTGAATGAAATATCCCTCGCCGGCCTGGGTGGCGCGCTCGCCGCCGGTGATCAGCCGTCCGTCCTTCTTGCCCTGCTCGATGTAGCCAAGGATGGTCTTCATCGAGCCTTCGTTGATCACGGCGCCCATGTTCGCGTTTTCGGCGGGATCCCCAACTTTGATCTGTTCGACACGCGCCTTCAACTGCTGCAGGAACTTGTCGTAGACGCGCTCGTCGACGATGGCACGAGAACAGGCGGAGCACTTCTGGCCCTGGAATCCGAAAGCGGCTTGGGCGACGCCTTCGACGGCGGAATCGATGTCGGCATCGGCGTCGACGATAATGGCGTCTTTGCCACCCATCTCGAGGATCGTGCGCTTGATCCAGATCTGGCCGGGGGCTTGGGTGGCGGCGGCTTTGTTGATGTGCAGGCCGACTTCGCGCGATCCGGTGAAGGCGATGTAGCGCGTCTTCGGGTGGGCGACGACGGCGTCGCCGAAGCTGGCTCCGGCCCCGGGGCAAAAGTTCACAACGCCTTCGGGCATGCCGCACTCTTCAAGCAACTCAACGAACTTCGCGGCGATTGTGGGCGAATCGCTTGACGGTTTCAGGATGACGGTGTTGCCGCTGACGATCGACGCCAGCGTCATTCCAGCCATGATGGCGCAGGGAAAGTTCCACGGTGGAATAACCGCGCCCACGCCGAGCGGAATGTAGTGCAGGGTGTCGTGCTCGCCGGGCAACTGGATCGGAGTTTGCGCTTTGGCGAAGCGCAACGCTTCGCGCGCGTAGAACTCGCAGAAGTCGATTGTCTCGGAAATGTCGGCATCGGCCTCAGCCCAGTTCTTGCTGACTTCAAAGACCAGCCAGGCCATGTATTCCATCTTGCGCTGGCGCATGGTGTCGGCAACGCGGAATAGCAGGCTGGCGCGCTCTTCGACCGGAGTCCGGCTCCATGATTCGAAGGCTTTGAGTGCGGCTTGCATCGCTGGTTCAACGTGCTCTTTGCCCGCTTTCTGATGAGTACCGACGATCTCGGATGGCTTCGACGGATTCAGAGACTTGATCTTGTCGGAGGTCTTGACGCGCTTGCCGCCGATGATGAGGTCATATTCGCGGCCTAGCTGGCTGCGGACTTTGGCGATCGCCGAACGCATGCGGCGCGCGTTTTCTTCGTTGCGGAAATCGAAAAAGGGCTCGGTTACAAACGGTCCGGCGTGCAGGCTCGTGCGCGCTGGCCGGACAGGGGCTTCGAGTGTTGCCATGGGAGAGGTCCTTTCGGAAATGATAAAAGCGGTATAAGACTTGGATTAGTCTACACCCCATCAGGACGCGGGAATCGGTTGGTGATGGGAGGCCCGCAGCATGGCGGCAGCTTGCGAAAAAGCGTATCGTGTTGAAAATCCGGATCAGAATTTCTGGGGATCGATTCGCGCAAAATATTGAAAACAGTCGTGTTCGGAGTTTTATAGGGCATCTTGAACTTGCAAAATCTTCCAGCCAAAGGGCTTAAAGGTAAAATCTTCAAAACGAAGCACTTCCCTTTCCGGTCAGAACCTTAACCTTTAACCACGAAGGACAGGAAGGTTCACGAAGGGAAATCTTGATCTGGAAAGCCATCGCGCCAGGTTCGTGTCCTTGCTGGCTGAACGCGAACCTTAGGCGCACAAAATCAAAATCCCCGCCCTGTCGCATACAACGCGACGAGGACGGGGCACCCTTCCTGCTTAAGTTCTAACTAGCAGTAGATCGGGGCGGCATTAGTCCCCGCTAGTTCTCTGCGGGGGCCTCAACGTGATCAATGACTAGCATCTGAACGGGCTCGGTTTGTGGTTCGAGTTTGAGGCCTAGTTGCTCTTGCAGAGCGGTTAACAACGACGGCCCATTGGATTCTGCGGGCGGTTCCGGGGCAACCGGCTCGCCCGATTGTTCCAAGGCCTCATCTTGCTTCTTATCGGGCGTCCAGTGCAGATTGAAGGCGTAATTGCCCTTGAGCCCCGTTTTATCCACGACCGGAAGGCCAAGGCGCGCGGAGAGTTGCGCGGCTAATAGCTCTACGGGAGCGCCGGAAGAAGTCAGTTCGCCAGGGCCAAGGTGCATCATACGAGGCTGTTCGCCCACTGGCTGGAGCTTCGCGCCGCTCTCATCGGCGACCAAGTCATATGCGTCCACGGTCTGAGCCTCGGAGTGCGCCACCAGCTTAAATCGGTCCGCCAGAAGGGATTTCAGCATGGCCCGGTCGTCGAAGTTCTTGCCGCCCGAGGTTTGCTGGTGCATGGCAGCAACGAACGAGGGGTCGAGCTTGGCCTCGATATCGAATTTCGTTTTGTTGAGCAGGTCGCGACCACCGGAGATTTGCGCGTCTTGAACACGGTAGGCCATTTGAATGAGTCTTTGGAGAGTGACTCCGTTCGCAACAAAGCTGCCGTCCATGAGAGAAAACATCATCTTTGTCCGCATTGGGTCGGCAGATTCGTGCGCCTTGATCGACACTGACGAGAACACCGGGGCAGAAAGGTTCGAGGTTGCGGCTTGCGACTGCGCCCGGCTGGGCGTGGCGGTGAACAGGCCAAAGGTGATGGGAACGGCTATAGCCAGGATTGCGGCTAGAGTCAGCAAGGCTTTTCGAGCAAAGTCCAACTTGAGCGAAATGCGGTCGTTCATAATGTGAACCATCCTTCTTTTAAGATCGGCGCCGGTGACACCCGACACACAGGGCAGCGGCGACCCCAGACAAAATTCACACACTTTCAAAATGCTTTCGGCGTAGATTTGGCGGTTCTTGCCCAGAGCGACCACTTCTTCGTCGCAAGCGCGCTCGCGCTCGTCAATGAGCCGGGCTCCAAGCCACCATACGAGTGGATAGAACCAGAAGACAGCTTCAACCAGCATGTGCAGCGCGGCAAAGAGATTGTCGCGGCGGCGTACATGCCATAGTTCATGGGCGAGGATGGCTTCTAGATGCTGGTCATCCAGGTGTTGGGAAATTCCTTCGGGCCAAACTAAAACCGGACGGGCGATGCCGAAGATTCCCGGCTCCAGCGAAGTTCGGGAGAGCAACATCGCGAGCGGGCGTCGGATTCCTCCTATGCGCTCCATGCGGCGTAGGACTGCAACCTCGCGTCCTTCCTCTAAGGGCATTGCATGCTTTGTGGCAGCGGAAACCCGGCGCCAACGGACACACCAAAGAACGAGGACTGCGAGGAATCCGACCAGCCAGAGAGCGCCCATCGCCTGCGTCAGCTGCGGCAGAATCGACGAGGCCATGGAAGGAGCATGGGCCGGCGTAACTCGCACACCAAGTTGGCTGAACGGTTGAGTGATTTCCTCCATGGCGAAATAGATCACAGGCCGGACAGAGGGCTTGGCCGCGGGCTCGGGTGACAGCCAGCTTCCTATGCTGACCAGCAGGGAAAACGGAAGCAGAAACTTGAGCGAGGCTGCCAGCCAGAGCCAGTGGCGAGCCCTGGCATGATGCTTACGCAAGAACAGGGTTAACAATCCGGCAGCAATCGCGAACAGCGTTGAGTGCCACAAATGGTTGGCCACGCCGGGTGTGATTGCGGCCCATAGGGAAGAAAAGTATTCGCCAGTCATGAGGAGTGCTCCTTCTTCTCAAGCTTGCGGAGAGTTTTTTCGGCGTCTTTTACGTCAGCCAGCGTAAGCCGGCCGGATTCGATGAGGTGAGCCATCACGGGCTGAGTTCGTCCACCGAACAAGGCAAGCAAGTCGTCGACCAGTTTTCGCTGGGCGATATCGCGGCTGACGGCGGCTTCGAAGATATGGAAGTTGCCGACCTTCCTGACGCGGCGGACGGCTTTCTTGCTTTCCAGGCGGTACACCGTGGTCTGGATGGTGGTATACGCCGGTCGCTTTTTCTCCGGGAAACTCTCCTGAATCTCGCGGATGGAGGCGCTGCCACGGGTCCAAAGGGTTTCCATGATCTGGAGTTCCAGCTTGGTGAGTTTGGGGTCAGCCATCTGATCTCCTATTGCTGTGTGCATTATTACTACACTAATAGTAGATGTCAAGAACTTTTCCGTGAAAATATTAGTTAAGGGTTCGACGTCACGGTGGGGCCGAGGTTTGATCCTCAGTTTTAGAAGGTCAAAATCCCCACCCTGTCTCTGCAAAAATCGCGGAGACAAGGGTGGGGCACCCTGGGTGTTTTGCGTGCTAGGATGCTTAGCCAGCGAGCGTTTGCAACTCGCCACGAATACTATGAGCAAGCATCTGATTCAAACCAAGCAAGCGCCGGCGCCGCTGGGCGCTTATTCGCAGGGATGGCGGGCCGGCGACTTCATCTTTGTGACTGGGACAGGGCCGATCGATCCGGCATCCGGAGAACTCGTCGGGAGCGACATTGAGCAGCAGACGGAGCGGACCATCGACAATATTGCAGCGATTCTAGCCGCGGACGGAGCTACGCTCAATGAAGTCGTGAAGGTAAACGTTCACCTCAGCGATACGAGCCTGTTTGCGCGCTACAACGCCGTGTATGCGAAGCGCTTCACAAGGCCTTACCCGGTACGCACTACAGTGGGGAGCAATCTGGGACATACCCCGGGGATGCTGATCGAGATCGACTGCATCGCTTATCTGGAAGCGGAAAAGACCGAGCGAGGGGCCGCGCGCAAGTCGAAGAAGAAAGCTCGCCGGCGCAAATAGCAACTGGCGACGCGGATAGCCTTGGCTCGTCGGTCGCGTCGACCTATTTTTCTATTCTTCCCGCAATCGATTCCACAGTCGCTGAACCAACAACGGTTTGGTCCAGCAGCGGGCCTTCGTGTCCGCGAGCGGAGACTCCTTCCACGGACTCGACCTGGCCGTTGCGCAAGATCAGCGCCGCATCGAAATTGTTCACCGTAGGGCAGACATGCCGGGGGATCAGGTAAAGGATGTCCCCTACTTGCGGCGAGTTGGGGCCTGCGCTCACTGCAAACGGTAGATGCTCTTCGCTGGGCGATAGCGGGGTCAGTTCCGGATGGCCGACTACAACGCACGTGGGAATGCCGGCATCGGCCGAGACTGCTTTGTGTCCCGCGTCGCAGGTGATGATATTCCGTTGCGGATGGCTGACCACACGCGCCATGACGAGAGCGGCGGGCGCGTAACCGTACTCTTTGGGGAACTGGGTTAGACTCGTGGCGTCGTGATAGACAACCGTGCCCGGCGAGACTCGGTGGAGGAAGTTTGCCTTTTCGAATCCCGGATACGCGATCGAGCACGGCATAGTAGGCGTCCCCGCGGTTACGACCTCGGGGACGTGCACACCCGCACTCTCGAGGTCGCGGACAAGACCCAATAGCTGATGGTATCCAGCGTGCGCGGATTTCGTTCGCTCGGGTTCGGCCACGGCGCCGAACTGGCCGTCGTAGTAGTGCAATCCGCGAAACTCGAGCCCTGACTGGATAACGGCCTGCGCTAGTTCAACGACATACTGTCTGGAACTCTGCTCGATGCCAGTGCGGTTCATCCCAGGATTAATGTCGAGGAAGATGCCGATTTTGGTGCCGCGCCACTGACGGACTTGCGGTTCATTCTCAACCAGAACTGAAATCCGCACTTGCGGGAACTGCTGCCTGATCTCAAGCACTCGATGCGCGTTCGCGCCCATCAAGGGGAAAGCGACGAGAACGTCGGTCGCTCCGGCCTGGCAGGCTCGCAGAAGCTCAAGGGTGGTGGCGCATTTGAAGTGGCGCACGCCCCCATCAATCAGCATGCGCAGCGTGTAATTGAGCTTGGCCGTCTTGATATGAGCGCGCCAGCGGTCTGCATTTCCGGCGAGCAGGTCGAGGGTGCAACGAATGTTGGATGCGATCACGTCGGGATACAGCGCGAGCGCCGGCGTAAGCACACGCTCGGGATCGGAGACGCGATACCGTTCGTGCCAGGGAAACTCCTGCAGCAGGAACTTCGTGGGTGCCATATCGGATTGATGATACCGCGGGAAGCGTGAAACGGAACGATCCGCGTGCGGCCGAATGTGATTGACGGGAATTCTCCAGAACAAACTTGGCGGCCTAGATTTGTGAAGTAGCACGGGGGCTAAAGCCCGCTCTCCTATGCACTGGACGCGGCCCTTAAAGGGCCGCCCTTCCACGAGCCCCGAATAATTGCATTGCAGGGCAGTTTAGGCAAAGCTGCACACCGCATCTTTTAAGAATCAATTCTCTTCAAGACCTTCGATGTCGTTGACCAAGTTCGGCACCGATAGTAGGCTCTCTGAATCCTCAATGGCCACGAATCCTCCTGTACAACTGGAAGAATCTGAATCGGCTCATTCTCATTTGGTTCGCGGGCTTGGACTGTGGGCCGCGATCGCGATTGTTATCGGCGACACCATCGGTACGGGAGTGTTTCTGGTCACGAGCGACATGGCTCGTACCGTAGGATCAAGTGGGCTGGTGCTGGTGGCGTGGATTCTCGGCGGGCTTGTGGTTCTGCTGGGGGCATTCTGTTACGCCGAGTTGGGGGCAGCTTTTCCGAAGGCGGGCGGCCCTTACGTCTACCTGGGCCGTGGGCTGGGACCTCTCTGGGGCTTCTTGTTCGGGTGGATGAGTTCGTTTCTGGACCGGCCCGTCGCTATGGCGGGGCTGGGAGCTGGCTTCATCCGGTTCATGGGATTCTTTTTCCCAGCGGTAGACACCCCGCTTTTCACGGGCCGGATTTGGCACGAGGAATTCACGTTTACAGCAGCGCAGCCGCTGGCGGCGTTGGTCGTCGTGATGGTGACGGGGATCAACTATTTCAGTGTGAAGATGAGCGGCGCGATCCAGGTGCTGCTGACTTCTTTGAAAATCGGCACCATTGTGGTGATTGCATTCGGGGGACTGTTGCTTGGCCATCAAGCTATAGCAGCAGTGCCGCGCGCGACGCCGATTGGCTGGGGCATTATCCAGGCACTGCTGACTGCTCTTGTTCCGGCAATGTGGGCGTTCAACGGATTCAACGATCTCGGCGATCTCGGGGAAGAGATTAAGCGTCCTGAGAAGAATATTCCGCGAGCCATCCTGCTGGGCCTGTTAATCGTCGGCGGACTTTATCTCGCGGTGAATGTTGCTTACTTTCACGTGCTGCCGTTTGCGGAAGTGGCTCGATCGCCGCATGTCGCGTCCGATGTGGTGCGGGGGTTTGCGGGCAGCCGCGGTGCGGCATGGCTCACGGTGGCGATGGCTGTCTCTGCGTTTGGCGCGTTGCACGTTGTGGTGCTGACGGGGGCGAGAATTCCGTATGCAATGGCCCGCGATGGAGTCTTCTTTCAGTTTGCCGACAGAGTGCATCCTTCGTTCCGAACGCCAAGCGGGGCACTGCTTTTTCTGGGAGCGGTTGCAACGGTGCTTGCACTGACTGGCACATTTGAGGAGCTCTACTCGTTGTTCGTGTTCGCCGTCTGGATCTTCTTTGCACTGACGGGGGTGGCGCTGCTTCGGCTGCGGCGGGTCGAGCCGAATCTGGTGCGGCCTTACCGGGCGTGGGGCTATCCATGGACGCCGCTGATTTTTGTGGTGGTCGCGATCGCTTTGACGGTGAACTTGTGGATGGTGCGGCCGGTGCGATCGACGCTGGGGCTGGCGGTGATTCTGCTGGGGATTCCGTTCTTTTATCGCTGGCGGACAAGAGCGCGGTGAGTGTCGGAGGAGGGCATCAGCATCTTCCTTGTGAATGCTGTCGAATGGCTCGGGGTTTGAAAGGCTTCAACCACTAAGGACACGAATAAGGACACGAAGGGAAAAACCTCAAACCTCACATCTTGGGCGCGCCGCCTTTCAAAAAGCGACCAGGTCTGGCTGCTGCGTGGTTAATTTTTTCCGTTCTGCTTCGGGGGCGCGGGAGCCAGACGGTCGAGCCAGTACTGTTTTTCCGCTGCCAGTTCCTTCCGATCGGCCGCGGTTGGAGCCCGGTCGTAACCAACCCCAGCCTTGATGGATACTACCTTGCGCACGGTGCCTCGGGCGGAAAGAAGATAGAAGGTACTCTCGCCGCCCTGAGAATGGTTCTCGACGAATATGACAATATCGTTGTGATTTGTAGCAGACACCTCAAAGCCCTTGACGATCTCGCCCATGTCGGCGAACTGCTTGACAGCAATTTTCTGCTCATCGGGAGAAATCCCCAGAAGATGCGAAATATGAGGTGGCAGGAAAGCCTCGGCCCCCTGCTCCAGGGTCTTGTTTACAGCGAGGGCCAAGCGCTTGTCACTCATGGGCCCGGCCCCCTTCTGAGCATGGGCCAGAGGGAGAGTTGCGAAACCGAACATTAAAATCGCAATTAGCCTGCGTGCTCCAGGTATAGTGCGCGGCGGAGCCGGTTGGAGTAACGAAGATGCGCCTTCCATGGGGAGCATCATAGCAGCACACTTATGCGATCTCTCGATTCCAAGAAGATGGCGATAGAGCGGGCGTATCCGCTACGGAGATTCAATCCGGCTCAATCTCCGGCAAAGTATTTTTGGTTTTGCGCGGTGCGTTTGGATCAGGCGGCACTGGCAGCGGGACATCGACGGTGCCGAGGTGGTTGCTCATCTGATCCTGAACGCCGAGACGCATGGAGATAGCTTCCACAGGGATGTCGAGTTCCTCCTGAAAGCCGACTTCGCCAGTCATGACTTTCTTGTAGACCTCGGAAGGCAGGTCGCTCTTGGCGAGACTCGACCAGCCGGTGAGCATGCGACCTTCCTGGCCGAATGAGCTGATCATGAGCGCGAGGGTGCTGCGGAAACCGGCGCTCTGCTGCGGGACAAACCGCAGCTCCGACCCATCAAGAGTGTATTCGATCGTATAGTGCTGTACCTCCACTTGCTCGGGCAGAAGCGCTGCTTTCTTCGAGGCCATCCGCACTTCTCCGACTTTCTCGCGATCCACCTTCTTCTTGCCCCCCACGGGATAGACGCGGACCGAAAACTGGACCTCGCGCGCCTGTGGCGATCCAAATTGCATGGATGTGGTTATGGCGTTGCGGGCCAGTTGTGCCTCTCTCGCTGCCACATTGATATCGTCGGCATAATAGCCCTGGCGGTAATAAAGCTTGTATCCCTTGCTGGCGAGTTGCACCTTGATCTTTCGGAACTTCCCGTCGTAGACCTTGTTCGTGGAAGTGTAGGAAAACGAGTAGTAATTGCTGCCTTGTTCGTTCGCGGTGGCGATCGCTTCGCGAATGTCGTTGGTGTTGAAGAAAGCCTTTCCGCCAGTGGCGACGGCGAATTGAGTCAGGGTGTCTTGTTCGGCCGCCTGGGTCGCGAAATCCATCCCCTGCGGGATGCCGGATCGCGGCGAAACGGAGTTGGGAGAGGTCGGATCCGGGGGATCAAAGGATCTTGGGCCAGCTACTCCTGGTCCGCTGTCCAGGCCGGCGGTGAAGACCTGCAATCCGCGGACGTCGACGGGATATACAGCGACTTGGGCTTCCGCGAGCAGATTGGTCGCACGCTTGATCTTGTAGGTGTAGTTGGGATTGTCGATTGAGGGATTGCTGGAGATTGGGCCGACGGAAAGAGCAATCGGAAACGAAGCGGAGAGCCACACCATGTTCTTGCGGCCGGAAATGCCAGAGAGATACCGCGCCAGCAGCATCATGGCGTCGATGGTACGACCGGCGCGCTCACTGGTATCAGTCACGTACTGCTCAGCCTGCATGTTCTGCAAGGCACCCACCAGATTCTGAAAACCGCTAGTGCGACCGCCGGCGAGGGCCAGCCCGGCAACGGTGGTCACGGAGTTCTGCGTTTCCGCAGCGGCGGCTTGCCAGCGATTGTTTCTGGTTTGGCCTCTCTTCCCTTTGGCCGCGGCCAAAAGAAGAGTTTCATCGGCGGTAAATCCCTGAATCAGGCGCAGAGGATACTCTCCGGAACTCAGGGCACAAAGTGCAAACTGAGACATCTTGGGCTTGGACTCGAGGAACTTGATCAACTGTTGACGCGCATAGACCTGATCTGAGACCGGCGTATTGAGCATGTCAAACAGGACCATGGTGACAGCTCCCGATTGGCTCGAGCGTGCGCGATTGTTGAATACGTTCGGAGAAGGAGCGGGAGGCGCGGGCGCTCCCGGGGTTCCAGATGCGCTCGTAGTTGAGCCCAGGGGCGCAGCGGAAGAGGCCTGAGTCGTGGTGGCTTGCGCGTCCGAGGGTTGCTGCACGGAGACATCCACGTCGTTGAATTCGCGAAAATATCGAACGTCCTGCGGCCTATTGTCTTCGGCGAGCTGAAAGTCCTGCTGATTCAACCCTCTTACGGGGTGGCCCTTGCTGTCAGTGACAACAACATCGACGACTACGGCTTTCGTGCTGACTTTGAAGGTGGTGACGGGCGGAGTTGCGGCTTGAGAGTTCTTTTCAGCCGGCTCTGTGATTGGGGACGGGCTGGGAGAACTTGAGATGGCGGATGGAGGCTGAGCATTCGAATCGGCATGAGCCGTTGCAGGGGATTCCGGGTTCTCTGCCGCCGTTGTGCCCGGGGGGGCATCTGCGGTTAGGGTGGCTGCTTCCTCGCCATTGGCGGCGGGGGCGGCATTCTCAATCGTCGAATCAGCGTCAGCATTCGATCCAACTGTGTACAGGCCGGGTATGTCCGATTTGAGCGCGGCGAACTTGGCTTGTTCCTCGTCCGACATGAGCGGCAGATCAAACAACTCCAGCGTCGAACCTCGGAGCAGCGCTAGAATCCGGCCATCAGGAGACAAAGAGACATTCTGCCCGGTCACTACCGCCGGGCTAACCGTGACCGACAAAGCGGCGCTTCCGCTGGCCGTATCAAAGACCTGAACCTCCTGCCGCAAGGCATCCTGCTCCGAAACCTGGGACTGAAGAGCGGTGTCCTCAGAATCGTCGAGGTCGGGGTGGCGATTGGCAGAGGGCTCCACGCGCAGGGTGCATACGGCAAAACGGCTGTGGTCTTGGCTTCGTGCCAGCTCGGGATACGAACGGAGATGAGGCCAATGTTGTCTCCACAAGCGGTGTCCGGTAAGAGTAAATGCCGTTACGCCGTACTTGCAGCCAGAAGCGGCACAGCGGCCGATGAGCAGCGTGTTGTCAGTGGGATACAACACACTGGGAACTGTCTGCGATCGTACCCGCGCAAGGTTGTGCCGCTTGGTCACGGTGGGTCCGAAACGCAGCAGCCAGATGTCGCCCTTGCGAATGACATCGGCGTAACCGGTGCTGGTCCCGGTGAGGTTCGTGAGATTGTTGAATAACAGAGTGCGCTGCGTTGCCGCACTCTTAGCGTCGAGGAATCGCACGACGTACTTGGGTTCGGGCTTGGCTGGGGACTTCGGGGTCGAAGTGCCAGCTTTCTTGTCATTCTCCGTCTCGATGATGATTTGGCTGCCATCGGGAGTGACGGAAACCCAGAGGAGATCTTTTGCTGAACTCAGTAGCAGGCTTTCGTGCAGACTCGAATCGACGATGTACAGCTTGTTCAATCTTCGGAGCAGAAATCTGCCAGGCGCTAAAGGCCACAGATAGCGGCGGCGATCGTGCAGATACCAGTCTGCTTCCGTGACCACCTTGCCGCCTGGGAGTTCCAGGATGACCGCGTGGATGAGTCGGTCTTCGTGGTCGGCAGTACATTCCGGCAGGCGCTGGAACATCTGCTTGCGATTGAACGTAAGCAGGACGTGGTGTGGATCGATAAAGTCCAACGATGCGTTCCGCTGGTCCTCCGCCGTGCGATCCATACGGGAAAGTTCGTGGTAGCCGATGGGCGTCAGGTCGATGCTGGCAGATGGTCTAGGCTCGGATTCAACAGCAGACGAGGTTTCCTGCGCGGATAGCGCAATAGGAATTTCTGCCAGAAAGAAAAAGACAATCAGAGCGCCGAGAAGCATGCGACCGTAGATAGACGTATACCGCACCTTTGTGCGCCTCGAGGTCTTAAGAGAGTGGAACGAAATCTACTGCACGAAACCGGAAGCCAATCTGAAACGTACCCGGCGGCTGTAGTTTGTGCCGGGAGCATTTTATTGCAAAACTCACGACTTTGCTGTGACCCGGCGCCACTGGCCCCAAATGCGCGGTGAAATGGGGTAGAAACGGAGATTCGAAGGTTAGGCGAATGCCTCGGATACACTCTTGACGCATAAAGGCTCGATGGTTTTCACGGGCATGGCCATTTCCCTCGTGCTGAAATTCGGAGCCCTTGGGCTACGCTTGGCTCCGGAAAAAGGATTGTGATTCCTCGCACTTGAGGGGGTGCGTGCGGTCGCAGCAAGAGATTGCACGAGGGTCAAAATCCCCACCCTCTTTCGCAGAGAACGCGAAAGAAGGATGGGGCACCCTGGAACTTACAAAGGCGGCTGGAAAGATCCGGCCGCCTTGCTCTCGACACTATCTCCAGTCGTCTCGGTCGTGGTAGCGGTAGTCGTCTCGATCGCGGCGATAGCCGTAGGAATTGTAGGCCTGGCGGTATCCGCGCTCGTAGCCTCCGCGGTACTCGTGTTTGTAGCGGCCCTTGTCGCCCATCCAGTGCTGGTAGCCGCGAGAATCTTCCCAGTCGTCGTTCTTGAATTTGAAGCGGCGGCCGCGCTCAGCATCGGACTGCCCGACGCGGAGGCCGTCACGATCCGTCGACGAAGCGACGCGCTGCGATTGCACCGGGCGCAACTTTTATCGGTAACGCGGGTTCGTGGGTGGATTTCGGCGGGAAACTGCAAAGCTCTCCACAGAGGACACAGAGGGGCACTGAGGACTTCGCGGTGTTAGACTCAAGCGTTTTGATTGAGGCCAACGTTTATGAATATTCAGACGGTGGGAATCGTGGGCGCGGGAACCATGGGAAACGGGATCGCACATGTCTTCGCGCGCGGCGGATTCAACCTAGTGCTCTGCGATGTTGAACAGCGGTTTCTGGATCGAGCGCTGGGGACGATTGCGAAGAATCTGGAGCGGGAGGCTGCGAAGAACAAGATCACGGCCGCGGATAAAGATTCCGCGCTGGGACGCATTCAGGCGGTCACGGATCGAAGCAAGCTATCGGAGTGCGATTTCGTGGTCGAGGCTGCGACCGAAAAATTCGAGATCAAGACGGAGATCTTTCGCGATCTCGACCGGCTGACGAGGCCGGAAATCATTCTGGCGTCGAATACTTCGTCGATTTCGATCACCAAGCTGGCGGCTTTGACCAAGAGGCCGGAAAAAGTCATCGGGATGCACTTCTTTAATCCGGTACCAGTAATGAAGCTGGTGGAGGTGATCCGGGGGCTGGCGACTTCACAGGATACGTACGAGACAGTGCGCGACTTATCAGTAAAGCTGGAGAAGACTCCGGTGGAGGTGAACGACGCGCCGGGCTTCGTGTCGAATCGGGTACTGATGCCTCTGCTGAATGAAGCGATGTATGCAGTGCTGGAGGGCGTGGCTACCGCAGAAGCTGTCGATGAAGTATTCAAGTTGGGGATGGCGCATCCGATGGGGCCGCTGACGTTAGCAGATTTCATCGGGCTCGATGTGTGCCTGGACATTATGCGCGTCCTGCAGAGTGGGCTGGGCGATCCGAAGTACCGGCCTTGCCCCTTGCTCATCAAGATGGTGGATGCGGGGTGGCTGGGGCGGAAGAGCGGGCGAGGGTTTTACACATATTGAGGATTGTTGATTTTTGATTCTTGAATGAAAACCTCAAAGGCGATGCGTTCTTCTATCTGCTTGCCGCAGTCTGCGGGATTGGCACCGGGTGGGCTGACGTTGTCATTGATGATCTGCTGTTCACCGCTCTTCTGGCGCTGTCATCATGCATTTTGCTTGGGATGCTGCGGCCGCGATGGCCTTGGCGATGGGTCATGCTCGTCGGGGTCTTCATTCCTTTGACGGAGCTTGCTGCGTATCTGATCCGAGCGGTGAAGCCTTCGCGGGCGCAAATTTATGGATCGTTTCTCGCGTTTCTGCCGGGGATTGCGGGGGCTTACGGGGGATCGGTGATGCGCAGGGTCGTGGACAATCTGCGGCAGGGGAAGTAGGGAGGCGATCGCGGCTCGCTTTCTTTCGCCCCTTCGGGGGTTGCTGCCATTTACGATTTTGGACCCCGGCTTGGGCCGTGGGCTGCTCTTGCGCCGCTTCGCGGTGAATATCGAGCGTGTGGATTTGGCAGGGGTTCGACTCCGCCGCAATGATCGCAGCGCTCAGCAATGACAAGTTGAGTTGAATTAGCACTTTTCAATATTTCATTACTTTCGTTAGTGAGAGAGTCCTCTCGCCTCTAAAGTCCAGTTGGGCCTGGCCGATTTGTGTACCTCATGGAGGGCTGTGCCCAATGAAGACTGCGAGACTGCTGCTGTTGGCATTTTCTTGTTTGCTGGTGGGATGTAGTTCGACGCCGAAGGTGACGACCCCGCCGCAGAATGCGGTGCGCAACTATAACGGGACTGCGTCGGTAGGAGATTTCTTAACCATCTCGATCGATTCGTCGGCGCAGACGATTACGTATAACAACTACACCAACGGCGAAACGGGAACGGTAGCGTATACGGTGAACGTGGATGGCACCTACACGATCACGGATCCGAATGGAAACCTGCTTGCAGCCTATGAGGTACCGGGCACCGTAATGATGGTGGAGGCAGCGAATGCGGGTCTGGGCCGCGATACAGCGGCGTTGATTACGGCGATTGAAACCGCGCCGGCTTCCGTCGACATGTTTGCGGGCCGCAATTTCAACTACATTCAGTTTCGCACCGCTTCGGGTGGCATTGAATTGGGGACCGTGACGGCGGACGCCTCGGGCAACATTACGCACGCCGCGTATTGGCCCTTTGGTGTGATCAGCCAGGGGAGCATGTTCAATAGCGGGTCCTTCCCGGCATCGAGCGTGATCGAAGATGCTTCCGGAAACTTCTTCACCATCTGAGAGCAATGGCTATCAAGACTGCGTTTTTGGCACCCAGAACGGTTTCTTTGCGGTGGATACGGGAAACGGCACCATCCTGAGCGAACCGAAGGCGGCGTCGAAGGACTTCGACCCGGCTACGGCCGGCGCCTACAAGGCTGTGTTCTATAAGAAATCGAACGCACAGATGGGGCAGAACAATGCGGAGAGCGGCACGGCGTCGGAAGGCACTGGAACCGTAACAGTGGGGGCTGACGGGTCGATGGCCATTACCGACAGTCAGGGCAACAGCATGGCTGCGGGCACGGTTGCCGCGATCGCGGATACTCCGTACATCTACGACGGCACTGCGAACACGCTGTCGGATCCACTGTTTGGGATGTTCACGTTCCACAGTTCAACTGGTGGCTCGCAACAGGACGTGTTCGTAACGTTCCAGGGGAATGCAGTGATCTTCTCGAGCTTTCAGACCGGGCTGCCGCTGGTGCAGAACGGGGTGTACGAGTACTTCTACGGAGTTGGGTTGAAATAACGGCGTCGGCTTCCGGATTTCAGCCTTGGAGCAAAGCCGGGAGCCGGAAGCCCGAGCGCCGTGCGAGGGCACGCCGAAAACTACTCACCACGCGCAAAGGTCGCTATGATGCTTCTGCAGCTCAGGAGATGCTATGCGCACGGCTCTCATCCTCTGGTTTCTGTTGTCGATTTCTGCGGGTAACGTGCTCGCGCAAAAGCCCGCATGGGAACCGTCTCCGGGCCACATCACTCTTCCGTTATGGCCGCATGCTCCGGCGGGAACTTTGCAGGAGGTCGACGCGACGACCGCCAAAGACAATGTGATTGCCGGGAAGTCGCTGATCCGGCTGACTAACGTCTCGAATCCGACGATCACGTTGTACGCTCCGAAAGGAAAAAACAGTGGTGCGGCGGTCGTTGTTTTTCCGGGCGGCGCGTACCGCATCCTGGCGATCGATCTGGAAGGTACCGAAGTGTGCGAGTGGCTCAATTCGATTGGGGTAACGTGCGTGTTGCTGAAATACCGCGTGCCTGACTCGGGGCCGTATCCTAGGTCGCCGGCGGCGCTGGAAGATGCGCAGCGGGCGCTAGGCATGGTGCGGGCGCGTGCGGCGGAGTGGCACATTGATCCGCATCGCGTGGGCGTACTTGGTTTCTCGGCGGGAGCGCATCTGGCAGCGGCTTTGAGCACACACTTTGATCAGCGGCTTTATGAC